>Ga0315282_10010569_pt1 | contig 14440 bp, 5 predicted proteins | sample YL17G07_20_MG_FD_203693 | JGI IMG/M metagenome (GOLD analysis project Ga0315282, IMG submission 203693) | Sediment microbial communities from Yellowstone Lake, YNP, Wyoming, USA - YL17G07_20 | ecosystem: Environmental > Aquatic > Freshwater > Lake > Sediment | place: USA: Wyoming | collected...
CCCCGCAGGTTCGGGTCGGCATAGTGGATGGGGTTGCCGAACTGGCGAATGCCCTGCAAGCGAGTGCGCAGATCGGGATCGTCGGTGGTGATGGCGCCGCCCTCGCCCAGGGTGGTCATGTTCTTCTGGGTGTGGAAGCTGAAGACGGTCATCCACCCCTTCTTGCCGATCTTCGTTCCTTTGTAGCCGCCGCCGCATGCTCGCGCCGCGTCACCGATCACCTTCAGCGGACCGTGCTTCGGGTTAGGGTAGCGGCTGGCCAGCTCCAGCAGCCCGTCCATATCCGCGGAGAGGCCGTTCATGTGCGTCGGCAGAATGGCGCGAGTCCGCGGCGTGATCTTCTTCTCCACGTCGTTGAGATCGGGGTTCAGCGTCTTCGGGTCAACCTCGCACAGCACCAGCTTGCCGCCCGCGCCGATGATGGACATGAGAGAGGCGCGGAAGTTCACCGACGGCGCGATCACCTCGTCCCCCGGCTCCAGGTCGAGACACGCGACCGCCATGTCCAGCCCGCCACCCGCGCCGTTGATGGAGACGCAGTAGTCCGTGCCGACGTACCCAGCGAAGGCGTTCTCGAAGCTCTCGATCTCCTCGCAGATGAACCCGAATCCCACCGTCGGGTCGAGCGACGCGCGGATGGTCTTGACGACCACCTCGATCTCTTCCTCGCCGTAGTAGCTCCCCAGCAGCGGCTCACCGGGCCACGCGATTGATGGCCGCGTTCGCTTCAGGGCTTCTTTGCGCTGCTTCTCAATCATCGGCATCTTCCCATACCTCACTCATCGCGCCACGATTCGTCGAAGGCCGCGCGGGTCCTGCGAGATCTGAGCGCGGAACCCCTATCCGGCGCCCCTCTCTGCCGCCGCAAAGGCCTGCATCACCGGCCCCGAGATCAGCGGGTCGATCCATTGGCCGAAGTCGCGCAGGATCACTGGCAGCCGCCTCTCATAGGCCGCGCGCATCCCCTTGATGGCGTTCCTGTTGCCATCTATGCCGGCCACGTGCGCCTCCGCGATCACCCGGACGTGCTCTGCGTGGACCGCGAGCAGCTCCAGGCTGCGCCGCACCGCGCCGCGCTCCGACCTGGCGAGCGCGCCGAACTGCTGCCGCGCCGCCTCGGCCGCAGCCGCGATCTCCATCAACCTTCTCCGCCCGCCGGGGCTGCGGTCGCCGAGCGCGGTCTTGTGGTCGTGCTTGCCTCCCATCTCGAACAGCCGCACCATGCGTGCGAAGCACTTCTCCACCTCCTCGGCGTGCCGGCCGAACCCCGCCGCCATGACCTGCCTGCGGTGCGCCCGTATCTGCTTCCCGCGGTCCCAGAGCATGTCCGCCATCGCGTTCGCCATGTAGGGCAGCGGGTAGAACGCGCGCGTGCATTGGCAACTGATGAAGCCGTCAATCCCGAGGCCCTTCAGGTCCTTCATATCCTGCGCCATCACCGTGCCGATGTCCCGGCCCATGCCGTCCTGCCAGACCGCCCACATCTGGTGGTAATCGAACAGGAAGCTGTCGGGCATGCGCTGCTTCTTCCAGTCGTGGGCGACTTCGGCGTACATCCGGTTCGTGCGCGGCAGGCGGCACTGGTTCAGAGGAGGCAGGCCGCGGCTCAGGTCCTCGTCGCACTTGGGGTCATCCAGCGCGTGCTGGTAACAGCGCGTGATGGGCGCGTACATGAAGATCACGTTATCCTCCGTGATCTTCGTCTCGGCGGGCGGCCAGAGCAGGTCAACATACCCGAGGAAGACGACCCGCGTCGGCAGCTTCTCGGCCTTCAGCCGCTGGGCGATCTCGTTGACCACGATCGCGTACCAGTCGCTCGGCGTCTTCCTCCGGCACTCCGCGCACTCGCACTTGTTATTGTACGAGTCCGACATCCATACATGAAGCGCGTGGACCTCGCAGTGCTGCCTGGCGTATGTCACCACTTCCTCGACCAGCGCCTCCCGCGCCTCGGGGTTCGAGTAGCACAGCTCCGTGTTGATGGCCACACCGTGCCATAGATCGCGCTTGCCCTTGACCTGGGCCAGCCACTGCTTCTTCGCCCCCCTCGGCACGGAGGCCATCGGCTCCCAGTCGTTCCCGCCGCAGCCGGCCGCGGCGCTGGTCCAGCCGTGACCGACGCGGTGGAGGATCATCCCGTACTCCTGCATGCGCGCGATCACGCGGTCATCCAGCGCGAAGCAGTCCTCCTCCGTCAGCTTCTTCGCCCGCGTCGCCGCGTCCATCTCGGGGCTCGAGTACCCCCGTCGGTAGAACACGCCCGCGTGCCGAAACTGGAGCTGGAACGAGTTCATCTTCTTCTTCGCCATCCAGTCTAGCAGGTCGAGAACGTGCTCCAGCCGCGGCGCGCCCTCGATGCAGATCCCCCGGTGGCGGTAGCTGGCCTTCTCGCGGATCGGCTGCTTGGGCAGCGTCAGCGTCGCCTTCTTGGGCAGCACTTCGCCGTCCGGGCCGGGCCGGAGGAAGACCGCTCCCAGCTCCTCCAGCAGCCGGTAGGCCGCGAACAGCACACTGCGAGCGTTCGAGCCGGCGAGATAGAGGACGCCCCCCTTCGGGATCATGGCGATGGCGTCATCGAGCGCCTGCATCTTCGGCAGCACGCCAAGCCCGAAACTGCCCAGGTGCTGCGACGTGCCCAGGACGATCGTCGGCTTCACCCCGCCCGGCACACCAACCCGGGGCGACAGCACGGCCGCCTTCACGTTCGCGAGCTTGGGCAGGTACTCCGCGAGTTCGCTCGCCGCCTTCGCCACCGGCGCCTCGAACCCCAGCGGCTGGATGAGAATCGTCTTGGTTGCTGGCATGGGTCCGATCCTTTCCCGTCACCTGTAGGGGCGTGATTCATCATGCCCACATCCTGGGCGTAATGAACTGCGCCCCTACCGGTTCTGCCGCGCCGCGGCACGTCCCTTCGGCCGCAGCCAGGGCGAGGCCAAACGGGGTCAGCGCAGCCCCACGCTCGCGAAGCTCACGCACGACTGCGTCTGCGGGTCGAGTGACTGCCGATAGCTGAGCAGCTTGCCTTCGGCCACGGAGGCGACGTGCAGCAGCGCGTAGATCGCGGGGAAGCCGCAGACGTTGTAGCGGTCCTTCTCCCGCGCCAGCACCTGGTACAGCCCAGCCGCGTCGCCGGCCTGCGCCTTCTCCAGCAGCGCCATGTCGTGCCGCCGCGAGAGCTCGAGGTGCGTCTGCGTGAGCGGCCCCTGACTGCCGAAGCGCATGCCGATGTGGCTCAGATCGGCCGATGCGATCACGGCCACGCGGCGCGAATCGGAGGCGAGCGCATCGCGGAGCGCGTCCAGGAATGCAGAAGCAGCCGCGTTCTCCGCGGGATCAGCAACGTCTGCGCCTGCACGGTGGTAGCCCTCGCACAAGATCGGCACTATCGCGGGCGGCTCGACCTCACGGTACAGGAAGTGCAGCAGCGCGGTCTGGAACTCGATCGAGTGCTCGTCCCGATGCACGAACTCGTCGGCGAAGACGTCAAACGGCGCCGCCTCGGCGAGACGATCCACCATCTCCGAGTCCGGGTCGAGCGCGCCGAACGGCGTCTCGAACGGCTTGTGCGTAAGCGCGAACGGCGTGGCGCCGCTGTTGTGCGCGACGCCGAGGATGACGACGACCTCCGGCCGCTCCGTCGCCTCCAGCAGCTTGTACGCCGCCGCGTAGCAGTCGGCCGCGCTTTTCATATCGTAGTGCGGCGCGATCAGCAGCGGCCGCCCCGCGTCGAGCGCGAAGTCCGGCGGCAGAGGTGCCGCGTCGAGCAGCGGCTGCCACCCGCGCGCGAACGCCGCGCCCCCCTCCTCGTACGCCTGCCCCGCGTGCGTCGCCTTGCGCACCGGCTGAGCGCGGAACTCCTCTTCGACCTGTGACCTGAACGCCCGGAACCGCTCGCTGTCGAGCAGCAGCGCCTCGTCCAACTGCTGCAGCAGCTTCTCGATGCGATCGCTCGTGAGCAGCGTGCCGAATCGTCGGACGTAGCTCAACTGCGCCTCGCGGACAGTGCGCGTGCCGTCGAACTGCATGAGGAGAAATGCCACGTCGGCAGGCACGACGATCTCCTGCGTCGCGAATCGCTGTGGATCTCGCAGCAGGAATGCCTCCCGCCCCGCCGACTGAACGGGCACTACGTCAAGAGGCCTGATTCTCGGTCGCTCGTCCGCCATATGAGTTGCTCAAGCAGCCTCGGTCACGGTATTATACTGCGATGAGGCGAAAAGACCCTCGCGGCCCCCGGCATTGTCATTGCGAGTGGCTAGGCCTACGACCGCCATGGCGGTCCACCGGAGGCGGACTTAGCCACCGCCTCGGCTTCAGCCGGAACCGAGGCGCGCGTGGCAATCTCGCCGTCTGCACAGCACGCCCGAGGTCCGCACTGCTGCTTTGCGGAATGATTTCGCTACGTAGCGCGAGGGTCGCGTTCCTGCGGAGCGCTTCCCTCGGGGTGACAGATGGGGCCTTTCTCGTCGCTGGACCCGTGCTCCTGGCCGCGACCTTCTCCGCCGTTGCCACCTCCGGCTGATCTGCAGTAAACTGGAATCCGCTGCACTCGGCTGTTGGCTGAAATGGATGGGTAGTGGAGGAAAAACCGAGATGAACTCACTCACGCTTCTGATCGCCGCGGCCTGCTGCTTCGTGCTCGGTTACCGTTTCTACTCCGCCTTCCTCGCCGCCCGTGTCGCCATGGTCAACCCGGATCGCGCCACCCCGGCGCACGAGTTCCACGACGGGAAGGACTACGTCCCCACGAACCGCTACGTCCTCTTTGGGCACCACTTCGCCGCTATCTCCGGCGCGGGGCCGCTGATCGGACCGGTGCTGGCCGCGCAGTGGGGCGTGCTCCCCGGAGCGATCTGGATCGTGGTCGGCGCGGTGCTCGCGGGCGCGGTGCACGACTTCATCATCCTGGTGGCCTCGGTCCGCTGCCGCGGCATGTCGCTCTCCGAGATCGCCGGCGTACATATCGGCCGCCTGGCGCGCATCGTGACCAGCATCGCCATCCTCTTCATCATCATGTGTGCGCTCGCCGGCCTTGCCATCTCCGTCGTCAAGGCGCTCGCGGACAGCATCTGGGGCACGTTCTCCATCGCCGCCACCATCCCCGTCGCGCTCTTCATCGGCCTCTACCTTCACGTGCTTCGCCCCGGCAAGGTGGCGGAGGCAAGCGTCATCGGCGTCACCCTCGTCATCCTCGCCGTCGTCTTCGGCGCCAACGTTCCCAACACGGCCTGGGGCGAGCACTTCCGGCTGACCGAGACGCAGCTCAAGCTCCTGCTGCCGACCTACGGGTTCATCGCCTCCGTGCTCCCCGTGTGGATGCTGCTCTGCCCGCGCGATTACCTCAGTTCCTACATGAAGATCGGCACCATCGCCCTGCTGGCTGTGGGGATCGCGGTGGTGCATCCCACGCTGCGCATGCCGCTGACTACCGACTTCGTCCGCGGCGGGGGCGTGGTCGTCCCAGGCACAGTCTGGCCCTTCGTGTGCGTCACCATCATGTGCGGCGCCATCTCCGGCTTCCATGCCCTCATCAGCTCGGGCACGACGCCGAAGATGATCAACTCGGAGGGCGACCTTCGCTTCATCGGCTATGGCGCGATGGTGATGGAGGGGTTCGTCGCTATCACGGCGTTGATCGCGGCGTCGTCACTGCTTCCGTATGACTACTTCGCAATCAACGCCAAGTCGGTGTCGCTGGTCCCCGGCTGGGCCGGAGCCAACAGCAACCTGGCGTCCCTGACGCAGATGGTCGGTGAGGAGCGACTGGCCGGGCGCACTGGCGGCGCGGTCTCGCTCGCGGTCGGCATGGCGCAGATCTTCTCGGGTATCCCCGGCATGCGCGGCCTGATGGCCTACTGGTACCACTTCGCCATCATGTTTGAGGCCTTATTCATCCTGACCGCGGTGGACACGGGCACCCGCGTCGCCCGCTTCATCGTCCACGAATTCGCGCACCTGCGCCAGGGCGCGTCTGAGGCGACCGGAGGGAGCAACTATCGCGCCATCATCATCACCAGCGCGGCCGCCTGCTTCGGCTGGGGCTATCTGCTGTATGGCAATGACATCATGACTATCTGGCCCATGTTCGGCATCGCCAACCAGCTCCTGGCGGCCATCGCCCTCGCCATCGGCACCACCGTCATCCTGCGCACGACGGTGGCGAAGTACGCGCTCACCACCGCGCTCCCGCTCGCGTTCGTGTTCGTCACCACACTCTACGCCGGCTGGCTCAATGTCACCACGAACTACCTGCCGAAGCACTCCTACCTGAACGCCTTCCTCACCGTCGCCATGATGGTGATGTCAGTGATCATCGTCATCACCTCGGCTCACGCATGGGCGAGGATACTCAGTGGACGGGAAGCGCCGGCGATCGAAGAGCCTGCCGAACCCACGGCCAAGGTCACATCGGCGGGCAGGTCGTAGGGGTTCCGCCCGAGGCGGCGAGACCCGACATCCGTTCCCCATCTGGGGACGATTGTCCCCAGATGGGGAACGGCGCAGGCGACTTGGCGCAGTCCGCCCTGGAGTCGTGGAACCGCCTGCGGCAGGACCTCCCTCCCCCGCCTACGAACCCACATCCAGCATATGTCCCAGGAGCTGAGATGATCCGACCCGCGTTGGTCCTCACCCTCGTCGCGGCCTGCGCGGCTGCCTTCTGCGGCCTCGCCGCGGCCGCCGCCGACTCCACGGAGCGTCTGGTCCTCATAGACGGCGTGTCCACCGCCCAGTGGCAGCCGGTGGAATCCACGCTCACCCCTGCCCTCATCGAGGGCGGCAACGCGCTCCTCTTCCGCGTGACGGTCGACTGGAAGACGGGCGAACCCAACTACCCGGTAGGCTGGCCGCGTATCCAGCGCAGCCTGCCTCCCGGCCAGGGCGACTGGCGCAAGTGGGAGCGAATCCGCCTCAGGGTCTACGTGAAGAAGACCGGGGGGCCGTTCCCGCACCAGCCCATCGGCATCACCATCAGCAGCGGTGACCGTAATGTGAGCTGGGAGAAGGACTGCACAGGTCTCAAGGCCGGCGCATGGCAGGAGTTCACCTTCGACCTGCGCGACGTCCCCGAGAAGGATAAGGTGAAGTCGCTCGGCATCTTCATCTCGGAGGGCGAGTACGCCGATGGCGATGTGCTCGAGTTCTACATCAGCGACCTCGAGCTGCTGCGATACGGCAGACCGACGCTGGTTGGCTTCACGCCCTTGGCCGCGGCTGCCTTCGCCGACTCGAAGGCGCTGCCGCTGGTGGTGGACCTGCTCGGGGTGCAGCCGGGAGCGACCGCTCCGGTGGAGATCCAGTTGACCAGGGGAGGAGAGACGATAGCGGCCCAGACTGCGAAGGCGGGAGAGGGGGAGACGCAGGTTTCGCTCCCACTCCCTCGGGGGCTCGCGCCGGGCGACTACTCGCTCTCCGTCCGTAGCGATGCGCGAACCCTCTCGCACAGCATAATGCTGATCGAATCTCCATGGCAGGAGGCGAACAGATGAGAATCCCGATCTTCCCGCTGATCGTCGTGGGCTTCGCCCTCCTCACCTCCCAAGCGAGCGCGCAGGTGCTCGTCTTCGATATGGGCTCCGCTGACTCGGCGCTGTACGAGGGCGCCCAGAGAGTGACGCCGACCGACTCACGATGGCAGAGCGCGAGCGGCCTCTCGGCCTACGACGCCCCGACCAAGGGCAACCCGATCTGGACCAACGCGCTCAGCCAGGACTGCGTCATCGGTGACGCGAGCAATAGCTTCCGCTTCCAGGCGCCCGCGGGCAAGTGGTACGTCTATGTGCTCTGCGGCACCGGCGGCCGCTGGGACAGGTGGAAGTCGCAGTATTGGGACTTCGATGTGAGTGTCGGCGGCGAATCCTGGCGCTGCCAGATCGAAGCGCCGGAGTGGAGCGGCCCGATCCAGTTTCCACATCGCGTCTTCACCACGACGTCGAACGGCGTGATCGAGGTGAAGCTCGCGCCGCGCAGCAAGTGGACGCTCTCGGGCATCATCGCCTGGCGTCCGCAGGACGGCAAGGCCGCCCGGGAGGTAATCGAGAAGGTCGAGCAATGGGCCCCGGAGGAGGAGATGGCGAAGTGGAAGGAGGACGTGCGCCCTCCAGGCGGGCCCGCGCCCGCGATCACCCCGCGCGATCAGAAGCGCGGCTTCTACCTGTGGCGCCGGCACTGGGCCACGCCTATCTACCCGGGGACCAATCCCACGCCCGACGAGCTGGACCCGACGCTTCGCATCTTCGCGTCTCCCGGCGAGTACGAGCCCGTCACATTCACAGTGCGGCCGCTGCGTCGCGTTCAGCGGGCACAGGTGGAGGTGGACGGCCTGCCGATCCCGGCGGATCGCATCGTCGTCCGCAGGGCGCGCTATGTCAAGGCGCGCCGCAACTACAGCGATTTCGGCCTCTATCGCATCGTCCCGGACATACTGGATCGCTGGGAAAGCGGCGGCCTGGCCGCGGACGAGAACGCGACTTTCTGGATCACGATCCACCTGCCCGATGACGCGCAGCCGGGGCTGTACCACGGCCGCGTGACCTTCGCAGCCGACGGCAGGATGGCCGAACTACCTCTCGACCTCCGCATCCTGGATGTCCGGCTCAAGGAAGACCCGGAGCATACGTACGCGATCTACTACGACGATCCGCTGGAGCGGGTCGCGGGCGCGCCGGACGATGCCTCGCGGCAGCACTGGATTCACAAGGCCGAAATGCAGCGCGGGGACATGGTGGCCCACGGCACGCGCAACATCACCCTGTCCTGCTGGTCGCCGGCCGCCGACGAGAACGGGAAGTTCGATATGGCGGATGCCTTCCGCCTGCTCGACGCCCAGCTCACGATGAACGAGCGCTTCGGCTTCCAGCCGCCGTATATGGTCTCGATCTCGAGCGAATCGGTGTACGAAAAGTACATGAAGCATCCCCTGAGGTCCCACCTGGAGGGCGTGCAGATGCCGCCCGATGCCTTCTTCACGGAGATCACCGCGATGGTGCGGGCGATCGAGGAGGAGCGCAAGCGGCGGGGATGGCCGGAGTTCGTCTACCAGCCATATGACGAGCCAAGCTCCGACCCGCAGGTGGTCGGGTTCATGGTGCGGCTCTTCCAGGCGGTCAAGGCGGCCGGCGTCCGCACCTACACCACCGCCGCGCCGGAGAAGCCCGGCTACCAGCCCTTCAAGCCGTACATTGACGTCTGGTGCACGCAGACCTTTCTGCCCGGCCGCGACGCGGCGCTCGCGGACATGAAGGCGCGGGGCGTGCAGTACTGGTGCTATCCCAACGACATCTCGGGCGAGAACGACCACACGCCTGTCGCCGGCGCGCGCATGACCTACGGCTTCGGCTTCTGGCGTTCCGGGTTCCTGCGCCTGATCCCGTGGATCTACCAATACAGCATCGGCGACCCGTTCAACTACCTCGACGGCGACAACATGGACTTCATGGTCCGCAGCGAGGCCGACGGCACGCCGCTGCCGGTCGCCCTCTGGGAGGGCTTCCGCGAGGGCTATGATGACATGCGCTACATCTACACCCTTCAGCAGGCCATCGCCGACGCCCGCGGATCGCAGTCAGCCGCCATCCGCGCCGAAGCTGCGGAGGCGCAGAGAGCGCTGGACGCGGTATGGAACGCGATCCCGGTCCTGCCTCAGTATCAGTACGGCAAAGGGCAGGCGCGCTTCTGGTCACCTGATGAGATGGACGTGTACCGCTGGATGATCGCCGAGAAGCTGGAGAGGCTGACGAAGGTGATGCGGTGAGGCGGCGCTGCCCGTCCGCCCCGCGAATCCCTCGCAGGGAAGGCAGTAGCCCACCCCCTGCCGGGCAGCGAGAGGCAAGGGGTGGGGCTGTTGGCGTCGGAACTGCCCCACCCTTGCGAACGGCCGCAGGGGTGGGCCGCCGGCCTGGGATTAGCTTGCTTGTTATACGAATAAGCGCTCGCCTATTGACAGGTATGCTATAATACATGCGTCAAGCCAGGAGAACAGCGAGTGGTGACCCGACGCGGGCCGCATGCCGATGTCGGGGTTCGTTTTTTCTCAGAGGCTATAGCAGAACTCGGCAGGCGACTGGCAGCACTGCCGCAGTGGCGGTGATGCGGGGAGTTCTGTGCGGGGTTTTTTTGAGGGCTGTGCAGGGCGCGCGGGGCCCCAGTATGGCTCTGACGCAGCCCTCGCCAGCCTTCGGAGTGCGCAGGCAGTAGGTGGCAAGCCCGCCCTCGGCGGGCAGAAGGAGGGGTGTCTATGCCGCACGGGTTCGCTGGTCTACGTCTACCATCGCGCCGACTTCTCATCACGGCCCTCGCCCTTGCCGCGCTCGTGTCGCTGGCCGCCGCCAGCGCCTTCGCCGCCAGCTTTCCTCTGCCCAAGGGGAGCGAGTGGACCGTGTGGCAGGCGGAGACGGCCGACCGGGCCGGCGCCTGGGAGGTGGGCGGCCCGAACGGCGCGGGCGAGCGCTACATGCAGCCCGCGGCGGGGCCGGCGTGCGAGCCGGCGCCGACTCGCGCCGCGCTGGCCTTCCCGTTCGAGACCGACCGGCCCACGACGCTGCGCGTGCGGCCGGTCTGGTGGCCCACGGGCGAGCAGAAGCTCGCGAAGCGCTTCCCCTACCCGCTGGTCCGCCAGCCCGGTCCGGAGACGCTCGACTACGTGGGCACGACCGTGTTCGCCACCGCGCCGGCCGCGGGGCGCGTGATCGCGCTGGATGCCGCGAGCGAGCGGGTTCTGGGCGCGATTGACATCGGCGGGTATCTCTCCGACATCGTCGCCGACCGCGGCAAAGGCCGGGTGTACGTGGCCGACGCGCCAGGCGACCGGGTGGTCGTGATCGACGCCGAGAGGCGCGCGGCGGTGGGGGTGATGAGTGTCCCCGGCGCCCCCTGGTCGCTCGCGCTGCACAAGGACGTTCTGTACATCGCCTGCCGCGACAGCAAGCGGCTGATAGCATTCGACATCGAGCAGGGGAAGGCGGTCCGCGAGGTGGACTTGCCGGCCCAGCCGATCAGCCTCGAACTCGTCGGGAGCCCGCCCACAGCGCTCGTGGTGCGCTTCCAGCAGCAGGCGTTCGATGTGCTGACGCTGGAGTCGGCAGCGGCAGACCAGACGCAGTTCACGGCCTGGGATAACACCGGCAAGCCGCCGCTGGGATGCGGCGGGCCAGACTGCAACTGCCAATGGTACGAGCCGGCCGGCCCGCGCCAGCTTGCGGCGGTGAGCAACAAGGGGCGCGAGATCATCGACGTCGGCAGCGTAACCGTCGCCCCTCCTGACATGCCTACCACCGATCCAGGGCCCACCATGCCGATTTCGCGGCGAATCGGCGATCCGCCTGTGCCGACGGTCTTCTTCCTCGCGCCGGGTCTCGGCCGGATCGGCATTCTTGACGTGAAGACCAAAGCTGTGAGCGCCATCAGTATAGGAGGGCATCTCTCCGGCCTCGCCGAGGGCGGCGGCAAGCTGTACGTTGCCGATAGCGCGGGCAACCGAGTGGTCGTTGTGGACATCGGGACGCGAAAGGTGGAGTCCGAGATCAGCGTGCCGGGTCAGCCGCAGACCATGATAGTCGTGGGCGAGGTCGCCATACAGCGCACAGGCCCGTGGCGGCCGAAGACGGTGAATCGCCTTTATATCACGTGTCAGGGAAGCAGGGACCTGGCGGTTGTGGACCTCACCACCAAGCAGATCGTCAAGCGCCTGCCACTCGACGCGGAGCCGCGCGCGGTGAAGTTCGTGTCCATGCCGGATCCCGGCTGGTGGCCGGTGATGGCGGACGAGCGGATTCCGTTCTCGCTTCAGGCGCGCGTCGCGGTCGAGTACCGGCCGATGAGGCTGGACCTGGCGACGAAGCAACTGGCGCCCGCGCCGGCGGACACGGTCGAGGCGGCCCCGACGCGAGCCGAAGTGGCGCTGAAGGTCGAGGCAACCACGAAGCGCCTCACGGCCGGCAACGACTTGCTCGTGGGCGTTGACGGCAGGCGCTGGATAGACGTCAGCGCGTTCGCCGATCCGCAGCTTCTGCCGGACCGCCCGCTCACCGCGAAAGACACTCCAGGGAGCCTGACGGTGTCCGTGGACGACGGCCCGGAGCGCAACTGGGCCGCCGCGAGGTGGATCGCGCCGGACAGCGAGATGTTTCTGGTCAACGACAGCGAGGAGTTCTGGCGCTACAACGCCCCTGCGCTGACCGTCGGGCCTGGCAGGCATGTCATCCGGGTGAAGGCGAACAGCGCGTTCGCGCGGCTGGACGCGGTGGCGGTGCGCCGGTCGCCGGAGCCGATGCTCGAAATGGGGCTCTATCCGGCGCCGCGGGAGGTTCACGGGCGGGTGCCGCTGATCTCGTACCAGGGGGTGTTCTACGACCAGGAGCCGGCGCTGTTCACGCTCTGGCTGGCCAACCGAGGTGCGCCGTGGAGGTCGGTGAAGCTCTCGTGGACGCTGCGCAACTACATGGGCGAGATCGTGCAGACCGCCGGCCCGGACGCGGTGGGGCTGATCGCGGGGCAGACCGTCTCAATCTCGATCAAGCCGCGCACGAAAGACACGGGGCGCCACACGTTGACCGTGGTCGCTGAGACGCCGGACGGAACGGTGACGGAGGAGGCGCGCTTCCTGAAGCTGCCCAAGCTGGAGCACCCGCGGATGTTCTGGCGCAAAGAGGACGCGGCGGCGATCCAGGCGCGCATTTCACAGCACCCGGACCTCTTCCGGAGGTACGCCGACTGGCTGGAGCGCATGAGCCGGAAGGAGGGCCGGTTCCCGGAGCAGTTCATGCCGCCGGGCTTGACGGCGAAGGAGCTGGAAGCGGCCGCGCCTGAGGGCATGCCGGATTCGCAAAAGCATGAGGCCTGCGCCTGGCGCATGTATGAGTTGGGCTGGCGGATGCTGGCGGCCGAGTTCACGACGATGTTCCTGAAGCCGGACAGCCAAGTGCTGCGCGGGAAGCTGGAGGCGCTGCGGAACGCGGAGAAGACCGACGGCTACTGCCAGTACCACCACCACGGGCCGTTCTTCCCGGGGGCGGTGGCATCGCTGGTTGACTTCGCACCGGACGAGCAGCGGCCAAACCTGAAGCTCTACCAGCAGATGGCCGCAGCCGCAGGCGACGTCAACACCATGCCGTGGACTCTGGTCACGCTCGAGGATCCGCTGACGCCCGAGAAGAGGGCGCTGATCTACAAGATCATGACGCTGGAGAACAACGCGGAGCAGTACTTCGAGACTCACCGCGGGAGGCGCGGCGGCGTCTGGTGGTCCGACCCCTATACGGGCTGCTACTGCCCGATCGCGGGGTACATGCTGACATTCATGTACCTGCACAATATCTTCGGGGAGCCGCGGATGTTCGAGAAGCCGCTGTTCAGCGGCTACCTGACCTTCCAGCGGTACGCGGATCCATTCCAGGACCTCCAGCATCTTCAGCCGGACCGGCGCGGCCCGAACGGCGAGCCCTGGCGCTGGATCCTCTCGACGCTCTCCCGCCACCCGCTGGAGAAATCGAACTACCAGTGGGACGAGTGGATCGGGAAGATGGACGGGCCGATGGCGGGCGATGAGAAGGCCGCGGTTGACAAGCTGATGGCGCTCGACGGTATGCAGCTCACTGGGCCGCTGCAAGGCGGCGTGAACTGGTTCACCTCCGGCGTTGCAGTCCCGGTGGCGCTGGCGCTGGGCTGGTATGACCCGGCGGCGCCAAAGGTGACCTGGGACGAGATGCCGCCGACGGCGGTCTTCGACGTGGAAGGCTGGGCGATGATGCGCTCGGGCTGGGAGGCGAAGGCGACCGAGGTGACGTTCGCCTCAGGCGTGCGCGACCACACCACTCGCCACAAGCCCAACCACTTCACGATCATCAAGAGCGGCAGCTACTTGATCGGCACTCCCGCGCTGCTGGGCGATGACGGGAACATGGTGGCGGCGTGGGCGAACTCAGTCGTGGTCAACGACTCGTGGCAGGAGCAGTGGGCTCTGAACCTGACCCAGCCGCGGGACGGCGAGCACCTGGTCATCAATCGCTTCTCCCCGGCCGCGTTCACCTACATGAGCCGCAACCGGAAGGCCTTCGGCTACAAGCCGGCGGAAGGGGGCTGGGGAGGCGGACTCGACTTGCACGGGCACACGCACACCCTCTTCATGCAGGAGGGGAGGCTGCTGGCCTACCAGACGTGGCCCGGGGTTGACTATGTCGCAGGCGACGCGTCGAACGCATGGCCCGCAGACCAGGTCTCGCAGCTCGACCGGCAGCTGGTCTTCCTGAAGCCTGACTTCGTGGTGATCTACGATCGCGTGAAGCTGGGCCCGGCGGGGCGCCAGTCACAGTGGATCGTCGCCACAGGGCCGAGCCTGGAGGCGGTGGGAGACACGTTCGCCGTGAAGAGCGGATCGGAGCATCTGATGGGACGGGCGCTGCTGCCCGAGGGGGCAGTGATCGCGACGCCGCCGCCAATGGACCTG
>Ga0315282_10010571_pt1 | contig 14439 bp, 11 predicted proteins | sample YL17G07_20_MG_FD_203693 | JGI IMG/M metagenome (GOLD analysis project Ga0315282, IMG submission 203693) | Sediment microbial communities from Yellowstone Lake, YNP, Wyoming, USA - YL17G07_20 | ecosystem: Environmental > Aquatic > Freshwater > Lake > Sediment | place: USA: Wyoming | collected...
CATGGCCTTCTCCAGGCTGTTCCGAGCGCGGTTGGCGCGCGCGAGATCGAGCGCGCATTGCATCACCGCCCGGTAGACCGCCAGCTTGAACTCCTCCGCATTGCCAAAACCCTCCGTGCGCGACAGCAACTTGGTGAACGCCTGCTGGACCGCGTCCTCGGCATCCGCGCCGCTGCTCAGCATGCGGCGGGCGATCGCATACGCGCGGTCGCGCTGCCACTTGATGAGCTCGCCCAGCGCCTCGCCGTCACGCTGCGCACGCCAGCGCTCCAGCCGCTCCAGCGCCCAGGAGTCATTGTACGCGTCACTCACTCGACTGTCCTTCACGGACCTGAGGACCTGCGCAGACCTTGTGCGGGGCCGGCTCGCTTCTTCACAGGGCCGTATGTTGCCAGGCATAGATCGCGGTCCGGCGCTTTCGTCAGCGCCCGCGCCGCGCTCCTGGGAGCGCCTGGGAATGACCCGTTCGCGCGCAGGCCTACTTCTTGCCGTCGTCGTCCTTGTCGTCGTCTTGCTTCTTGGAGAGCACCGCGCCCTTGTCGTCCACCTTGATCTCGAACTTCACGCCGTCCTTGGTCACATCCACCTCATAGACCACGGTGCTGTTCTTCACTTCCTTTTCCGCTTCCTGGATTGTCGCACCCGGCAACGCGGCGGCGATGGCATCAACGACGGCCTGCGGCAGGTCCTTGATCTCGACCTTCACGCCTTCATCATCGCCATCGTCGTTCTCGTCGTCGGCATCATCCTCATCGTCCGCATCGTCGTCATCTTCGTCCGCGTCGTCACCTTCGTCCGCGTCGTCACCCTCGTCGGCATCGTCATCATCGTCGCCGTCATCGTTATCGTCGCCGTCCTCAACATCGTCGGCGTCGTCTTTGTCGGCCTGCTGCGGAGGAGTCTTACTGCCCGGCCTCTCCCGGTCCTCAGCGCGCACGCGGAGAATGGACATCGGCACCAGCAGGACCAGCAACAGCGCCAGCAACCACCGCCATTTGTACGCCATAACCTTGCCTCCCTTCAAGCTGGCCATCGGCGTCACGGACAAGACCGCACGGACGCCATTAGCCCGGAACCTGCCTCGCTTTCCTCTTGACTGCCACTATAGACGCGCATGAGACCGCCCGCTTGGCGGAAAAAAAAAGGCAATCGTGCGGGCGCTTTCGGCTGCTACCGCAGCGGGTACTGCTCTTCCGGGGGAAGAGTGGGCGGCGCAGCTTCCGGCGCCGGGGGCTTCTCCGCGGGCCGCGTCTTGAAGCGCTCCTCGTGCCGCTGCCGGGCATCGGCCAGGAAACGAAAGACGCGCTCGCGCGCGGATTCCCCGCCAGGCGTGCCGCGGGCGGCGAGCATTTCCATCTCGCTGGCGAGCTGCAGCGCCTGCTGGCCGATATCCTTCAGGGCTTTGCCGAGTTCCTCGGCATTGAACGCGGCGATGTCAGTCCACATCGCGGGATCGCTGCTGGCGAGGCGGGTCATGTCGCGCAGGCCAGGCCCGCAGACATCCATGGAGCGGTCGGACTGCAGCGTGACGAGCGCGGCGGCGAGGAAATGCGGCATGTGGCTCGACCGCGCCAGGACCGCGTCGTGTTCCTCCGGCGCCAGGCGCAGGGTCTTCATCCCCAGCGCCTTCCAGAATTCGTCCACCTTGTGGTAGGCCTCGTTGTCGGTGTGCGGCGTCGGCGTCAGGACACACGGCGCGCCGTCCAGGCGCACGAGGCCCGCGGCGTCAAAGCCTTTCTTCTCGCTGCCCGTGATCGGATGGCTGCCGACGAAACCGACCCTGGCCTTCAGCCGGCCGATCAGGGCCTCCATGTCGCGCACAATGATGCCTTTCACGGACGCGATATCGGTGATGACGGTGCCTTCGCGGCACGCGGGGACAATCGTCGCCGCAGCCTCCGGAATCGTGCGTACGGGCACGCAGAGGATGACCAGGTCGGCGTCGTAGACGCCCGCGCGCAGGTCCAGCGTGCAGTCGTCCACCACGCCCTTCTGCCTGGCCTCCGCGACAGTGTTCTGGTTGTGCGCAACGCCGATAATGCGCGCGGCGGCGCCCGTGCGCCGCGCCGCAATGGCGATCGCGCCGCCCATCATCCCCAGGCCGACGATAGCCACCCGATGCACCACCACGTCGTACCCTCACTCCCGGCCTGCGTACGCCTGAACGGACCGTCCTTCCGGCGGCCCACTATAGCCGAAACCTGCTTTACGTCATGCGCAGACACGTGTCAAGCCGGGGCCACCGTATTGCGGATTGCGGCGAGCAGCGCCGCGGCCTTCAACGCGGGGGCCGGCTGACGAAGGGGTTGTCCTTCAAGCAGAAGCGGAGCGGCAGGTCGGCGGCCTTCCTGATGCCGATACGCGGGCCGCTTTCGATCCGCCCAGGGCGCCACGGGCAGCCTGCCTCTGCTGTGACCTGCCCGCGCGGCGCAGGAAAGCTGTGCGCTTTCCAGATCGTCAACGGACCGCGAAAGAGGGGGCAGCCGTTGAGTTCCTTCGTCATGCCCATGGCCAGGACCAGCTTGCCCGGCCCGCTGCAGAGATTGTGGAGGGCCGTGACGCCGCGGCGCCGCGCCATCAGCGGGATGCCGGCGACGGGTTCGAGCGCGCGGACCAGGACCGCTTCGCCGACGCCTTCGGGCCCCGTCACCACGTTGAAGCAGTGGTACATACCGTAGATGAAGTAGATGTACGCGTGTCCCGGCGGGCCGAACATGACGGCGTTGCGCTTGGTCTTGCCGCGGTGCGCGTGGCAGGCGGGATCGCCGCGGTAGAGGTACGCTTCGGTCTCGACAATACGCCCGATGGTGCGGCCCTGCGGGGAGTCGTGAACGAGAAACGCGCCCAGCAGCGCTCTGGCGACGGTGACGGTGTCCTTCTTGTAGAAAGAGAGAGGGAGGATCATAATGGCCGTTCAGGGGAATTGGGCGACGTCACGGTGGTTCATTGAAGAAAGGGCCTTAGCCATGAACGCTTGCCCCGCCTGTGGTGCGAAAATCAACGCAGTTCCATTATCAGTCAACGAGTGCCAGCGATGCAAGCGGAAATGGGTTGCCAGTGTTACTGACCCGGCCCCGCATTGCCTGTCAGAGGTAACCTGCGGAGAGAAGAATCGTGGAACTTTGACGGTCATTCTCCATCCTGTCGGCACGAAGGTTTGCCCAACCTGCGGCGACGTTTACCCAGAGAAGCTCTCTTGCTGCCCCGCTCTCTTCAAGCTGGCGTTGGGCGCGTTCATTAGCCCCGATGAGGAGGGCGGGTCAGACGAGCGGCGGAAACTGCTTGAGTTCCTGTTGGCAAACAAGGCTATGCTGCAAGAGCAGATTCGTGACGCTGCCAGGACGGGAACCAAGGAATACAAAGAGAAGCTCCGGAAATCCGGGATATTGCTGGAACTGGACTCGCGCTATAACGGCCTGATCTGATTGGGCGGTTTCTTCTGCAGACACCACGCTCTTGCCTCGCGCGAGACCCGAGACCCGAAACCCGATACCCGAGACCCGAAACCCTGAACCCTGTTTCAAGTCTCCCGTTGTTCGTGCGTCTATTAGCCGATACAGTACTGGCAACTGGAACCGCCATGTCTGAGCCGCTAAGCATCCTGGTGCCCGTGTTCAACGAAGAGGCGAACCTGCCCGCGTGCCTGGAGTCTGTCCGGGAGATCGCGGACGAGATCCTCGTCGTTGACAGCTTCTCCACCGACAAGACCCTCGAGATCGCGAAGACCTTCGGCGCGCGCGTGCTGCAGCATGAATACGTCAACTCGGCCGCACAGAAAAACTGGGCCATCCCGCAGTGCACGCACCCGTGGGTCTTCATCATTGATGCCGACGAACGCATGACGCCCGAGCTGCGCGCCGAAATCAAGGCGCTGCTGGCGCGCCCGGGCGGGCCGGACCTGGACGGCTACTTCGTCGTGCGGCGCAATTTCTTTCTCGGCGGCGAGATCAAGCACGGCGGCTGGGAGACCAACGACGTCCAGCGCCTCTTCCGCCGCGACATGGGCCGCTACGCCGAACGCGACGTTCACGCCGACGTGGAAGTGAAGGACAAGGACGGCAAGCCGGGCCGGTCGGGAAGGCTGCAGGCCAGGCTGGACCACATCACGTGCGCGCCGGACGGCCTGAACCGCTACTTCCAACGCTTCAACCGTTACACCACGCAGGCCGCGGAACGGTACCACCGCGAAGGGCGCAAGCCGCACTTCTGGAGCTTCATCCTGCATCCCGGCTGGGAGTTCTTCAAGATGTACATCCTCAAGCAGGGCTTCCGGGACGGCATCCCCGGCCTGGCCGTGTGCAGCTTTTGTGCCTTTACGCGCTTCGTCCGCTACATGAAACTCTACGCACGCATCAAACAAGGCCTGCCGCCGCCGCAGGCCTACGACAAGGGCACGACGACATCGCGGGAGATAGACGGCGCCGGCGATTGCCGATTGCCGATTGACGATTGACGATTGGGGATTGCGGATTGGGCATTGCGGATTGACGATTGGGAATTGGGGGGGGCGGACCGCGTTGACGACAACATGCACGTGTCTTTTTGCCCTGGAAGGGCAACGCGTGAATAGCCGGGGGCGGAAGCCCCCGGTACGCGATGCCGTTCTGTGCGGAAAGCCCTGGAAGGGCGGCCGATCTCTGCGCCCAATCCGCAATCCGCAATCCACAATCCGAAATCGAGAGCGTCAGCGATGAAGACCCTCTGGCGTTCCTTCAAGCTCGTCCTGCCGCACCGCGGCATGCTGGCGCTGTACCTGTGCACCGCCGCAGGCCTGGCGGTCTTCGGCGGCTCGCCGCTCCTGCTGGTCAAGACGTTCCTCAACCGGCTGGAAGGCAAGCCGCCGCACGACACGGTCGGCAGGCACGTGGACGCGTGGCTGACGAACACGTTCGGTCCGGGCGACGAGTATCTATGGGGCCTGTGCAGCACGGCCTTGGGCTTGTGGCTGTGCAAGGCAGTCTTCGACTACTGCAACACCTACCTGGCGACGTGGCTGGCGCAGCGGCTGCGCATGGAAGCCATGCAGCAGGTGATGCGGCGGCTGCTGACGCTGGACCAGCCCTACTTCGACAGGCACAAGATCGGCGACCTGGTCAGCCGCATGGTCAGCGACGGCGACAACCTGCGGCGCACGGTGAAGATCTTCCTCGATTTCCTCCAGCAGCCCTTCCAGGTGGCGGTGCTGGCGGCCGCGGCGCTGTACCTGGACTGGTTCCTCTTCTGCGTGGGCGCGATCGGCCTGCCGCTGCTGGTGCTGCCGCTGCGCCATACTATCCGGAACATCGCCAAGCAGCAGAAGCGCTACCAGCAGAAGACCGCGGAGCTCGCGCAGGCGATGCTGCAGAAGCTCGCCGGCATGCGCATCATCCATGCCTACGACGCGGCGGACAAGGAGAGCAGCAGCTTCAACACGCTGGCCATGAGCCTGTTCCGCACGGGCATGCGGCGGAACCGCAGCCGCGCCATCCAGCGGCCCTTGACGGAGATCGTCCTGGGCGTCGGGCTGGTCGCCGTGCTGCTGATCGGCGCGCTGCGCATCATCCATTCCGGCCAGGGCGACGCCGCCGCGTTCGTCACGTTCGTCCTGGCGCTGGCGGCGCTGCGCGGGCCGGTGGGGGCGATGGTCTCAACCCTCGGCGAGATGGCCGAGCTGCTGCCGTCGGCCGAACGCACCTTCGAGGTGCTCGACATCCAGCCGACGATCCGCGAAGCGCCCAACGCGCAGGCGTGCCCGGCGCTGGCGAAAGAGATCGTGTTCGACGGCGTGAGTTTCGACTACGGCCGCGGCCTCGTGCTGGACAAGCTCAACCTGACCGTCCGCGCCGGCGAGAAGATCGGAATTGTCGGACGCACGGGCGTCGGCAAGTCCACGCTGCTGGCGCTGCTGCTGCGCTTCTACGACCCCACCGGCGGGCGCATCCTGATTGACGGCGTGGACATCCGCGCAGTCACGCTTGCAAGCCTGCGCACGCAGACGGTCCTGGTGACACAGCACCCGTTCCTGTTCCATGCCAGCGTCGCCGAGAACATCCGTTACGGCAAACCCGAGGCGAGCGACGGCGAGGTCGTCGCCGCGGCCAAGGCCGCCATGATCCACGCTGAAATCATGGCGCAGCCCGAGGGCTACAAGACGCTGTGCGGCGAGCGCGGCGGCGAGCTCTTCTCGGGCGGGCAGCGCCAGCGCATCTCCGTGGCGCGCGCCATCCTGCGCAACGCGCCCATCCTCCTGTTGGACGAAGCCACCAGCGCGCTGGATGCGTTCTCGGAGCGGCGCGTGCAGGAGGCGCTCGACACGCTGGTCGTCAGCCGCACAAGCCTGATCGTCGCGCACCGCCTCAGCACGCTGCGCAACGTGGACCGCATCGTCGTCTTCGGCGACAAAGGCGGGATCGAGGCCATCGCGCCGCACCAGGAGTTGCTCGACATATCGCCGACGTACCGGCTGCTATGGAACGAACAGCAGGGCGGCGCGGACGGCGCCAAGCCGGCGGCATCCGGCGGCTGAGGACAGCTACGCCTTCTCGTACAGGCAGTACACGCGGTCGGAGATGATCGGCGTCACGAAGTACAGTTTCTTGACGCTTAAGCCCGCCACGGCGCCTTCCTGCGCCATCTCCTCACGGCTGAAGAGCAGCTTGCGTTTCTCGCGCTGCGTCTTGCGCCAGCCTTCGATGTGCGCGATGTCCCTGTCGGCCTTGCGCGCCCCGCGCACGCGCCGGAGGAACTGGCGGATCGAGGCCGGGTAGTCGTAGTGGACGAGGATGTAGCGCCGCGCCACGCGCGCGAGCTCCTTGAAGGCCTTGGCGCGGAAAGCGGCGTCGAAGTGCAGCATGAAGCGGTTGTTGACGATGAAGTCGAAGTCGCCGTCCTTGAACGGCATCTCCAGCAGGCTGCCTTCGAGCACCTGCGGCGCGGGAATGACGGCGCTGCGCGCGTGGACGACGGTCTCATGGTCAATGTCAATGCCGACGACCTCGATCCCGTCGCGCTGGAAACGGTCGAAGAACCAGCCGTAGCCGCACGGCGCCATCAGGATGGGTTCCTCAGCGTGGCAGTCGCGGATGGCGCGGCGGATGGTGCGGTAGATGGACCAGTTGTTGAGCCGGCGCCGCAGCGTCCGCTGGCGGGGTCCCTGCAGAGGATGGACCAAGTCCGTCTCTGGCCGCGTCGTTGGTGTCACCGGCATCATTCCCTCCCCATGCCGAACTGAAACGGGAACCACAGATGAACACAGATTAGCACAGACGCAGTTGGGGTGGGAACCATCAGTGTTTATCTGTGTTCATCCGTGGTTTCATCGTACGTCCCCGGTCTCCACTTCACAATTACCTCAGATTCGTGTAGATTCCAGGGCGATGTCGCGATGGGTATCCCTTTTTCGGCCGTGAGGGCGGAACATGACGACGGTGTGCGCGCACGTGCTGTGCGAATTCGGCGGCTGTGACTGCCGCGTGCTCGACGATCTGGCCCTCATCAAGAAGGCCATGTACGACGCCGCGGCGGCGGCCAAGGTCACCGTGCTGAACGGCTACTTCCACCGCTTCTCGCCCGCGGGCGTCACCGGGCTGCTCTCCATCGCCGAATCGCACATCTCCGTCCACACGTGGCCGGAAGCCGGCTATGCCGCGGTGGATATCTTCACTTGCGGCGACCACGCCACGCCGCAGCTCGCGGCCCGGGTCCTGGCGGATGCCCTGCGCGCGAAAAGCGTGAAGATCGTGGACATGAAGCGCGGCGTGCCTCTCGGCCCCGACGCCTTCGGCGTCGAGATCCGCACCCGCGACGCGTCGCTTACTCGCGCCTGCGAAGCGACAGTGTCCTGAAGCAGTGTGACGGCGGGAGGCCAGCGCCATGTGGAACATTATCTTCGGCATCATCTTCATCATCGGGGGCCTGAGCGGCAAAATGGCGCTGATCGGCACCCGGAGTTCGGGCGCGCTGGTCGTCATCGGCGTGATCCTCCTTATCTGGGGCATCGTGCAGCTTAAGAACAAGGGCAGCGGCCGCTGAGGAAATCGGGCTGGCTATTGGCTATTGGGGAGCGGCGCGCCGTGCTGTTGCCAATAGCCAATAGCCAACAGCCAATAGCCAACAGCCAACAGCCAATAGCCAATAGCCAGTAGCTACTTCGCCGCCTTCGTTTCCAGCACGGTGATGGAGTGCGCGGGCAGGACGATGGGCTTGTCCAGCGGCACGGGATCCGCCAGTTCCGCCGTCGTCACGGCTTCTGGCTGGCCGGGAATGTTGAACGCGCCCAGCGCCGCGCCGTTGATGCGCCAGCCTTTGGCCGGCGCGTTCCCCGCGCTGCTCACTCGCAGCGTCACCGCCGCGTCGTCTTTGGGCGAGAAGTTGATGAGCCCGAGCGTGAGAGCGCCGCTCTGCTTGTCGAACGCCGCCACAGCGTCCACCGTCGTTTGTGGTGCAGCCGTCCCGGCTGCAGACAGGCCGGAGGCCTGCACCACAAGCGGCACAAGCGCGCCGTTGACGCGCGCGCGGTAGAGCGTCAGCACGTGGCCGACGGCGTCCATGCAGGCGTGATTGCGCGTGGTCTTGATCGCGCCGATCACGTTTACCGTCTGCGGCCACATGGCGATGCCGACCAGGTCCGCCGAACGCAGCAGTTCGTGCAGGGCGCGGCCGACGACGACCGCGTCGCCCATCGTGTAGTAGTGCTCGAACGCGCCGACGCCCACCGAGTCGGGCGCGGGGTTCCACTCGCGCACGATACCCCATTCGTCAATGCACAGCTTGATGGCGTCAATCTTCGGGTCCTTTCCGAGCCGCTTGCGCATATCGGCGATGAGGCCGCGCACGCCGTTGAGGACGCTGGCGGAGTAGTTCACGAAGCCCGCCTCGAACTTTTCGGCGTCTTGCGGCGAAAGCGGCACTTTGAATTTCCGCTCGGTGTAATGGTGCATGCTGAGCAGGTCCATATTGGCCGCTGAGCCGCCCAAGATGAGGTCATTCCACTTGCCCGGCGCGCCCACGGCGATCACCTTGATCTTCGGATCAACCGCGCGCATGGCCTGCACGAACGCGTTGTGCCGCACGGCGTAGCGTTCCACGGGCACGTTGCCGAGCTGCCAGCCGCCGTACATCTCGTTGCCGATGCCCCACCAGACCACGCTGCAGGCTTGAGCGCCGCCGTTCTTTGCGCGCTCGCCGCCCCAGCGCGTTGTGGTGCGGGCGTCCGCGCCTGCAGCGCCGTTGGCATACTCGACTTCGTCCGCGGCGTCCTGCACGCTGCCCAGGCCCGTGTTCACGACGATCATCGGCTCCGTCTTGATCTCGCGGCAGAAGGTGATGAACTCGTCGAGGCCGAAGTCGTTGTCCTCGACATCGTTCCAGGCGCGTTCCCAGCGCGCGGGGCGGCGGTCCCGGTCGCCGATGGCGTCTTTCCAGTTGTAGCCCGAGACGAAGTTGCCGCCCGGCCAGCGGTAGATGGGCGAGTTGAGCTTGCGGAGCAGTTCGAGCGTATCGGCGCGCATGCCTTTGACGTTGTCCGCCGGCATCAGCGACAGGCACGCCACCCAAAGGTATCCCGGCGCCGACATGGTGACGCAGAGGCTCGCGGCGTCGGTCGTCGCGCCGGCCTTGAAGCGGAGCGCGAACTTCTTGTACGCCGAGCCAACGTCGTTGAGTATCACGCTCTGACCGTCATCGGCGCCCGCCCCCCACGCCAGGCGCACTTCCACCGGCGCTGTGCCACGGGCAGCCTCTGTTGGCTGTTGGCTGCCCGTGCCCGGCCGCGCCACGATGGCGTAGCCGACGTATTCCTTGCCTTCCAGCAGACCAATGCCGTCCTGCCGAACGCCGCAGCGCCCGCCCTTGGCATCGCGTACCCAGACCGCCATGGCGTGCTGCCCGCCGTACGCTCCGGCCGTATCGTGGAAGACATCGCAGGCCGCGCCGTCGGGCTTGACCGTCTGCCAGGCGCTCTTCGCCGGCTCAAGCAGGAACTTGCGGTCGCGCAGTTTCTCCGCCCAGATGCCGTCGCGGATGCAGCGCCCGAGGTGTTCAATGAACTGGCCGTAGATGTACGGCGAGATTGCCGGGCCGGGCTTGGATACGTCCACGGCAATCTCCGTTTCGCCAGCCAAACCGCCCAACGCCGCCACCGCGCTCGCCGCCATCAGCAAGACCCTCCATCCACGTGTTCTCATCGCCTGCCCCCCTTTTTTGCCTGGCCGCGAAGACACCAAGAGACTAAGGCACACAGCCCTTCCCGGAAAGCGCCAATGCAGTTGCGCTCATGTCGCCCGCACACAATAATGCTCGTGTAGCTATCGCCTGTTGGGGAAGGACACGCCATGCTGGAAACGGTGCCCGACGAAGCCTTCGCGCGCGCCGCCAGCGAGGTCGGTGCAGTCACGTTCGACCATCTCGAAGCGGCTCGCCAGATCCAGGCCGAAGCCGCGCGGCAGGGCCAACGCCTCGCGCTTGCCGACGCGCTGATCCGGCAGGGCGTCATTTCGCCGATCCAGCGTGAGACCATTGAGAAGAAAGCAGAGGCACGGCAGACTGGCGGCATCAAGCAGCTTGGCCCCTACAAGCTGCTGAAGAAGCTCGGCGAGGGCGGCATGGGCGCGGTCTACCTGGCCGACGACACGTCCGTCGGGCGCAAGGTTGCCGTTAAAGTCCTGCCGAAGAAATACTCCGAGGAGCGCGAGTTCCTCACGCGCTTCCGCCGCGAAGCGCAGGCCACGGGCAAGCTCAACCACGTCAACATCGTCATCGCATACAACGTCGGCGAGGAAGCCGGCACGCACTACTACGCGATGGAGTATTGCGAAGGCGACACGCTCGACAGGATTCTCAAGCGCGACAAGGTGATTCCGTGGGACGCCGCCGTGGGCATCGTCCTCCAGGTGGCGCGCGGCCTCAAGCACGCCCACGACCACGGCATCATCCACCGCGACATCAAGCCGGCCAATATCTTCGTCTGCAAGCCGCTGGGCACGCCGGAGAGCGCGCAGGTCGAGACGTTCGCCGAGGGCTTCGTCGCCAAAATCCTGGACCTCGGCCTGTCGAAGAACATCCGCGGCGACGAGCAGTCGTTCTACACGCAGACTGGCGTGGCGCTCGGCACACCGCATTACATTTCGCCGGAACAGGCCAGGGGCGAAAAGGGCATTGATGGCCGCACCGACATCTATTCGCTGGGCGCGACGTTTTATCATCTCGTCACCGGCCAGACGCCGTTTTCGGGCACGACGGCCGGCGTTATCATGATGAAGCACCTGAACGAGCAGTTGACGAACCCGCAGGATATCAACGAGGACATCCCGGACGGCGTGGCGCAGATCATCGCCAAGATGATGGCCAAGGAGCCGGCTGACAGATACGCGAACTGCAAGGAACTGCTGGATGATTTGGAGTTGGTGATTGACGGGAAGACGCCGTCCAGCAATGCGATTGACGCGGGAAAATCCAGCGTGGCGGTGGCGCGCGTAGCGCAACTTAGAAAGTTGCGCCACGAGCGCGGCACGCGGCGACACGAGCCTGTAGCGCAAGTTCGTAACTTGCGCCACGAGCGCGGCACGGGCAGCCAACAACAAACAGAGGCTGCCAGTGGCACACCCACACCCGTGGGGAAGTACGTGGCCATCGGTGTGGCCGTGCTGGGCGCGCTGGTGCTGGCGGTGGCGCTGGGCGTCCGCGCCAGCCGCGAGCGGGCCGCGGAGCAAGCGCGGGCCGCGGAAGAGGCCCGCGTGAGACAGGAAGCCGACGCCCGCCAGCGGCTCGAGGACCAGTACCAGGCGGCCCTGAACGAAGCCCGGCGCGAACTGCAAGGCGAAGCCGCGCTCGCGGGGTACTACCTCGGCCTCGACGCGGCCAAGGCCAGGCGGATCGAGAACGCGCTGGCTCGAGCGCTGGCCGCCAAGCCCGGCGATGCCGCCGTCAAGGCACTGCAAGCGACACTGGTTCCGCCGCGGGAATTGGCGCTGGACCTGGGCGGCGGCGTGAAGATGGAACTGGTGCTCATCAAGGCTGGAGAGTTCATGATGGGGGCCGATAACGAAGGCGGTAACGAAGAGAAGCCTGCGCACAAGGTCAGAATCGGCAAGCCGTTCTACATGGGGAAGTATGAGGTCACGCAGCCACAGTATGAGCGGGTCATGGGTACGAATCCGAGCCAGTTCAAGGGCACGGACTTGCCAGTAGAGCGGGTCTCATGGAACGACGCGACGGTATTCTGCAAGTTGCTCAGCGAGCAGACGGGAAAGACGGTGGTATTGCCGACGGAAGCACAGTGGGAATACGCCTGCCGAGCGGGGACGACGACGCGATACAACACGGGCGACAAGGATTCCGACTTGGAACAGGAGGGCTGGTTCAACAAGAACTCAGGCGGCAAGACCAACGGGGTGGGTCAGAAGAAGCCCAACGCCTGGGGCTTGTGCGACATGCACGGGAACGTGTGGGAGTGGGTCCAGGACTACTTCAGCGACAAATACTACAGCGAGTCACCAGCAGTTGATCCACAAGGACCGGCCACGGGCGGAGACCGCGTGCTTCGCGGCGGCTGCTGGAATGATGGGCCGGCGCATTGCCGCTCGGCGCGTCGTTACGGGCACAACCATGGGTACCGTGGTGCCATTTTCGGATTCCGCGTGGTGGTTGGGTGCGGTTCGTCGAGGACTCCGTAGTCTTACCGTTTGCCGTTTAGCTGTTTTACCGTTTTTGCTGTTGCGAGCGAAGCGAGCGGAAGGGGTATAAAGGCGTAGTTGGCAACTCGACCCGCGCTACTCGCTCACATCCATTACGCAGCGAAAACCGATCGTCCCGCAACGGTCCAGTCCCGGCCACATCAGCAGCAACTTGGCGCCAAAGTCAATGTCGCGCGGCCCGCCGTCGGCATACCAATCGGACCCGGATGCTTTGTAGTCCGCGCCGCCCTTGAGGATCGCGAAGCGCGTCCGGCCGTCGCTGCGTTCGCTTTCCGTCCATTCCCAGACGCGCGCCGTCCCCCACGCCAGCGCCTTCTGCTCGCCCGCGCGATACCATTCCTCCTCGGTCGGCAGCCGCTTGCCCGCCCACGCCGCGTACGCGCGCGCGTCGTCGAGGTCAACGTAGACAACCGGCGCGTTCTCTTTGCCCGCCGGTGTGCCACGGGCAGCCTCTGTTTGCTGTTGGCTGCCCGTGCCTTCGTTCCAGTGTTTCACGAAGTTCTCCGAATGCTTCGGCTTGTAGCCGGATTTCGCAAGGAACTCGCCAAACTGCGCGTTCGTTACGGGTTGCCTGTCAACGGCCAAGGCGCCGACGCGAACCGGTCGCGTGAAGCGCTTCAGCTTATGGAACCCCATGCTCATGGGATCGTTCCCGAGCGGCGGGTCGGTGTCGTACCAGCCGCACTCGCGCACGCGAAAGCTCACAGGCATCTCGAACGCGCCGCCCTGCACGAACGCCATGTCCGCCGGCAGGTCGTTACGCGCGCGCTTCGGCGTCGGAACAACTGGCTTGAGCGCCTGTTTCACCGCGGGGAACTCCGTGCTGGAATCCGCGCGCTTGGCCAGTGCGGCCTGGCCTTCGAGGAATGCGGCGAAGTCCTGGCCGAGCGCCTCCGGCGTCCCAGCGACGAACGCGCCAACACCGCGGGGCCAGATCATCCCCTGCAACACCGCCGCGTTCTCGACGATCTGCGGCTGAATCTCGACGCCCGCGACAAGATCGTAGTACCGCTCGCCGGGCTTGTGGGCGACCTTCAGCAGCGCGCCGCGCGCTTCCCTCCCCTCACGGTTCACGAGTGTCCACAGGCGCACGCCGCCGCCTTCCCAGAGGCTGGCATACACGCGCTGCACTTCCGTCGGGACAAGCGGCGTCCAGCTTTCGCCGGAGAACAGAGGACGAAAGCGGCGCTGAATCGGGAGCATGGAACGGAGGATTGAGCGGTCGCGCGCGTTCCAGCCGACCCATGTGCCGAAGACGTTGTCCCAGACCAGCATGCCGCAGCCGTTCATCCAGGCCATGTGCAGTTCGGCGGTGTGGTCGCGGTCCCAGCGCCGGATGACGTGGTGCATGTGGCGGCGTTCGAGCCACTTGTTGAGCAGCACGGCCGGCGCTTCGCTGTCCGGCACCCACTGCGCCCACTCCATGTGGTGCGACGCCACGTCATCCGGCCGCAGAGCGCCCTCCGATTCCAGCACGACGCCCGGCCGCGCGGCGTCGAGCTTCGCGCGAATCGCGGCCGGTCCCTGGTTCATCGTATCGAGGAAGATGCCGTCCGCCTCGACGGCCGCCACGAGTTCAGCCAGCGCGTCGAGGTCGCTCCGGCCTTCGCGCCGCGTGCCCGTGTCCCACGGGTTGTAGTCCACGAAGACCTTCACGCCGCGCGCGTGGAAGCGCCGCGAGACGTCGCGCAGTCCGGCCAGGCCGCCGGGCATGTCGCGGTAGAAATCGAACTGGTTGCGGTCATCGGTGCCGATGCGCGGGTCCGCG
>Ga0315282_10010572_pt1 | contig 14438 bp, 7 predicted proteins | sample YL17G07_20_MG_FD_203693 | JGI IMG/M metagenome (GOLD analysis project Ga0315282, IMG submission 203693) | Sediment microbial communities from Yellowstone Lake, YNP, Wyoming, USA - YL17G07_20 | ecosystem: Environmental > Aquatic > Freshwater > Lake > Sediment | place: USA: Wyoming | collected...
GGCGGTAAAGGGGGCGGTGAATTAGGCGTCATTGAAATCCGGGAGGAATTTCCGGACACCGCATACTGGAATGCAACGGTCGAAACCGGCGATTCGGGGGAGGCAAAGGTCACAATTACTTTACCCGATAACCTGACAACCTGGCGGGCGGATGTGCGTGCGGTGAGTAAAAATACCCTCGTTGGGCAAAGCACCCAAGACATTATTAGTTCAAAACCGTTATTACTTCGCCCCCAAACTCCCCGTTTCTTTGTCGCCGGCGATGAGGCGCAGATCGGGACTGCGGTCCAAAATAATACCAATGAAAACCTGGATGTCAATGTCTCACTTACAGCCGAAGGGGTAACAATAACTGGGGAAAATAGTCAAATGGTGAACGTGCCTTCCAAAGGTCAGGCGTATGTTACATGGAAGGTGAAAGTCGCCTCCGGGATCGAACGGGTTGACATGGTTTTTAAAGCGACCGGAGGGCAATACACAGATGCTACCAGGCCCACCGGTGCAAGTCTAACCGGGCAAGGAATCCCCGTCTATCACTACGAGGCCCGAGAGAGCGTTGGCACATCTGGCGTGATGACCGAAGGTGGAACCAGGATCGAATCAATCAGCCTGCCCTCCACGGTCGATTATTCGGGTGGTTCGCTGGATATTGAATTATCGCCTTCACTGGCTGCTGGTTTGACCAGTAGTCTGAATTACCTTCAACAATATCCTTACGATTGTATCGAACAAACCGTCTCGAAATTCTTACCCAATGTGGCTACCAGGCAAGCTCTTAAAGCTGCCGGGATTGCCGATCTAACTCTTGAGGCTAATCTTTCCGAGCAGGTTAATTCGGCGCTGCAGAGACTTTATAACTGGCAGAATGCGGATGGCGGTTGGGGATGGTGGTACAGGCAGAAAAGCGATATCAACACCTCGGCGTATGTAATCTGGGGAATGGTGGAAGCAAAAAAAGCGGGATATTCTGTCAATGAAGGTGTATTGAACAAGGGCGTTATTTACCTACAAGGCCAGATTTTCCCGGTGTCAATTCTACGCCAGAAATACGCCCTCAATCGTCAAGTGTTCATTTTATATGTATTGAATAAAGCCGGCAAACCTGATGCCAGCATGGCGGGATTACTTTTCGATAAACGACTTGATATGAGTATCTATGCTCGCGCCTTATTGGCAGAAGTGATCGCGTCTACAAATCGGGATGATACCAGGGTGAACACCTTACTGTCGGATCTGAATAACAACGCCGTAACTTCGGCGACCGGCACGCACTGGGAAGAATCGGAAGAAGATTACTTAAACTGGAACACCAATACCCGTACAACCGCGATTGTTTTATCGGTAGTTAGCAAGTTGGATAGCGAAAACCCGCTTATCGCCAATGCAGTTCGTTGGTTGATGAGCAATCGCGTGAATGGTCATTGGAAAAGCACTCAAGAAAATGCCTGGACGATTATGGCATTAACCGATTGGATGAATGCCAGTGAAGAAATGACGCCAGATTACAGATACGCGGTTACATTGAACGATCAGGTTATCAGTCAAGCTCTGGCAACAACCCAAACAAGGGATAAAAACCTGCAACTCAAGGTTGATGTTTCAGATATGATCAAAGAGCGAGTGAATCAACTTGGGTTAATAAAAACAGAGGGCCAGGGACGATTGTACTATACGGTAAATTTGAATCTCTCGCTGGCTGTTGAAGATATCAAAGCCTTAAATAATGGGATGATTGTCTCGCGGAATTATTACTCGCTCGATAACCTACAAAAGCCAATCCAAAACGTAAAAATGGGGGACATGCTACTGGCGCGTCTCACAGTCGTCGCGCCAAATGATTTGCATTATGTGGTTATCGATGACCCACTCCCGGCTGGGTTAGAGGCGATCGACGAATCTTTGCTTACCAGTGTGCAGGAAGGTATTCCTACCGACCTTGGTTGGGAAGACATTCAAAGAAAAGGTTGGGGATGGTGGTATTTCAATCACGTCGAATTAAGGGATGAAAAAGTGGTTCTCTCGGTCGATTACTTGCCCGCCGGAACCTATATCTATACTTATCTCGTGCGAGCGGTTACCCCAGGTATATTCAAAACGATCCCACCGGTTGGGGAAGAATTCTATTTCCCCGAGGTTTATGGACGAGGCGAGGGAAGCATTTTCAAGATAATGCCGTGATTAGATAATGTGTGACAATTAATTCAGAGGATGACCAGCCCGAACAGTTAATATCAATCGCCGGGCTGGTTTTGTATTCAAGGAATGGCTGTCTCTACTTTAAAAACAACAGGAGGACTGGTGATGATCTCCCCATTCTTCTGGATTGCTTGAGCCCATAAGCGATGATCCCCAACCTGTAACCGCCACCAGATTTCATAGGGTGGATAGGGAATAACCACGAGCAATTGGTTGTCCAGCCAAATTTTTACCATGAGAGGGCTCAGGTTGGTCGAAGCGTTAATTCTGATCGATTGCGATTCAATGGGCACTTTATTACTTAAACGGTAAAGTGAATTTTGCGGTGGGTTCGATATGACAAGCTGATCTGGTTGGGTCATTTGATCGTATGGACTTCCTTGTTCCGGATACTGTAGATTCCTAAGTAACAGGTACCCATTCAGTGTCGCCCAGTTTTCAGCTTCTAAAGGTAAATCCAATGCTAATATTTTCCGCTGGGCGTCTAGGGGGGTCGTTTCATTTGCCAGTTTTCCGGTGGTGAGATCCAGGGTTACATCATGAAAGAGTGTATCGATATTTTTTGGTTGGGTGCCTTCGATAAACCATTCTTGTTTTATATAAGGACATGAAGGAGATGGAAGCATCCCCGATAGTTTGCATATTTTCACTGAAACAAGGCCAGAGGGTCGCTCAAAGGTATCTGGTTGCGTTCCAACCGACGCACTCCGCAGGAATTGGTGCCAGATCGGCGCAGCGCCAGTAAGCCCGGTTACATCTCTCATGGGTTGATTATCGGCATTTCCGGCCCAAACCCCAACGATTAGGCTGGGCGTGTAACCGATGGTCCAATTATCGTGGAAATTGGTAGTCGTTCCGGTTTTAACCGCTGCCGGCCGGTCTAATTGCAGGATTGTATTTTTACCAAAACCCATCTCGCGGGCATCTTTGTCGCTCAAGATGTCTGTAATCAACCATGCCAGCCGCTTGTCAAAAACGCGCGTAATTGATAACGGCGGATTTTCATATAACGATTCGCCTTTTGTATTCGTAATCGATTTTATCAAGTAAGTTTGAAGCCGGTAGCCGCCATTCGAAAAAGCCGCGTAGGCGCGGGTCAAATCCAACAGGTTGACGCTCCCTCCCCCTAACGCGAGCGATAAATCTAAATCTTCAGGAGATTCCAATAAGGAAATGCCCAATCGTTGGATAAAGGATGCAAATCTATCCACACCGATGTGATCAAGCGCGATAACAGCTGGGATATTGAGGGAGGAAGCCAACGCGTCCCTTACAAGCACAGGACCATGTTCTTTGCTATCATAATTTTTAGGTGTGTAGGCTTTTCCATCATGGGTCGTAAAAGCAGTACGGACATCTACGATCATGGTTGCGGCTGTCCAGGGATGGGGTTGGGATGGATCCATCGCGGTTGCATAGATAAAAGGTTTAAGCGCTGACCCAGGTTGGCGCGGCGAGAGCGCCATATTGATGGCTCCATTATGCTCCTGATCGAAATAATCGGGGCTTCCAACAAGGGTTAAAATCTCGCCAGTATGAGTATCCATCGCAACCAGAGCTGCGTTGTTTACATTGTGCCCACGACCATCCGGGCTTTTCTTAAGCCTGGCAATTTGGTCTTGAATTGCTTTTTCTGCCAGATCTTGCCAGTTTAGATCAATCGTTGTGTAGACGATAATTCCGTCATGAACCAGACTGTATGCCAAGTTATCATCGGTTGACATCAGCTTATCGATTTCATTGCGAACCATCATCACAAAATGGGGTGCTCGAATTGGATATGGTTCCTCATTAAAAACCAGTCGTTCATTTTCTGCAACCTTTCGAACTTCATCAGAGATAAAACCTGCTTTTTCCATCAGGTATAAAACTCTTTTTTGCCTCTCTGTTGCTTCGGAAGGGTGGGTGTATGGATTATAGGATGCCGGAGCTTGGGGTAAACCTGCAAGGAGGGCACATTGCGCCAGATCAAGCTCGCTTACGGGTTTCCCAAAATAGGTTTGAGCCGCAGCTTCGACTCCATAAGCTAATCCTCCGTAATACGTGTGATTCAGATACAGAGTAAGGATCTCATTCTTAGAATAGAGTTGTGATAATCTCCAGGCCAGGTAGATCTCGCGAAGCTTTCGCTGGATGGTTTTTTGATTACGTTCGCTAGAATCAAGCAACAGGTTACGAGCCAGTTGCTGGGTGATTGTACTTCCTCCAGCAATAACCTGGCCGCCTTTGATATCAATCCATATCGCCCTGAAGATACCCCATAGATCTACACCGGGGTTTTGATAAAAATTCACATCCTCGGTGGCGATTGTGGCATTTACCAGAGAAGCAGGAATATCTTCAAAGTCGACCCGGATATGACGACCGTTATCGGTAGATAGGAGCTCATAAAGCAGTCTTCCGTTACGATCGACAATCCGGATGCTTTGATTGGGTAAGTGAGAACTGAGATTACGAGGATCGGGTAAATCATGGAATAGCCATCGACCCACGAATACAATTATTGCGATAAATCCTAGAAGGCTAAAAATCACGGTCAGAATTTGGTTGTTATTTTTGTTCATCTAAATTACCCGGTTTAATTCTAAACTAAAAAAAGCCCTTCGATATGAAGGGCTTTTTGATGATGTTCAAGGTTCAAGTCATCTTCCGCAACCGCTACAAGAGACAGATGTGCAACCCGTGCAACTTCCATTAGTATTCTTGGTTAAAACGCCGTTACTGCTTTGAGCGAAAAATACCGAGAGTAGTCGGGAAGTATTATCACTCTGGCAATTGTTGCACCGGATTGGCCGATCTGCTTCGTGGAATGATCTTAAGGCATCGAATTTGGAATTGCATTCATGGCAGATATATTCGTAGATTGGCATTATTCCCTCGATGTTATTCAAGAAGATGCGCAAATTGTAATCCTGGAATTATGATTGGTCAATGAGGTGCAATTTGCCAGGCTTGCGGAACCTCGGTTTCAATGCACGCTGAATATCTGGTAATAGCCGGCGAGCGATATCTTCGCCAGCCAAGATGGAATTTCTGGCATGGGTAAAACCGAAGAAAATATTGACATCGGGAGGAATCTGCGGATGAAGGATGAAATCAGGTTTAGCTTTGCGGAGTTTCTCTTCAGTTATAGCGCTGGTCATGATGATAACCGCCTGGTAAATATCTATCGCGAAATCGGGTAAGATTTTTGAAAGAGTTGAAGAAGCGGCCATCTGGCCCCATTCTTTATTCTCATCGAACACGTAGTTTACATCCACTGCAATGACAACCTCAGCTCCTATTCTTCGAACGACATCGGCAGGAACGTTGTTCAAAATCCCGCCGTCGATCATCAAAGCATTCTCTCTCTCAATTGGAGAAAATATGCCCGGAACGCAGGTAGTAGCCAGGATAGCGTCTATGACACTTCCGGATTGAATCAGCACTTCCTTTCTGGTTTTTAAATCTACCGAAACGACTGATAGCGGAATCTTCAATTCTTCGATTTTCTTATCATACCCAACGAGATTTTCCAGGTATTCTTTAATCCGTTCGGCGCTAAGTAGGCCACGCCGGGGTGGTGTGGGATTCAACAGCTTAATCAACCGGCTGAAACGAGAAAGGTTGATTGCTTCTTTTTCAAGGTTAGTTGGGGATATTCCGGCTGCGTATAGACATGCAATCAAACCGCCCATACTTGTGCCAGCAATGCAATCTATGGGGATACCCTCCGATTGAAATACCTTTAGGACACCGATATGAGCCAGGCCACGTGCGCCGCCGCCTCCCAATGCTAACCCAATTGAAGGTCGCCTGTACCAGGTTGTCATATCAATCCTTTGTTGGATAATAATTCGGTGTAGATATTTTCGATTTGCGTGATCATTTGTTTTAAATCAAAATTCAGAGAAGCAAAATGCTTGGCTTTTTCACCCATTCGATGACATAAATCTGGGTCTGATAATAGTTGAGTGCAATAATTGGCTGCCATAGAAATATCGCCTGGATTGCATAGATATCCAGTTTCACCTGGGATAATTGCTTCCACTGTACCATCTGTTCGGTAAGCGACAATCGGTAGTTTCATCATCATTGCCTGAGGAATAACCCTAGGCAGACCTTCCCAGAGTGACGTGAGTAGGAAAACATCCATGGCTGAGAGGAGCTGAGTAACGTCACGGCGTAAACCTGTGGCTATTACCTTGTTTTGGATTCCTTCTGCTTCTATCAGGTTTTGTGCTTCCTGACGTAACGGGCCATCTCCAACCATAAGAAAGTAGCAATTGGGAATTCTTCTCGATACTTCTCCTGCGATCTTTATCCAACCAAACGGATTCTTCTGAGCAGAAAATCGCCCTACATTACCCAGTAAAGGAGCATCCAATGGGATATCCAGTGATTGGCGTATCTCCTCCCGATTTGTTTTTTGGAGATCGTATTCCTCTAACGGAATTGCACTCCGGATCATTGTATATTGGTTGCGGGAACCGATTTTTTCTTTCAATCCTTTGTCGATATCGCTTGCTGCCACAGTAATCAACTTATCGGTAAAATGAGCTGTAAAACGTTCAAGAAAGATATAGAAACACTGTAAGTATTGGGTCATGTGGCCATGAAAGCTCCAGCCATGAACCGTATGAATGATTACTGGAACGCCAGCAATCCGGGCAGCTAGGCGTCCTAAAATACCAGCCTTAGAACTATGCGTATGTACGATCGCATATTTAGCTTTGCGGATATGGATTACCAACTTAACCAATGCACTCAAATCGTAAAAAGGATTTAAATTCCGGACAAGTTCAGAAATGATGGATAAGGGAATTCTTCGCTGCCTCACCTCTTCAATCAAGCTACCTTCGCTTCCTGTTTGCGGTCCAGACACGATTTCAACATCGAAGCGACTCTTATCCAGCAGTTGGGCGGTGTACATGGTATTTTCCTGAGCGCCCCCAACGATTAGGCGGGTAATTATGTGAAGGACTCTAATAGCATTGTTGCTGTTCGTCAAATAATTCATTGCAGTGCTTTTTGATACACATTAAGAGTATTCAAAGCGCAATTTTCCCAGGTAAACTTCTGGGCATGAGAAATGCCTTGTTGAATCATGACTTCGCGCTTTGGGCTGCCAGGTAACAATTGGGTTATGGCGGTAGCGATTTCCTCTGGCTCATTTTCATTAACCAGGAGTGCGGCTTTTCCTGCCACTTCGATCAAAGAAGTATTATTGGATGCCACTACCGGCGTACCGGATGCCATTGCCTCTAATATCGGCAATCCAAATCCTTCATATTTTGAAACTAGAACGAAAACATCGGCTGCTTGGTATAAAAGGGGCAAATATTCCTCGGAAACATAATCAAAGAAGTGTACATAATTGCGTAAATTAAATTCTTCGGTAATTATTTCTGGATCCCGATAATCCAGATATGATTTTCCTGCAATGACTAGATGGTAATGCTCATTTCCCATCGATCGAAAAATCTGAAAGGCGCGGATTAAATTGAGTAAATTTTTATGTGGTCGCCTTTCTCCGATAAAAAGAAGAAAAGGTAGGGTGAGTCCGGTTTGCTTACGATAGATATTCACTTCAGATTGATTCGGAGTGTGAAAGAATTTTGGGCTGACGCCCGATAGAACGACATTCAATTTTTGGGGATCGATTTTGAAATATTTAAGGATGTCCTGGCGGGTATGCTGTGAATCAACCATTATCTGATTGCTCTTTTTTAATGAAATTGAGATCATCAAGTATAGCGCTATTCTTTTTATACTTTTTTGCTTAATGAAATAATTTGGATTGGATAAATATTTCAAATCGTGTATCGTCAAAACAATCCTACCAGGGGTAAATGGCGATAAATTCAAATGGGGATTGTGGAATATGTCGGGTTGAGCGTTTCTCAATAAAAGAGGAATTTCCCACAATTGTTGGATGTCCTTATGGTCAAACGGCAATTTCTTGATTCGAATAGCTGGCGATGAATAATTCCAGATTGGATGTTCATTGGTCAGCTTCGCTTGGGCCCAAAATTCATAATGGTTGTCTGAATTGATATGCGAAAATCCCTGTAATAAACCTAGCAGGTAGCGACCGATACCAGTCATTTCGGGTAATAATAAACGGGCGTCCAAAACAATATTCATTGGTTAAACCAGATTTGATGTCATTATGCTGATACAATTCTATTTTGAAAAATCGTTTTTGAAAACCATTAAAGCGCTAAAATATGGATGTTGCAACCAGAAGCGTGCAGTCTACTGCGTGGAGCGCAGTTCTTAATCTAATCCGTTTACCGGTTGGTTTAATTCAATCAATAATCCTGGCGCGATTGCTCCCCGTAGAATTATTCGGAATCTATGGCGGCATGGTCGCGCTATTGATGTTAAGCGGCGCGATTTTTGATTTCGGTTTGAGTGACGCTTATTTTCATCGTTCATCAGAAACCGATGATGAATCGTCCGCTACAAGGATTTATTTTACGCTAAGATTGATTTTAAATACAATTTGGGCTTTGGGATTATTGGTTTTTGGTTGTATTTTTTTAAATGATCCCAGGCGACTTGTCTTGATTGTTTTGACGATTACTTCTTTTTTTTCGAGAGTTATAGATGTGCCGAGGCAGTTGCTTACCAGGCGGATACAGCAACGTCGATTAGCCATATTGGACACTTATACAACAATTGCTGTCGCAGTAATTTCCATCGCGATCGCGATTTGGCGCCCATCGATCTGGGCAATGTTAGCTTCATCATTTATCTCTCTGATTTTATCGATAGTCATGCTATATCTATGGAAACCGGTTTGGAAAATCCAATTTGGATGGGATCTAAAAGCCGTCCGTTATTTTCTCGGTTTTGGGCGCCGGGCGGTTATTGGCAGTATGCTCGGAATCGCTATTGACCATATTGATGATTTGTGGATCAATATATTTCTGGGTGATAGGAGTCTGGGATACTATTCTCGCGCTTATCGGTTTGCAACTTACCCGAGAGATATATTAACCATCCCGATTAATAATGTCGCTCAACCGTTATATTCTGAGCTAAAGTATGATCGGATTCGATTATCAAAAGCGTTTTTCCGCCTGAACGCTATGCTGGTTAGATTGGGATTTTTATTAGGCGGTTGGTTGTTTTTAATTGCGCCCCAATTTATCAATCTTCTCCTGGGGAACCAATGGTTGCCTATGCTTAGAACTTTTCAACTCATGCTGGCATATGCATTGTTTGATCCATTGAAAACTACCCTCACCAGTGTGATCATCGCTATTGGAAAGCCCGAGAAAGTCAGTTTATTCCGAGGAATACAACTTGGCATCTTGATTTTAGGATTATTTACACTTGGAAGTAAATTCGGTATCGAAGGGGTTGCGATTGTCATCGATATTATGGTATTGGCAGGCATCATCCTGGCGTTGATTTTTGTAAAAGGGTATATCGACTTTTCTTATCAGCGTTTATTCAGTATCCCAGTACTGGCGCTGATAACCGGGATAGGGCTTACTTCAATCCAAATATTGTTGTTCCCAATCGCCCAAAATGATGCCATTATATTCCTGGTTCGGACATTGATATTTGGATTTGGTTATCTGGGGATACTAGGCCTTATGGAAAAAGATGAAATCCGAAAGTATGGTTATCAATTCATCACTTATCTAGGTATTTTGAATAAATGAAATGGCCACTTGTTGAAGAGGAAAAAAATAAAGTTATTATCCAAAATTGGAGCGGAAAAGAATGGATACTGCAAATATTCCCTGTGTAGTATTTGCGTATAATCGTCCTAAAAAATTAATGGTTTTATTGAGAGCTTTAAGGCATCAAGAAATTAGTAATTTAATTATCTTTATTGATGGACCTAAGAATATTAAGGATGAAAAAGCAGTAAATAGATGCAGAGATCTTGCCGAATCCATAAATTGGGCTAACACACAAGTAATTATTAATACCACGAATGAAGGTCCGATGTGTTTTATTGATCGTATCTCAGCGGTTTTTAAGGATTATCAACAAGCTGTATTCTTAGAGGATGATTGTTTACCTTCGCCGAGTTTTTATAACTTTATGTGCCAGAGTTTAAATCGGTATCAAAAAGACAAGAGGGTTTTTTCTATTGGTGGTTATCAACCCATTAGTAAAAGATATTTTTTAAATTATCCATCCAACCTGGTTAGTTGCGCTAGATTTATGGGATGGGGATGGGCAACATGGAAGAACCGATGGCAAATGATATTGGAAAATTTACCAAACTTATCACCTTTCTCGGAAAAAAGAGACTTATCAGATATTGCAGGTTTCGATTTGCAGATTCAATATCAGCTTATATTATCAGGAGAAGAAAACAAAGGATGGGATTCAAGGGTTGCGATCATTAGCATCTGGAATAAAATGGTACATCTATTACCGACTATCGGGCAGATTAGGAATATTGGATTTGATCGTAATGGTACCCATTATGGTCGGCTAGCCTACCTACTGAACTTATTCTTTCATAATCGAAATATTGGTAGAATGCCTAATCAAGCAATAAACTGGTTAGAGGATACTAGGATTGATTGCAAATATAATCAAGAATTGCGATCGTTCATTCGAAAGGTTCATAGTACAACTTTTCGAACGCAAATAAATCGAATCCAACGAAAAGTAAAATATTTTTTTACTACAAGTTACGAAAATAAAACCGATCTAAATTTAATCGGTTCTGATAGTAAAACATGGAAAAGAGCTTTACTATCTTACATTAGTCATGCGTTTTCAATATCACGTTACGACTTTCGTATATACCATCATATAAATGTGTGGCATGCGCAAGAGATTGTAAAGGTATTAAATCGCTTGGGTTATTTGGTAGATGTAGTAGATTACCAAGATGCAAATATTAAACTAAAACGAGAATATGATTTATTTATTGGGAATGGGGGTAATTATTTTACATCCATCTGCCGATATTTACCCCAAGATGTACCAAAAATATATCTGGCTACAACGAGTTACTGGAAATTTCATAATGAACAGGAAAATCAAAGAAGTGTCGAATTTTTTAATAGGCATGGTAAGAAAACCAGGTCTAATAGGTATTTACCGCCTGTTGAAGAAGAGAATCTAAATGTTGCAACCGGAATTATTGGGTTAGGAAATTCCTTTACAAAAAATACGTACAAAAACTTTGAGCGGAAAAAATTCATTAATGGTAATGCTTTGTATGATGATTTTTATAATTGGTGTAATAAAGATTTTGAGCTAGGTCGAAAAAATTTCCTGTTCTTTTCTGGCAGAGGTAATGTGCATAAAGGTTTAGATTTAATTCTTGAGGCGTTTTCAGAATTAGATAGCAATATTTGGATTATAACAAAATTGGAAAATGACATGCTAAGTATATATTCAAAACTAATTAGGAATGCGAAGAATATTCATATAATAGGGTGGATACCTCCAAGAACTAAGAAATATTACGATATTATCGCAAGATGTAATTATTCGATTTTGCCATCATGTAGCGAAGGACAATCCCAATCAATCCTTGAATGTATGTGGCAAGGTTTAATCCCAATTGTTTCTCCAGAATGTGGGTTAGACGTTGAAAATTTTGGATACGAAATACAACCGTGTACAATTAATAATATTCGGGAGCTTGTTACGAAATTATCTACATTACCTCAAGATGTGTATGAGAGAAAGTCTAAGTTAGCACGCATCGCTGCGATAAATAAATATTCCGAAAAAACCTTTTCGATTGGTTTTGAACAGGAATTGATTTCCTTAATCAAACATTAAAGATGTGAAAATAACCATAGATATGGATAGTTTTATAAAAAAACCACTTGTTTCAATCATCACGCCTTCATATAATCAAGGAGAATTCCTTGAAGATACAATTTTATCGGTGTTGAGCCAGGATTATTCGGATATCGAATACATTCTCATCGATGGTGGTTCAACCGATAACAGTATGGATATCATACGACAATATGAAGACCGGATTTCAGATTGGGTTTCAGAAAAAGATATGGGGCAAGCCCATGCAATCAACAAAGGTCTACTCAGATCGAGGGGAGAGTTCCTTGGATGGTTAAATTCTGATGATATTCTCTTACCCTCCACGGTATCGCGAGTGATTAAGGTTTTTAATGAATATCCAGATATCGATGTCGTTTATGGTCGTTTGGAGCGGATTGATGAGCGGAATAAAGTCATACCGACCCCGATTCTCCCAAAAGACCGGATCGAATTCAGCAAGGAATACGTTATTGGTGAGTGCGTAGTAAATCAACCCGGCGCTTTCTGGAGACGCAGGATCATGGAAAAAGCTGGCTTATTGGATCAAAATCTAAAATATGCTTTAGATTATGAATTCTGGATTCGAATAGCGCTGGCAGGTGGCCAATTCAGGCGAATACCTGAAGTCGTTGCTCGATTTCGATTGAATCGTCTTTCTAAGACAAGCAATCAGACTTCGGAGATGGCGATGGAACAATTAAATGTTCTCGAAAGAACTTTAACGATCGAGGATCTCGACCGAAAATTAGGAATAAATGAAGATCAAGTCCGCAGGTGCGCGAATAAAGCTCGCAGCGTTATTCAGTTGCATGTTTCTTACGGATACTTGAAGAAAAGAAAGATTGGTTCCGCTATTTATTGGTTATGGAGAGCTCTCCAAAACAACCCATTAACCCTCTTCGAGAAAAGATGGTTAGATCTGGCAGTGACGGGTTTAACCAGGAGAATTATTAACTGGTAGCCGGATTATGTTGAATAAGTAAGTTTATTGAAGTAAATGAGGAGAATAATTTGGAGACAAGAATAACAAGATTTATGGATGGAATCCTGGAAATTGGGTGGTTAGCAGCCATTGTTTTGACGCCATTATTCTTTAATATCTATTCTAGCCGTATTTTCGAACCCGATAAGATTGCTATTTTGCGCACCTTGAGCTTGATCATGCTCCTTGCCTGGATTATCAAATTGATCGATTCAAGAATGATTCACCTGGAATTTCTAGGTGGGAATAAATTGGTGGGTTATTTGAAAAAAATTCCATTACTCGCACCAGTTTCAGGTTTATTGCTGGTCTACTTACTGGCTACCGTTTTATCGATAACCCCAGCAACCAGTTTATGGGGGTCATATCAGCGTTTACAGGGCACTTACACCACTTTCTCGTATGTTGTTATTTTCCTGGTAATGATTGCAAATATTAAGAAGCGGGCCCAAGTTGACCGGATTATCACTGTGATCATCCTTGCCAGTCTGCCGGTCAGTCTATATGGCGTTCTACAACGTTATAAAATCGATCCCATTCCCTGGGGGGGTGATACTTCTGCCAGAATCGCATCGAATATGGGGAACTCGATTTTTGTAGCAGCTTACTTGATTATGGTTTTTCCATTGGTGATCGGGCGTATTCTCATATCTTTCGGCGAGATACTCAATGACACAGGTTCACTCCTATCAAACTTCACTCGAGCAACGATCTATGTATTTATCGGATCCTTACAACTAATAGGGCTTTATTTTTCAGGAAGTCGAGGCCCGACGCTTGGTTTCTTAACCGGGATGTTTGTTTTATTGTTGATCTTAGCGGTGTTATGGAGGAGAAGGCATTTAATACTCAGCATAATTGTTATTGCGTTTATTGGGGCTTCCTTTCTGATCGGACTCAATATTAAGAATGGTCCTCTTGAAGGATTAAGGAACTCCCCTGCAGTTGGTCGCTTCGGACAATTATTAGACCCTCAAAGTAATAATGCCAGGGTGAGAGCTTACATTTGGAAGGGAACCGTAAAGCTGGTTGCTCCACATAAACCTTTAGAATATCCTGATGGGAGAAAGGATTTATTTAACCTGATCCGACCTTTAGTAGGCTATGGTCCTGAAAGTATGTATGTGGCTTACAACCCGTTTTACCCTTCGGAACTTACCCAGGTTGAGAAACGAAACGCTTCACCAGATCGATCGCATAATGAGACCTGGGATTCGTTGGTGACGACTGGATTTTTGGGCTTCCTGGTTTATTTGTATCTATTTGGTTCGGTAGTCTATTATGGTCTTAAATGGTTGGGTTTAATTTTCGATGATGGCAAGCGAAATTTATTCCTGGCGCTATTCATTGGTTGTGGAATTATTTCGGCTCTGGGTTTTATTATGTGGAGGGGAATCTCTTATGTTGGGGTAGCGCTGCCTTTTGGCATGGTTGTAGGCGTTATTCTATATCTGACGATTATTGCATTAGGTGGCGCGTATGAAATCACCACGAATGATGC
>Ga0315282_10010573_pt1 | contig 14437 bp, 17 predicted proteins | sample YL17G07_20_MG_FD_203693 | JGI IMG/M metagenome (GOLD analysis project Ga0315282, IMG submission 203693) | Sediment microbial communities from Yellowstone Lake, YNP, Wyoming, USA - YL17G07_20 | ecosystem: Environmental > Aquatic > Freshwater > Lake > Sediment | place: USA: Wyoming | collected...
GGGGGCTCGGATGGTACGCGAGATGTTCGAGCTGGCTAAGGAGAAGACGCCCTCAATCGTGTTCATCGACGAGCTGGACGCAATCGGGGCCCGTCGCATGGACACATCCACAAGCGGAGACAGGGAAGTTCATCGCACTCTCATGCAGCTGCTGGCCGAGATAGATGGATTCGACCCACGAGGCGATGTCAGGATCCTTGCAGCGACGAACCGTCCCGATATCCTTGACCCCGCGCTCCTTCGTCCTGGGCGTTTTGACAGGTTGATTTACTTCCCGTTGCCGGACCAGAAGGCGCGGCTCGTCATATTCAATATTCATACAAAACGAATGAACATGTCCAAGGATGTCGATCTAAAGGTCCTTGCTAGCGCGACCGAGAAGGCCACGGGAGCTGATATAAAGGCCATCTGTACCGAGGCAGGCATGTTCGCAATTCGGGACGAGCGCGAGCAGGTGGATCGACTGGACTTCGATCAGGCGATAGCGAAGGTCTTGCCCGCGAGCAGGATATCGGAAGCGCCGGAGTTCACGCCGAAGCCCGAGAAGATGTACGGTTAACGAAAATTCTCATCGAGTTTTTCGCTATTTCTTGAGTTTCAACCTCAGGAGCTTGGAGACTTCCCTCGGGTCTGCCCGTCCTCGCGTGAGTTTCATGACTTTACCCGCTAGAAAGTTCAGGGCCTCCTTCCGCCCGGCTCGGTAGTCCTTAACTGCATTTGGGTTCTCCTTGATCGCCCCGGCAACGGCGGCGAGAAGCTCAGATTTTTTCAGCGGGATCAGCCCCAGTCTCAGCAACAGCTTTTCCGGGTCCGCCGGCTCTTTCACCATTTCACGGAGCACGAGTTCCCCCTGCTCAGGCGTCACTCGCTTACGCTTCACCATGCCGAGTAGGCTGGCCAGCTGGGTCGGCGTAAACTTGATGTCCGCGGCGCTAAGCTTCATATAGTTCAACACTTTCTTCAACTTCGTCCTAAACCAAGTCGCGGCCAACTTCGGATCCACCTCACGCGCCACCGCCTCATACAGGTCGGCCAGCTCCCGCTCGCTAACTATCACGTTCGCTGACGCTTTGGGAATTCGGTATTGTTTGACCAGACGCGCTTCGCGAAGGTGTGGGGCCTCAACCATTTTCGCCTTCACCGCATCGACCCTCACCTTGTCTAGGATGAGCGGGAAGATGTCTGGGTCCGGGATGTAGCGGTAGTCCTCCTCCGTCTCCTTGGCGCGCATGGGTACCGTGACCATCTGGCTCTCGAGATAGGCCCTGGTCTCGCGCACGACCGCCCCGCCACGCCTGAGCCGCTCCCGCTGTCGGATGATCTCGTACTTAAGCGCTCGGTAAGCTCCCTTCACTGAGTTGATATTTTTCACCTCCACCCTTCCACCACCCTCTAGCGAGATGTTGACATCGGTCCGCATCGCCCCTCCGGCCTCGGGTCGAACCTTCCCAGTGTACTCAAGCAGGCGCGTGAGCGTACGCAGAAACTTTCGGGCCTCTTCAGGCGATTTCATATCCGGCTCGGTCACGATTTCGACAAGCGGAACCCCCGAGCGGTTGTAGTCGACAGTCCCGGCAGTTGGGTCGTATTGTCCGGGATCCTCCTCGAGGTGCACTTCCCGAATCCGCACGCCATAGAGTTTTCCGTTCTTGGCGATCGGCAGGCTCGTGCGCTGGTACCCAGAGGGAAGGTCGGGATAGTCGTAGTGTTTTCTTTGGATGTAGATTGTCTGGCAGGTGAGAACTTTGCACCCGACCATGAGCGCAATCTCGATCGCCGCTTCGACCGCTCGCTCATTGGGCGGCAGCGGTTTCGATCCTGGCATCCCCGTGCAGATCGGGCAGACGTTGGTGTTAGGTGGGACATCTTGGTAGTTGGTCGGGCAATCGCAGTACATCTTGCGCTCGGTTGCCATCTGTTGGTGAACCTCGAGCCCGATTTTGACCTTCATGCCGCCGCCTCCAAAGCCCACATCACCCGAAGCATTTCCAGCTCCCCGAGAACCTTCCCCTGCACCTGAAGTCCTACCGGGATGCCGTTGACTTCGCCCGCTTTGATCACCCCTCCGCATATGCCTGCCAGGTTAGCGGGAATTGTGAGGTAGTCGTAGGCATACATGGCGCTCACGGAAATTTTCTCGCCTATCCTGTGGGGAAGCTTGGGGACTGTCGGGCCGACGATGACGTCCGTCCGCTGCAGGGCCGCCATCAGCTCCTGCTTGATAAGTGTCCTGACCTGGAGTGCCCTCTGATAGTACTTCCCACGGTACTCTTTCTGGCTGATGTATTTCCCACGCAGGATTCGACGGAGCACCTCCTCTCCGCAGACCTCCTCGATGCGCCTCCCGTACTTGCGCCCGTCGAACTTTCGGGTCGCGGAGAAGAACTCAACCGAGACAATGAGGTAATAAGCTGACAGGGCCTTCTCGATGTTCGGCAACTCAACCTCTATAATCTCTGCCCCGAGGTCACGCAGCTTTTCTACCGCGCCGTCCACAACTCGCATGAGGGCCGGATCGGTTAGCTCGGCGAAATTCGGGCTCACTCCGATTCGCATTCCCTTTAACCCGTCGTCGAGTTTGTCGGCATAGGTCACTTTTTCGACGTTGAGCATCACGCACTCGTTCGGATTCTTGCCCGCTATCGTCTCGAGCATGAGCGCTGCCCCACTGACATCGTGCGCGATAGGCCCGATTTGGTCCAGGCTCATCCCGAGGTCGATAAGCCCCTGGCGCGGAACCAGCCCATATGTAGGCTTGACTCCAACTACGCCGCAGTGGCTGGCAGGGTTCCTGATCGAGCCGCCTGTATCGCTTCCTATGCAGAGATCGCAAAACCCTGCCGCAATCGCCGCCGCAGGCCCGCTGCTTGAGCCACCCGGTATGCGCCCTGGAGCGGCGGGGTTGGCGGTCGGGCCGAATGCACTCGTTTCACCACTCGAGCCGCACGCGAACTCGTCCATGTTATTCATGCCGATGATGACGCCGCCCCCGGCACGGATGCGCTTGACCACCTCGGCGTCATAAGTTGACACGTAATTCTCAAGTGTACGCGAGGCGCATGTGGCCCTGAGCCCCTCGACGTTGATGTTGGACTTCACCCCGATGGTCAGACCGGCCAGCTTCCCCACGTGTTCTCCTTGCTTGAGCATGCGATCTATGGCATCGGCCTCGGCCAGCGCTTTTGGGTTGAGTTCTATGAATGCGTTGATTTTTTTGTTCTGCTTTCCAATCCGTTCGAGCGCCCTTTGCACATTTTCGACCGCGGAAAGCTCTCCACGCCGGATAGTCGCCAGCTTCTCTAACGTTCCCCTGCCCATCGTGCGACCTCCACTTTGAGGTTCCCGTGGTCATCCGCGCCCGGCATGTTCGAGATGAACCGCTTTCGGAATTCTGTACGCTCCTTTGCAGGGGTCGGTTCACCATCTGAGCGGACGATGTTGTAGGCTTCTTGGCTGTAGTATGTTTCCTTGAGTTCAGGCAGCTCTTTCGTGGCCTCGACAAACGACTCGACGATTTCCTCAGCGCTCCTTTCTATCCCCTTTTGTCTTTCAGCCATCCAAGCCCCACTTGATATCATACTTGGTATAAGAAAAGTTTAGTTGTCAAACGTCTGGCATGTAACTTTAAGTCTGTGTTGAGCAAATTCATTTGGTGGCAGCTTGAAAAAGCCAGCCAAATTCTGGGAGAAATTACCGGACAAGAAAGTTCGTTGCGCTCTTTGCTCGTGGAGGTGCGTGATAGCTCTCGGCGAGGTAGGCGTTTGTCATGCACGAAGAAACGAGGGCGGCGGACTCTACAGCTTGGTTTATGGTTCGATAGTTTCGATGGCGGTTGATCCCATAGAGAAGAAACCCTTTTACCATTTTTGGCCGGGGAGTGATGCTTTTTCCATCGCGGCTCCAGGCTGCAATTTCAGGTGTTTGCACTGTCAGAATTGGAGCATCTCCCAAGTGAAAACTGAGGAAGTAAGTTACGAAGATATCACGCCGGAGCGAGCGATTGAACTGACCAAGCGCTACAACTGCAAGGGTATAGCCCACACATACACCGAGCCAACGATCTGGACGGAATATGCAATCGACGTTGGAAAGCTCGCCCACCGGGAGGGCCTATACAACGTCTACGTGAGCAACGGGTATATCACCTTGGAAGCCCTTCAGGAGCTCCGCCCCTACTTGGATGCCGCCAATGTTGATGTCAAGGCTTTCACTGATGCTTTTTATCGGAAGGTCTGCGGTGTCGCGGGTATCCATCCAGTTCTGGAAACATGTGAGTGGATGGTCGGGCACGGCATTCACCTCGAGGTGACTTATCTGGTGATTCCTCACGAGAACGACAGCCCGGATGAGATCCGTAAATTCTGCAAATGGGTCGCTGAAAAACTCGGGCCAGAAGTCCCAACGCACTTCAGCCGTTTTTATCCGCACCATAAGATGGCTGATCGAGAGCCTACTTCCGTCCAGACGCTCGAACGCGCCTTGGGAATCGCGAAGGAGGAGGGGCTGCATTACGTTTACATAGGAAATGTCCCCGGGCACGCTGGGGACAACACCCACTGCCCGAAGTGTGGAGAGCTCCTCATCGAGCGCCATGGATTTGAGATCGCACGTTATTTACTCAAAGATAAGCGGTGCCCCAAATGTGGGACAAAGATAAACATCGTTGGGGAGTATACGCCGGGTGAGCGTGGGTGGCTTTAATCCATAAAGTCTGTTAAACGCTTTTTGAGAGCCCATATTTTCACGGTCGGTTTCGGTTACAACAGAATCACTTGAGCGCCGATTTCAACTCCTTCATTCCCAAGTCCACGAGCTCCTTCGCGCGCTCCTCACTCTTTGCCTCCGCGAAGCACCTGAATATCGGCTCGGTCCCGGAAGGGCGGATGAGGAACCATCCGTCGTCAAAAATCACACGAACTCCATCTGTCCGGTCTAGCTTGTATTTGGCGAAGCATTTGGCCACGGAGTTCAGAACCTTTACCTTGAGTTCGTTCGGGCACTCAACCCGTTTCTTGATTTGTGAGTATTGGGGCAGCAATGCGTTCAGTTCTGAAACGCTGCTGCCGCTCCGGTCTAGGACCTCCAAGAACTTCACAGCCGTCATTATCCCCTCGCGACAAAACAGCCAGTCGAAGAAAAACACTCCTCCATTCTCTTCTCCGCCTATGTCCCCACCCCCTCTGCGGTATTTGCCGACGATCTCCGGCTCCCCGACCTTTGTACGGACAATCTTTCCTCCGAGTTTCTTCGCAACATCATCGAGTACAGAACTTGTTGCCACTGTGGTCACGATGCGAGGCCGTTTCCGCCCTCGTAGGTGATGCAACGCAACGAGCGCGAACACCCGGTCACCGCTGAGGATTTCACCTCGCGCGTCCACCACGATCGTTCGGTCAGCGTCTCCGTCGTGGGCAATTCCTAAGTCTGCTTTACACGCAATCACAGTTTTGGCGAGTTCTCCCAAATTTTCGGCCGTAGGTTCAAGTCGGCGTCCGGGGAAGGTTCCGTCTAGCTGGCAGTTCATCGATATCACCTTGCATCCCAGTTCTCGGAGCAGGCGGGGTGTCACCACGCTACCAGCCGCGTTCGCGCAATCGACGACCACTTTCCATCTGCGCTTGAATTTCGGAACGCATTCGAGAGTGGCTCGGATATAAGGATTTATTCCATCAGCCTCGCTCACGTGTCCAATGTGCTGCCAATCCACTAGCTTGCCTTTCCGCATCACGATGCTTTCGATCATCCGTTCGCGTTTTCGCTCGAATCCCGCGCCATCCCGATCCCAGAACTTAACTCCATTGTACTCAGGGGGGTTATGAGATGCTGTGATCATGATTCCTGCGTCACATGAAAAGTGGCGAGTCCCAAAGCTCAACACAGGGGTTGGAACCAGGCCGAGCCTGAGCACGTCACATCCTCCAGCGGTTAGCCCAGCGATGATGGCGTGCTCGAACATCTCACTGGAGGTTCGGTTATCGTGCCCTACCGCGACCCGCCCTTTATTTTTTAAATGCGTTGCAAGAGCCAAGCCGAGGTCGAAGGTCGTGTTTGGAGTTAGCTCCTGATTCACTCGCCCCCGAACCCCGAAAGTCCCGAATAGCTTTGGCATGGGCACCGTGGATTATTAGGTCGCGCATATTAAATCACCTAATGCCACATTTTAAAATGGGCCCGTGGCCTAGCCAGGATAAGGCGGCAAGTGGCAACACCCGCAAGCCTTCTAAGCTGCAAATCCGGGGTTCGAATCCCCGCGGGCCCGCTACCGACTTTTGGGTGGGGGATGTAGAGATTCAGTCATTTTCGCCCCGTGGTAATCGCTTGAGTTTTCTCTTAAAGGTGTTCAAGGGATACTAGTTTGTGGGAAATATATGCTCACGCTTAAGGCAGGGTTAGACCCCAAGCGAAGGCCGCTCGAAACTGCATCGAAGTTCAGCGAGGTTTTATTGGAAGATGAGCGCGTTCGACGTAGGATCATGTCGATAGTTGCTTTTGGTTCCGTCAACAGGCCGTCTGACTTTCTGGAAGGGTTGAGCGACATCGATGCTCTTGTGATAGTGGATCGCCGGTCAAGGAGCTTGGAAAGTCGAATCAGGCGCTTGGCCTCCTCCGACCATTCCCTCTCTCCTGTCTTGCTCTCCCGCAGGGAGTTCGTTTCGATGCTCAAAGCAGGGAGCCCTGGTGCCCTCCTGATGCTGGAAGGGACCGTCTTTCGCGACAAGGGAGCCTTTTCAAGGGCGAGGGAGGCCGGGTTCAGACCCACCGAGCAAACGGTTAAGACATCGATTGACCACGCATTCCGCTCGCTTTCGATATCCATCAACGATTATTTCTCCGGCTTGGACTTATGCGAATCCATTAACTGCGCATACCATTGCGCGAGGCATGCCCTCAGGGCGCTCACAGTCAAAGAGACCTGTGCGATGCCGGTGTCCGACAGGGAAATCATTCGGGGCGCATCGAAGTATCCTAAGCTACAAAAGCTTTATCGCGAGATTCTCCGTGCTAGGAGGGACTTCAAAAAGTTGGTGAAAGGATGTCGGGGGGCTGGATCTAATATGCCCAAAAGGGCCATACGAGATGAGATTGGGAAATTGCTGTTGAAGGCAGAGCGGGTTGCCATCGACTCATCCGAGCTTTGCTTCGGAAATAGGCCCTCTGGCATACTTGAGCTTTTAAACTCGGCCAAAGGGAAGTTTGGGTCGTTCAAAATCATAGGTGTGTTTTGGCAGGGGTCTAGCTGGTCGCTGGTGGTTGAATCCGGGGGCAAGGTTAAGCAACTTAGGGCTGGACTTAGGTGTAGAAGATGAAAATCCTCTTCCTTTCTGACCTCCACTACCACTTGCCCGGCAAACCCTTTCACGAGATTGATGAAAGTGTGGCTTTTTCGTGGCTGGAGGAGGTGGTAGAAACGGAAAAACCTGACTTGATTCTCAGCGCTGGCGACTGGGGAGTCCTAGCGACACCCGGGATGTTCAGGCGCATTTTGATGAGCGCCTCTCTCTACACAGTTTACGGAAACCACGATTCTGACGAAACCCTAAAGGCGATTATGAACCTCGACCTATCCCCCTGTCTGCTCAAAAATGGGCGACCGCGGGTCATCGGCGGCATTTTGCGAGTTGGGGGGATAGGGGGAAACTTTGGTCTTGGGCGGCGGTGGTATCACGTGAGGCATGAGCAGTTCCCCCTCTTGACCGAGCAGCTGGCCGCGCGAGGTCTCGACATGTTTATCACCCACGAGCCACCGGAGCTCTACGCGCCGGACAGAAAAGTGAGGTTCGGATGGGCTGAGGTGACCAGGGCTGTTGAAAAGGTCAGGCCAAAGTTGCACCTCTGCGGCCACTTCCACTGCGACTCGATTTTGGCGAAACTCGGCCCGACGGTTATCCTTAAACTGGACTCGTCGCAAACGCGCAAGCAGTACGCCGTCGCTGACTATTGTGAAGGCGGTTTTCAGGGGCTAGAGCTTAAAAAGCTGAGCGAGGGAAAGGCAAGAGTCTTGGCCAGCCGAAAAGACGCCATCGATGTGCAGGAGCTGACTCGCGTAGGTGAGGGGGAAGAGGGATAAAAAAATGCACTATGAGAACACTGGGGGGCATGATGAAGCCATGATGGAGCAAGGGAACCCAAATGGCGGCGGGGAGACCTAAATTTCAATCGGTTTCTCTGCTTCGTATTTCGATTATCGTCGACAAAAAATTCTATTTTTGTCAATAAAAGTCGACAATTTAGACCGCTGCCAAGTGTTCCGGAATATGCCGGAATATACCGCCATCACGTTCACTCGAAAACGTTCTCCGAGGACCCATTCGATCTCGTAATAATTCTGCACGTTCGTCCCCTGAATCCCTGTATCAAATCGTACAAGCAATTTTTGTACCTCAACCAGCGGCTTCTTGACCACGTGCCATCAGCCCTCTGAAAATCTTGGTCATGGTTCTTCTTCCACCTTGGCGGAGGTGCTTAACGGTGGAGTAACGCCGTAGGTTCTCGCCAGCCACTTTTTGAACAAGTGGTCGAGAAATGCGAATTCGCCTTCCCCGACGCGTTTCAGGTAGCCCTGCGAGACCAAACGCTGCATCATACTGTACATCGCCGGGTAGGGTCGCCCCAGCGCCCGGACGATATCTGAGGTCCTGCCTGTATCCATGCGCGCCATCTCGATCAAGACCATCAGCTGAAGTTCGGATCTGAGTTTGTTCACGAGTTCTGAGAAGTGCGGTTCCAAATCGTTCATGGCGCGTTTTTCCACTTCTTCAAAGTCGGGGGGGGTGACCTTCCGCAATGGTTTGGATTCCGCGAGGTCCTTTGCCACCCTGGAAAACGCCTGGAGGTAAAAAGGCCAGCGCTCTGTAACCTCAACAATTCGTTCCACGAGTTCAGCATCGATCTTCACAACTGCTCGCATTCTCTCAACCAGCTTGACGGCGCTCTCGCGGTCGATCCCCCCCACCTGCCTGTTCAAGAAGGTTCCGTGGAAAGGGGAATCCCTGGGTCTGAACAGGTTCTCGATCATGCCCACAGCAGAACCAGTGATGATAAAATGGGTGTGCTGTTTTTTGTGCATGTGACTACGGAGCGTCCACATGAAGTCGATGTCCTCTTGGTAGGGGACGTTTCCTTTCAGCCTGATGAGTTTCGGAATTTCGTCCAGCATGATCAGGAAGTCCCGGCCGCACTCCAGAGCGAGGCGCTCCGGGAGGTCGAAGGTCTGCTTGGCCAGATCGGTCACGTCTGGGTTCTCCGCAAAATACAAAGTGATCCACTCCCGCACATCGATTCTGATGTGTTTTATCGCATCCATGAGGTCTTCCCATTTCTTCCGAAGGGCTATTCTGATTTTGTCTTTACCAGTTGAAGCGGCGTAGGCGTCGAGCGTTTCCCTTCCCAGATGCTTGAGAAAGTTGGTCTTCTCGAGCGGGTGAACAGCGGTGACATCTAGGTTCACTACTATGATTTTTTTTGACAAACGTCGCCCGAGTTCCTCCAGCAGGCTGGATTTTCCGACCCGCCTTGGACCAGAAAGGATGAAATTGTTTTTCGAGAGTTCACGGCTCAGCTCCCGGAGTAACTCCTCATGATCCACGAAGTCCGGACCGCTGACGACCCCCCCTACACGGTACATCTTACCACCCTTCATTTTTGTATATATGCAAAATTGTATATAAACACTTCTGTTTATGCACCACCCTGCTTATCTCGAGCCTCTCGGGCTCAGCGCCTCCAGCAGCTGGGACAGGTTCCTCCTCACCAAGCCAGATTTGAGCCTGTCGCCGAAGAGTACACCCGCGACGAACTCCATGGTTTCATCCTCGACCATAGCTCCAAGCCCGCGACCCGCAATTTCTGATTTCCACGGGTCCTCTTTTACGAGTTCCAAAATTTTTGCGGGTGAGTAGAAGAGCAGGCCGTAAATGTCGCAGGCATCCTTCATCCGTTTTTCCTTCGTCTCCCTTTTCAAAAAAGAGTCTACCTTCAGCAAAAAGAGAAAATCATCTTCAGGCGCGAACACCTTCCGCCCGTCTATCGCTAGGATTTTCACCGCTTTCCTGTCGATCATCCTGGTGACGATCTCGTTCGGCCAGACCCCAACCGCGTCGCTCTCCCCGTTACCCAACACGTCGAGGAACACGTAAATCAGCTCAAATGCCTGTTTTCTCCTCGCCTCGCCCTCGCTCAATTTTTCCATCGAGTCCCGGTCTAGGATCAGGGTGTACCTGAACCTGCACTCGCCAGGCGCGAAGCCAATTTTTTTCATCGCGCGCACAAACTGGCGGGGGAAATCGCCCCTGCAGTCGATGAAGACATCTATGTCGCGGGATCTCAGAAACTCCCGTCCAGTAGCCCTGAGAAAATTTTCGTATATCAGGGAGTGCACCGCCCATCCGCCGACGAGGCCGAAGTTCTCACCGGGCTTGAGCTCGTCGAGAAGTTCGAGCAGGATCTTTCTCGAAGCTTCTGTTTCAAGAGGATCGTAGATCAAACTTTCAGCCCCACCCTCTCAGCCAGAAATTTCGCCGCCTCGCGCCCCCTGCCGCCACAGCTGTAGAGGTCCGCGAAGAGCAGGAAGTTCGAAACCACCTTGGCCCCTCTTACCTCCCGTGCGGCGTAAAAAGGGTTCAGATCGGATACCACCAAATGAATTGAACCTCCCTCGCTTGGGTAAATCTGGTTCTTCTCGAAGATTTCGGTCCACCTCCCCAGTTGCTCCTCCTCAACGTATGCATAGACCTCGTTCGGCACGACATAGGGAGCGACGAGTTCCGCCCCCGCGAGGTGTGTGTAGGCGTAGGCGAGTCCCCCTCCCGCCAGTTCGGCTATTTTTTTGATCAGGTACTGGGGTCTCTCGAGGCTCTCGAAGTTTGTCGTCTCTAACGATTTCAGCGGGCGGCCGTATGCTATGAGGTAGATCAGTTCTTCGTTTATCACTTTTATCCTTGGCCTCTTCCGCACGTAGCCCAGCCTTTCCAATTCGTTGATGTAGCGGGAGCACCTCGATAGGGGAACCTGTGCTTTCCTAGAGAGCTCGCGCAGGGAAAACGGCTTTTCACTATTAAGGAGGACGTTCACTACCCTCAGAGCGGATCCTGGTATCATCGTTTCCCTTGCTTTTAATTGTTCTATCTACTTTAAATATGTTCTTCTTACCTAAAAATGATTTCCGGTAGTTCCAATCGTTTTCGGGCCCCTGCAAGCCTTCTAAGCTGCAAATCCGGGGTTCGAATCCCGCCAGCTGCACAGACCTGATAGTTTTATACAAGGGTAAAGCAAAACTTGCGTGTGGTAAAAATGAAGCTTAAGGTTGTTCTGGAGAAGGCGGAGGAGGGCGGCTACGTGGTACGCGTGCCGAGCCTTCCGGGCTGCGTTTCACAAGGCGAAACTAAAGAGGAAGCGTTGCGGAACATAAAGGAAGCCATTGAACTCTACATGGAGCCCGCGGAAGAACTCGCTTTGAAGAAAGGCATGGAGATAGCAGAGGTCGCTGTCTAGTTCCAAAATTGTCGGGATTGAGATGAAGCTCCCCGCCGTTTACGGAGAGCAGACGGTAAAAGCGCTCGTCAAGGCCGGCTTTCTCGCCGTGAGGCAAAAGGGTAGCCATGTTCGGCTTGAGAAAGAAACCCCAGAAAGGATGATCAAGCTCACCGTGCCCCTTCACGAAATACTCAAGAAAAGAACCTTGCACATGATACTCAAAGAAGCCGGTTTGAGCGTAGAGGAGTTTACAGAACTGCTGTAACAACGGCACCGACGCTAGGTTCCTATACTACGCTCACTTGGTGCCGGGGAAAATACCGCTGAAAAGTTCCACAGCTTCCTCGTGCTTCGTGCCCGCATACCTGAACCCCTTCACGGACACGGAGCGCATCTGCTGCCGAGATGATGGCATATACCGCATTCAAAACGCTGGCGTTGTAACGGGCGCGCTCAAAAGCGTCGTTTGCGGGAATCTAGTTTTTCGAGAGATTCAAAAGCTCGACGCGAAAAATCATTTCAACTTCTTTATAGCTTCATCAAGGGGGATGGTTTCCTCCCTTTCATGCTCCCCTAGGGCTTCTCCAAGAGCTGCTTTGTCGTCCTCGCTGGCTTCCTCGTCAGTCAGCATTTCCTAGAGAGTTTCAAGTCTGGCTCTAATCAACATAAGCTCTTCGTGTAGCGCGTCGATTTTATCACCAATATCAACGGCCATGCTTTCCACCAACTGACTATAGATTGACTGAGTTGGTAAGACTTTCTTTCATGAACGTTTTGGGTACCAGCAGTTCGAATCAGGCCGGACCCGCCACATTTTTACCCATAAATTAATATGGGAAAAATCCCACATAATATAGTGGGATAAAATGGCGGCAACCGTCGATGAAAGGGGGAGAATCATGATACCCAAGCGCTTGGTGGAAGAGCTAGGATTGGGCAAGGGGGATGCCGTGATTTTTGAGAAGGTTGGAGAGCATTTCGTGGTGAAAAAATTGAAGGCGCCGGGGAAAAGGCTTGAGGGGGTAATGAGCTGGGACCCAGAACGCACCGCCAAGCCCGAGCGGGTTTCGCCCCAAGAGATGAAAAGGATATGGAAAACCTGACGGGATTGGATTCAAATATCCTAGCATATGCCCTCGATCCTACTTTTCCAGAGCACAGGCGGGCCAAAGAGGTCATCCTGGGTCTCAGTAGCTGGTACATGAATCCCACTGTACTCCACGAAGTTTACCACACTCTGGTCTTCAAGAGGAAGATGAGACCTAAGGACGCGGCCCAAAAACTCATAGAATTTTTGAACGACGAAAAAACGCTATTTTTAAATCAGACAAAGTTGGTTTCATCGTTTGCGCTAAATCTCGCATCGGAACACGACTTGGGCGGGCGGGATTCCCTCATCATCGGGTGCTATCTTTACAACCGGATAACAAAGATCCTGACCCACGATGAAGAAATTCTCAGGCTTGGCCCCCTGAAGTTCAGGGGCAGAGCGGTGAGGTTTGAGGATCCGGTAAAATCGTAAAACTTGGTATACCCTGCACATCCGAGGTTCGAATCAGGCCGGGCCCGCCACTCGAGCGGCTTTTTTCATCTGTTGTGAAATATGCTATCTGGCTAGCTCCTCTGCACACTCTATGATTTGCATGTAAAGCCTTGGTGAAATGTGATATCCAAAATCAATCAATTTGCCCATGCATTCCTTAAAGCGAGAAAAGGTCAGTTTTTTCCTCCTCAAAGCTTCTAACAAGACGAACGGCGTGCTGATAGGTTTTAGACCGAAGTATTTTGCAGCTCTGATGGCGCGTTTGTCGTCTACAATCACATGGTCAATTTTTAACTCCCTCGCCGCGAGAAGAACTGATATCTCACCCTTGTGCAGCCCCAATAACGCCTCGTACTTTTCAAGGCGCGCTTTCGTCTTCAATTCGTGTATTTTGCCCTCATCCACAAATTTCTTAACTGAGATCGCATCCCCATAACCAATTTCGATTCCACCCAAAACTTCAGCGATCACCTCAGGTGTGGAATAAACCTCCTCGTAGATCACGTTTAAGAGGTGGAGCATGTCAAGCTTGGCTAGAAAAATCATGGGGGAGGCGTTTATCGCTGCTTTCATCTGAAGTCCTCTAGCATCCGCTCGAGGTCCTCCCCAGAGCCCACGATCCCTATCTCCCGCCTTTTCAGGGCATCCATGAATTCCCACAGGTTGACGCCGGCCTCTTGAGCCGCTCTCCACACGCTGATGAGACCCTTCTGATACCTCGCCGCCGCTTTGTCGATCCTCATTTCACGCACTCCTATTTCTAGGGCCTTCTTTAGGACCGTTGTTCTATCGATATCCTCTTCCTTGGCGAGTGCATCAAGTTCTCCCAAAGTCTCCTCACTTAGCCTAACAGTTGTAACGGCCATTGCACCACATGTAATATAATGTATTCTAATGTATTTAAAACTTCACAATCCCCGCCTGCGAAGTTTATCACGGGCCCGCAGTTCAACTAGATAGAGCTGGCAGCCTTCTAAGCTGTAGGTCGTGGGTTCGAATCCCTGCGGGCCCGCCATTAATAGGCAGTTTTATTCCGGAATATGACAAAATATACTGGAATGCTATTAGAAAATTCCCCTACTGATTCTTCCCGCTAAACGATTTTCCTCGCCATGTTAAGGACTTCTCCCTTGACTTTTTCGAATGGAGGTACCTCGGGCATGAATGATTGGAAATCGTTTTTCCATGCTTCTTCGAACAACCCCATTTCCGAAGAGAATAATTTGAAGTTGAATTTTTCATTGTAAAATGCAAACTTCGACGCGACCAGCTTTGCATTTAGCTTGATTCCGTTTGTGCTCAAGTACCACAGGTCATAGAGATCACGTGGCGCCTTTCTTGTCATCGCTGCTCGCACTTTCTCCGCAAGGATTTCTTCGATAGGCATAGTTTGAACTTTGAACGACAAGTTGAAATATTCAT
>Ga0315282_10010574_pt1 | contig 14437 bp, 14 predicted proteins | sample YL17G07_20_MG_FD_203693 | JGI IMG/M metagenome (GOLD analysis project Ga0315282, IMG submission 203693) | Sediment microbial communities from Yellowstone Lake, YNP, Wyoming, USA - YL17G07_20 | ecosystem: Environmental > Aquatic > Freshwater > Lake > Sediment | place: USA: Wyoming | collected...
GGGGCTTGAGCGGGGGAGATCGGGTCCGGGGGTTCGCTCCGTTGCACTCCGCATCACCCCCGGCTACTGGCCTTCGCCCCTTCGGGGCCGCGAGAATCACGACCCACTTCTGAAAGGGAGGAATTGGATCCCTCTATTGTGTTGGGCTGCACTTAGACAGGTTGCCAACCTGTCCTACTTCAAGAGGAACCGCCGCCGATGGCCATCGAAATGAACCGTAATCTGATCGGAGCCCGGCCCTATGTCCCCGGCGAGCAGCCGAGCGAATCGGGCTGGATCAAGCTCAACCAGAACGAAAACCCCTATCCGCCCGCGCCCGCGGTCTGTGAAATCATGCGTTCGTTCGTCCCCGACCGCGCCCGGCTCTACCCGCCGGCCAACTATCCGCCTCTGCGCCGCGCCATTGGCGAATCGCTCGACTGGCCGGCCGACGGCGTCCTCGTCACCAACGGCTCGGACGAAGCGCTGCGCCTCATCGCCCACTGCTATCTCAATCCCGGCGACAACATCGGCATGTTCTCGCCCACCTACAGCTACTATCCGCTGATTGGACAGATGTTCGGAGCGAGGACGGTCGTCACGCATTTGGAGCGCAACGGCGAATGCCCCGACGAGATCAACATTGACGGCGTGAAGATCTTCTTCATCGCCAATCCCAATCCGCCGTTTGGAACGGTGTACGAGGCGGAGAGAATCGGCGCGCTGGTGGAAGCGTGTCCCAACATTCTTTTCGTGATTGATGAAGCCTATGTGCCGTTTGCCGGCAGGGATTGCCTGTCGCTGCTGCGGCGGTATGAGAACGTTTTCGTCACGCGCACATTTTCGAAAAGTCATTCGCTGGCGGGACTGCGCGTCGGCTTTGTCCTGGCGCGGCCCGAACCGCTGAAGCCGCTTCTGGCGGTGTGCGACTATTACAATGTCAACGCCATGAGCCAGTTGGCGGCGTTGGCGGCGTGGCAGGCCCGCGGCTATTATGACGAGCAGATCGCCACGGTCGTCGAAACGCGCGAATCCAGCGCGAAGCGTCTCGCAACGCTGGGCTTCGACGTCCCGCCCTCGGGCGCCAATCTCCTTTTCGCCCGCCACCCCGAGGCCCCGCAACTGTTTTGCCGCCTGCGGGAGCGTAAAATCCTCGTCCGTTACTTCAAGACGCCCGAAAGCCGCGACGGCCTGCGCATCACCATCGGCACTCCCGAACAGATGGACGCCCTCCTCGCCGCGCTGTCCGACCTACTGAAATAAGGTGCCGGCGAACCTTCTGAAATGAAAAAGCGCCGCGGCAACAGGCATTGACCTCTCGCGCGACGTCCCATTATCGGTTTCCGCTGCTCTCTTCCGCCTTGCCTCACAGCCTCAAGGCCTCACAGCCTTCTTCTCATTGTCCGTTGTCTGTTGTCCGTTGTCTGTTTCTTCTCTTCCGCCCTGCCTACAGCCTATAGCCTACAGCCTATAGCCTATAGCCTACAGCCTACAGCCTCATTGCCTCAAAGTCTCACAGCCTGTTCTTCTACGCGACTCCCTGTGCCACCAAATCCCCCACTTCCGTCGTCGAATAGCCCATCTTGCCGGCGGCCAGCGATTTCAGCTTCGTCGCCGTGACATTCATCACCGACTGCTCAATCGCGTCGGCCGCGGCCTTTTCGCCCAGCGTATCGAGCATCATCCCGCCCGCGCAAATGGCCGCCAGAGGGTTGATCACGTTCTTGCCGGTGTACTTGGGCGCCGAACCGCCGATCGGCTCGAACATCGAAACGCCCTCGGGGTTAAGGTTGCCGCCCGCGGCGATCCCCATGCCGCCCTGGATCATCGCGCCCAAGTCGGTGATGATGTCGCCGAACATGTTGTCGGTCACGATGACGTCGAACCATTCGGGGTTCTTGACCATCCTCATACAGGTAGCGTCCACGTGGGCATAGTCGCGCTTGATGTCGGGGAATTCGGCCGCGCCGATTTCGTGGAAGGCGCGTTCCCAGAGATCGAACGCAAAGGTGAGGACGTTGGTTTTGCCGCAGAGCGTGAGGGTTTTCTTTCTGTTTCGTTTGCATGCGACGTTGAAGGCATAGCGCAGGCAGCGATTCACGCCCCGGCGGGTGTTGATCGAAGTCTGGATGGCGACCTCGTCTTCGCTGCCTTTCTTGAGGAAGCCGCCGCTGCCGGTGTAGAGCCCCTCGGTATTCTCGCGCACGACGACGAAATCCACGTCCTCGGGGCCCTTGTCCTTGAGCGGACAATCCACGCCGGGATAGAGTTTCACCGGCCGCAGGTTGATGTATTGATCGAGCTCGAACCGCAGCCGCAGGAGAATGCCCTTTTCGAGAATGCCCGGCTTGACCTCGGGGTGGCCGATCGCACCCAGCAGGATCGCGTCATACCGGCGCAGTTCGTCCACGGCCGAATCGGGCAGCACCTCGCCCGTGCGCAGGTAGCGGTCGCCGCCAAAATCATATTCGACCAGATTCAGCTTGAAGCCAAACTTCTGCGCCGCCGCCTGGATGACCTTGACCGCCTCGCGCGTCACCTCAGGTCCCGTTCCGTCGCCGCCGATGACCGCGATCTTGTACGCTTTGCCCGTTTTGCTTTTTCCCGATTTTTTGCCCATCCTTTTCTTCTCCTGCTGAACCTACTGGTGTTCTTCTCCGAGCTCGGCAAGCCGTGAAGGTCACATGGATAACAGCCGCATTCCCCTTGTCAATCGCGTTTTGAACGGCGGCACAACCGGCGCGCGGGACCGGCAAAGCGAAACGACGTAAGGAGCTGGACCGGTTGCGTACCGAAGCCACCCACCTCCTGACGTCGGCGGCTACGTCTCGTTGGACAAATCCCAGGGATTGGTGGGAAACCCGGATTAGCGTGATGCAGGTGCCCCTGAATCTCTTGCAGGCACAACGGGTAGCGTGAAAAACACCGTGGTGCCGTTGCCGACTTCGCTTTCCAGCCAGATCCGGCCGCCTTGGGCCTGGACGGCCAGCTCGCAGAAGGTCAGGCCCAGGCCGCTCCCGACGGCGGCGCCGTCTTTGCGGGCATCCACTTGTGTGAACTTGTCGAAAATCTTGTCGGCCCAGTCCTTGGGGATGCCCGGCCCCTGGTCGTGGACGCTGAAGGCCGGCATATCGCTTGTCCACGGCGCGACACGAACGGTGACGGACGACTCCGGCGGGCTGAACCGTAGCGCGTTGCCCAGCACCTTGACCAACACGCGCGTGGCCAATTCGCGATCGGCGCGAACACTGCTGGTGTCCGTGTCCAGCTGCGGGGCGATCGCTACGTGTTTCTGCGCGGCCAACAGGGCGATCTGCTGAACCGACGAATCCACCGACTCCTACACAGTGACCTCGCTGAGCTGTAAGGGCATTTGCCACTGTTCAAGTCGAAACGAATCGAGAATGGCATTGATGAGCGTCAGCATCCGCTCGCCCGAGCCGAGCGCGGTCTCCCCCAAAGTCTTCTGCTCGTCGTTTATCGCCTCGTGTCCCACGCGCTGCAAAGTCTGGGGGCCGAACAGGACGCTCGTCAGCGGCGAGCGCAGGTCGTGGACAATGAAGTGGACCAGTTCCTGTTGTCTCTCCTGGGAAGTCCGCAGCGCCGACAGACCATAGGTCACGATCAGGAAGAAGATCAGTCCCACGCCCGGCATTCCAATACGGAATCGCGGGATGCGAATAGACGAGCCCGATCAGCAGCTCGTCGGCCAGCCAGACCACCGAACTGAGGAGGGAAATCAGAATTCCGCTCCTCAGGTCCACAAACCAGGCCACCAGGAAAATCGGAACGAGATAGAATGCCGCGGACGCCAGCTCCGGACCGCTCACGTGGTCCAACACGCCCATCAAGGCCACCAGTACAAATCCTAGAACGCGCAGGGCGCACTTGGGCTGCCGACCGAGATACTCCAGGAATTTCGACATGGATTCCTCTCCCCCTCAGGCTTGCTCATCAGGACGATTCTCTTGTCAAAGACCATGCCGTTTTGCAACGCCGATTCCGCGAGCGCGAGCGTCTTTTTGTCGTTCGTGATTGACGCCACCGACCGCGTTGTGCTTGGCTTCGCACCGCATGGTGAGGAGCGACGATGAAGTGGCTCTATGACGAACGGATCGTGTCGGTGCTGTTTCTGGCGCTGATCGTCGTAACGCCGACGGCGGCGGTGGTCGGCGCGTTTCTCCATCGCTGCCTGGCGCACGGCTTGTCGCGGCAAGCGGTAGTGTTGTGGGTGGTTGTCGCGCTGGCGGGACCGGTCAACTTCGCTTTATGGCGTCTCTACAATCGGATCGAAGATCACTGGGGCCTCGATCAAGTCAAACCTCTCCTGATCAACTGTGGGCTGTTTATTCTCCTGGGCGTTGTCGTCGGCCTTATCCTGCGATTCCTGCTCCGACCGCAGAAGAATGATGAATGATGAACGGAAGAAGCAAACGATGAACGATGAACGACAAAGAGTTACAGCGAACGCCGAGGCGGCGTATTACGGTTAAGGGGTCTTCAATTCATAATTCATCCTTCATCCTTCCGCCTTCATCATTCACCCTTCGCCGTTCTCACCGCGCGCTCATACTCCGCTGACAGCCCTTTCCCCGTCCACCAGTTGAGCTGTTCGCTGTAGAGCCACACATAGCGGCCGGTCAGTGCGAGCGCGTCGTGAAGAGCGCGCCGGAGTTCCTCGGGCGAGAAATGATTTTTTGACGGCTCCTCGGGAAACCAGCCCTTGCGACCCCGCCAGTCGTGATCCATCCACAGGCCAAAGGCGATCGTCATGCGACGGTCGTAGATCTCGGGAACCGCCGAAAAGGCGCGCGCTTTGCGAACGGTCTCGCGCAGCTTCTCGAATTCGGCCTGCTGTTTCCTGGGATAGGCCATTTCGAGGCCATCAACGAAGATCGTCTTCGGCGTTGCCGCTTCGAGCAACCCGTCAACAAAAGCGGGAAGCAGACCGTAGTCGCCTTTGGGCAGGTCCCGGGAATAGACAAACGAATAGGAGTGGGCCACCGGCAGCAGAATCGTCAGGTTGGGACAGGCCGCGTTGATCCCGCGCATCACCTCGGCGCCGCGCTTTCGCACTTCTTTGGCATAATCGTCGAACGAATGTTGATTGCGGCCGGCCTGCTCGCGATAGTCGAACAACTTGGCGTTGTATTGCTCGCAATCGAACATCAGGCCCGTGAGGCGGCCTTCGCGCACAATGGTCGCGGCCAGACGAGCGTTGGCGCAAATGGTCGGCCAGCCGCTACCGTCGAACCAATCCACATCGCCCGGCGTGACGTTGAAGCGCAGGAAATTGTCGGTGAATTTGCGGAATCGCGTCGCCCGCAGGTCGGCGATGGCCGGTGCGACCTGCTCGCGCGTGAACGCCTGTTGTCCGAACGCCTGCCAGGTGAAGTCCATCGTTTTTCCGCCGGCATCGCGCACCACAACGCCCAGGACCACCCCATCGAACGGGGCCTTTTCCATCTCGCCGATGTGCTCGCGCAGATAGGCGGTGTGGGGCTGATCCCAGCCCCACTCAATCAGCTTGGCGTGGGGTGCCTGGCGAAAAGGCACAACACGACCCAAGCCTGAACATGCCCCCGCAAATGAACAAATCAACACGACGGCGGCCGCAAAGCGGGCCAGACGTGTCAGATGAGCTTCGAAACCATTTCTTCTACGTGCCGGCTCAGTTCGTCCAGATCGAACGGCTTCGTGAGAAATCCGTCGGCTCCCATACGACGCGCCCATTCCTCGTCTCCTTGGTCAGACCCCTGAGTCAGAGCGGTGATCACAATAATCGGGACGTTTTTCGCTTTTTCATCGGACTTCAGCTCGGCAAACAGCTGGTAGCCGCTGATGCGGGGCATCTTGAGATCGAGAAGAATCAGGTCGGGGCAACGGCGATCAATCTGGTCGCGCGCCTGTTGGCCGTCTTCGGCCGTTTCCACAACAAAGCCATCCTTCTCCAAAATCAATCTCAACAGCTTGCGGATGTCTTCTTCGTCATCCACAACAAGAACGGTTTTTGCCACGATCGGTTCCTCACCCTGAGTGTCATGTTGTCGTCGAGCTTATGGCATCCGCTGCGCCGTTTGTCACTCATAATCTTGAAATCTCTCATGAGACTGCCACGCCCCGCCAGCGGCGAAAACCGCTGGGCTGTTGTAGCCTAGCCCCTTGTGGGCGTTCGAAGTTCTGCGCAGCCAACACATTCCTTGGAGGATGCAAATGTCGGCCCGCAGCTCCGGCGAACGCCCACAAGGGGCCAGACTACAACAGAACGCACAACTTCGAGCGCCCACGCGGGGCCAAACTACAACCGAGCCATTTTCGTGCTTGAGATGAGACGCTACTGGGTCTCGTTCAGCGACAAATCGCCGAACCGTCGGCCGATGAAAAAGTGAAACCGCCCCGTCCGCTTACCGCCGCCCGCCGGTTCGTCTCGGTAATAGTATTCGAAGACAATGTCGTCCTGGCGCGCATTCAGGCGGATGTCTTCGAGACGATAGCTGCGGCCGTGTTCGTCAACCAACGCAGCCGGCACGCAAACACAGGCGTTTCGCTCCAGCATCTGTTGCGGCTCGGCCAAAGCCACCACGACCCTGAGGTGACCGCCGCGCGCTCGCTCGAGCGTGGCCAGCACCGCTGCTCCCGTGTCCGTGGCCTTGAGCGCCGGTGACTGCCAGAGCCGTGAATGGGGCGGATACTCTTTCTCCAGAAGCGCCAGATACTGCTCGCGCGTGCGGCACTGCGCCAGGCGTTCGGACAACAGAAGCACGTGGTTCTTTTCCCCCAGCGCCTCCGCACCTTGCTGGATCAGATGGGAGATGATCACCCCCAGCACCAGACACAGAACCACGGTAAAGAACAGCTGCTGGTTTTGACGCGAAATTCTCACAAGCCCTTCTCACTCACGCCGCGAGCATCGGAAAAGGCGATGCCGCCCACGTCCGCGCGAGAGCACAGAAACATCGTTCCCCAAGAATCCCGGATCTGCCATCGGGAATTGTTCTCTGGCCCTTCCCGCTCCGACGTTCCACCTCTTGCCTCTCGCCTCTCGCCTCTGACCTCTGGCCTCTGGCCTCTGACCTCTCTTCATCACGGTTTTCTCGCCGCGGCCTTGGGCTGCTTGGGTTCGTGCGTGGGTTGACGCCCCGCTTCGATCTTGTTGAGTGCATTAATGAACGCCTTGGCACTGGCCACGATGATGTCCGTGTCGGCGCCCAATCCCGTGACCGTGTGGTCGGCGGCCTTGACCGTCACGCGCACCCGCCCCACCGCATCGCCGCCGCTCGTGACCGCCTCCAGCGAGTAGTCGGCGACCGCCGCTTCGATGCCGATGATTCGCTCGATCGCGGCATAGGCGGCATCCACCGGCCCGTCGCCGCAGCCGGCGTCCTGCTTGGTCTCTCCGTCAATCTTCATGCGCACGGTGGCCGTGGGAACCGTGGCCGTTCCGCTGGAGATGCTGAGATAGTCGAGGCGGTATTTCTGCGGCACCGCCACGATCTCATCCTCCAGGATCGCCGCCAGGTCTTCGTCATAGACGGTCTTCTTCTTGTCACACAACGCGATAAAGCGACCGAACGCGCGCTCGATCATCTCGGGCGCGAGGTCGGTATAGCCCATCTCCTCCAGCCGCTTGCGAAACGCGTGTCGGCCGGAGTGTTTGCCCAGAACGATGTTCTCGCCCGTCCAGCCGACCGATTCGGCCGTCATGATCTCATAGGTCGTACGTTCCTTGAGCACCCCGTCCTGATGAATTCCCGCCTCGTGGGCGAACGCGTTGGCGCCAACAACGGCCTTGTTGGGCTGAACCCGCGCGCCCGTGACCTGGCTGACCAGGCGGCTGGCGCGGTAGATTTCGCGCGTGTTGATGCCCGTGTCGCACCTGTAAAAGTCCTGGCGAACCTTCAGGTTCATCACCACCTCTTCGAGCGAGGCATTGCCCGCACGCTCGCCGATCCCGTTGATCGTGCACTCGACCTGGCGCGCGCCGTTGAGCACGCCGGCCAGCGAATTGGCCACGGCCAGACCCAGGTCGTTGTGGCAATGGACCGAGATCACCGCCTGGGCGATGTTCGGGACTTTCTTGCGAACGTACGCAATGCACTCGCCGAACTGCCAGGGCGAGGTGTAGCCCACCGTGTCGGGGATGTTGATGGTCGTGGCGCCCGCTTCGATCGTCGCCTCGATGACGGCGCACATGTAGTCCCAATCGGTGCGGCCGGCGTCTTCGCAGGAAAACTCAACGTCGTCCATGAAGGTCTTGGCGAGCTTGACCGAGTCCACGGCCGTGGCGATCACCTGGTCGCGCGACATGCGCAACTTCCGCTCGACGTGGATGTCGCTGGTGGCAATGAACGTGTGGATGCGCTTGCGCTGGGCTTTGGCCAGGGCGCGCCCGGCGGCCTCAATGTCCTTGGCCAACGTGCGGGCCAGCGAGCAAATGACCGGCCCTTTGATCTCTTCGGCCACGGCCACCACCGAGTCGAAATCGCCGGGCGAGGCGATGGCAAACCCCGCTTCGATAATGTCCACCCCCAGGCGAGCCAACTGGTGGGCGACCTTGAGCTTCTCGTTCGGGTGCATGGTGAAACCCGGCGCCTGTTCGCCGTCGCGCAGGGTGGTATCAAAGATCAAAACCCGATCGGGCTTGGCCTTGGCTTCGCTTGGCTTCGCGGCTTCTTTGTCACGTGTTGGGGTCATGGCTTTTCCTCTTTTCTCTGGGTCGGACGGGCATTCTGCCTGTGATTTCTCTTTCGGGAACAGGCGTCTTGCCGGCCCATTCTCTATTCCTATCCGGTTGAAATGCTTGGGTGAATCACCGTGGTGGCACGCGTGGCTTGCTCGCGAAGAATCATGAGCCGAAACCCCCGGCCACGCCTGGGCAAGCGAGGCTAAGCGTGCGGGGGCATAACGACGCCCCCACCACCCCCTTTACGGGTTTCACAGCTGGCGCGCGATCAGATGTCTTGCTCGCTTCTTGCATCTTCGTACTTCGCACTTCGCTCTTCCGTTCATCCTTCATCCCTGAAACAAAAAGCCCCCGGCGACCTTGCGGTCGGTCCGGGGACGAGAAAGCAATCTTTCCCGTGGTACCACCCTGGTTCGGCATCGCGCGGCTGACAACACACCCGCCCGGTGCCCTCGGTTTGCGGCTGAATCACGGCGCCACCCGGCAGGGACTACGCAGCATCGCATTCAGACAGGTCGCCAACCTGTCCTACCGGCCTTCACCCCTGCGGCTCCGAGGCGAGTTCGGAGGCCACCTCTACCGTCTCGCACCACCCGACGGCTCTCTCCAAGAGGCGGCGACTCCTACTACTCCTCTTCATCGCCTTTGCCCACGGTTTTCAAAGAACCGCAACGCGCGAGCATTACCGAAACATCAACGCATCTTCTCCAGCGCCTCACGTCACCGTCAAGCGAAAACACAGAGTGCGGTGCCCCCGCCGGTGCTTCTCCCGAACTCGGGAGATCCCCCGCAAGACCAGACAGCCGCGGACGGGGGATTCCGGCTCCCGGATTGCCGTATTCCCCACCTTCGGCGTCAGGGCCGCGCTCTGCCGGAGGCTTCCAACGGCTCATTGTCTCATTCGGCGGACAGTCTCGCCTCATGCGGGAATTCGGTTGCACTCCCCACATCCGCACACGTAATAATGGACCGTTGCGCCGTCCCGTTCGGCAACAAACTTCACCGTTGCCTCGCAGGTCACATCAACCGGACGACTGCACAACGCGCTTGCCCGGGCGGGACGTAACATCCGTTGGCAGAACACAGCTGGCATCCGCAGACAGGGAGGATGTGCGATGCGCCACCGTCAGCAATCCGACTCCGGCCACAGACTCGCTTTCACCCTGATCGAGCTTCTCATCGTCGTCGCGATCATCGCCATCCTGGCCGCCATCGCGGTTCCCAACCTCCTGGAGGCGCAGGTCCGCGCCAGACTCGCCCGTGTCAGATCCGACCTGCGAACCGTCGCCGTCGGCCTCGAAGCCTACGCGGCCTCCGAAAACGGCTATCCCTATTTCGACCCCCACAACGACCACAGCTATCTTCTCGACATCCCCGTCCTCACAACCCCCGTCGCCTACCTCTCTGCGATGCCCATGGAGGTTTTTCGCCCGCCGCAGATCCGGCAGGCGCGCCAGCGCTATTATCGCTACTATCCGGTCGAGTACTGGGTCCGAGTCTTCCCCACCGCCCGCCGGCTCCAGTGGACCTGGGTCCTCATGTCCAACGGCCCCGACCTCGACATTGACGTGGACGAGGCCGGCGCGCTTGACGTCCTCAACGGCGGCTACTCCGTCATCTATGATCCAACCAACGGGTCGGTCTCAAACGGCGACATCTGGACAACCAACGCGGGGACCATCGGCCGGTCGTGAGACCGGAGACCGGGATCTGCTCGCGCCTCCCTGGCCTCGAAGCTTTCTCCCGCCTTCCCTGGCCTCATCTTCTGAATCGCTGACTCCCCCAAATGCGCTGTCAACACCCAACCACGCTCCCCAGTTTGACAGAACGTCTCCGAAATACACAACGATCCTATTTTTGAGGAAGGAAGATTGCATCCTTTAAGTAGTTGCCCTCAATCTTGATCTTTCCTTTTCCGGAAACCGTAAGGTCAAAAGTTGGCCTGCCCCCTCCTGACTTAGCTACTCGCAGGGCCCTTCGATTCCGGTCCGGAAGTCAATGAGGTTTTGGAGCGTGTCGGCGTTACGCTCCGCCATGTTCTTCAACTTCTCACCTGCCCCGCCCCAAACACCACGAACTTCGACGTCGTCAACTCGCGCAAGCCCATCGGGCCGCGCGCATGCAGCTTGTCCGTGCTGATCCCGATCTCGCAGCCCATCCCGAATTCCCCGCCGTCGCTGAATCGCGTCGAGGCGTTGACCAGGACGCACGACGAATCCACCGCCCGCAGGAAGGCCATCGCATGACTGTGGTCCTCGGTCACAATGGCGTCGGTGTGGTGAGAGCCGTATTGGTTGATGAACTCAATGGCCTCGTCCAGCGAGCCAACCGCGCCCACCGCCAAAATCAAATCCAGGTATTCCGTTCGCCAATCATCTTCCGTGGCCGGAACGAGATCGGGCACGGTGGCTCGGCATCGCGCCGACCCGCGAACCTCGACCCCTTTGGCCCGCAACGCCTCGACCACCCGCCGCAGAAACGTGTCCACAATCGAATCGTGAAGCAGGAGCGTTTCCATGGCGTTGCACACACCGGGCCGTTGCGTCTTGGCGTTCAGAATGATGTTCAGGGCCATATCGAAGTCGGCCCGCTCGTCCACGTAGATGTAACAGTTGCCGTCATAGTGCTTGATGACCGGAATGGTGGATTCCTTGACGACGGTTTCGATCAGGCTCCGGCCGCCGCGCGGAATCACCAGATCAACCCATTCGGACAGCTTCAGGAGCGCCGTCACGGCCGCGCGATCCGTCGTCGGGATCAGTTGAATCGAGCCTTCAGGCAAGCCGGTTTTCTGTCCTGCCTCCGCCATAATCTCGGCGATCATGCGATTGGAGTGGATCGCCTCTTTCCCGCCGCGCAGGATGACGGCGTTGCCCGACTTGACGCACAGGGCGGCCGCATCGCTGGTCACATTGGGCCGCGACTCATAGATGATCGCGATGACGCCGATCGGCACGCGCATTCGCGCCACGGTCAGGCCGTTGGGCCGCACGCGCGCGTCCCAGATTTCGCCCACGGGATCGTCGAGCAAAACGACCTTCCGCAGCGACTCGACCATGTCTTTGATGCGTTTGTCGGTGAGGGCCAGGCGGTCCATCATCGCCGCCGGGAGATCCGCCGCCTTGGCCGCCTCGAGATCGAGCGCGTTGGCGCGGGCGAGCTCGGCCTTGCGCGATTCACACGCCTCGGCCATCGCCAGCAGGGCGGTGTCCTTGACCTTTGGTTCGACGCACGCCAATCGCCGCGAAGCCGCGCGGGCCTTTTCCGCAATCGCCCGGACCAATTTCTCCGGCGCCAGAGCTTGAGTATCAGAAGTCATCCCACCCCACCCCTTTGTCTCTTCTCGCTTTGTCCTTCGCTCTTCGCTTTTCATTCTTTCAGTTCAGCGTTCAGCGTTCTATAGGATCACCAGGTTGTCCCGATGCACGACCTCATCATAGGGCTTTCGGCCCAACACCGCGCTGATCTGGCTGCTGCGCAATCCCTTGATTCGCTCGATCTCCTCGGCGTCATAGTTCACCAGGCCGCAGCCGATCACCTTGCCGCTCAGGTCGGCGATATCCACGATGTCGCCCGGTTCGAACCGGCCGACGACCTGAACGACTCCCGCGGGCAGAAGACTCTTCTTCCCCTCGATCAGCGCGCGGCGAGCGCCCTCGTCCACGACCAACCGGCGGTTTCGCCCGACGCGCGCCGAGAGCATCCAGTGATCGCGACGGCTGAGGTGCCGGCCCGTTTGAGCGACAAAGAGCGTGCCGCGGACCCGATCTTCCTGCAAGAGGCGAAAGGTGTCGGGGTTGCGGCCGTTGGCCAGGATGGCCGGGATTCCGGCGCGCGTCACTGTCCGCGCGGCCTTGAGCTTGCTCTGCATCCCGCCGCGCCCCAGCTCCGACCTCTCGCCATTGGCCATACTTTCCACTTCGGCCGTGACGCGCTCGACCCGCGCAATCAACGTTCCCACTCCTTCTTTCGCGGGACTGGCCGACAAAAGCCCGTCCACCGTCGTCAGGATCAACAATAACCGCGCCTGCATCTTGACCGCCACCATCGCGGCCAGAATGTCATTGTCGCCAAACTCGATCTCCTCGACCGCGGTCGTGTCGTTCTCATTGATGATCGGCACGACGCCGAGCTCGACCAGTTTCTCGATCGTATAGCGGGCGTTCAGATAGCGCCGCCGGTCGTCCATGTCCTCGCGCGTCAGAAGAATCTGGGCCACCTGGCGATTGTATTGGCTGAAGACCCGCATGTAGGCCTGCATCAGGTGGCTCTGGCCGGTGGCGGCGAGAGCCTGCTTTTCGGGCAACGTGCGAGGTCGCCGCGTCCAGCCCAGAACGCCGCGTCCCGTCGCAATCGCTCCCGAAGTCACCAGCACCATGGGGTGGCCGCGATCGGTCCATGTCGAGATCAGCTGGGCCAGACGGTCGAGAGCGGCTGGATCGGGATTGCCCTGCGTGTCGGCCAACACGGCCGACCCCACCTTCACCACGACAACTCCCTTCGGAATCTCCAGCTTGTGCAAAGCAGAATCGCTCGTCGGCTGAGATGTTTCTCCTCGATTCACGATTCCCTCCGACCGTTGCGGGAAGAGGCGGCCGGCTCGGGATCGTGGGCCAGGTTGACAACCTGTCCCACGGCGGGGCTCAGCTCTTCCAGCCGCTTGAAAATCTCCTCGATCAACGGTTCCAATCCCTTGCCCTCGAGGGCTGAAATCAGCAACGGTTCAACGCCCTCCTTCCGCACAATTGAGACTATCTTTTCGCGCTGTTTCTTCGTCTTGATCAAGTCCATCTTGTTGACCACGAGGATTCCGGGCTTCGACGCAAGGGTGGCGCTATAGGCGGCCATCTCGTGGCGCACGGCCTGATAGTCGCCCCGGATCTTTTCGAGCGCTTCGTCTTCGCGCGGCACCGCGACGAGGTAGACCAGCAGTCGCGTCCGCTCGATATGGCGCAGAAATCGGTCGCCCAGTCCGGCGCCCAGGTGCGCGCCTTCGATCAAACCCGGAATGTCGGCAAGCGCCGCGCGCCGATCATAGCCCTGTTCGAGGACCCCAAGGTGCGGCTCTTTGGTCGTGAACGGATAGGGCGCGACCTCGGGCGTCGCCGCGGTCAGATGGCGCAGGAGCGTGGACTTCCCCGCATTGGGCAGACCGACCAACCCCACGTCGGCGATCAGCTTGAGTTCGAGCGAGCCGTTGCGCTCCTCCCCGGTTTGGCCGGGTTCGCAGCGGCGAGGCGCCCGGTTGGTGGACGAAGCGAACCGTGCGTTGCCCCGGCCTCCCCTGCCGCCGCGCGCCACGACAAATCGCTCGCCGGGCCGCGAAAGATCGGCCAGCACCGTGTCGCCTTCCCTCACGATCGTCCCCAGCGGGATGTGAACGATCACGTCCTCGCCATTTCGGCCGTGGCGATTGTTGCCTTCGCCGTTTCGGCCGCGCTCGGCGGTGAAGTGGCGGCGGAGCTGGATATCGTAGAGCGTGACCAGGTAAGGATCGGCCACGAAGATGACGTCGCCGCCCTTGCCGCCGTCGCCGCCGCTGGGACCGCCGCGCGGGACGAATTTCTCGCGCCGGAAGGCCACGCAGCCGTTTCCCCCGTCGCCGCCTTTCACCGCTATTTCAACGTAGTCAACAAACACGCGTCGCGCTCCCTTGCACTTCTCAAACGATAACGGGGGCACGCCGGTTTGTCAACATGCCCCCGCCAGAATGAACCATAGAATCCGTGATCACGCGACAGGCTTGACGCTCACGAACGTCTTGTCGCCGCCGCG
>Ga0315282_10010575_pt1 | contig 14436 bp, 11 predicted proteins | sample YL17G07_20_MG_FD_203693 | JGI IMG/M metagenome (GOLD analysis project Ga0315282, IMG submission 203693) | Sediment microbial communities from Yellowstone Lake, YNP, Wyoming, USA - YL17G07_20 | ecosystem: Environmental > Aquatic > Freshwater > Lake > Sediment | place: USA: Wyoming | collected...
CAATTGTTAAAGCAGACGAAAAAGTTTTTTCCTGCGCCGCGGCTTCAATAATCGCCAAAGTGACCCGGGATAGAATAATGCAAAGATATCACAGAAAATTTCCCCGATATGGCTTTGATAAACATAAAGGCTACGGAACGAAACAGCATTTTAAAATTCTTAAAAAATATGGCCCTTGTAAAATTCATAGAAAGAGTTTTAAAATGGTAAAGAAATGAAGAAATGGTTTTTGCCAATTTTATCAGGAATTTTTTTAGTTCTTAGTTATCCGCCTTTTAATATTAAAGTTCTTCCCTTTTTTGCCCTTTTACCATTATTCTTCTTTTTGAGCTCTAAAGATATTTCTCACCAAAAATCATTTTCTGCCGGTTTTTTAACCGGCTTTATTTTCTTTAGTGGAATTATATCTTGGATATTTGATTTACTTCCTTTGGACTGGATTGGAATAGAAAATAAGGCTGCCGGTTTTCTTATTATATTTTTCTTCTGGCTTTTACTTGTTTTAATTTCGGCATTTTGTTTTGGAATTTTTTCTTTAGCTTGCCATTTTTTAAGACGGAAAAATTCTCTAAATATTTTGTTGGTTCCTTCTTTATGGATTTTATTAGAGTACTTAAGGTGCTGGTTTTTTGCCATAATTACATTTGGCAAAGAATCTCTTTTTGGTCCCCATTGGACATATGGTAATTTAGCCTACAGCCTAGCCCAAAATTCAAATTTTAGATTTTTGGCCGGTATTGGGGGAATATACTTAGTGAGCTTTTTAATTGTTTTAATCAATATTCTAATTTTTCTTTTATTCAAAAAACTCTGGGAAATTCGATTTTCCATAGTTGAAAAAAATGTGAAAGCTGTGCTTCCATATTTTATAGCTGTTTTAATTATTATCAGCTTTATTTCTACTACCTATTTTGTTTCTTTTTTGAGAAATCGAAATCAGGAAACTCAAGCTCTTAAAGTAGCCGTTTTACAAACTAAAATTCCTTCGGTTTTTTCTCCAACCAAGAAAATGCTTGAAGGGAAATTTCAGATTCAAAATCAACTGCTTAAAAAAACTCTTCAATTTTCTTTTATTCCAGATATCATCATTTTACCTGAGGGCTCCCGTTTTTTTGAATATCAGACCTCCAGGGAAATTTTAAATGAACTTTTCCCGCGGAAAGAAACCTTTATAATTGACTCCTATTCTACTGAAACGTTTTATGAAAGAAAATCGACTGCCGTTTTTTATAGTACCCAAGAAGGTTTTTTGGCTTATTATCAAAAATTGCTTTTAGCTCCTACCGGTGAGTACTTCCCCTACATTATTAAAATACCAGCCCAAATTGTTAATAAGAAATGGGCTGAAAAACTTGAAAGATCAAAGGGTTTTAAAAAAGGAAGCGATGTGACTGTTTTTTCTAGTTCCAATGGTTGGCGAGGTAGCATCTCTTTTTGTTCAGAGCCTTTATCGTCAATTTTATTCAGGCAGATGGCCCAGAAAAATTCTCAAATATTTTTTAATTTAGCAAGCTTGGCATTTTCTCATGGTTCAAGAACCTTAGATTCTCAGATTCAAGCTATACTTCAATTTCGAGCAGCCGAGAACGGAAGATATTCAGTTAGAGCAACAAATTATGGTAGCTCCTATATTATAGATGAGAAAGGAGAAATTGTTAAAAAAACTCAAGATTCTGAAAATCAAATTCTCCTTGGTGAAGCTAAACTATTTTCCCAGAAAACTTTTTATACTAGATACGGAGACTGGGTTTTAATCCTGGCTGGTTTTCTACTCTTGACTTTTTGCTTTTTTGTATTAAAATATAAGAAGAAAATAGACCTTTAATAACTCCGTGATAATCGCGACAATAAGGAGAAGATAAGGAAAGGAAGGAGGAGAGGAATGAAAAAAATATTACTGATTGCCTTAATTGTTATTTTTTTACCCGTTTCAGCTTGCAGTCTTAGTTGTATGAAAAATGAACTGGAGCAATATGTAGAGTCGTTGCCTTTCCCTCAGGGAGTTTCTCAGGAGGTAATGGAGATTATAAAACCTCTGGGGGAAAATGGTATGGACGAGAATGAAAAAGTCCTGATAGATGAAATATCTATTTTATCTCGAGATGTCCAGTTAAACGCCATTACTCTTAATTCTCTAAAACAAATTGTCCAAGACACTGTTGTTACTGAGGAAGAACTCCATCAATTTGGAGACTTGGATCAAGATGGACTAATTAACATCATTGATCCGGAACCGCTGGAGGAGTTAGTTTACGAAGTGCCGGTCGATTATCTAAATGATGAGATGAGAAGAGATGCCTTATTCTGTATTGATAAAACAGATAAGGTAAAAACCTTCCAGAATCTTAGCCAGGTAGTCTATAATCATGTTCCTCATGCTGACCATCCTTGTGGCAAAGATGCATACCCTAATGCTAAATGGGATTCTAATTATGGTGAAAGTACCCAGCCCAGAGATTCTTTGTCCTACTATTATTCCTGCCATGAGAAAGTCCAACTCCCCCCGAATTGTAATGACATAGCCTTAGTCTACGATGTAATGGCAGACTATATTATTGAATCCACAGGCTGGGACAGGGAAGGGGAGCAGAAAGGCAATAACGGTGTAGATTGCGATGCATTTCCTTGTATTCTTGATGGTACCGGTCATGTTATCTGCATAATCAATATTAATGATGAAGAGTATGTGGCAGATGCCGTCTACGGGATACTTTTTAAATTAGGAGAGAATTCCCATTACGATTTTTCTTTTGATAAGGTAATGGTAGTTTGTCATTCTGATCCAGTTCGAGTCTTAATGCTAAAGTTTGACAAGAGGTACTATGCAACTATCTATGATAAAAATCCTATAAGCACAAATGTAGATAGAAAGATTCTATGGGAGATGCTGAGGAACCAAACCCCGGAAAATGAAAAGAAACTGGAGGAGTTATACTTAAAAGTAAAGCCGTAAGGCTTAAAAAGGCCACCACTCTATGGTGGCCTTTTAAAATTCGGTATCAGCAAAGCGCATTTTATATTTAAGAAAAACTGTGATATCATATTCGTATAAATTGCGAATTATGAAGAACTTTTTGATAAATTTAGGCAATAAAACCCTTGAATATTTATGGCCAAAAAAGAAGATTAATGATGCTCGGGTTCATTATTTCTGTCAGCCTCGCATTCTTTTTTTTGCCGTGACCAGTCGTTGTAATTTTAACTGCCCCCATTGTATACGGAACCTGATTGACGAGAGGAAAACAATTATTAAAGACCTGCCAGCCTCTCTTTTTGAAACAGCTCTCAAAGAAGGGAAAAAACTGAATTTCAATACGGTGATGCTAGTTGGCGGTGAACCAATTTTGCATCCAGAGTTTAAAAAATTAATAGAACTTATCAGAAAATATAATTATGAATTCTATATTATAAGTAATGGTTGGTTTTACAGGGAGTATTGGGAAGCCTTAGGGGAAGATAAAAAAAATTTCACTGGTATTAATTTAAGCCTAGATGGTACTACCAGTGAAGTTCACGATAATATTAGAGATAAAAAAGGTTCTTTTGATAGGGTAATTGAGTCCATCAAATTTTATAGAAAAAAAGGAGTAGAGGTGGGACTAAAATTTTTATTGTCCAAAAGAAATTATCACCAGATTGAAGAAATGGTCAAGCTTTGTAAGAAATTCAAAATCAAGCAGCTTACCCTCATGACTGAAATCCCCGCTGCTCATTCTGATTTATCAACAGAAGAGAGAACTGAGGCCATCAAGAAAATTTTATCTCTTCAGAGAAGATTTAGAGATTCTTTAAGGATGCAAATGGCAGCCAGTTTCTTCCAGAATATCGAATACAAAACCGGTATCCATTTTTGTTCGGTTTTAGATGCTCAAAGGATATTTATTGATTTTAACGGTGGAATGCTTTTTTGCCCCGATATTTATTCAAAATGTGAGAATAAGCCCTTAATTCAGGAAATTGGATTTGAGAATGCTTATAAGATAACTTTAGATACGATCAATGAGTTAAAAAAAAGGCGCCTCCACGATTTATTAAATAATTCAATAGATGCAAATACTACTTTATGTGATTATTGCGATAAATATATAGAAAATTGTCTAGATTTAGCGAAAAAGAAATAATTTAGATAAATTAATATGGCAATTTTCAATAACCAATTTAAAAAAAAGATTAAAATTTCGATGTTTAAATTTAATGGGTGGATCGATTCAAAGATTTTTAAATTACTTGAAGCTTTAGAAAACAGAAAGCCAGAAAAAAAGAGATTTTATCTAAGGCCCGATGAAGGGAAAGTTCAATTTATTCCTCAAGGACAGAGAGGGGCCAACTTTCCGCAGATAAACTTAAGGATGGAAAGATATTTAACATTAATGATTACTGAGAAATGTAATTTAAGATGTGCTTACTGTTTAAGAGATACTCAGGGTGGTAAGGGCAAAGAAATACCCTTTCCTATCTTAAAAAGAATCCTTCTCTCTGCCCATCGTTTTGGAATTAAGAGTTTTAGTATTACTGGTGGTGAGCCCCTTATGTATTCACACTGGGAAGAATTGATAAAACTTATTGGTTTTTTAAAATCGTCTGTTTTTGTTGAAACAAACGGTTCTTTTTTAAAAGAAGATAATCTAAAATTTCTGGAAAATACTTTAGAGAATCGAATTGACAAAGTTTTAATTAGCTTAGATAACTATAAAGCAGAGGCCAATGATAGATTTCGAGGCCAGGGTACTTTTAGCTCTGCTGTTAAGGCAATTGAACTTCTTCATAGCCACAATATTCCAATCGAGATAAATGCTATTTTGACCCCGTTTAACTTGACAGAAGAAAAAGAAATTTTAAATTATATAAAATTTGGCAAGGAGCTCGGCGTTGAAGAGATAGTTTTAGGTGAAGTAGTTGGACTCGGCCGAGGAAAAAACTCTAAGTTTTTATTAACCGAAAATCAACGGAGGCAAATTAGCCAAATTTTAAGTAAATATAACTATTTTAGAGAAGAAAGAGGGGTTAAGATTCGTTGTGGACCATTTCAGGAGGTTGTGAATCTCCAGCCTTGCTATCGCCTGGGACGAGAAATAGCTGTTTCTCCATATGGTCTTCATCCCTGTATTTTTAATATTGATACTCTTAAAATAGGTGATTTTGAGGATTTCGAAAAGTTACTTTATAGTGAATTCTTAAATTCTCTTTATTGGGTTGGAGCAGCCATGCAAGAATCTTTTAAAAAGCAGGTATTTTTTTCCTGTTCCAAATGCGTCGAATATCTGCCCCATTGGCTATCTCTTATCAAAAAAGATACTTCTTTTAACCCAAAACAGAATTATGAGAAAAATTAAATTTATTTTTCAAAAAAAATATCCTGATTCTTTAGATTTAGATCAATGGCTAAGCATTTTAAAAGAAGCATATTCTTTGGGTTTCAATTCTTTTTATTTAAAGATTCTTGATGATATAGAAAATGAAAAACTCAGAAGATTTTTGGATATTCTTTCTAGGAATGATTTCTTGATAGAACTGGAGGATAATGGATTCTGGAATAAAGAAAAAAAAGAAATTTTTATTAATAGTGATATTAATCTTTTTTGGTTAACCTTCTATGGTTTAAAGTCGGAGACCCATAACAAAATTACCGAAAAGAACAATTTTCAAACAATTTTAGAGAAAATTGATTACCTGAGAAGCAAGAAACTACCCTTTGGTTTTCATTATGTTTTAGCTGAAAAAAATTTTAACGAAGTTTTTAATTTGCCGAATTTTTTAAAAAATTTAATATATCAGCCTCAGCAAGTAATTATTGAAGAGATTTCTCCTTTTGAAGGAAAATTTTTTAAAAAAGATCTTTTAATAAATCCGGAGCAATTAAAATTATATTTACCGTTCCTAAGAAGATATATTTTGGGTTTTCCAAATAAGATAAATCCTAATGTTAAAATTTACAGCAATTATCAGAATAATGAGCACTATCCCTTTATCAGTGGGGAAGTAGTTGTTGTTGAAAGTAATGGTGACGTGCGTTCTTTCCCACTTTTTAGCTCTCGGACGGTTGGCAATATTTTTTCCGATGCATTTTCCAAAATTTGCCAGAATTTAATTGAAGATTTAAATAGATTAACTCTTAAAAGCGCAGAAAAAGGAAGATTTTTAAATTGGTCTGCGGTTTTACCCAATTCTCCTAAATTAGATTTTAATTATCAAGACATTAATAGGGTAGTCTTACCGGATAGTTTTAATCTTATGACTACTAAAAAATGTAATTTTAGATGTGATTTTTGCGAGTTTGACTGCAAGCCAGAGGATACCGAATCAATTGATATTAAAGATTTTGAGAAACTTCTTTTAGAGGGAAAGGAATTGGGTATTCAAAAGTTGGTTTTTGATGGAGGAGAACCTTTGGTTTATCCCGAGATAAAGAGAGCTTTTAAGATTGCCGGAGATTTAGGATATGAATCAACTGTTTTAACCAACGGCTGGTATTTCGAAAATTTTTTAGATGATTTTGAGAAAAACCATATTAATGATTTTATTTTTGGTTTATACGGGGCTTCATCCGAAACTCACGATGTTATTGTGGGTAAGAAAGGAGCTTTTGATAGATGCGTTTCAGCAATAAGATTATCTAAAAAACTTGGTTATTTTACTGGTATCCATACTGTTTTAAATCCCCTAAGCTTTTCTGAACTTGATAGATTTTTTGATCTAGCCGAACGATGGCAAGTGGATTATATTATGGTTTCCCCTATTATTCCAGTGGGTCGAGCTACTGATAATCGAAATCTTATTTTAACCGATGATCAGAAAAATCAAATACCAGAAATTTATCATCGACATCGTAATTTTCTTTCTAAGATTCAATTTATTGGTTATCAACCATCTTTTCAGCGGAATCTATATTGTAAATATTTGGAACGCTCTGGTCCCGTGGCTCCCCTGTGGGATGGTTCTATTGCCCTCTGTTCAATGGTTCCTCTTTTAAAACTTCCCTTTTTAAAGATTAAAAACCATAGTCTGATTGACTGCTTGATTTTTATGAATAAAATTAATGAAAATTTTCAGGCAGAAAGAAATCAAGAATTCCCCCTTTGGCATCCGGAGACAAAAGAAGTTCCTCCTTGTCTTTACTGTCACGAAAAATTATCAAAAGAAATTAAAAAATATATTAACTCGAATAATAAAAATTTTCTTAAATGAGCAATCTAATTTCCCCAAAACTTTTCGGTATTCAGTGGCATATTACCGAAAGATGTAACTGGCATTGTAAGCACTGCTACCAAAGCGAAAATCCTGTTCCTGACTTAAGTTTGAGCCAACTCTTTTATATTTTTGATCAGTTTTTAGCCTTAATTAAAAAATGGCAACTTCTTCCCCAAAATACACATTTAAATATTACCGGTGGAGAGCCATTTGTCAGAAAAGACTTTTTCCAGATTTTAAGGCGTATAGGTAAATATTCTCATCTATATAATTGGGGAATACTGTCTAACGGTTCCTTGGTTACCAGAGAAAACTTAAAGAAATTAAAAGAGTTTAATATCGAATTATTTCAGGTGAGCATGGAGGGCTTAGAAAACAACAATGATGAAATTAGGGGCAAAGGAACCTTTAATCAAACCATTGAATCAATAAAACTTTTAAGGGAAGCCGGAATTCGGACGGTGGTTTCTTTAACTTTAACTAAAAAAAATGCGGAAGATGTGATTCCCTTGGCTAAACTGCTTAATGATTTAGGGGTAGCCGTTTTAGGAGCAAGAAGATTGGTTCCCTGGGGGAGAGGAAAGGAAATGGAAGAATATATGCTTCAACCTCAAGAATTAAGAGAATTTTATTTTAAGATAAAAGAGTTTAATAAAAAGCTTGCTCAACAAGGAGAAAGAATTAGAGTATCTGCCGGCTGCGAGGCGGCTATTTTTAATGAGGAGTTATTGGCTGATTCCACTCGGACACCCTATCCAATTTTTTGTAATGTAGTTCGGGGCGGACAATTGAATATAATGGCTAATGGGGATATTTTGCCCTGTCGGAGATTTCCGATAGTGGTTGGAAATGCTTTAAAGAATGATTTTGAACAAGTATACTATTCTCGACAAATGAAGGATTTTCGAACTCTGGAGAAACTCCACCTTTTTTGTAAAAACTGTTCAAATTTTTATAATTGTTTTGGTGGAGCAAAATGCGTTACTTATGGGTATTCTCAAAGATGGGATATTCCTGATGTTCAATGCTGGAGGGCTTATAAAAAATTGGGAGATCCTCCTCCGGTCGTTCCCTGGGAAGAAAGCAGGGTTAAGTTTTCTGGTCTAAACGAATATTTCCCTTTTAACTTAGACAACAATAATACTCTTCTTACTACTAGGCACGGCGGTTGGGCTATTTTGTCTAAAGAAGATTATCAGCGGATTAAGTTAAGCCAGATTGATTTGGGTTCTAAGTTATTTAGGAATTTGGAGAATGTAGGAATTATTTTAACTTCAAGGAACATTCATTGGGTAGTCTCTATTTTAAGTCGAAAGTATAGTTATTTGTTTCGTTATCCGACTCATCATGTGATAGCTGTTACCAACCGATGCAATTTAAATTGCCTTTACTGCCAAAATAATCCTGATTTAGTAAACCAAGAAATGAGTGAAAGTACAGCAATGAGAGTTTTAAATTTTATATTTTCTATTCCAATGAAAGAGGGTTGTAAAATAGAAATTCAAGGAGGAGAGCCTTCTCTAAAATGGGATTTAGTTAAGCAAATTTATCTTGAGGCAAAAGAGAGAGCAAAAAGGAAAAATTTAAGGTTTGAATTCGCAATCGGTACTAATGCCACTTTGCTTACCGATAAAATAGCTGAAGAAATTTCTAAAATGTCAATTTCTCTTTCTCTCTCCTTAGATGGACCGAAGAAACTCCACGATGCCCAAAGATCTTATATTGGGGGTCAAGGAAGTTATGATAAAGTTGTCTACGGAATTAAGAAAATAAAAAAAATGGGAATAAGATTTAGCGTTCAGCCGGTAATTACTAAACTTTCTCTAAGGTTTGGACCAAAGGCAATTATAGACGAATATCTTAAAATTGGTCGAAATACGGTTTTTTTGAAACCATTTCGGCCAACTGGAAGAGCTTTAATAAATTTGGAGAAATTAGCAATGGAGCCTAAAGATTTTTATGGTTTTTGGAGAGAGGGAATAGAGTACTGTCTTTCTTTAAATAAAAAAGGAGTAAAAGTGAGAGAATTTAATGCTCAAAATTTTTTAAAGAATATGCTGCCTCCTTATTTTAATCCTCATTTTTGTTGCCAGCAAAGGCCCTGCGGAGCAGGATTTTCTATGCTATCTTATACCCCTGATGGCACAATAACCGCTTGTGATTCAGCCAGAGGAATGAGGTTTCTGGATTTAGGCCATGTTGATGAAGATAATTACCAAACAATCAGAGCTAAAATGATTTCCTTATTAAATCTCACTCCTGACCTGATTTCCATTTGTAGTAATTGTCCATTTATCGCTTATTGCGGTCTTTGTTTAGCCGATACTCTCGGTAGAGAAAACGACATTTATCCCAAAATTCCCCGAAATTTTAGTTGTAAATGGCAAAAAATGGCTTTTGAATACTTATTTAAGAAATTTTTAGAGAATAAAGAAGATGCTCAAATTCTCCAAAGTTGGGTAGAAGATTGATTTATTCACAGTTTATGTTGTTGACATTCATTTCTAGTGATATAATAATTTAATGCGACCCAGAATTAGTTTAAAATTAATCTTAATTATGATTTTTTCGATAATAGCTCTTGGTTTCATCGGAGGATATATTTATTTTAAAAAAAATCTTTCAGCAGAGGAATTTTTTCAGAGCTCTCAATTCAGGGAAGGAATTTCTCAATATTTAGAGGAATTTTCGACTCCAGATAAAAACGGATTTAAGCTGACAAAAGAATCTTCCCGAGTAAGCATAAAAGCTACTTTTTATGCTTTAACTATATATCAACGGTTTTTAAGAAAGGATTTAAGTAGATTAACGAATTTGAATCCCGATGCTATGTTTGATAAAATCCGTTCATATTATGTTTCTCCTGGATATTATTTAGAAAAAGATGAAGAGCCCATTTTTTCAACGGTTAAGGCTTTTTCTATTGATTTTCAATTCCCTCAGGATTTAAATCAAGAAATTGATTTAGATTGGTTAAAGGAAAATTCCTTAGAAAATGAAAATTTAGAAAACAATAAATTGGACCCGGAATATCAGCTCGCTGTTATTAATATATATAGATTATTGAGTTTGCCCGAGAAGGTAAAAGAGCTCTCGGTTCCTTATTTAGAATATTATTGTTATCAATATAAACCGGATGAAACTACTGAGCAGAGTTTTCTAAGAACTAAATTTTATCAGGTCGCTTTTATGTGCAATCTGAGTGGAGCTGTGAGTAGCCGTAGCCAGGGAAATTGTTTAGGGAAGAAAGATACTGAAGCTACCAAAGAAAGATTAAGCAAGATTCAATTCAGTCAATTAACTAATATTAAAGAGATATTTTTTCTTTATCATCTTAAGGATTTTTATAACATATTAGAAGATTCGGATTTGGAAAAATCACTTAAAGCAATAAAAGAATTTTATTTTGAAAATGGGTTCAGGGAGAATTTAAATGACCAATCCCCAAATTTAACCGGCACCTACTATGCCATTAAATTTTTATTCCAATTTCACCCCTTTTATAATAATCAAAATATGGTAAGATAAATAAACATCAAGACTATGGCTGATAAAATAAAATCTTTTTTATCAAAAAATAAAAAGAAAAATTGGTTGATTCCTTTGAAAATTTTGTTTCTTTTAGCCCTGGCGATAGTGGTATTTACCGGTCGAATAGGAATAAAAATAGAACAAAAGGTTTTGAGATCAGAAAAAAAAGATTCTTTAATTAACTCACCTGTTTCAATTGCAATTAACGCTTCAATTAACAGCGCTATGGCAGGTACCACTTCCACCACTTCTACCACTTCCACCACTGCTACCACTTCCACCACCTGCCAGGTTCCTGGTCAATGTTGGAACAATACTACTTCTACTACCTGCTGGAGTAATAATTGTTTAACTCCTACCACCGCTACCACTGCTACCACTGCTACCACCGCTACCACCGCTACCACCGCTACCACCGCTACCACCGCTACCACTGCTACCACTGCTACCACTGCTACCACTGCTACCACTTGGTCCGGAGACTGGTCAGGGAATTGGCCAGCCAATGCTCCACCAAAAGTAGAAGAAGTAGAGGTAAAGTAAAAAATGAAAGAAAAATATAATTTTAAAATTGATTCCTCAAATCAAAATGTTTCCATTGAGGTTTCTTCATCAATTTTCCCAATTCCAGTGATTTTACTTGCTACTTATTATTTTATTGAAGACAGAAAAGTGATTGTGGAGAAGGGGAATAATGATAAAACAATAGTCACTCTTATTCCTAATCAAAAATTAGATGAAGTTGATTTGGAGAAATTAGCCTATGAATTTAATATCCAATTAATCAGTTCTTTTCTTGAAGAAGAAGAAAGCAGAAAGCATGCTGGCATCAGAGATACTATGATGAAGGCTGCCCTACAACAAGGCCAGCCTCCTTTTCCTAAGCAAACAGAGGATAAGCTTGGCCAAAAGTAATAAAATTAATTTATGTTGATTTCTCCTTTAAGAAAGAACAGGGAAGCATCATTGATTTTCAATGGTAGCTATTATACTTTAAATGAATATTTTTCTTTTTCTCTTGATTTAAATCATACCTTAATTACAACCCGAGACGGCGGTTGGCTTATTTTATCTAATAAGGAGTATAGTATATTTAAATTAGATAAAATAAATCGAAATTCGGAGCTATTTAAAAATTTAGAAGAGGCCGGAATTGTTTTAACAGAAAAAAATATTAAGAAGATAATTCAAAATTTAAGAACAGAGAATAATTTTTTATTTGCTCCTGCCTACTATCACGTTATCGCTGTTACTAATAAATGTAATTTTAATTGTATTTATTGCCACCCTGAAGCTAATCCCCAAAAAGATGAGATGAATAAAAGTACTGCCAGAAAGGTTTTAGATTTTATATTTTCCATTCCCGTACCCAATGGTTTTCAAATAATTATTGAGGGTGGAGAACCTCTTTTAAAATGGGACTTAATTAAATTTATATTTAATGAAGCGAAAAAAAGGGCAAAACAAAAAAAGTTAAAACTTCGTTTTTCCTTCACCACCAATCTTTCCTTGATGAATGAGAAAATCGCCAGGGAATTAGTAAAAATGGGTATCAGCCCTTGCATCTCTCTTGATGGGCCAAAACAGCTTCATGATAAACAGCGACCATTTATTGGCGGGGGAGGTAGTTACGATAAAATTATTTATTGGATTAACAAATTAAAAAACGACTATAATATAAAAATTCATGCTATTCCGGTTATTACTAATATTTCTTTAAAATATGGCCCGGAAGCAATCATAGATGAATATCTTAAATTTGGGCAAGATACTATTTTTTTGAAACCGTTTCGGGTAAGTGGACGAGCTCTGGTTAATTTGCCAGAATTAATAATGAAACCCGAAGATTTTTATAATTTCTGGAAAAAGGGAATCGAATATTGTTTTTATTTAAATAAAAAAGGAATAAAAATAAAAGAACTTAATGCTTCCTATTTTCTAACTAATATTTTGACTCCCTACCGACAGTCAATGTGTCACAGAATACCTTGTGGAGCTGGTATTTCTATTTTATCTTATGCTCCTGACGGGACAATAAATGCTTGTGATGCGACTAGGGGCATAGAATTGTTAGATTTTGGCCACATTGATCATGACAATTACTCAACCGTTAGATCTAGGGCCATTTCTTTACTTGCTATTTCACCTGATCTGATTCCGATTTGTAGTTCCTGTCCATTTATAGCATATTGTGGACATTGTATAGCAGATGCTTCCGGAAGTTTTCAGTGTCAATGGCAAAAAATGGCTTTTGAATATCTATTTAAAAAATTTTCAGAAAACAAAGAAGATGCTCAAATTCTTCGAAGTTGGACCGCTGAACCAAGATGACAAAGCTTACCAATAAAAAAATTATTATTTTTGCTTTAGCTCTATTTTTGTTTTTAGGGCTTTTTCAATTGATCTCTGCTGCCGAATACCAAAGAGGAGACTCAATTTCTGGCCATCAGAACCCGAGAGCTTTTTGTGATACCACTGACTCTGAAGAGGATTGTCCAGCCTCTTGGGATGCCGGTCAAGATACCACCCCTGTCTATTACGATTGGTACGAAACGACCACTGGATGGTGGTGGTGGCCCATCACCCAGCCATACTCTCGAGAATACAAGAGAGAAGTAAGGGCTCTGGTTAAGCCCTTGAATGAAACTTTTTGGATTACAATTACTTGTTCAGACCCTGATGGAAACCTTTCAAAATGCGAGGTAACTTCCCCTTGTTCTGAAAGTTGTGCCGCTTCCGGTTCTTCTGGTTCTTGTTCCTGTGGCTTTACTTGTACTACTGTTGGAGTTTATGAGGCCTGCGGTAAAGCAACTGATACGGGTGGCTTGACAGACACCAAGTGTATGACGGCAGCTGTTATTTGTGTCAGTCCGCCGGTTGCCAATGCCGGTCCTGACAAAGAAGTTTTTGAAGGCCAAACTGTAGTTTTGGAGGGTTCTACCAATTGTGGCGATACTGGTGCTCCTTGTCCAGCTTGCCAATACTGTAATGCTAGCGGTAGCTGTACTGCTGTTTCAAATACCAATTGGAATGCTGGTTTATATGGGTGTACTGGTTCTGATGAACGGTGTTATGGTGGTTCCTGCATTACGTGCGGCGGCTGGATGAATGCGAACTATTGTTGGTATAACTCGGGTAGCTCATGTACTGTAGGTTGCGGTAGCCAGGGTGGCGTTTATAACGGTACCTGCGACTGGGTAAACGACCCCACCGACTATTCTACTTGCTTGCATTTCTATCCAGGAGCGGGCACGATTGGAGGGGCTGACAGGTTGGGACCGATGTGGTGCCCGGGTGCGCAGGGATGGTGCGGAGCAGGAGCAGGCTGCCGGTATCATGCGGATGGAAGTGATGATTGCGATAGTGCAATAGGGGGTGTCCCGCGCCAGTGTGCTTGTAACGAATAACTCATACTTAAGTAGAGGAAATGAGGTCAACTCTAATTTTCTGAAATCTTCATAAATTTGAATATTTAAACTAATGAGTTAATTGAGTTAGTAAATAATGAATAACAAAAAAATAGTTTTAATTATTTCCATTGTTTGCATAATTTTTGCCGGTTTTGGTTTTGGCAAGGAAATTTTAGCAGCTGATACTCTAACTTTCAGCTGGTCCTGCACCGGCGGCACCCTTTCCGATCCCAATATTGCCCAGCCAACCTACACTGCTCCAATGGTTGATGCTGATACCACTTATACCTGCACTCTGACCGTTACT
>Ga0315282_10010576_pt1 | contig 14436 bp, 12 predicted proteins | sample YL17G07_20_MG_FD_203693 | JGI IMG/M metagenome (GOLD analysis project Ga0315282, IMG submission 203693) | Sediment microbial communities from Yellowstone Lake, YNP, Wyoming, USA - YL17G07_20 | ecosystem: Environmental > Aquatic > Freshwater > Lake > Sediment | place: USA: Wyoming | collected...
TCTGGTCTAGGTTGAGTGAATCAAGCACACGCTTAACGTTCAACCTATACTCAATGGAGAGTATTGTTTATGTTCTATAATAATTTCTAAACAGGCTAGCGCGCACTAAGCTTTGCGGAACTCGTCGCGTGGCTGCCGGAGGAGGGAAGCATCTATGAGTATGGGTACAGGCTCATCTCTCCATGGGCAGGTTTTCTCGGGGGATGGATGTGGATAATCTCAAACATCTTCAGCGGAGCGGCTGTGGCCTTAGGCTTCGGAAACTACCTCTCGGCACTCGTGCCGAGTCTTAGCTCAGGTATCATAGCCGCAGCAGCCTGCGTAGCCTTCACCGCGATAAACTACCTTGGCATCCAGCACTCAGCGGAGCTGAACAACCTACTCGTCGTATCTAAACTGATCATCCTCAGCTTCTTCGTCGCATTCGGACTCCTCTTCGTTAAAGTAGGGAACTTCCAGCCATTCAACCCCATGAGCACAGGAGTCCTCTACGGAGCGTTCTACATTTTCTTCGCCTACGGAGGCTTCGCAAGGGTTGCCGTGGTGGCGGAGGAGATCAAGGACGCTAAACGAGTCATCCCAAGAGCGATATTGCTCTCGCTCATAATCTCGACACTGTTCTACATTGCCGTTGGCCTTGTGGCTGTTGGACTAGTCGGAGCGGAGGACCTCTCCGGCTCCGGACACCCTCTAGCCCTCGCCATGGAGGCGACAGGTAGCCAAACTGCTGTCCTGCTGATCTCAATCGGAGGCATCATATCTACGGCCAGTGTTCTCCTGACGAGCATCCTCGGCGTATCCAGGCTCAGCTTCGCCATGTCAAGGCGGGGTGACTTGCCACCCCTTCTCAGTAGACTCCACCCGCGCTACGGCACGCCAAGTGTCTCTGTGATCGCTTCAGGCGTCATCATGACGTGTCTCGCCCTCTTCGTGGACCTTGGCAACGTGGTCGCCATCAGCACTTTTGCTATGCTCTTCTACTATGGCGTAGGCAACATCGCTGCAATTAGACTACCTGTGGAGGAGCGGAGATACCCCACTTATGTCTCACTGTTTGGCACGATCTCATGCCTCATATTCCTCATATTCGCCATCTTTCTAGCTCCTCAGGCTTGGGTCGCTGGATTGATCGGGTTAGGGGTAGGAGGGGTTTATTTCCTCCTCATAAGATGGAAAAAGAAAGAACCCAGGTAACCTCACGGTGCGCATGCACCTACATTAAGTGCACTTGCAAAACCTGGAGCGGAGTATAGATGAGAATATGAACCCCCAGAAATCTAAAGTAAATTGCGTTGAGAAAGTACAGTCACTCCACTCTATGTTGAAAAGGGAAATCACCATTAAACCTTCCTCCGAAAACATGACTTGGAACAGGTTGCTAGTTAAAGTTATTTTACTGTTCCTCGTCGTCTCCCTCAGATTGAAAACATAGTAGATTGCTGCCCCCGATAATCATAAAATTTGGTTTTTTTTAAGCGGGAGCATTAGGTGGTTGAGAAATGTACATTTCCTTAGAAGAAAGCCCTTTAGAAGCCTTAATAACGACTTCCATTCGTCTCAATAGGATATGCATCACAATATAGCCAAGAAAAGAGAATGGAGCAATGAACTCTACGAAAAGGCTTCAGAGTTCCATGGACATGGCGGACTCTTTATGGCTGCAGGTCTTAGAATGGGGATAATAGCACTAAAAACACTGGATGCATGTGGATGGTTCAATATAAGATGCGTAGCTCAGTTACATTGGAGCCCTCCCGACTCATGCGTAATCGATGGTCTACAAGTTAGCACAGGTTGCACCATGGGGAAGCACAACATATCGGTGAAGGAGATGGATGGTGTCTCAGTAGAGTTCGAGTCAGGTGAAAGTGGAGTTGTGGTTATTCTAAGGGAGAATGTTCTGAGGATGATGAGGGAATGTTTAGAGAATGAAATAGAGTTCAATAGGCTTCTTGAGCTAATCTCCAATGCCTCCGATGAGGAACTTTTCGAAATTAAGTCTTTAAATTAGGTTGTTCATCCAACAAACATGTAAAGTACTCTGATGGCATGTGGTTATCTGCTCTATTTAGAATCACTCGCTGAAAATGGTCACTTTATAACCTTTTACTATATTTGTTGACAAAAGGGCAGCCGACTACGCCTAATGTATGATCTGATTATCTCTTAAATATCATTCAGCAATAATCACTTTATCGCATTATATCGCGACATCGAACCTCTTAGCCAAAGGAACCTTCACCAAATCATTCACAATAAGACAGAATATGAAGCCGTACACCAAGATGAAGATAAACTCCAAACTAGTTATCGGAACCAGTCCCGGTAAACCAAGTGTCGAGATAATATAGACGATCAGTGTATTGATAATGAGTGCAAACGCCAACCATTTACTAGGCATCGACTCCCAGAAATGCATCCTCTCCCTAATCGAAATGACCGTATAGTACCCTGATAGGGTGAGCCAGACGAAGATGAAGGTCTGAAGCTTCCCAAGGTTGGAATCCAAGCCGAAGAATCCGAGTGCTACGTAGAGTATCAACAGCGACTCTGCAATAATCAATGAACCATATGATACACCGAGCTTTACGATGCCAGTCGTGTTCCATTTCTCAGGCTTCTCAGAGTACCTGACATGATCAGTTGAGATGGAGAGAGTCACGTAGTCGCTGAGGAAAAGCAGCAGAATCAGGTTGAAGGTGGAGACAACGAACCTGCCGGTTAGGATGAAGGCTAAGACGATGAAGACGACGCGTTTGAAGGTTCGGATTATCTTGTTGATTGTCCAAGAGGAAATTCTCTGATATACCATCCTGCCTATAACTACCATGTCGTAAATACCCTCGAAGCCCTCTAGGGAGAGCACCACGCTCGATGCCTGCTTTGCGATGTCTGTAGCATTACTAACAGCAATTCCCACCTCAGCCTGCTTAAGGGATGGAGCGTCATTCACTCCGTCTCCAGTCATACCCACGATGTGGCCACCAGATTGGAGACCTTTAACTATCAGATACTTGTCCTCGGGGTAAACCTCCGCGAAGCCGCCGCTATCCTCCATGATTTTGAGGGTCTCTTTATCACCGATCCTGTTTTTGAGATCAGTTATGCGGCTGATATTACTCCCGAGCCCAGCTTGAGAAGCTACCTCCTTAGCGATTGGCAATGCATCGCCTGTAAGCATCTTCACGGAGATGCCGAGCTTCTTTAGTTCGGTTATAAGGCGTGGCGAGTCCACTCTCGGTTTGTCGTAGAGGGCGGCGACCCCGATAAACTCAAGCTCCTTACCTGGAGTACCTTCTGCGACGGCGAGTATCCTGTAGCCCTTAGCGACTAGGTCATCGATTCCTTGTTCAATCGTCTTGAGCTCGTCACCGCAGTCTTTGCAGAGCCCAGTAATTGTTTTAACGGCACCTTTAGAGACATGTATCTCATCGCTTTTGTGCCTAAGGGTGGCCTCGGTTCTTCTCGTCGAGGCATCGAAGGGAGAGAAGCTAACAATCTTATACTCACCCATCGGCAACTGCATCTCCCTGGCCCTCGAGATAAACGCCATATCTATGGGATCCTGATTCGCCTCCTGGGATGCAAGCGCCCCAAAGAGAACCACATCTTCCTTGCTGTGTCTGCCAACAGCCAGGACCTCTGCGAGGGTTAGCTGGTTCATAGTTATGGTTCCGGTCTTATCCACACAGAGGACATCCATCGTGGCAGCATCCTCCACGGCGTCGAGGCGGGTCACGATGGCTCCCTTCTTGGAGAGTTCGAGGGAGCCAAGGGCCATGCTTATGGTGAACATCGTCGGCAGAGCCACGGGTACCGCGGAGACTAGGAGAATTACTGTGAGAGGTGCTATCTCCGTTAGAGATACTCCCTGAAGCAAGGCGAACCCCATGCCCAAGCCGACGGAGACAACTACCATGATGAGTAGCCACCGTACGACCTTCGAGATCATCTCCTCGATGTGCAGTTTTGGCTTCGCTATTTGTACAAGCTCAGCTGTGCGACCGAAGTAGGTCTTCAAGCCAGTCGCAGATACCACCCCTGTGGCTTCACCGCTTCTGACAACGGAGCCAGCGTAGAGAGATTCACCTTGCTTCCTCTCGACGGTGAGGGATTCCCCGGTGAGGGCGGATTGATCCACTTCAACATGTCCCTCAGCCACCATGACATCGGCTGGCGCTAGGTCGCCAGCTCTAAGTCGAACGATGTCGCCTGGGACTAGCTCCCTTGCTGGTAACTGCATCCACACCCCACCTCTCTTCACACGGGTCTTCACAGTGAGCTTCTGTCTGAGAAGCTGCACCGCGTTGTTCGCCTTCTCCTCCTGGATGAAGCTAACGGCTGCGTTGAATAGTAGGAGGATGGCTATCACGTATGCTTCTAGTGTTTTCCCGAGGATCCACTCAAGGGCAACCGTGAACTCTAGCATCCATGGTGTAAGACCCCAGAACTTTTTCGCGATACGAATTAATGGACTAGATTTCTTCTCAGGAACCTCATTAGGACCGTAATCCGCTAACCTCCTAGCAGCTTCCCCTGGCGTTAATCCGACGTCGATGCTGGGTGAAGGTGACTTCGTGGATGACTTTTTCTCCATTAATTTAACGCCTTCGACTCTTGTTTTTCTAATTAGAGTGAGGTTTTATAATTTATACATCTTCTCAAGGCGAGAGTTTTCACAATATGTTCAAGTTTGAGTTAACAAAAAACATTTTTAATTCTTGAGTCCTTGCCCAAGCCCCTTGGATTAATAATATTCAATTTCAGTATTGGAATCTCTAAAAGCCGTTTCATATTACGAAACATGTGCTACGAGAACCTACTAAATCGTTGATCACATTCAATATTGCCGCGGGCATCTGTGGTGAATAAACTGATTGAAGAAATGAGCGTGATAACAATATTCGCAATTGTAATCAGGCACGAATACGAGTCGCGCGCGCCAAGTTAAATTCGTATGCCAGTCTAACCATTCTCTAAAACCCTTCCTCTGCGCTCCACAAAATGAATGAATTAGGCGCACTCTTTTGTCTGCATCGCGCACATGATACCACTTTAGACCCGTGTGACTCTGATATTTTAATTCATTTAAAAGAAATCATTTCGAGGTTAAGTTTTGAACAGGGTTAAGTATGGCATTTTAAGATACTTTTAGTTTCTTTAAAATTATTATTTCACCCTCAATTGTTTCTAGGTGCTGATCTTTGCGGCAATAGTCAGCAAATAAGAAAAGAGGGCAGGGAAAATAAAAAAAATTCTATCCATACAAATAGCTGAATGGATTAATAATAAACCATTCGCCCATTAGGCTGTTTCCCTTCATATCCCCAGGCTTCGCATCGCCAACATAGTAGTATAGTGGGTAGGTGAGATATTCAACCTGTGAAAGCCCGTCGCTCCTCGTGAATAACTTGGTTGAATCTAGAGGTAACGCGTTTGGCGCTACTGTTGGAGTCGAATTGTATGGAGTCCAGAACTGCGTATTCATGTAGATTGGCATGCTTTCCTGGTCGTTTACATTATAGTAGAGGGTTCTCCCCATGCCATCGGTTAAGTATACCCCTTGGAAGTCGTTAAAAGCGATCATGAGATTATAGTTATACTTCATGAGGAACCATAGAGGCAGAACAGTTGTCTCATTATAGATGTTGTAACTGTCTCCAAATACATCCCCTGGATTCACATCTTGAATGCATGAGTAGAGAGGCCAACCTCTATAGGCAACTTGTCGGGTACCATTCTGCCCAGTAATAGTTGAGAATAAAAGCGTGTCAACTGTTGAAGGCACATTTATACTTGCCTCAAAAAATGGTTTAAAAGGGTACGCTAAGTTACCTGCTATGTTGCTTGAGTTGCTTGAGGGGATATCACCCGCAAAATAATAGATCCCTTCATCGTTAATGGTTGAGAAATGGAGACCTAACGCGTTCGTGTAAGATAACATCAACGTATAATTTGGCTTCATAACCCACCAAAGGTCCGCGAATCCCTCGCCATTCGTTTCTCCTGGATTCTTGTCATTAAGGAACTTGTAGAGAGGCCAGCCTTTATATGCTAGCTGTGGTGACCCGGTCGGACCAGTAATTATGGAGAAATCTATCATATTAATGCCCATCGCCGCGACAATAGGCGACACGTAGAAAGGAGCCCACTTAGTAAGTGTTTGGCTGTTTGCTGTACTTATTCCAGTTCCTGGAGTATCTTTCGCAAAGTAGTATAGTGCAAAACCATCAATGTCAGTGAAGTATTGGCCTATACTTGGACTGTGGGCAAGGTTTATTGTCTCCGTTTTGTTTGCTTTTCCCTCGAGCTGGTCTACTTGGATTTGAAGTTGAGTAACCTGACTCTCAAGAGCCGTATTTTGTGCTTGGAGAGTGTTAAATTGGTCTTGAGGGACTCCTTTAGGTGTAGCGACATACCCTACTAATCCTCCAAAGATCAAACCTATAACCAAAACAGCCAAACTTTGCCTCATCGACATGCTTCTTCAAAAAATTTTTCGGTAAGCCTATTTATACACTTTATGCGCGCGAAACCGCAGGTCATGTAGTATCTGGAACTGGTTATAATGTTTACCAGCCCTCTTCTCCCAATAAGATAGGTACATGTGTTTTTAAATCACTCCCATGGCATACACAATCAGATTCTGCATTAATAAAACTAGATTCTGGCATACAATATCTTCCACAAATTTGGGTTTCAGGTCCTCCTCTTAAAGTTGTAACGAATGAGAAAGAACATTATATGATGGTAGTAGATGAATGGATTGAACAAACTGGTGATACTTCAGGACATACAACAGGACAAATAACTAGTCTTCATGTTGATGTTCCTTATAGTCTGTTAACAATTCATGATCAAGTATCCGCAACTTATGGTTGTGCTTCAGTTGATAGTGGAGCTCTTGTTTATTATGGTATGTGGAATAGTAGATTAAATAGGTATGATGTAGTTGCTTTTGGAATACATTTGGGGACTTGTACTAATCAGGCTATTTTTGCTCCTATTAGTAATATTGAATTAGATTTCGGTAAAGAATTCAATCTGTTTCAATAAAACTATTTATATTATTAAAAATATTTTCTATTTCAATACTTCATGAGCAAACGTTTTTTTTCGCGCGCTTGGCTGTTTAGAAAATGGTTAAAAATGGTTAATAACCCCCATAGACCAAAATAGACTAGAAAATGGACAAATTCGACGAAGCCATCCTAGACGCCTTAATAGACGAGAAATCACGCAGCTTCAACCAACTCCTAGAAAAATCCGACTTCGCACACAACACACTCAGGCTCCACCTAGACAAACTCGTGGATCACGCAATTGTGACGAGGGAAAAGGTCACAAAGGAGGGTCGGGGGGAGGCCATCCTACATCTACTCGTTGAGTTCCGGAGGTCGCAGGGTGGCGTTGATGCTTCGATCCGGTGTTGAGCGCGCGCATTATCAGAAAACGTCGTATGGAAACGTAATTTCTTTATCTATAATATATTTACCAACAAAATTTGGTTTAAATTCTGATCCCTCATGATTATACATAACCAAAGTCTTGACTGATACATTTTTTGAGATCAAATTTAGTACGTATTTCATTGCTGACCCGTCTCTAAGAAAATCATCCACAACTAATATGCTTCCAGTTAGTTTTTTTATTTTTTCTTCTTCTTGAAAATTGATGTCCTCGACGCGCTTTTCTCTACCACTGCCTACATGTCTTAAGAAAATCGGATAGAATGTAGGTATTCCTAACTTTGAGGCTAAAAACGCTCCAATAATAGATCCCCCTCTACCTATTGCCACGATATCATTATATTCATCTAACTCTATCTTTTTATACAACATTACTAAAAGTTCTTGATATTCATTCCAATCTACTATCTTCAAATTCTTTACACTTCATAATAAAAAAATATACATACTAATTAAACTCTTTGCACTTTCGCACAGTTGAATATGTAGAGGCTTTGAGTTTGGGGATTAGATTATGACCCAAAAACACACAGAGTGATTCAAAACCACCTCCCGAATACATGTGCCTAAATCTAGGCTCCTCTAGAATTCGATGAACATATCACAAAAAAATTAAACTTTCATAAAGAGCTCAAATACGTTCTTTTACTTTTAACCTTGAAATTTCACCATTAATGAATGCGATCCAAACATTTCCTTCTTTTTTAATAAACTTGAGAATGTATTCAACGAGATCATAGTTTCCAATATCTAATACATGAAAACATATATAGAATCATTTGAGCACAACGGATGTATGGGACTCATACCAAAATAGGTTCAAGTCCCTCCGGGCCCGCCATTTACAATTATGAACTTTTTATAACATTTAATGAACTTTGATAAGAGGGTTCTCATATACAAATGAAAAACACATTTTCTAGGATTATAAAATATTTTTTTTTATATTTAATCGAAAATATAATGATAAAAATAATATATTTTAAGAGTGATACCTATACGACTAAATATGGTCGGATCTGAATTCATTTTTTCATTGTTCCTATGGTTTATTCGTGCCCTAATTTCCAGTATTATTTGTCTGTGTATAGGATATCTTGGGATTAGGGGAATATCTTTCATCACGACGCATATAAATGAGTTTGAAAGTATCAAGGGAGATCCTTTAGCTACAAGCCTTGTTTTGGGTGGATTTTTCGTATATGCTGGGTTAGTTATATATGGTTCTATGGTTAACCCGTTCTTCCTATCCCAATCAGTACTGTTGGGATCATATTTCAATACACAGAGACTCCTAATCGTTATTCTAAGTTTTCTAGTAAGCTTCATTTTCGGGAGTTTGTTCTATTTTGTGTTTTCTAAACTACGTTTGTTTGGCATGGAATTGGATGATATTAATAAACATCCAGTGGCAGTTGGAGTCTTCCTCTTTTGTTACCAAATTTTTCTAGGTCTAATTATATTCGCTAGTCTTAGTATACCGTTAGGATAAACTTGATAAAAATGTCCTTATCAAAAAAACCAATCTGTCTCCTTCTGTTATCTCTCATATTAATACCTCAGGTTAATGCAATTCCGAGTGGTAATACTACTCCACCAAGTGGGTGGAAATATAATTCGGGATACTGGCACGATTCTTGGGGTATTACAAGGAACTCAGCTGAAGGAAGCGATGGAAGCGACGGGTATCTCCCAAAACTCGCCTCTGAGACGCTCGGCATAAACAAAGAACTAGCCTATAAAATCGGGGAAAGATTTCTAAACACTTACTCTGACAGCAACTCAAGAGCAGATGCAATTCTAAAATATATACAGAAATGGACAGAATATGGATACGATAGTGATAATGTGGTCATAGGTGGACAAGCCCAAGATGAGTGGGCGTGGAATGCTGACGAAATGGCACACGCATTCGATGAGAATTTGGGCAAAGTAGCTATTGGTGACTGTGAGGACATGGCTTTTCTTGGTTTTACAATCTATAGTGGTGCTGGTTTTGACACAGCTGTCATCGATGCACCTGAACATTGCGCGCTACTAATCTGGCTACCAGATTACCCCAATGCAAACCAGTACTGGGAACTATCACAGGATAATAGAGGTGCTGGATGGATATGGGTGGAAGCAACTGGTCCCACAAATCCAGTGGGATGGACACCTTCAGACTTCTCAAACGGAGATTGGACAGCGTATACTTTGGCTAACGGAGTTTACACTCAACGCCAACCTGTTCAGACACAATCTGACGGTACTGGTGGTACTGATGGTATAGACTTGCAACTAATAATTTCAATTATTTTCTTTATATTTTTTATAATAAGTAAAATTCTAAGAAGATAAATATATTAAATCATTTTCAAGATTCCCCATCCCAACTCTTAAGGGATGGCGGTGAAACTTCATCAGCAGTTTTCTTAAATGGGTGGTTATCTGGTAGCCGACGATATAATGCTTCGCTGACTCTCTGAACCTCCTTAGCAAGTTTTTGCTCATCCTCCTTAACGAGCTTTCCATTCTTGACAACGACTTCGCCATTAACCATTACGAATCTAACATCGCTCCTCTGAGCTGTGTTGACTAGATTTCTTATAGGGTCCCGACATGGTACATTATTGATCGTAGCCATGTCAATGATAACAATATCAGCAAGCGCTCCTTTTACGAGTCTTCCAAGGTCGACCCTCCCAAGCGCCTTAGCCCCTCTGAGAGTTGCGCTGTCAAAGATCTCTCTACTTGTTCCAGAAGAGTAATCCCAATCAGCAAGTTTACTCGTATAACTAGCGATCCTCATCTCATTGAGCATATCCTGCGGGGTCGTATCAGTACCAATACTAACATTAACACCCGCTCGAAGGAAGACGCTATGACTTTGAAGACGATTTCCCCTTTTTACAAAAACGACCGGGTCATGGCTAACGGTCGCTCCGCTATCCGCCAGGATTGATAAGTCGCCGCCGTCCCTTGCTGGGTAGCTGAGAAGCGGATGTCCAGCAACTGCCCACCCGTGACCGATAATGAGGTGTTGATTCAGAAGCCCAGATTCATGGATTACCTCTATTGGGGTCTTACCGTACATGCGAAGCATATTCTGGAACTCTAGCACCCATTCACCTGCATGCATAGAGACCGGGCAGCTCAGTTTATCAGCGGCCAGCTTCACCTCCCCCATAAGCCCAAGACTGTTGTTCAAAGGACTACTTGGGTAGATTGCCCCATTGAGACGCCCTCCATGCCTTCCATTGTAATTCTCGACGAATGAGATAGCCTTAGCAAGCTTTTCCAACCCAACATCTGGACTCAGCCAAGTTGTTTTAAAGTCGAATCGATCAACCCGTTCAAACACTCCATCACTGATTACATGCCCCTCGTAAGCCCTAATCCCTGTATCTTCTATTAACTGCGATGTTAACTCCTCGCCGAGACTTGGAATCATCCCTATCTCAACAACAGTTGTATTTCCACTTAGAAGGCACTCGTTAAGACTGTACCTCGCATAGGTTTCTAGATCCTCCTTCATCGCACTTGCACTAAGCGCAGTCAGGTTTTCACCTAGGTTACTGCCATAGAGTTGACGTATACCTATGTCCTCGAGAAAGCTCTTGTCCTTTGGGGCGGTGGATGCATGGATGTGGGTGTTGATGAGCCCAGGTATTACCAGGCAACCACTTGCATTGATCCACCTATCAACATTTCCAGCGTAAGTTTTACCTATATATTTTATTCGTTTACCCTCTACAACCACTAATCCGTCCCTGATCATTCTGTGCTCGGACCCGTCGAATCCGACAACAAAGCTACCTCTAATACCTATAGACAAGTCGATCACTGACTCCAGTTAATTATACATGCTTTTACAATTTATGCGTAAAATTTCTTGGATTAAAAAATTAATTAATCACATAGTTTCGTGCAAGCAGCTGTTACATATTTTAGGAAAATAAACTTACAAAATTTTTAGTGGCCTTTTGAACCTTCTAAAATTCGAATCCTCTAAATATTAGTGAATTTTTAATGACATGAACTTAATGAAGTGCTCAGATATCATAGCTGTTACAGATGGAACCAGAGTTGAAGCCTACCTACAATGCAAATCCAAGTCCTTTAGAGTGGTAGCAACTGGAAGAGGAGAATTATTTGCTGGTGAACTTGGCGATAACTCTGGAAACATCAAATTTATCGCATTCAGCGGTCCAACTATAAACTGTAAGGAGCTTGACGATTTAATCGCTATAGGCGACATCGTAAATGTGAATGGAGTAAAAAATACACATGAGGGTTCGCCACAGATTGTCGTATCAAGTAGGGATGGAAGCTCGATACGTGCTGCCAAACCTGGAGAATACGATCTCGCAATTTTTGTTCCCCAGACAAATCAGGATATTAACCTTATGTGGGGGTACGTAGCAGGACTGCTTGACTCAATTCAGGATCCCTCCATTAAATCATTAGTGGCGTCGTTTACAGGAGACGAGGATTTCGTAAGTAAATTCAAGGTTTTTTATGGTGCACGGATGTGGCATCATTCCTGTGTCGGTGGATTACTTGAGCATACATGGGAGGTACTTCAGTACTGTGAATTAGCATGCAAGATACATCCGTCACTTGACAGGGACTTGGTTTATTCTGGTGGATTTCTGCATGATATTGGTGTTTTAAGAGAAAACCAAGGTCCTCTGGGTATAGCTGAGAGTAAAGAGGGGTTTATGGCTGGTCATGTTTACCTTTCCGCTGAAATGGTTTCGAGCAGAATTTCTTCTATCTCTGGATTCCCTGAACTTACCAGAGCCAAGCTAATGAACATCATCTTAAGCCATCATGAGAGAAAAGAACAAGATGTAGTAGAGTTCACCAGAACGCCTGAGTCGGTTGTCGTCGCTTGCGCTGACATATTCGGTTATAAGGTCTCGCAGTTCATAAGAGCCAAAAAAGATTCCACCGGTGGAAGTTGGAAGACCCAGAGAGGATCAACTGGCTGGGTATTTACGGAATAAAGCGTAAAAATAGATGACTTATAACATATCCATCTTCCTCATTGGGTTTTAAACTAAATTAGTTTTTCTCGCTAAATCGATTAAAGAAAGACAGCGCTTACTCTCATTTTATTTAATATTTATTATCTGAGTATATGTAGTAATATTTATTAACTGTTATAGGATTAGTTAATTGATAATTATTTGGGTAAAAAAAGGGCTGATGTGATCCAACTAGAACCAATCTGTGAAGAATTTTTAGCACTCAAAGGTGTTAAGACCGCAGAAATCTATCGAACATCTTTCAGATATTTCACCCAATGGTATAGAGAAAAGTATGATACGAAGAAGCCGTTTGAAGACTTCTTAAACAAACTCTATGAAAACCTCAGCCTACCTGTGAGGGAACAATCATCACCTGCAGAAACAATCTTAAATGAATACATCAGACATTTGATATTAAAAAAATTCAGTAACAACACTATTCGTAACTATTTTGCTGGCTTGCAGAATTTCCTCAAATGGAAACACATCCCAGTCTCAAGTGCTTTTATCGGGAATCTTCCCGACCCGACAGGACTTAAAAAGAATAAAAAACATCCCTGGAAGCTCGAGCAGATTAAACAGTTTGTAGATATGGCCGATTCAATCCGTGATAAGGCGATTATCCTATGCCTCTTCCAATCCGGAATGGCTATAGGTGAACTTTGTGCACTCAATTATTTCGATGTCAAGAAAGAACTTGAGGACAACATATTACCTCTACGACTCGATATAATCAGAGGAAAAACAAGTGTCGAGTATAGAACCTTCCTTGGAGCTGATGCAATAAAATATCTATCTATGTACCTTGAAACGAGAAAAGGGATCAAGGATGATGATCCGCTCTTCACGGTTGAGAGGGCAAATGGGTTAGATAAGGAGAGGCTGACGGATGGAGCTATCCAAAAGAAATTTGATTCTATTGCAGAGAAATTAGAGTTTATCAATAAGAATGGTGATGGGTACAACCCAGCGCGCCCCCACAGTCTTAGAGCTGCGTTCAGATCGAGGTTAACGGGGAATATGGATGGACAGTTAATTGAGTTCTTCATGGGGCATCAAATTGGGGAAACTGCAGGAGCTTACCTCAATAAACCTGAAGATGAGCTGAGGGAGAATTATGCGAAATGGGAAAACGAGTTATCAATTGAGACAACCAGCCTAGAGGTTAACGCCGGTAAAGCACCTGTAAACAAATTCGCTGAAGCTCTTGGGCTTATCAAAGCGAGAGAGAAGGATGTATCTGACCTTAAAATCACCCAGGGAACCCTCATTAAGTCCAATGTAGAACTGCTGACCCAGTTAAACCAATTAAGATCAGACCTGCCAAAAATGATTGAGTATGTAGTAGAGCCATATCAACAGGCGACTATAGATTTTGCTGAATTATTGTTGGGGCATGAATATGCTTCTAATGAAGAAGGTGTCCCATATGAACCTGACTCGGATGGGATGAAGCAAATCAGGGAGAGAGCTGAAGAAATGCGGAGATCTATGCTTCCAGTTACTGAGTTAACTCAAAAACATTTTAGTGAGGATGATATAAAGAAGATTAAAGATTTCCAAAAAAGGATGCGTTCGTCTTCTAAGACACAGGACTAATAAATCTAAAATCGTATGCGTGTAGGTTCAGGATGTGATATATACAGGTTACCGCGAAGTTTAGCGCGGCTATCATTTAGGATACTGTTTGTGAAACAGTTAAGCCAACCATTTAATCACGTATAAGGATTGGCGTGAAGTGAGGATAAGATTATGTGGATATAGAAAACCTCCTTATATATGGGATTGTTAATTTTTGAAGTGTTTTTTATCTGGTTATCGTGAATAGTTCATCCTCACCTGCCAGTATGAGTTGGTTTACTAGTTCATCATTGATATGTTCCGGCACAGCATCTTCTGCATATGGGCTCATCGCCTGCTTTATCTCAGCATAGACTTCAGGTCTCAGAGTT
>Ga0315282_10010577_pt1 | contig 14435 bp, 10 predicted proteins | sample YL17G07_20_MG_FD_203693 | JGI IMG/M metagenome (GOLD analysis project Ga0315282, IMG submission 203693) | Sediment microbial communities from Yellowstone Lake, YNP, Wyoming, USA - YL17G07_20 | ecosystem: Environmental > Aquatic > Freshwater > Lake > Sediment | place: USA: Wyoming | collected...
CATGCTGCCGGTCCGCTCGACGTTCCGTCGGTGTGCGCGCAACTCGGCCGCGACCCATCAGTCGAATACGCGGAGCCGCACTTCATCCGTCATCTCTACTTCACGCCGAACGACCCAAGAATCGAACGGCAGGAGTATCTTCAGCAGATCAATGCGTACCAGGCATGGAATGTGAGTCGCGGCGACTCGACCATCATCGTCGGCATTGTCGACAGCGGCGTGGACTGGCATCACGAGGACCTCAGCGCTCACATCTGGACGAACACCGACGGGTCGCACGGTTGGGATTTCGCGGGAGCCGATGGACGCACGCCGGACAATGATCCTTCGCCCGGATCGCCGCACGGCACGCACGTCGCTGGAATCGCGGGTGCCGTAACAAACAACGGGATAGGAATCGCAGGTGCTGGTTACTCCGTGACCATTCTGCCCGTCAAGGCAGGAAAGGATGACCCAAGAAGCAACGATATCCTCTTCGGGTATGAAGGGATCAAGTGGGCGGCCGACCACGGTGCGGCGATCATCAACTGCAGCTGGGGTGGAAGCGGTCTCAGCAATTTTGAGGCAGATGTGCTCCGGAGCGTTGTCCCACGGGTTCTCATCGTTGCTGCTGCGGGGAATGAGAACTCGACATCGACAGGATATCCGGCCGGGTATCCGGGTGTGCTTGCTGTCGCATCGGTCAGCTCGAGCGACATGAAGTCGACGTTTTCCAACTACGGGTACAGCGTCGGTGTGTCAGCGCCGGGGGGGAATATCTACAGCACTTATCCCATCAGCCAGGGGAGCTACGGTTACCTGGACGGGACTTCGATGGCTTCGCCTGTCGTGACGGGAGTGGCGGCGCTCGTGAAAGCGATCCATAGGGATTGGCTTCCGGGGCAGATCGCGGCGCAGGTCCGTTCCACCGCTCTATCCATCGATGCGCAGAACCCTGGGTACGAGGGTCTTCTTGGATCGGGACGCGTCGACGCGGCTGCAGCGGTCTCGCGCGACGTGGCGGGTCTCAGCATTCTCTCCGTCAACATGACTTCGCCGCGAGGGGCTGGCCGCAGCTGCTCGGCCGATCCGGGAGATACGGTTGTTGTGATTGCGACGGTCATGAGCTGGCTCAAGCCGCTCCCCGCGGGAGTGACGCTGACGCTCCAGGGATCCGACCCGTACATCCGGTTCATCCAAAGCGCTGTCGTCACGGGCCCGGCCGGCACACTCGATTCCGTCTCTATCGCCTCGCAGCCGCTCATGTTTGTGGTGAGCAGGGACGTGCCGGGTGACCACGAGGTGAATCTCGTCCTCGATGCCTCCGGTGGAGGAGCGGGGGACCGGAGGAACATTTCTTTTGTGGCAAACCCCACGTTCCGCAAGACCGATGTGAACAATGTGTCCGTGACGATCAGCAGTCACGGGACACTCTCCTTTGACGACTATCCCGAAAATACCAGGGGTGAGGGGTTCCGCTACAAGTTGGGACCGAACCTTCTGTTCGAAGGAGCAATTGTCTCGGGGGAAGACTCGGTACACATCGTCGATGTCGCACGCAGTGCGGATCCATTAGAGAGGGACAGGGGCATTACACACGTCGCCGCACTCAGACTCCAAACTCCAGGCGCCTTCTCCGCACAGGATGGGGTATGCGTGATGAGCGACGATTCCGCGGGTGCTGCGAAGATCGGGCTTCAGGTAAGACTTGAGAGCTTTGAGTACACGGAACCGCCGAACCGTGATTTTGTCATGCTGAAGTACACGGTAAGGAACAACGGCACAGCCGTCGTGCCCGCATACTACTTCGGCCTCTACTTCGATTGGGACCTCGGCTCGGTGTCCGAGAACATCGCCGGAGTCGACACGCCGCTGCATCTCGGCTACGTGTACGACACCGATCCTGCCGGGGTCCGTGCCTGGACAGGAGTGAGACTTCTCACGAACGGCCCGCTTGCGTTCAGAGCAATCGCAAATCCGGGAGATGCAAGTTGGGGAGTCTACGACGGCTTCTCGAAGAGCGAGAAATGGGAGGCGCTCTCGTCCGGCGTGAGCAAGCGGCAGGCCGGACCGACGGATGTCTCATTTTTCATCGGCACAGGCCCGGTTCGGATGACACCGGGTGATTCTGCTGTTGCCGCCTTCGCGATGATTGCAGGAGACGACTCACTCTCGATGTTCCAGCACGCCGCGGCGGCTCAACTGCTCTGGGACAGTATCGCTTCGAGTCCACCTCCGCCGCCAACGCTGCCGACGGAATTCTCGCTCGATCAAAACTATCCGAACCCATTCAACCCGGCAACGACAATCCGTTACGGTGCCTCGTCCCTCCAGCCGCGGACCTCTGTGCGTCTCAGAGTGTTCGATGTGCTGGGGCGCGAAGTCGCGACGCTGGTCGACGGCATGGTGGAACCGGGGTTTCACAGAATCCGATTCGATGCGAGATCCCTCCCGAGCGGGGTCTACTACTACGAGCTGCGCGCCGGGAGTTTTGCGACCACCCGCAAGATGATAGTTCTTCGATAGAGACATCGTACCGACCGGTGCGTCTGAGGAGGCGAGCAAGGCTCCCCGTGATTGCGCACGGTCAAGACCGCAGATTTTGAGTCCTGTGGCATGCAGCGCGAAACAGATGAAGGAGGAACTATGTCTGTTTATGACCGACTCAAAGAACTTGGAATTGTCATCCCTGCTGCGCCGCTTCCGGTTGCAGCATACGTCCCTGCCGTTGTCAGCGGTGAGTATGCCTTCACGGCGGGACAGATCCCGTTCGTGGATGGGAAGGTGAAGTATGTCGGGAAGGTAGGCGCCGAGCTCGCCGAAGAAGATGGGTACGCGTCGGCCCAGGTGTGTGCGCTGAATTGTCTCGCGGTGCTGCAGACGGCGCTTGGAGACCTTGACCGTGTCGAGCGGATCCTGAAAGTCACCGTCTTCGTCAACAGTACACCCGACTTCACGAAGTCGCCTGCGGTTGCCGACGGGGCATCCGAGTTCTTCGTGAATGTGTTCGGAGAGAACGGGAAGCATGCGCGGAGTGCGGTCGGGGTGAGCAGCCTTCCCCTCAACGCCGCGACGGAAGTCGAGGTCATTGCGAAAGTCCATCCGGCATGAGCACAGGAGAAGACACTCGCGAAGTCGCATTTCCGCATTTTGAGTACATCGGGGGTGAGTTGACATGTGACGGAGTCTCACTGGGGCAGGTTGCAGCAGAATTCGGGACACCCTGTTATGTCTACAGCAAGAACTCGCTAATCGAGAAGTACCATGAGTTCGACGCCGTGTTCCCTCATCTCCCTCATCTCGTCTGCTACTCCGTCAAGGCAAACTCGAACCGGAGCGTCATCAGCACGTTTGTGCGTGCAGGGTCGGGGCTCGATGTGAACAGCGGGGGTGAGCTCTACCGTGCGCTCCTTGCCGGAGGTGACGCGGCGCGGATCATCTTCACGGGTGTTGGGAAGACAGCAGAAGAGATCGCGTACGCGCTTGAGCAGAGAGTTCTCTTCCTGAAAGTGGAGTCGTTCGAAGAGCTCGATGTGATCGACGCGGTCGCCAGGAGAATGAGCGTCCGGGCGCCGGTGGCATTGCGTGTCAACCCCGATGTCGACGCGCTGACGCATCCCTACATCTCCACCGGCCTCGCGGAGAACAAGTTTGGAATCCCGTGGGATCAGGCACTGCCGGCGTATGAGCATGCGGCATCGCTTCCGAATCTTGAGATCGTTGGGGTCGACATGCATATCGGCTCGCAGATCACGACAGTCGAGCCATTTGTTGAGGCCGCTTCGCGGCTTGCAGGACTTTTCGAGATACTGACTCAGAAAGGGATTCCGATCTCTCACATCGATCTTGGGGGGGGACTGGGAATCTCGTACGACGGGTCTCCTTCAGCGACCGCGTCTGAGCTCGCGGAGGCCCTGCGTCCGGTGATCGAGTCGCTGAAGGCGACGATCGTGCTCGAGCCCGGTCGCTACCTGACCGGCAACGCCGGGGTTCTCCTTACGACGGTGCAATACCGGAAGAACACAGGGGCCAAACAGTTCCTTATCGTCGATGCCGCCATGAACGACTTTCTCAGGCCGGCACTCTATGCGGCGTACCATCGTATCCAGCCTGTCATGTTGGGTGATCATCGTGGAGAGGAGGTGGTGGACGTTGTGGGACCGGTCTGTGAGTCCTCTGATTTCATCGCAAAAGGGAGGACATTGCCGCGAGTCGAACGCGGTGAGGTGCTGGCGGTGATGTCGGCGGGCGCGTACGGCTTTGTCATGAGCTCGAACTACAATTCGCGCCCTCGCGCTGCAGAGGTGCTGATCGAGGATGGCCGTGCCGTCTGCATACGATACAGGGAGACGTACGAAGACCTTGTGCGGCGCGAGTCGACGTGAGCTCCTGCCGTCCCCGGATGGCTTGGTGTTTGCGAACATCCGGAGCCTTCTTGAGACGCGCGGGATCCGATCTGTGACGAAGAACGAGGAGCTGGAGGCCGCGAAGTACTCGTACGGTGCGCAGTGGCCCGCGATCTGGATTGTGTACGACTCGCAGTTTGATGAGGCGCTGGGTGTCATCAGAGAGTCTCTCTCCGCAGGGGAGCCCGTCGGCGGCCGAGGATGGAAGTGCCCGCGGTATGACGAGGAGCTCGAAGCGCAGCTCACGGAATGCTGGCGGTGCGCTGCGAGCAAGCCGTCGTCCCCTCACCCCGGCTTTGCAAGGCCGTACCGGCCGAGGCACGCTCCCATGGCCCGGTACTCACCCGTGCCACCCAGCAGGTCGCCGGGGAAATAGAAGAACGGCTCTGTTTTCTCAATCTGAAGCCGGCCGGATTCGTTGAAGCAATCCTCGGATACGTCGATGGCGATGACCTCTCCGATAAACATGTCGTGGCTGCCGAGATGGAGCGTCTGCTTTACGACGCATTCGAGATGCACGGGGCACTCTGCGATGAGCGGGGTCTTGATCTTACTTGCCTTCATGCGGTTGAAGCCGCACTCCTTAAACTTGTCGACTTCTCGACCCGACACCATACCGCAGTAGTCAGCCTCTTTGAGTTGGGATGCCTTCGGCACGTTGATCACAAACTCCCCCGAATCGACGATTAAGTGATGGGAGTAGCGTGTCGGGCGGACGCTGATTGCCACGGTCGGCGGAGCGGAACAGACTGTTCCGACCCACGAGAGAGTGATGATGTTGTCTCTTTCGAGGTGCTTGCAGGTGACGAGCACGGCGGGAAGAGGATACAGAACCGTGCTGGCGGGAAGAGTCTTCTTCAACATGTGACGGTCTCCTTGGAAATCGAAGGACGAGGAGATGGGTCCACCTTCAAGGTGGGCTCCACCTACTCTCCAAATTGGCGATTCAGAGGGAAAGAAGAAAGGGCCTCGCAGGGGATGGAGCCCATCTGCTGGTGGGCTCCATCGGTTTACTACTCGTACCGAAGCGCTTCGACTGGGTCGAGCCGAGCGGCACGGTACGCGGGCAAAAGCCCGGAGATAACGCCGACCGCGAGTGAGACGAGGATGGCAATGACGACGATCGAGATCGGCATCGCCGTCGGGAGGACCCACTTGTCGATGATGATCGTTATCGGGAATGCGATAACGAGGCCGATAAGTCCGCCGAGAAGGCAAATTGCCGACGACTCGACGAGGAACTGTACCATGATCGTGATGCGCCGTGCGCCGAGTGCCTTGCGGACGCCGATCTCGCGCGTCCGTTCCTTTACGGCGACGAACATGACGTTCATGATTCCGATCCCGCCGACGAAGAGCGCGAGGCCTGTGATGAAGAGCCCGACGCCCGCGATGACGAGCCCGATCGAGTTGAACGCGTTCGTGAGGAGGTCCTGCTGGTTGATTGCGAAGTCGTCCTCCGTGCCTGGAGCGGCGTGACGAACTTTCCGCAGAATCCCGCGCAGCTCCTCACGCGCCTCGGGGAGATCGTTGACGTCCCGCACCTTCACCCCGATCGATAGTCCGCCGTGCTCGTGTTGGCTCTGGAAATGTTGGTAGTACTGCTCGAGAGGGATGACGACGCGGTTGTCGAGACTGAACAACCCGAGGAAGCTTCCGAGCTTGCCCAGGACACCGACAACGCGGAAGCTGTACCCGCCGATCTTCACGGAGTGTCCGATGGCCCCCCCGCGGGGAAACAGCTTCTGGCCGATCTCGGCACCGAGGACGACGACGGGGCGCGCACCGGACGATTCCATCTCGGTGAGGAATCGCCCTTCGGCGAGGCTTGCACCCTGCAGCGCCGCGTAGTCTTGGTTCGAGCCGACGACCACCACGCCCTCGACGCTCTGGCTCTCGTACTTTACCGTTTTTGTGGTTCCCTGGGCGGGAGCAACGGCGACAGCGTACGTCGACTGCTGTTCAATGGCCTTCGCCTCCGTGAGTGTCAGTTCTTTCCGGTTCCTTAACCGCCACCACTCCTCGCCCACGACCCACGGAAATTTCTGGACGTACAGGACGTCCGCACCGAGCGAGGCGATGCTTGTCTGGAATGCCCGGTTCAACCCCTCAATGGCCGTTCCCATCAGAGTGACCGAGAGGACGCCGATGACGATGCCGAGCGTCGTCAGCGAGGAACGCATGAGGTTGGCGCGGATTGACTTGAGGGCGATGAGGATGTCTTCTTTTATCTCGGTGAGGCTCAGCATACTGTCACTTCTGGTTGAGGGTCTTGCGGTTCCTGACATGCGTGTCGCTCTCGATCCTTCCGTCGCGGATCCGGATGATCCGTTCAGCGTGCTCCGCGATGTACTCCTCGTGCGTCACGAGGATGATCGTGTTCCCCTTCTCATGAAGCTCCTCAATAATGATCATGATCTCGTCGCCGGTCTTCGTGTCGAGGTTGCCGGTTGGCTCGTCCGCGAGGATCAGGGAGGGCCTCGTCACAAGAGCGCGGGCGATGGCGACACGTTGTCGCTGTCCGCCCGACAGCTCGTTCGGTTTGTGATGCGCACGGTCATGCAATCCGACCGAAGTGAGCGCTTCCTCTGCGCGGCGCTTCCGCTCTGCGGATGGGATCCCCGCGTAGATGAGGGGGAGCTCGACGTTGTGGAGCGCATCGGAACGCGGTAGAAGGTTGAAGGTCTGGAACACGAAGCCGATCTCCCTGTTCCTGATCCGTGCGAGCTCGTTGTCGCTCATCGAGCTGACGTTCACGCCGTTGAACTCATAAAGTCCCGAGGAAGGTGTGTCGAGGCAGCCGACGAGATTCATGAAGGTCGACTTCCCGGAGCCCGAGGGGCCCATGACCGCGACATATTCGTTCCGCTCTACCTCGAGTGATATCTCTTGGAGTGCGTGAACCTCCTCAGCTTCGTCGAGGCTGTATGTCTTCGATATCTTCTGGAACTTGATAAGTGTGCCGTTGTCCATTGTCAGGATCCCTTGCCGCTTGTCGCGCGCGATTTCTCTACTTTCACCGCCATACCATCCTGGAGATCCGTGTTGATGGCCTTGAAGGAGCCGCTCACGATTGTTTCGCCGCCGCTGAGGCCTTTTGTGATCTCAACGTGACTGTCGTCGCTGATGCCGCGCTCCACCGGGACCGCCTTCACCTTTCCATCCTTCACGACGAACACGATCTCTGTCGGTTTCTCAACCTTCTTCTTCGCGTCCGACGCCTGCGCCGCAGCCGGTGCACCGCCCTCTTGTCCGCCCGCTGGCGGCTGCTTCGGTGCACGTGTTGTCACCGACTGAATCGGCACTGAGAGGACATCACTCTTCGTCTGCGTCTGGATGTCACCCGTGGCGGACATGCCCGGCCTCAGCTGAGACACATCGCCGACGATCCGAACCTTTACGGGGAAGTTCACGACTTCCTGCTGCGTCCCGAGACCGGTCGTTGCCGCGGTGTTCGCAATCTCTTTGACGACTCCCCTGAACTTCTTCCCGGGGACGGCGTCGACATCGAGAGACGTCGTATCGCCGATGTGGACGAGAACAACGTCATTCTCGGAGACGTCCATAATGCCTTCCATCTTCGTGAGGTCGGCGATCGTCATGATCACTGTTCCGCTCATGAAGCTTGTGCCGAGGACGCGCTCACCTAACTGAGAGTTGAGCTTGCTCACAGTCCCGTCGAGAGGGGAGTAGATGGAAGTCTTCGAGAGGTCCTCCTTTGCCCTGTCCAGCCCTGCCTTTGCCTGGTCAGCGCCCGCCTTTGCCACATCGTAGGTCATCTTCGCCATCTGGAGGTCCTGTTCGGCATTCAGCTTCTTGGCGAAGAGTTCTTTCGCACGGTGGTAGTCGGCTTCGGCTTTTTCAAGCGAGGCCTTCGCGGACCTGTAGCCGGCCTCCGCCTGGTTGACGGCAGCGATGTAAACATCGGGTTTGATGCGGACGAGGAGCTCACCCTTCTTCACCCTGTCCCCCTCCTTCACAGGCAGGGCGATGAGCTCACCGCTCACCTCGGCGCTTATGTTCACGAGGAATTCGGGCCGAATCTTTCCGGATGCAGTGACAATCTGTGTAATTGTCCTCTTCTGTGCCTCTTCCACCTGCACCGGGATGATGGTGTCCTTTTTGCTTCCAAGCACCAGGAGGAGGACAAGCGCGATGACCAGTACGCCGACTGCCGAGAAGACGATGATTCTTTTCTTTGATCGCTGAAGCGCTGCCATGTTTGTCCCTTTATTGATCGTTTAGTATTTCGTTGTCCCGAGAATGAGATCGAGATGGTTCTTTGCGTCGATGTACGTGTATACGGCATTGATCTTGTTCGTCATCGCCTGAACGTAGTTCGCATTTGCAAAGGTCAAATCGAGGATTGTACCGGCACCTAGATTGTATTTCTCTGCGGCGGTCTTCCGATCGAGCTCCGCTGACCTTACTCCTTTGATCGATGCGATGTACGACTTCTCCGCCGCGTCAAGATCGAGGAGGCCCTTCTTGAGGTCGCTCTGGATCGTCCGCTGCGTCTGTGCAAGTTGCTCCTCCGCTCCCCGGTACGATGCTTGCGCCGACTGTATTCGGTTGTTTGTCTGCAGTCGGTCAAAGAGGTTCCACTGGACTTGAAGACCCCAAAAGAGAGACTGGTTGGCCTTCAACGCTTCGATATTGAGGACCTGGCTGTTCAGGCCCTGCGAAGCAAAGAAGCTGACGCTCGGGTAGTAGGTGCCCCTGGCCATGGTGACGGAAGATGAGGCGGCATCAACTGACGCCACAGCACCTTTGTAGTCAGGCCGCGCCTCGATGGCGCTCTCGTAGAGCGTGGGGAAATTGGTGTAATGTGCGTTCGTCGCTGCGAACTCCGTCGTGTCGATCTCGCTCGTAATGGACGGATCGGAGATCACGTACTCCTTTGTGACATCGAGCGACAGCAGCGAGAGGAGATCGGCCTTCGCCTTTGCATAGTTGTTCTGCGCCTGAACGAGCAGGACCTGATCGTTCGCCACGGTGACTTCCCAGCGGTACACGTCGCTCACGGCGACTGAGCCGACCCGGTTTGCTTCCTGACTCCTGACGAGCGAAACCGAGTCGCGTGTGAGGTTCTCGGCATTGACACGGACGAGCTGTTCCGTGCGAAGTACATTGAGATAGGCCCCCTGAACGCCGTAAGCGACGCTCTGCCGTGTCCGGTCGAGTGAGTATTGAGTCGCAAGGTTGCTCGAGACGGCCTCGTTGACACCTGCAGTGTTCGCGAACCCATTGAACAGAGTGACGCCCGTGGACACACCCGTCGAGAACGAGTTCGAGACGGAGACGCTCGGGATCGGGAGGTACCCTACGTTCTGGATGTAGGTAAACTTCCTATCGAGCTGATTGCGGTTCCAGCTCCCGCTCACGCTCAGGCTTGGCATGAGGTTGCCATAGGCGGCAAGAACTGCTGCCTGGCTCGCATCCGTCGCATAGCCCGCCTGAATGACCTGCGTGTTCCGCTCACCTGCTATACGCACCGCCTGACTCATCGTCAGACTCAGCGGCTTCTCAGTCTGGGCTGAAAGAGGTGAAGGGACGATGACGAAGAAGAGAGCGAGAGCCGCAAGAATCGCCCCGCTTCGAAACAGCATAAAGTGAACCGCCACGTTTTTGTGTACCATCGATCGTGCTCCAGCCTTAAGAGGTGAGAAAAAGCTTACATGTTAAACGGACAAAGCCGCCGAATGTTTCATCGGAATGTATCCTTTTTGACACACTTTTGAGTGATTTTGTTTAAAGGCCCCTATCCTGCGAATCATTTGCTCCCAAGCATGCTGTCCTTGATTGAGAGAAGATACTCGAGTGCTGCGTCGTGCTCGTTCGGGACCTTCCCGTCGAGGATTGCCTCTTCAACAGCCCTTTTCAGCTTTCCGACAAGGGGGCCGGGCGTCAGTCCGCACGCCTCCATGATCTCGTCGCCGCGCACCGGCGGCTGCCACGCGCGGATGCGGTCCTTTTCCTCAATCTCGCGCATCCTCCGGACGACATTGTCATAATTTGACTCGATCTGATTGACGAGCGCAGGGTTCTTCGACGTGATGTCGCCGCGGCAGAGGATGATGAGGTCTTCGACATCTTCTCCGGCATCGAAAAGGAGCCGCCGAACGGCTGAGTCCGTCACACCCTCATCAACGAGCGCCATGGGGCGAAGGTGAAGGCGGATCAGCTTCTCGACATACTTGAGCGGTTCCATCGGAAGCCGCAAGCGGCGGAAAATGTCCTTCATCATCCGCGCGCCGAGCTCCTCATGCCCGTGGAACGTCCAACCGATCCCTTCTTTGAACGCCTTCGTCCGCGGTTTTGCGATGTCATGGACAAGCGAGGTGAACCGGAGCCAGAGCTTGTCCGACTGTGCGGCGGCCTTGTCCACGACCTGCAGGGTGTGGTAAAGGACGTCCTTGTGATGGTAGTCCTTCCGCTGGTCGACGCCCGAGAGCTGCGAGATCTCCGGGAACACGATGTCCATGACCCCGGTGTTGATCATGAGCTTCAGCCCGACAGAGGGCTTCGACGACATGAGGATCTTCAGGAACTCATCCGTGATGCGCTCCTGCGACATGATGGAGAGACGCTCCTTCATCCGCCGGATCGCGTCGAGCGTGCCTGTGTCGATGACAAAGCCGAGCTGACTCGCAAACCGGATGGCTCGCATGATCCGGAGCGGGTCGTCATTGAACGTGCGGTCCGGCTCAAGCGGCGTGCGGATGATTCTCCGCGCGAGGTCGCGCTGCCCATCAAACGGATCGACGACCTCTCCCCACCGGGGGGCGTTGAGCGATGCCGCCATCGCGTTGATCGTGAAGTCGCGGCGTGCGAGATCGTCGTCGAGCGAGCCGCGCTCGACATTCGGTTTCCGTGAATTCTTCTGGTAGCTTTCTTTGCGTGCTCCGACGAATTCGACCTTTGTCCCGTCGAGCTGCACCATTGCGGTGCCGAATTTCTCGTACGTGACGACATGCTCACGGTGGAATGCCGCAGCGACGAGCTTCGCAAAGTTGACGCCGTCGCCGACCACAACCACATCGAGGTCGGTGACGGGGCGGTCGAGCAAACGGTTGCGAACGTACCCGCCGACGACGTACGCCTCCACGCCGTTCTTGTCCGCGACGGCTCCGATGGCGGAGAGGAGTGTCTCGTGGATGTCTATCGTGCGAACCATGGCGTTCCTGAATGGGTTCAGAGAGTCATCGCGAGGTCGGCCCGTTCAAGGCCTCGCAATGACCGTCTTGAGGAGATGCTCACGCCGGTAGCTTCTGCTGCCCGATCTTCTCGATGATCTCCTGTGCCACGGCGAGAGCGGCACGTCCGTCCTCGGCGGTCACAGGCGGCCGGCGGCGCTCACGCACCGAAGCGACGAACTCCTCCATCTCGTACTGCAGTGCATTTACCTCTTTCTGCTGCGGCCGCTCGTACACGACGTTCCGCTTTACCGCGCCTCGCTCGATTTGCCCGAGGAGCACCGTCGGGTGCTCAGACGGCGGAAGCTGGTCGACGAGCCGGAAGATCTCCGTCAACCCCTGTGAGAGGTCGATGGAGATGTACGCGTCACGCTGGAACAAGCGCATCTTCCGCATCTTCCGTTGCGAGATGCGGCTTGACGTTACGTTCGCGACGCAGCCATTCTCGAACTCGATCCGCGCATTTGCGATATCTATCGTCTCCGAGACGACGGCGACACCGTTCGCGTGAATGTGGGCGATGGGCGACCGCACAAGGCTCAGGATGAGGTCGATGTCATGGATCATGAGATCGAGGACGACCGCGACGTCGGTCCCTCGCGGGTCGAACTGTGAAAGGCGGTGCGATTCCACGAACAGCGGATTGAGGTCGATGTTGCCAAGTGCGAGAATAGCAGGATTGAACCGCTCGATGTGTCCGACCATCACGTGGACTCCGTTCCTGCGGCCGAGGTCGATGATCTCGTCCGCCTCCTCCACCGTCGAAGCGATTGGTTTTTCGATGAAGACGGGACGTCCGGCAGAAAGGGGGATGCGCGCTACAACCGCATGCGTGCTCGTCGGTGTTGCGATGGACACAGCATCGCAGGCGGCGACGAGGTGCTCCACCGAATCGAACTGACGTGTGCCGTATTCCCGAGCCACCATGGCGGCACGCTCCGGCTCGATGTCGTACACCCCGACGAGCCGCGATCCCGGCGCTTTCGCGAGGAACTTTGCATGTAGGGAGCCAAGGTGTCCTGTGCCGATGACGCCAACCTGCAGGGGTTCACTCATGGCGCGAGCCTCATGGAAGTGAGAGAGAGCTTGTTCCTTTTCTAATCCCGACGATCCGGTCGAAGCCGCCGAAGCGCGTGTCGTTATAGTAAAGAACGACCGTGTAATCTGCAACGGTACGGAAATCGTTTCCCTCGAGCGTGAGCCAGTCCTGGTCCAACACCTCCCCGCTCGTCTCGTCCCATGTGCCGATGATGTACTGGTAATCATAGACGCCGCGCCGGATCCACTCTCTGATTGAATACCACTGCTGTCCCGGATCGTACGCGAGCCGATCTGCGGCCGTGGGACGCCACTGATTAAACGCTCCGGCCAGGAAGATGTCGCTCTCAGGGTTGTGCTGCAACGAAAGGTGGAACTCCACGAGGAGATAGTCCGAGCGGAGGCCTCCGAATTCTCTCACGCGTGCGCTGCCGCCGAGGTCCCTCGGTCCCTCGGAGTAGAACCGGGAGAGGTCCGGTCCGCCGATGAGCCGCACCGGCTGACCGTTCGGGTACGCCGTCATGTTGCTGATGTCGAGGCGGCGGTATTCGTTGCCGGGATGCATGTTGCGAACGACAAATTGCTTGCGTAGAGAGGCAATACCATCGACGAACGTGTATGAGTCGGTGTCGTTGACGTCGATGCGGCGCGGGTTGTAGAAGCGCCGGTCCTGATAGACATCGGCCGTCGTGACGAATGCCTGCTCCAGATCCTTCGGCACGACAACCGACGCCGTCACACGGTTCACCTGGTTCAGCGGCGAGGCGGCTTCGGAGAAGTAGTCGTTGGCGACGCTCACCCGGACCGGACACAGGGCATCGACGACCAGGAACCTTCCCTCGGCAAGGATTGCGGAGGGATCGTCGCGGTTTGCAATCTGAAAGATCCAATTTCCCGAGTAGGTGAACCGTATCATGCCCGCCGGATCGGGGTAACGGTTCGCATAGTGGAACGTATAGTGCTCCACACCGTTCGGTGCCGGCGCAAACGAGAAAGTCGAAAGCGTGTTGTGGTACTCGTCCACGAGGAAGATGTTCCGATCCTGCGCCCAGTCCCGGTTGCAGTGGAAGAAACGAATCTCCAGGTTCGGCGGGAGGGCCGTGTGGACGTCGAACTCAACGGTGATGAAATCGTTCGACGTGTTCGGTGTTCCATTCGGGAGAGTATCTCCATGGGCGATGATCGGCGGGAGCATCTCGTTCGCGCCGCCGTAAATGCGGAGCCCTGAGATGAACGGGAGATCATCTGCGCTCGCGGCATGGACGGTTGTGGACAAAAGCAGAACGATTCCGATCCCACCCGACAGGCACCTCATCATTTCTGCACCCTGTACAACGTATAGAACTGGACCGCCCTGTCGTTGATCCCAAGTCCGGGGAACGAACCGGAGTACATCGGTGTGAGCACGTCGCTCTTCAACCGATTCGGATGATCGCTGCGGTCCACCACATAGTCGGGCTGCACGACCTCCCGGTAAAGCCCCTTTGTCATGATCTCGTCGCACGTCAGGCCCTGCTTCCGCAGTCTGAGCATTTCGGGTGTAACGAGCCCGGCCACATCGTAGACTGTCCGGTTTGAATAGTACCCGATTGCCCCCGCATCGGGCACGAGAACAACGCTGCCGTGCGGCGTTTCGTCGCTGAGCTGCCTTGCGAGTGGAATGAGAGTTTCCTTCATCCCGGCGGTGAACTCGCGCATGTGAGGGACCACCGTGCGATGGTAGACAACCTGGTTCTCCACGAGAAGCAGCCCGGCGAAGAGGATCACACCCGTGAACCCAAGGCGGTCGAGCGCGCGCCAGCGGGACTGGAACTCA
>Ga0315282_10010578_pt1 | contig 14434 bp, 9 predicted proteins | sample YL17G07_20_MG_FD_203693 | JGI IMG/M metagenome (GOLD analysis project Ga0315282, IMG submission 203693) | Sediment microbial communities from Yellowstone Lake, YNP, Wyoming, USA - YL17G07_20 | ecosystem: Environmental > Aquatic > Freshwater > Lake > Sediment | place: USA: Wyoming | collected...
GGCCCCGAAGGAACAGAAGGCTCCGGCCGCGCTGCCGGTGGCCTACGTGGCCGAGGCGCAGGCCGCTCCCCAGATCAACGGCAGACTCACCGACCCCGCCTGGACCAGGGCGACCGCCCTGCGCCTGGCTTGCACGCTCGACGGCGCCGCGGCCGCAGCCCAGCCGACCGAGGTCCGGCTCCTCCGCGACGCCCAGCACATGTACGTCGCGTGGCGGTGCGCGGAGCCGCTCATCGACCATCTCGTCGCCATGGGCCGAGAGCACGACGGAAACGTGTGGGAAGACGACTCGGTCGAAGTGTTCCTCGGGTCGGGCGACCGGTATTACCACTTTGCCGCCAATGCCGTGGGCAGCACCTACGATGCCCGCGAAAGGGATCGCGGCTGGAACAGCGGTTTCCGCGCGGCGGCGGGCCGGGGGAAGGATGCGTGGACCGCCGAGATGGCCATCCCGCTGGCCCCCTTGGCCGCCGGCAAGGCGCTCCCCAAGGAGTTGGCGGCCAACTTCTACCGCACTCGCCGCGCGACGGGCAACGCCGAGGAATCGGCCTGGTCGCCGACCGGCTCGGGCGACAGCCACGTGCCCGCGCGGTTCGGCAAGTTGGTGCTCTCCGATGCTGCGGCCTCCGCCCAGGCAGAGACGTCCGAAACGCGTGAGGCGAAGAAGGACGCCGTGGAAATCCTTCCGGCCGAGGGCGGCCAGGGCGTGGTCCGCTTCGATCTTTCATCGATGCCCAAGGCCGCAAAGGTCTACCGGGCGGACCTGCTCCTGTTGCGGACCGCGCCGCTGGACGGCCGGGCCGACGACTCGCGGACCGACCCCGAGGTCCATCCCCTCACGTCGGAGTTGGCGGCCGGCGGCAGGCCGGAAGTCTCCGGCCGAGCCCTCGCCCTTTGCGGCCCCTGGTTTGACCGCTTCGACGCGACCGCGGCGGTGCAGGCATGGGTCTCGGGCAAGACCAATGGCGGATTCCTCGTCAGGGGCTGCCCGTCGTGGAACGCGGCGGCCACCTGCCTGGACATCGCCTACGAAGGGAAGCCCGAGAAGGTGCCGCCGCAGGCGAAGGGCCTCAAGGTGCTGCACCGGGCGGGCCAGACGTTCATCACGTGGCAGGAGGTGGACCCCCTGATCACGGCGCCCGAGACCACCTGGGGCGAAATCAAGCGGGTCCTGGCCCAGCCGCAAAACGCCGTCTCCTACCGCCTCTACGCCCACACCCGGCGCATCGACGCCGACAACCTGCACCAGGCCCAGCGGCTGGCCGAGGTCGGCCCGCTGTCGGGCTATAACGTCAACGCCCGCAACCCGGAGTACCTCATCGGCCAGGCCATGATTGAGCCGGACGAGATGGGCGAACTGGCGAAAGATTATAACGGCTACATGCATACGTGGCAGATGGACCATCCCCGCATGGACCGCTACCCGGTCCGGCGCTTCGCGATCGACGAGGCGGCCGGCCCCCTTCCCGTGGGAACGGGCCTGTACGTGCACCACCCGGCAGCGGCGGGCCGGCAATACTACGCCGTCGTTTCCTGCCGGCGCGGCGTGGAGAACACCCGGGAGTTCTCCGAGGCCAACGCCCTGGCCGGGCCGGTCGACGAGGCGGTCGGCACAGGCGCTGCGGTGCGGCAGGGCCCGGGCCTGCGGGGGCCGTACTTCGACTGGCCGGGAACGCGGTGGGTGTATGTCCAGTGGTGCGCCCCGCCCCTGGCACCGCGGCCGAACATGTACTTCAACTGGTCGGTGCTGATTCCACCCCAGGTCCAGGGCAGGGTCCCGGCGGAGTTGTATTTCCATCCGGCCGGGTACTCTTATGCTCAGCCGGGCAAGAAGATGCTCCTGGGGAGCCTCCAGATCGCCCCGCACGATTATCCGGCCAGCGGATGGTTCGGTTTTAACGGCGCGTGGGGCACTCTGAAGTCCTTCAACGGGCAGGCCGTCGCCAACCACACGCAGAGGCGCATCCTGGCGTTCCTCGAATGGGCGAAGAAGGAACTCCCCATCGACGCCGACCGTATCCTGGCCGTCGGCGCCGACGGTGCGGCCGCCATGGCAATCAACTTCCCCGACACGTTCGCCTACGTGCTCGTTACAGGATTCGACGGCGCGGCGCTCAACCCCAAGGCGTCGGGCGATTTCACGGCCGCCTGGGGACCCAGGTCGGCGGACATCAAGGACGACCGGGGCCGAGGCGACTGGGGTTGGGCCATGCTCGACGACCTGGTGGCGGCCGATCCCGGCAAAGACCTGCCGCTGTTTGTCTGCCGCGGCGGCAGTTGGGGACGCGACGAGGGTTGGGGCAAGGGCCGCGGGCGCCTGTACCGGTCTCTGCATGCCGCAGGGCAACCGCTGGTGGCCCACTGGGCCTGGGGCGGCGAACTGCCGCGGCCCAACAAGTACGACGGCCTCTGGCGCGGCCTGGACATCACCCGGGCCTCGCCGATCCCTGCCTTCGCCAACTCCTCGCTCGACCAGGAAGGCGAAGGCGGCGGCCAGGCCAACATGGCCTACGGGTGGAAGGACGCGAACGACTCCGCCGACGGCTTCGAGGTCACCATCGTCGGCCGCGAGAGCCAGTTCGACCTGACGCCGCGGCGCCTGCGCCACTTCAAGGCGAAGCCCGGCGAGCCGCTCCACTGGGAGACCACGAGTCTGCCCGGCCGCCGCAACGAGAAGGCCGAAGTGCTGAGCGGCGACGTGGCCGCCGATGCCCGCGGCATCGTGACGCTGCGAGGCCTGAAGATCCCGCGCGGGGCCGAGGGACTGAAGGTCCGGATCTTCCGCTAACGGCGCCAGGGGACGAGTTTAGCGGTGAGCCGAAGGCGACCGCGCCCCGGCGATAAAGGCAAGAAGCGCCGCGCAGGAGGATGTGGCCATGAAACGGACGCTGTGGGTCAGCCTTGCGGCCTGGCTCGCGGTCGCGGCGTCGGCCGGGGCGGACGTGGCCGTCGAGCGGTGGGGCGTCGCCGGACACGTCCAGCACGCCAAGGCCCTGGAGTACGTTCCCGTCGACAAGCAGGCCACGCTCATGGTGCTGGACGTTTCGGCCGTGCCGGCGGGAGCCAAGGTGTACCGGGCCCGGCTGGCCTTTTTTCGCCGCCCGGAGTACGCCCGCCGGTTCGATGTTCTTCCGGCCCAGGTGAAGGGCGAAGGCAAAGACCTTCAGGTCAAACGGGCCGGCGAATGCCTGATGCTCCTGCCGCCGTACTACCGCACGTTCGACGCCACGGCCCTCGTGCGCGGCTGGGTCCGGGACGGTTCCCGGAAAGGACACATCCTAATCGCCGGCGCGCCGGAGTTCGATCGCGACAAGACGTACCTTGAGATCGCGTACGGGGGCACGCTGAAGGACCCGCCCAGACAGGTCACCGACCTCAAGGCCTTCTACCGGGCCGGGCAGGTTTTCATCACGTTCCGGGAAATTGAAGACATCTCCAAGGGCGTCGACGATTACCCGTGGGGTAGACTCATCCAGGACGCTCGCGGATACAACCCGGAGATGCTCATTCCCAAAGACGAGCCGCGCGAGGTGCGGTACCGGGTGTACCGGCACGCCAGGCCCATCACCCGCGCCAGCATCGGCGAGGCGGAACTCCTGGCGGAGGTCGTCCCGGGTTCACGGTTCAACACGCGCGAGGTGCGCCGGATCTGGCGCGGCGAGCAGGTGCCGTCGGTCCTCGACCAGGAGTTCATCGCGCTGCGGCTGGCGGTGGAGCCGGAGAAACCGCTGCCCTCCGGCGTCGGCAAGTACGTCCACACGGTGACGAACGCCGGCACGGGCTACTACGCGGTGGTCGCGTCGGTCGACGGCGTCGAGAACACGGCGGACTTCTCGGCCGCCAACACGGCGGGGCCGATCGAGGAGACCGTGGCCCCGCCGGAACCCGTGGTTTACAGGAAGGCGGTCCGCGACCTCGAGGGCAAGAAAGGGAAGTATGTACAGTTGTGGTGCAACTATTACGCCGCCCCGCCGCTCTCGGCCATCCCGATGTGCTACGACGTGGTGGTCGGTTTCTGCGAAGAGAAACGGGCCAGGCCCGCCCCCGTGCACGTCAACCGCGGGCACTCCTGGATCGAGACCGTCGAGCCCGCCGAGCCCCCGTCGACCGCCGGGATCGACCTCGCCCACTGCTCCGACTATCCGAACGCCTTCTGGATGGGCATCAACGACGCCTACGGCACGCTCAAGGGCATCGAGCAGGGCCAGTGGCAGCCGTTCCCGCAGCGGCGCCAGGAGGCGCTGCTGAAGTGGCTGGACCGCCAGTACGGGATCGACTGGAACCAGATCGCCGTCGGCGTCGGCGCCTGGGGGATGATGGAGATCGAGCGCCCGGACCTCTACGCGCAACTGCACGGCTGGGGCCTCCCGGAGGTGACCAAGGGGTTCCAGGCCTGGCAGCGGGCCTGCGGCGTGTGGGGCGGGCCGGCCCACTACAAGGATCGGCCCAACCAGGAGAACCCGTTCTATCGCCAGGACTGGACGCGGTACGTCCTGGCGGACCCGGTTCGCGAAATCCCGTTCTTCCACATGCACCTGGGCTGGGGCGCGCACTTTACCGAGATGGGCTGGCCGCCGGTTCCGCGGTTCTTGCGGGCCATGACCCAGACCAAGCGCGCCTTCGTGTACCATTGGCGCGCGGCGCAGGAAGAACGGCCGACGATCCGGCGCGACCAGTCGGTGCCCGCCTTCGGCAACTGCTCCCTCGACGACAATCCCGGCAACGGCGACCTCGCCAGCGGCGAGGGGATGAACATCCAACTGAACGGCTACCTGACGTGGGACTCCCAAACGCTCGTCGACTCGCCGGAAGGATGGGAAGTCACGGTGTGGCTCACGGGCCGCCCGCCCCTGCCGGAGTGCACCGTGGACCTGACGCCGCGGCGGTGCCAGAAGTTCAAGGCCGCGCCGGGACGGAAGTTCGCCTGGACCAACACGCTCCTTGCAGCCAGCCAGAAGGACAAGGCCGGCAAGGCCGGGGAACAGCCGCGCGCCGGCTCCCTCGTCCAGTCCGGCGCGGCCACGGCCGACAAGTGGGGGCTGGTCACGGTTGAGCAACTCAAGGTGACGACGGACAAACACCGCCTCGTCATCCGCCTGGCCGGCAAGTAGCGGTCACAGGAACTCGCGGAGGTCGCCCTTCGCGAGGCCGATGACCGTGTCGGCGCCGCCGTAGTAGACCCAGAGTTCCGTGCCCAGGAGCACCGCCCCGCAGGTGAAGACCACGTTACGGACGTCGCCCTTGGTTTCCCAGTCGGCCTCGGGCTGAAGGATCGGCTCGTCGGTCCGCTTCAGCACCTTGGTCGGGTTCTTGAGGTCCAACAGGGCGAGGCCCAGGCGGTACACCATCCGGCGGTCGACGGCGTGATAGAGCACGAGCCAGCCGGCGCCGGTCTTGATGGGCGGCGCGCCGAGGCCGATCTTGGCGTACTCCCAATCGACCTCTCCGCGGCGGGCGCGCAGGAGCCGCCGGTGCCCGCCCCAGGTCTTCAGGTCCAGCGAGAGCGACAGCCAGATGTCCAGCGGACCGCTCTCCTCGCCCCACGCAAACCCCATGGGCCGGTGGACGAGGGCATACTGGCCGTCGATCTTCTCCGGCCAGAGCGTGGCGTTCTTGTTGTTGCCGAAGAGCGGGTAGCCGAAGAGGACCCCATGGTCCGCCCAGGTCGAGAGGTCCTGGGAGGCGGCCAGGCCGATGTTCGTGACCTTCTCGTTCCACATGACGTACGTAAGGAAATACGTGCCTTCGAGGCGGACGAGGCGCGGGTCTTCAACGCCGGCGGCACTCTCGGTCCGCGTGCCGTGGCGGAGGATGGGTTCGTCGGCCCGCTCGAAGCGGATGCCGTCGGTGCTCCAGGCATGCCCGATGGAAGAGCGGTTGCGCGCACCCGGGTAGTGGGCCACGCCGCGGTAGAACAGGTGGAACTTTCCCCCGGCATGGATGGCGGCCGCATTCAGCACGGCGCTCTGTTCCCAGGGCACGTGCTTCCGCGGCGTCAGCACGGGCCCGTCGCCCGCGCGGATCAGTTTCATGAACTATCCCCTGAAGTACAGGTAAGCCATCAATATGAGGAGCAGCACGCCGCACGAGGCGATGACGTCCCACCGGTTCCAACCGGCCCGGGACTTCGCGCGGTCCTCGGCGCTGGTGGTGGCGAAGGTGAGGCCCTGGATCTTGTGGTCCGGCGGCGGCGCGCTCAGGTAACTTACGCCGATCGCCACCGCCACGCACACCAGGAAGATGACCAGGCTGAAGTACTGGAAATAGATATTATTGATGATCCAGAGGAAAGACCCCTCGGCATAGACGTTCTCGAAGCCGGGCCGCTGAAGGATGACCGGCGTATCCACGGCCAGCCGGAACACCCCCAGCAGAAAACCCACGATCAGGGCCGCCAGGCACCCCTTGGCGTTCAGCCGCTTCCAGAGCACGCCCATGAAGAACACAACGAAGATCGGCGGCGCCAGGTACCCCTGCACGGCCTGCAAGTAGTGGTAAAGCCCCTTGGAGCCCTGGATGACCGGGATCCACGCGATACCGATAAGCACCATGGCCGTGGTCGCCACCCGGCCGATCCAGACCAGTTGATGCTGCGAGGCCTTGGGCTTGAACTTCTGGTACAGGTCCATCGTGAAGAGGGTCGAACTGGCGTTGAACGCCCCCGCGAGCGAACTCATCAAGGCCGCCAGCAGGCCCGCCACCACGATGCCGCGCACCCCCACCGGCACCACGTAGGCCACCAGGAGCGGGAAGGCCGCCTGGCAGGCCTCGCGGTTCGCATGGCCGCTGGAGTCCAGCAGGCGCCCGAGTTCCGGGACCTTGCCCGTGACCGCCAGCGCGTAGCAGATCATGCCCGGGATGATGAAAATGAAGACCGGCAGGAGTTTCAGGAACCCGGCGCAGATCGTGCCCCGGCGGGCCACCCGCTCGCTGGGCGCGCCCAAGGCCCGCTGCACGATGTACTGGTCCGTGCACCAGTACCACAGGCCGATGATCGGGGCGCAGAACAGCATGCCCAGCCACGGGTAGTAACCGTTGAAGTACCACGCCTGTTTGACCACCTCGCCGGCGGCATTCTTCACCATCACCGGCGCCCAGGTGCCCTCGACGCCGGGGGGGATCAAGGGCTTCCACAGGTTGAACATGTCGGAGGGAACGACGGCCCGAAGTTCGCTCCACCCGCCCAGTTTCACGAGGCCGAAGACCGTGACGAGCACGGACCCGAGGATCAGGATGATCGTCTGGGCCGCATCGGTGTATGCCACCGCCCGCATGCCGCCCAGCACCGTGTAGAGGCCGGTCAGGAGGACCACCGCCAGCGACCCGATCCAGAAACTGTTGAGCGTGGTAAACCCGATGTCCCAGTGCAACTCCGGCAGGAGCGTGCCGAACACGACGCCCCCCGCGAAGATGCCCACCGCCATCTTCGTCAGCACGTACGCCACCAGCGAGATGACCGAGAGCACCCACCGCGCGGTGGGCGAGAACCGCCGCTCAAGGAACTCCGGCATCGTGAAGACCATCGAACGCATGTAGAATGGCACGAGCACCCACCCCAGCACCAGGACGCACCAGGCGTGGAGTTCGTAGTGGGCCATCGCCACGCCGTCGGTGCAGCCCGAGCCGGCCAGGCCCACCAGGTGCTCCGAACCGATGTTCGAGGCAAAAATGGACGCCCCGACGATGAACCAGCCAAGGTTGCGGCCGGCCAGGAAGTAGTCCTCGGCCGTGTCTTTCCTCCTCAGGATGACCCACCAGGAAACGCCCAGCAGAGCGCCGAAATAGGCAGCGATGATGAGCCAGTCGAGGCCCCCCAACGCCGAACTCGAAGATGCCGCCGATGCAAGGAAAGTAAGCGCGTTCATAGTTGTCCCCGGCAGGCCCCTGGGCCGCGATTGCCCAGAGTGGGCGGCCGCGGCGATGCTGGGGCCCTGGCTTGGATGAAGGTCCGTTGGCTCCGGCCGGTCCCGGGCGGTCCCGGACCTCCAGGCCGTCGATGCGCCCGCGGCTTCGGTCCTGAGACCATTCTCAGACCCCGATCAGGCCCTGCGGCGGTCAGAGTATACACAGACCGGCGTCGGGATGCCAGACAACGCTGCGCGGGCCATTTTGTTGACATCGCCTGCCTATGCCGTATAATCACCGGACCGCCGCAAAGAGAACCACTGGGGGTGTAGCTCAGTTGGGAGAGCGCCTGGATGGCATCCAGGAGGTCATGGGTTCGAACCCCTTCACCTCCACCAGGAACTAAGTGCCGTAGCCATAGCAGGTTACGGCACTTTTCGTTTCCCTAAGAGCCTATCCGGAAAACCGCGGGTCAGGCATATATGCCACCAACGCCCGCCGTTGGGCTTTGGTTGGCATATCCGTGCAGCCCGGCGGTTACAGTCGGGTATGAACCTTCTTGAAGCAAACGCAAAGGCGCGTTTGCTTCAATAAATATGCCTGACCCCCGGTTTTTCGGATAGGCTCTAAGACGAAGAGCACGTGACCCGATCTTCCAGCATCCTTTGTGCGTCAGGCCGCGGTATAATGTGCCGGCGCATCCGGACGCACCTGTGCCGTCGGCGCCGAAGAAGGCAGGAATCTCACGCATGCGTTTGCCAGGGCCCATCGCGCGGCAGGCCAAGGTGGTGGCCACGGGCGCCGGGCTTCTGCTCGCCGGCGCCACCGGCGTGCTTGACTACCTGGTCGGTCCGGAGATCCTGCCGGGGTTCTTCTACCTGGTGCCGATCTGTCTGGCGGCCTGGTTCGGGGGAAGAAATGGGGGCCTGCTCGTCTCCGGCTTAAGCACCGCCGGGTGGGTCGCGGCCCACGTGATCCCTGGGCGTCACTCCCACCCGGCCGTCGCGGTTTGGAACGCCGCATGGGGCCTGGGGTTCTTTTTCGCCATCTCCCTGCTCGTTTCCAGACTGAAAGCCGCCAACGAAGGTCTGCAGAGCAAGGTCCAGGAGAAGAACGCGGCCCTCACCGAAGAGATGGCCGGGCACGAGCAGACCGCCGGGGCTTTGCGCGAGAGCGAAGAACGGATGCGGCTGATGGTGGAGAACGTCAAGGACTACGCCGTTTTCATCCTTGATCCTGCCGGCCAGATCGCCACCTGGAACGTGGGTGTGGAGCGGCTGCTGGGGTATTCGGAGACGGAGATCGTCGGGCAGCCTTTCAGCCGCCTGCATCCGGCGGAAGACGTCGAGGCCGGCAAGCCGCTCGAGGCCACCACGGGCGCCACGGAGCACGGGGCCTTCGAGGAGGAAGGCCTGCTCGTGCGGCAAGACGGGTCGCGTTTCTGGGCGGTCGTCGTCGTCACGGCGCTCGGGAGTGCGGAGGGCCATGTGCAGGGATTCTCCGTCGCCATTCACGACATCACGGAGCGCAAGCAACTGGAAAACGAGGTCCTCGCGACCAGCGACGGCGAGCGACGGCGGATCGGACATGACCTGCACGATGTCCTGGGCCAGGAACTCACCGGGGTCGGCTTTCTGGCCAAGGAACTCGAGGAATCGCTGGCCTCGCGCGCGATGCCCGAGTCCGAGGATGCGGCCAAGATCGTCAAGTACGTCACGCAGGCCATCGATCGGACCCGAGAACTGGCCAAGGGCCTTACCCCGGTCGAACTGAACGCCGAGGGGCTGATGACGGCGCTGGCGGACTATGCCCGCCAGGTGGAGGAACTCTTCCGCATCCGGTGCGAGTTCCGTTGCGAGCATCCCATCCTGATCGAGGACGACACGGCGGCCGTGCACCTGTACCGCATCGCCCAGGAAGCGGTCAACAACGCGATCCGGCACGGCAAGGCCCAGCGGGTGACCATTGGCCTGCGCGCCGGCGGCAATCGCAACGTTCTGACGATCACGGATGATGGGATCGGCCTTACGGACGAATCCGACCTCCACAGGGGAATGGGCCTGCGTGTGATGGCTTACCGCGCCAAGTCCATCGGGGGTTCGTTCCGGGTCCAACGCCGCCCCACGGGTGGGACCATCGTAACCTGCTCCGTGCCGCGCGGCGTACGGACGCAGGAGAACAATATATGATAGATGAGGAACCGTCGCCGGACACGGGCCCGAGGGCCAAGATCCTCATCGTGGACGATCACCCGGTGGTCCGCGAAGGACTCCTGCGGCGCATCAACCGGCAGCCGGATCTCGTCGTCTGCGGCGAGGTGGGGGCGGCGGCGGAGGCCATGAAGGCCATCGCGGCCGGCCGGCCCGACCTCGCCATCGTGGACCTGACGCTCCAGGACAAGAGCGGCCTGGAACTCATCAAGGACATCCAGACCCGGTACCCCAGACTGCCCGTCCTGGTCTTATCCATGCACGACGAGAAGGTCTATGCGCCGCGTGCGCTGCGGGCAGGCGCCAGGGGCTACATCATGAAGCAGGAGGCGCCCGAACATGTCATCGAAGCCGTTCGTCGAGTGCTCGGCGGACAAGTCTACCTGAGCGAGAAGATGGCCGCGAGGCTCCTGGGCACCTTTGTGGCCGGCAGGCCCCCCGCCGCGGCCTCTCCCGTCGAGTCCTTGAGCGATCGCGAACTGGAGGTCTTCGAACTGATCGGCAGCGGCTTGGGTTCACGCCAGATCGCCGAGAGACTGCACGTCAGCATCAAGACGGTCGGCGCCTACAAACTCCGCATCAAGGAGAAACTGCAACTGGAATCGGCGGCTGAACTCACGCAGCAGGCCTTTCTGTGGGTCCATAAGCAGGCCGCTCCATGACCGGTCGCGGCTTGGCGTGATCTTCTCGTGCACGTGTTTACCGCCTTCCGTAGGGCTTTCGCTGCCCGTAGGGAATTCCCCTACAAAGGTCATTGGCTTTGTCTGGCGCCGCGAATAGGCATCCGCTCATTGCCGGGTGCCGACCGATGGCGCATTATTGAAGAGGGGTGCGGCCCGATGTCGCGTAGGACCGCAAGGTGTGTCAACATGGGCGGCACAATATGGCGCGGATCGCTCGGCACGGGGTCGAGCGCGGGCCATACCGGGCATCCCAGGTCAATATGGAGAATGGGGATTTTTTTCTCGAACAATTGCCCCTCCAGTCCGTATGTTACCGTGGCAGGGCCGAACCCCGGCATGGGGTGCGGGTGCGGCCTGATGTCGCCAGGGACCCAAAGGCAGCGGACAGGCCAACGCTCGCGGGAACGCAGGGGCAAGGAAACTCGCAATGATCCCCGAAGGGGCGGCCAATGGTGATCCAGGACGGAAAGAACGGAGACGTGACGTTCGTCTGCAATCTCGTGCCGGCGCCGAAGGGCGTGTACCTGGTCGGGGAATTCAATCAATGGAACCCCACCACGATACGGATGCTCCCGGGCCAAGACGGCGTGTTCCGCGCCAAGGTACGGCTCGCGCCGGGCGAGTATCAATACAAGTTCGTGGCCGACGGCGTCTGGCTCAATGATCCGGACGCCGAAAGTCAGGTGGTGACCTCGTACAGAGCACTGAGTTCCGTCGTGACGGTGCGATAGGCCGATCAGACGCGGGAGGCACACGAATGGCTACCAGATTCCGTTGCTCCAAATGCGGGAAACGCCTGACCGTGAACGAACCGCCGGGGTCCGAGGTGACGTGCCCTCACTGCAACCAGGCGACCACGGTGCCGGGCGACGCCCAGCAGCCGACGGAGGTCCCGGAGACGGTGGCGGAGGGAGCCGCGCCGGCCGCCTCCAGCGACGCCGCGCTCGAGGAGGCCCAGGAGCATGCCACCGACACGGTGATGGGATGGCTCGCCCTGTACCTGCCCTCCTATGGGACGAGCGTCGTTCTTCACTTGGCCGTCGGCTTGCTCGCCTGGTTCGTCTCGTGGCAAGTCCAGGCCCAGGCCGCGCCGCTGCCCTACGTGTACAGGTCGGCCCTGGTCAACGAGCCCAAGGTCAACGTCGAGAAGAAGACGGAGAAGAAGACGGAAAAGAAGGTCCGGAAGGACGAACTGAAGTCCAAGCGGGGGCCGGCCGACAAGGCGGGCACGGGGCGCGGGCACAACAGGCCCGGCCCGACCAGCATCCTGCGCGAGTTCACGACGAATCCCATCCCCGACGTGGCCTCCAACGGCTACGAGCGGCTGGAGGTGATCGGCGTCGGCGGCGGCGGCAAAGAAATCGGCGGGTTCGAGGGGCTCGGCTCCGGCCGCGGCTTCTTCGGCGTCGGCGGAGGGGGGGACGAGGGCGAGGCAGCCGAGGCCCGCAAGATCGTTTACATCGTCGACCGTTCCGGCAGCATGACCGACTCCATGGACTTCGTCAAGTATGAACTCAAACGATCCATCGGCGAACTGGACGAGGCCCACGAGTTCCACGTCATCTTCTATTCTTCCGGGCCGCCGGTCGAGATGCCCACGCGCCGGCTCGTCAACGCCACGGAACGCAACAAGCAACTGGCCTTCGAGTTCGTCGACAGCATCATCCCGCAGGGCGAGACCGACCCGTCGAAGGCCCTCGAACGGGCCTTCTCCGGCAACCCGGACCTGATTTACCTGCTGACCGACGGCGAGTTCGACAAGGGCATCATCGACCTCGTCAAACGCCTGAACGTGGGCGCAAAAGTCACCGTCCACACCATCGGCTTCCTGTACAGCACCGGCGAAGCCGTCTTGAAGCAGATCGCCAAGGAGAACGGCGGCAACTACAAGTTCGTATCGGATCAGGACCTTGCGACCCTGTCGCAATGACCCAGAGGAAAGGAGAGACGCACATGAGGAGTTGGATGAGCAGGAAGGTGGGCGTTTGGGTGCTGGCGGGGGCGACCATCCTTCTGGTGGCCGCGGCCAGCGCGCTGGGCGAACAACAAGGTATTGTCCGGGCCCCGCGGTCGGTCTTCAACATGTTCTGGGTCTCGACCTTCACCAACGTGTTCGGGTTCCTGGACATGGTGTCGATCTATGCATGCTCGGTGGTGTCGATCGGGCTGATGATCGAGAACTTCATCACGATCCGCAAGACCACGCTGGTGCCGGAACTGGCCGTGGCGCAGATCCACACGATGTTCGAGGAGCGGCGGTTCCGCGAGGCCCTCGAGTTCTGCCAGAACGACCCTTCGTTCGTCTCCAGCGTGGTCCATGCCGGCCTGATCGAAGCCGCCAACGGCTACGACGCCATGGAAGAGGCCATGCAGGACGCCACCAACGAGCGCGTCGCCCGCCTCTATCGCAAGATCGAGTGGCTGAACCTCATCGGCAACGTGGCCCCCATGTTGGGTCTGTGGGGGACGGTCTGGGGCATGATGACCGCCTTCGGCGAAATCGAGGCCAAGGGCGGCAAGGCCAACCCCTCGGACCTGGCGGGCGGCATCATGATCGCGCTGGTGTCGACCTTCGCCGGCCTCATGACGGCCATTCCGGCCCTCGCGGCCTACGGCTTGTTCAAGAGCAAGGTCGAGCAGTTGTCCCTGGAGGCCGCCCTGGTGGCCGAGGAACTGCTGGCCAACTTCAAGCCGGCCGCCGCATAACCGCCAAAGCCCCCGGCACGTGCCTGTGCCAAGGTCCTGAAGCGGCGAAAGGGAACTCGCGATGAAGTTGGTCAAAAGCAGCGTTTGCGGCGATGTCAGTTTCAACTACACGCCCATCCTGAACGGTGTTTTTTGCCTTCTCATCTTCTTCGTGCTGACGGCCCAGTTCATGACCCTGGAGGTCGAAGACGTGGTGCTGCCGCCCTCCCTGACGGCGGAACCCAAGGATTACACCCAGTTCCGAAACGTCGTCATCAACATCATCCGGCCGGAGAACCCGGCAATCGTGGTGATGGGCCATGAGCACACCTACCGCACGTTGACCGAGCACCTGAAGAGCCTCAATGAGTCGGCCAAGGCCGACAACGTGAAGATGAACGTCATCCTGCGAGCCGACCGGAAGGTGCCCTACGAGGATGTCGCCCGCGCCATGTTAGCCGCAGGCAACGCCCAGATTGAGGGCTGGTGGATCCAGGCCGACATCTCGAGAGTCGAAAAAGCCACACTTAAGGGCAGCCCGTAATCGGGCCGCCCAGGAGAACCCAGACATGAGGGTCAAACAGCCGCCCAAGCCACTCAAGATGCAGCCGCCGCTCACTCCCCTCATCGACGTCATCTTCAACCTGCTCATGTTCTTCTTGTTGACGCCGAGCGCCAGCGCCGGTGAGGGATACCTCACCACGAACCTGCCGAAGAGTGCTGGCCCGGTGGCGGGGATAAAGCCTATCGACGAAGTTCGCCTTAAGATTGAATTGTACGACGTCGGGCCCAACGGCAAGTTCGTCGAGAACGGCAGGAACGATTATTGCTCCATCACCGTGAACCAGCAGGAACTGGGCGGCAACTTCGAGGCCCTCCAAGCCCTGCTGGAGGGGATGCGCGAAAGGGGCCTCTCGCCCAACACGGCGATCCTCATTTCGCCGACCATGGGAACCCTCCACGAGTGGGTCGTACGGGCGTTCGACTCGATCGTGGCGGCGAGGTTCTCAA
>Ga0315282_10010580_pt1 | contig 14433 bp, 12 predicted proteins | sample YL17G07_20_MG_FD_203693 | JGI IMG/M metagenome (GOLD analysis project Ga0315282, IMG submission 203693) | Sediment microbial communities from Yellowstone Lake, YNP, Wyoming, USA - YL17G07_20 | ecosystem: Environmental > Aquatic > Freshwater > Lake > Sediment | place: USA: Wyoming | collected...
GCGGGGGCTGCTGGAGAATGCGTGGCTTATCTGGAGCGTTCAGAACGCGCTCCGCTGCCCTGAGGAGTGCGTGGAGGTGATCGTGTGCCGGCGCAGTGAGGAGCTGGTCGGCGTCGCCGATGTCTTGTACCAGACCAAGGTGCCCGATGAGGAACGGGCGCCGGGGTTCAAGCCGGACCACGATTACCATGTACGAATGGATGCGGTTAATTGCCGGGCCGTTAACGCATTAATGAAGACGCTGCCGACAGATGAGTTGGGGCTGTTTGACACGCTGCGTCCGTTGGTTCAGCGCTATCTTGATGATATGCCCGGCGCGACGCGCAAGCCGGGCGATTTGTACTATTCGGTTTCTGTAAAGCGTTTCCGGTCAGTCGCCAGCGAGGAGGTGCGGGAGCTGACGGCCGCGGATGCCCATCTCTTCGAAGGGTGCGAGAGGCAACGGGACTGGAACAACATGGCCGAAGGGAGCCACGTGTTCGCGATCGTGCGTGACGGCCGGGCAGTGACCTCTGTGGGCGTTGGCTCTTTCACCTCGCCCGCGAGGGCGCCACGCGTCATTGCCATTTCGGGCCTGCATACCGAGACGGCGTATCGCCGTCGGGGCCTGGGCAAACGGTTGGTGTCGCATGTCACGGAGATGATTCTACGCGACGGAGATTTGCCCATGTACTGGACCGAGACGGATAACATCGCATCGCAGCGGCTCGCGAAGGGACTGGGCTACCGGCAATACGCGCGACAGATCCAATACCGCTGGCGGAAGCCGGCCGATTGGGCTGGCCTTTCGGGTGGTTGAGCGGCTCTATGGAGTGCGGTGCTTCAGCACCGCTTTGAGGGTCGGCGCTTGCGGCGGGCGGGGCCAGAAGGCGAACTTTTCCCCTACAGCCTGCTAGGAGATGGTCAGATGGACACATCGTCGGATTTCGTTGAGATTCGCGGGGAACGCGTGATTCTGCGCGACTCGCGGCCGGAGGACATCGAGGCGCGCATGCGCTGGAGTACGGTCGACGTCGCATGGCAGGACTGGGATGGCCCGTGGGAAGGCAGAGTGATCACGCCGCCCGAACGCATTGCGGCGGCAAAGCGCAAGCTCAGGCGCGAGATGGACAGGCCGCTGCCAGTGCCGCGTTCGCGGCTGTTCATCGAGCGCATCGGCGGGCCGCTGCTTGGTTGGGTGAACCGGTATCGCGATGATGCGATCAATCGTACGACGTGGGTGGGCATCAGCATCTGCGAGTCGACGTTTTGGTGTCAAGGGCTGGGCACCGAAGCCCTGCGGTTGTGGGTCGATTACCTCTTCCGGGAGTGGGCGACCACCGGTTCGACGGGCTCAGGGCAAGCAAGGGTCGCCCCTACCAGCGCTGGCCCCGGTATGCAAGCGAACTCGAGCCTGCACCGCATCGGCACGGAGACGTGGTCCGGCAACTTGCGCATGATCAGGTGCGCGGAGAAGTGCGGGTTCATTCTCGAAGGCCGTTTCCGCGAGACGGTCGAGGTGCGGGGCCAACGGTACGACGGCGTGAAGTTCGGGTTGCTGCGGCGGGAATGCGAAGAGCCGCGGTGAGCGACCCCTGAACCGAAGGAGAGTATCTGCGATGACCGTTGACGATGAGACGTCGATCTCCACGTGGCTATCTCGCTGCCTGGGGGAGGGCGTCGCATTGCGCGTCTGGCGCGACGTTGGGCACGGCAGCGGCTGTCGAGTGTGGGAGTGCAACCTCGCCGCGGCGATGGTGGTCGTCAAGCTCTACTCGCCCGGCTTCGACGATTACTCTCGTCTCGGCCCGGTGGACACGGCGCAAAAGCACGCGCTCGCTTTGAGCGAGCTGCCGCGCTTTGGGGTGCCAACGCCGCGGCGGCTTGGCTTCGCTGCTGAGAGAGAGGAAGCTGCGCTGCTAATGGAGAGCCTGGCCGTCTTGCCCTTTGCGGCGGTCCATCGCATCGAGGCGGCGCGTATACTGGCGCGACTGCATCGGGTTCGGTTGTCCGATCTGAGCCCGGAACTTGCCGGCCTCGTCGCTCGCTCGACGCCCAACCGCGGTCGTGTCGGGGAAGCGCCGGAGGAACCACCGCTCAGCGGGATCACGCTGCAACACGGCGACTACTTCTCCGTCAATATGGCCGCCACCTCAGTAGGTCTGCGCGTGCTCGACTGGGACCTGCTCGCCCTGGGTGACCCGATGTGGGACCTCGGTTTCCTGCTTTCGGCGGATAGGGACGTGGGTGAGGAAGAGGCAACCGCGGCGATCGCCGCCTATCGGGAGGTGCGCCCGATTGATGAACAGCGCCTCGAGTGGCAGCGGCGCTGCTGGAAGGCATTCTGGGACTTGCGCGATCTGCGCCAGCGATGACAGGACACGGGCAGGAGGCAAGCTCCTGCCTTACGATTCCCCCAGGCCCGAGCCGCGCGTCGCAAGAACCCGTTTTCGGGTGAGCACGCGACACGCCGGACTGCGGCGGACGCCTCCAGGTCCCGTGAAGGCGCGAGAACGAGTTCCGGTCCCTCCTGTCGCTAGCCTGTCTCCAAGATGAGGCGGCAGGTGGCGCAGCCGTCGCACATGCGGCCGGGGAGGGTTATGGTGATGCCGGGGTCGAACTCGCGCGCCCAGGCGGCATACTCGGTGTTGCAGATGGCGTCGGCGACGCGACCCGCCCACTCCTCGCGGCCGGATTTGCGCAGGAGTTCGATCCAGGGGCAAGCGGTGATCTCGACCTCGATCCGATTCGGTGTCTGGCTCACAATGCGAGACGCGTATTCCTCGGCCGCCCACTTGAGTTGAAGCGCGGCGAAGAGATCGGCGACGGTGCCGCCCTCGATTCCCAGCAGCTCGCGCGCCTTACGCGCCTGAATCTTGCCCAGGATGCGCCAGACCTCGACGTCCAGGCGGAGCGCCTCATCGAAGGCGAGCGTCTCCTCGATCTTCATGAACCACAGGCCGTCTACGGCAAAGTAGGAGCGGCGGAGGTATTCGGATATGGTGCGGTCGTCGAGCAATGCACAGCTCCTTGAATCGCCATGGTCAATCCGGCAGGCCTGATCGGCTCGGGCAGGCGCATTCACTCGATGCTGCGGTACCAGTCGGCGATCTCAGCGCCTATCAGATGCGGATGGTCTTCTTGGAGGAAATGAATGCCGGGCCCGATGTGCACGGCCTTCAGATTCTTGAGTTTCCTGCGGCACCAGTCCACTACCGGCGCCCGGAGAATAGCCCCCGGCGTGGCGTAGAGCAACAGCTTTGGCAGGGCAGAGTCACGGAGTCGACGGCTGTACGCGGCAACGGCCTCCGCGACATCGGCCGGTTCCCCCGCGACGGGTACCTCATTGGGCCAACGCCACAGAGGCTTTCGACTGGCCGGATCCTTGAACGGTTCCCGATAATAGTCCATTTCCTTTTCGGTCAGTTTGCGCAGCACAGCTCCAGGCAGCACCGTCTCGACGAATACGTTCCGATTGACGATCATCTCCCAGCCGACCTTCGGCGTCCTGAACGTCTGGTACATCTCCCTGAGATCGGTCGGCAACACATCCCAGCTTCGCACCGGGCTCAGGATCGCTTCCATGAAGGCCAATCCTTTGACGTTGTCCTCGTGCCGCATGGCGTAGTGGAAGCCGAGCCCAGATCCCCAGTCGTGCATCACGAGCGTGATGTTCCGTAACTGCAGTCTCTCGATGAACCCCTCGACATATCTCACGTGGTCAAAGAACCGGTACTCGATGTCAGGCTTGTCCGATCTGCCCATCCCGATGAGATCCGGAGCGATGCACCGCGCAATGGGGGACAGATGCGGGATGACGTTCCGCCACAAGTAGGACCAGGTAGGCGTGCCATGGAGCAACAGGATTGGATCCCCCGAGCCGTCGTCGACATAGTGGATCCTTGACCCTAGAACATCGGCATAGTGCGATTCGCAGCGGAAATCCGGAGAGATTCCTTGGTCGGTCATTTCACCCTAACCCTATGGTGCGTGGCGGCAGGCTGAAGCGTCACAGAACTCTCCCACGTGAGGGGCTCGCGCGCAGGGAGGTTTCCGTTGTCCCACGATCCAAGTCACCGTTCGGGCTGTCGCCTTTGCCGACCGCGTCGGGCAGCGTCACCCTCCACACGTCATTCATCAACGGCCATGAATTCCCGGCCACGACCCACAGGCTGTTGTCGTAGACGTAGCACGTTGGTTCGTGCCGCGGCGAGAAGACCTTCTCGGACCGGAACTCGTGCCACGTCGCCCCATCCTCGGTGTACCAGACGTCGCCCAGATTCGCTCCGTGCACGTTGTCGAACCCGCCGATGATCCACATCCTGCCCGCATACACTTTCGACACCACCCACATCCGGCGCGCCCACGGAGCATGCTCCGCCACGCGCTCCCACTTCACGCCGTCCGCCGAACACCACACGTCATTGTGCGTCGTGTACTGCGGGTAGTGTTTCTCGGGGGGCTCGCTGGCGCCCTGACTCGATCCCGCCATCACCCACAGCTTGCCTCGGAACACCGCGACCGCGCACGCGGAGCGCGATCCGTACGGCGCGGCCGGATTGGCGCACTTCCATTCCTTGCCGTCGGTCGAATACCAGACGTCGGCGCCGCTGCCGAGCTGCCACATCTTGCCGTCATGCACCACGACCTCGCCATACCCCCTGACGCCAAATGGCGTGCGCTCGAGGATCTTGGTCCAGTTCACGCCGTCGCTCGAACGCCACACGCTGCCCTTGATCGCCCACATCTTGCCGTCATAGACCACCATCTCGCTGTAGCCGTCGTACGGGGTCGCGTTGTTGACGAGCGTCCACGTCGCCCCGTCGGTCGAGCACCACAGATCGCGCGTCAGGACGTTGTCGTAGTAGTAGCCGTTGCTCAGCCACATCTTCCCGTCGAACACGACGTCCTCGGCCGTATCGCGAATGCTGAACGCAGCCTTCTCCGTGACGCGCACCCAGGAGCCCAACTGCGACGGGACCGCCGAACCCAACAGTAGAACTGCTGTCATCAGCAACACCATCGGTCCTTCCCTTGTCCGTATCCGGGAGCATCCAGCGGACTGAAGATCCGCACCCAAGATGGACGCGCTCGCGCTGCCCGCCGCTTGATGCACCCTGCGGTTTCACCCCCAAGTCGCGTTCTTTGCGACGACACCGGATTCCTGCGGCCAGACGGGCTTCTCACGGTGCATCAGGTGAGATTACGACCTTTGGATTATGGCTGAATCCCCGCCGGCACGGAAGAACAAGTATAGGAGCCTTGGGTCGTCATGCTGCGCTGGGTCCTTGTAATGCTGCTCGTTCTGGGGGCGGCCCGCGTCGCCACGCCGGCAGCGGCGCGCGGGGCGGACCGCCCTCTCACGCCAGGCTTGACTGATCAGGCCGACGAGTTTGCCGCCATTGATGCGCACGCGCTAGCGGCGCCGACGTCGGTCTGCACCTCTGTTGCGCCGCTGGCCGCCTGTGTGACCCAGGCGGCCCAGAACGAACGAGAGAAGGCGCGGGCCATCTTCCGCTGGGTCACCGCCAACATCGCCTACGACATCTCGGCCGCCGCGCTCAGCGACAACCCCGAGGTCGTTCTGGCTCGCCGTCGCGGTGTCTGCTATGGCTATGCCGTTCTCTTCAAAGCGCTTGCGGAGGCCGCGGGGCTCAAGACTGAAGTCATCATTGGTCACTCGAGCAAGTTCAAGCCCAGCGAGGGTGACGAGCGCGACGATTGGCTCAACCACGCCTGGAATGCGGTCGAGATCGCCGGACGATGGCAACTGCTAGACTGCTGCTGGGGTGCGGGCTACCTCGACGAGCAGCGCCGGTTCGTGCGTCGTTTCACCCCGCACTACTTCCTGACGGCGCCCGATGTCTTCGTCTGCGACCATTTCCCCGAAAACCCCCGTTGGCAACTACTCGATCCGCCGATCGCGAAGGACGAGTACTTGCAGCGGGTCCAGCTCCGGCCGCCGTTCTTCGAGTGCGGCCTGCGTCTTGTCAGCCATCACTCAGCGGTGATCGAGGCAGACGACTCCCTGGCTGTCACCATTGACGCACCGCCCGAGTCCGCCCTGACCGCAGTCCTCTATCGGGACGGGCGCCAGCTGAAGGACGGCTGCACCTTCACCCAGCGTGATGCGACCGGTTACGTGATCCATTCGCGGTTCCCGGCCGCAGGCGCCTACGTTCTTCGCGTCTTCGCCCGCCGCGCCGACACCCCGGGCGACGAATACGGTTGGGCCTTGGATTATGCCATCCGCGCCCGCTCCGCTGCGGTCGGCGGCGCCGGCTTCCCGAAAGCCTACGGCTCGTTCCTGACGCGCAACTGCCGCGTCGAACGGGCCCTCTCCAAAGTGCTTCGCGCGGGGGACGCGGTCGACTTCAGCATCACCGCCCCGAGCGCGGAGGATGTCGTCGTCGCGACCGGCGGCGCATTCGTGCATCTTCCGGCGCAAGGGCCGGGATTCTCAGGTAAGGTGCCGGTGTCACCGGGTCCGGTCGTCATCTTCGCGAAGTTCCCCGACCGGTCTGCCTACGAAGGCCTGCTTCAGTACACGGCGCAGTGAGAGACATCCCCCACTGGGCCACCCGCGTAGCACCCACGCCAAGCCTACGCCCCCGTCCGCGGCTCGCGCTGTTATCCTGACCGCGCTATTCTCCTCTTGCCCAGATCGTCCGCTTCCTGTATAGTGCCGAACGGGAACCGTTGCGGACGCCAGGCCCAGGCTGCCCGAGCGGGCGACGCGACGCGATGGGCAGGAGTGATGACGACACGACGTTGGGAGTTGATGCTGCCGCACGACTGGGTACGCGCCCGCAAGCACGTGCCGGTGGCCTATCTGCCGCTGGGCCGGCTTGAGTGGCACGGACGCCACCTGCCCCTTGGGCTCGATGCGGTCAAGGCCCACGCCCTGTGCCTGCGCATCGCCGAGCGCACCGGCGGCATCGTCATGCCCCCGCTTTACTATGGCGACGATCCCACTCAGGTCGCCGATCTGCACTTCAAGAACGGCCACCAGATCAGCGAAGCGCTTGCAATCGATCGCGCCGAATACGAGGCGAAGACCGAGACGCCTGGCTGGGAGCTCTACGAGCGCCTGCTGCAGTCCATCTTCGCCGAGGTTGAACGCGTGGGATTCCTGGCGGCGGTCGTCGTCGCGGGCCACTACCCGCTGCACAGTCCCGCCGCGCGAGCAGCCGAGAGCTATATGCAGCGCGGCGCGCTCAAGATCTTCACCTGCATCGGCTTCGACCTCGTCAAGGATCTCGGCTTCCAGGGCGATCACGCGGCGCGGTGGGAGACCTCGTTGCTGCTCGCGCTCCGGCCCGAACTGGTCGATCTCTCCCGCTTGCAGGGACAGGAGGAGCCGCCGCTCGGTGTGCTCGGGGAAGACCCGCGCGGCGCCTCGGCCGAATACGGGGAAGAAGCGATCCGTCATATCGTCGAGCGGGTACATCAGAAGGTGGGAGAGCTTCTGCGTGAGGCGAAATGGCCGCCTGCTACAAGCGCCTGAGCCCGGCATTCGATCCCGATGTCCAACGCGAATACCCCTGCGCCAACCGCGCCCGATACCGACCTGCGCTATCCGGCGACGATCATGATCCTCGCCGGCGGCAATGGCGCGCGCATGGGCGGGGTCGATAAGGCGCTGCTGCGCTGGGGCGAACGCTCCCTACTTGATACCATCGCTGCCGAAGCGCACTCCGCCGCGCAGGAGGTCCTGATAGTCGGCGGCGTGGCCGCTTGCCCTAGTGGCGCCGTTGTCGTCGAGGATGTCATCCCGGGATGCGGGCCTCTTGGCGGCCTCCACGCCGGATTAACGGCCGCGCGTTTCGAGCGCTGCCTCGCCGTGGCGTGCGATATGCCCTTCGTCACCGCGGAGGTCATCCGCGGGTTGCTCAGATTGGGCGACGGCTACGACGCCGTGGTACCCCGCGCCGCGGACGGCCTGCATCCGCTGCTCGCTGCCTATTCGCGTGCCTGTCTACCTTGCATCGAAACGCAACTCAGGAACGGCGATCGGAGGATGCGCTCTTTCTTCGACCGGGTACGCCTGCGGTGGATAAGGGAGGAGGAGCTGCGGCCCTTCGACCCCGAGCTGCGCTGCCTCTTCAACATCAACACCTGGCAGGACTACCAGCGCGCGCTCACAATCGCAGGACGTGCCTCGCCGGGCGATGGTACTATCCGCAGATGACGCGGATTTTGCGGAGGGCGCAGACTCGCATGGTAGGGCAGGCGTCTCGCCTGCCAACCTCATATTCCTCACCGCCGCGATTGCGGGACAAGCTTGGCCACCCTGACGCGTTACTACAGAGCAGGCCCGTTTGTGCTGCCTGTGGATAAAGACATGGCGCCGCCCATCATCTCCATAGTCGGCCGCCGCAATAGCGGAAAGACGACGGTGCTCGAAGGCCTGATCGCCGAGCTCACCCGCCGCGGCCTGCGCGTCGGCGTGCTCAAGCACAGCGATCACGGCTTCGATATGGACCGCGAAGGCAAAGACACCTGGCGCCATCGCCGGGCCGGTGCGCGCTCGGTCGGCATCGTGTCGCCGCGCGAGGCGGCCGTCATCCGGAGCTTGGACGGAGAGTTGCCTTTGGGGGAAGCGGTGGCCCTGCTCGGCGCGGACCTCGATGTGGTTCTCACCGAGGGCTTCAAGCAGGCGCCGACGATGAAGGTCGAAGTCGTTCGCGCTGAGACCGGCTGCGACATCGCGACGCCACCCGAGCAACTTCTTGCCGTCGTCTCCGACTGCCCGGTCGAGGCATCCGTCGCATGCCTCTCATTTGGCGACAGTGCCGCCCTGGCGGACCTTATCGTCAGCCACACTCGCCGACGCTGACGCCGGCGACATTCAACCTCCCCCTGGGGATCCGGGACCAGCAGTTGCCTCTGCGGTCGCACCACCGCCCGCAGTTGCCGCGCATGGTAGCCCGGATTATTCATGGCGACTGCGGTGGCGCGGCTGCACCGCGCTCCGGCATGAATAATCCGCGCGCGGGCACACGTGGCTAGTGCAGTAGCCATCACGCCGACGCGCTCGGCAGTATCAATAACCCAGGGTAGGGACCGAACGGCCGTGGTCTAATTAATGGTCCCGCTCGCAGCGGCGTTGGCGAGGTCGGCAACGCCGTTGCCGCTCTGCGGGATGCGCACGATGAGGTGCTGATCGGAGAGGTTGGCGGCGACAAAGAGCACGCCGCGCGGCACGCCGAGGATCGGTGTCACCAGGTCGCAGTCCGCCTTGAGCTTGAGAAACAGCGGCAGCGCGCGCGGGCGGTGAAAGCCGACCGTCAGGGGGCCGACCTCATCTTCACCCCGATGGGCCAGATGGTAGATGTACGTGCCCTCGCGGCTGAACAGTCCCTGGCGCTCGTAGACCTCGAGCAGGCTGAATTCGCGCGTATTCTCCGCCGTGCACGCCTGGCTCAGGTGATAGATCTCCTCCGTCAGCGCCAGCGCATCGGCGGAGCCCACGAAGTGATGGCTAAACCCATCGCCCAGCGCGCCCGAGAACTCCTCGGGCAACTCCACGAATTCGTAATAGCATCCGCGTTCCGAGAATACCACCCGCACGAGTTCGTTCGCGTACTCGAATCCTGGTTCGACTTGGGCCTTGATGAAGTCAATCAGTACCTGGTACTTGCGGCGAGCCTCGGCGCGGAGCAGAGCGAGTTGAGACTGCTCGTTCCACTCGTCCATCGCGCACACATGTCCTTTCGCTCGTCATCGGCCTGGCGTCGTGGCAGGGCGGCGGGGCGGTGATTGCTGGTGCGAGGAGGCGTCGAACGTAGCATATACGTCACCCTGTGCCGCTGTTTAGGTTCCATACTTTGTGGTATACTTTAATCGGATTGATGTACTATTTGTGGAGTCTTGGGGATTGCTCTTGCGGCGCACGCGACGCCGGTCAAGTCGCACGGTGCCACGACTCCACCGAATGGAAATGAGCCGCACGTGAAGGCAAAAGGACGAATCTGGTGCTTCGCGGCGGCGGCTGCCCTCCTCGTAGCCTCCCTCGCGCTCGCACAGCCGGCCATAGCTGATGAACCGCAGGCGACCCCCGCAGCGACCGAGCAAACTGCGCCTATCAGTCACGGGATCGCTCCCGGGGCGCCGGTAGTGTATGCAGCGGCGCCGACGGTGGCGCCGATGCCCGGTGTTCCCATAGTCAAACCCGCGCCCGACGGCGGCAAGGCCACGCCCGCCGAGATCGCGCTCGGCGTGAACGCGGCCCAGCAGATCGAGAAGGAGATGAAGGTTCTCGATGACCCGGCCGACGTCGAGCGCGTGATGAAGATCATCCAGCGTATCGCGCCGCACACCCAGCGGCCGGCGATGGAGTACCGCTCGAAGGTCGTAAGCGACCCCGGGATCAACGCGTTCTCTCTGCCGGGCGGCTATGCATATGTCACCAAAGGACTGCTCGATGCCGTCGAGTCGGATGACGAGCTGGCGGCGGTGATTGCGCATGAGATGGCGCATGTCTGCCTGAACCACGGAGTGGACCTGGCGCGCCGCGAGGCGAAGATGAACGGCAAGGTGGCCCTCGCGGTGCTCGCCTCGGTCATTGCGGGGAAGAACGTGGATCCAGGCAGCGTCGCGCTCATTGGGAGCCTGTTCAAGACCGGCCTCCTCAGCGGCTATAGCCAGCAGGCGGAGACGCAGGCGGACGCCAATGCCGTCGTTTATCTCCAAGCATCGGGCTACCATCCGGTGGCGATGCTGACGGTCATCGAGGGTCTGGCGCGCATGGAGATCACGCGCCCGTATGTCGAGCTCGGCATCTTCCAAACCCACCCGTTCCCGCAGCAGCGAGCGAGCTCAGTTCGCCTCGAGCTTATGACCATGGGGATTGACATCAACCCGCGGCTGGTGTTGAACACGCTCAAGACCAAGGCGGATACCGCTCAGGAAAACGGACGCACCATCGGGCGCGTCCACCTCGACGATTACGTGGTGTTCGAGCCTGCGGTGGAGGCAGGTGGCCTCTCGCCGCAGCAGCGCGCGGAGAAAGCCGCCGCCGACCTCGGCCACCAGATCATGGGCAATCTCCAGATGTACCAACTGCGCGTTGCCAACGGCGGTAGCCAGGCGACCGTGTTCGCGAACGGCGAGGCGGTGATAACGGTGCTGCCCGGCGATGCCGATTTCCATAACACGACGGCAGACGAGCTGGCGAAGCAAGCCGCCGACAAGATCAAGTTGGCCTTGTGGCAGGAGGCGGTGCGAAGGGCGTACTGAGGGGGCCTCTAACCACAGAGGACACCAAGCACACAGAGGGGATGTCGGGATCGGGCAGGAGGTGACTCCTGCCCTTAATTGTTAGCGGCAAGCGTCCGCTCGATATCGCCGCCACAACTGCGCAGACCTATCTTATGGGCGCCTCGAATCCCGCTGCGCGCTGGATGAAGGTGGCCATCTGCCCGCGGGTGACGCCTTGCGCGGGGCCGTACAACCCTCCCCCGATGCCTGTGGTCGGCGGGTTGCCGCCCCACGAATCCAGATCCGCTAGCCGCTCAATCCAGCCATAGAACGGATGCGTCTTGGGCACGTCGGTGAAGTGCGGAGTGGGCGAAGGGAGCGGCGTCTTGCCCGCGGCCTTGCACAGGAAAACCGCCATCTGCCCGCGGGTGATGCCGGCGGTTGCACCGTACAGCCCACCGCCAATGCCGCCGGTGACCCCGTTCAGTTTCAGCCGCTCGACATAGCCGTAGAACGGGTGCGTGCCGTCGGTCTCCGGGTTGTCATAGGTGCCGTTGCTCCCGCGCGATACGTCCGTGAAACTCGCGACCCCGGGATCGTACCACGACCAATCGGCGGTCGGCGGATTGTCGAACGCCCGACAGACGAACGCCGCCATCTGGCCACGCGTGACAGGGCTCGTCGGCGAGTAAAGCGGCGGCGCGGTTGAGGTGCCGCCGGTGATGCCTTGCGCATAGACCGCTTCCACGCCAGGCCACATGGCGTGAGCACGGGGGACATCGTCGAAGGACACGGTGGCCAGTTGGTACATGTAGATGTCGGCGTTGCCGTTGCTGAAGTCTGTCCACACGATACGGTTTCCCGAGACAAGCGCCCCCCATTGGTCAGCGGGGTCGGCGGCGACAGCCGTTTCGATTCCTGTCGCCAGATCGAACTTGTATATGTCCGAGTTCGAGTAGTCCCCTGGATCGGTCCGGTAGTCATCCCACGTGATCAAATCGCCACATATCGCAGGCACGTATTGGCCGCCTGGATGGACACAGATCGGCGTCTCCGTGCCGGTCGCCAGGTCGTACATGTAGATGTCGCCGTTCGATCCATCTCCTGGGTCGTTTCGATAGTCCTCCCACACAATGCGATCACCCCAGATTGCCGGGTAGCACTGAGCGGCCGGATGAGTGCAGATCGGCGTCTCCGTGGCGGTGGCCAGGTCGTACATGTAGATATCACCGTTGAGAAAATGCCCCGGGTTGTTGCGATCATCCTGCCACACGATGCGGGTGCCCCAGATAGAGGGGCAGGTCTGGTCGCCGGGCGCGGTGCAGATAGCCGTCTCCGTCTCCGTAACCAGGTTGTACATGTAGATATCGCCGTTCGACCAGTCGCCCGGATCGTTGCGATAATCCTCCCACACGATCAGGTCACCGTAGATCGCGGGATAATACTGGGCTGCGGGATCGGTGCAGATGGGTCGTTCCGTTTGCGTGGCGAGATCGTACATGTAGATGTCCCAGTTGCCGTTGCGATCATCCTGCCACACAACGCGGTTGCCGGAAATGCGCGGAGCCCAGTGATGACTGGTGCCTCCGCAGATGAGCATCTCGCTGGCAGTAGCGAGGTCGTACAGGTAGATGTCGGTGTCGGTGCCCTTGCGACCATCGTCGAAGACGATTCGGCTCCCGTCAAAGCCATCCGGAGACTCCCACGTCGGAAGGCTGGTGATCTGGGTCTCGCCCCACGTGGGGGCGAGGTCATACATGTAGATGTCGTTTTGGCCGTGGCGGCCGTCCTCCCAGACGATGCGGTCGCCATCGATTGCAGGGTTGTACGTGTCAAAAACGCCGACGCAGATGGGGATTTCAGTGCCCGTCGCCAGATCGTGCAGGTAGGTCTCCCGACCACCGACGCCCGCCTGATAGTTCATGTATGCGATCCTATCGCCGGAGATCGCTGGCGTCTCTTGGTCGCCGGGTCCCATGCACACCGGAGTCTCGGTTCGGGTGGAGACGTCATACATGTAGATGTCCCAATCGGCGCTGCCCAGGCCCTCGAAAACGATTCGGCTGCCCCAGATGGCGGGTGCCCACTGCCAGCCGGGCGCCGTGGAGACCGCCGTCTCAGTCGAAGTCGCCAGATCGTACATATAGATATCAGGGTTCGACCAGTCTCCGGGGTCGTTGCGACAATCGTTCCACACGATCAGGTCGCCGTAGATCGCGGGCGCGGTCTGCAGGGACGGCTCCGTGCACAGCGGCGTCTCCAGGCCGGTCGCGAGATCGTACATATAGATGTCATCGTTCGACCAATCTCCGGGGTCGTTGCGACCGTCCTCCCAGACGATGCGAGTGCCCCAGATAACCGGCAACATCTGGCAGCCGGGCGCCGTGCAGATGGCCGTCTCGACACCGGTAGCCAGGTCGTACATATAGATGTCGCCGTTCGACCCATCACCCGGGTCGTTGCGATAGTCCTCCCAGACGATACGGTCACCGTAGACGGAAGGGCAGTATTGGTCACCCGCGTGAACGCAGATCGGCACCTCCAAGCCGGTGCGGAGATCCTTCATGTAAATGTCGGAGTCGATGCCGTTACGCATGTCATCCCATACGATCCGGTCTCCGGAGATATGCGGCCACAGTTGATCCCCGCTCGCGACGCAGACCGCGCGCTGCTTGCCTGCGTAAGCCGGCAGCGAGACCGCAACCGTAAGCACACAGCATGACAGGAATACGGCGAGTGCGCTGACGCGATATCTCATGTTCCTTCCTTATGTGTCAGAGGTAGGACGATGCAAGTCCGCGACAAACGACGACAGTCCGACGTCTCGCGGGCCGCGTTGCCCCAGCGACTTACCGGCCCCGACGTGCGATTGGCTCTGCCCGGCCTCTCAGTACGGTATGTTGAACGCCCGGCACAGGAAAGGCGCCATTTGCCCGCGCGTCACAATCTGCGTGGGGCAGTAGCGGCGCGGGTTATCCGCGCAACCAGTCGTTGGCGGCACGATCCATGATCCCGGATCGGCCAAGCGCTCGATCCAGCCATAGAACTGATGCGTGCCGTCCGTCTCCGGATTCGAGTACATACCGTCGCTGCCCCGCGGCACGTCGGCGAATGTGGCAACGCCGGGGTCGCGCCAGGCCTTCTCCATCGCCCGACACAGGAACGCCGCCATCTGCCCCCGTGTGGTCGCCTGGGCCGGGCAGTATATCCCAGCTCCGCAGCCCGTGGTGGGCGGGGCGCCGCCCCACGACG
>Ga0315282_10010581_pt1 | contig 14432 bp, 12 predicted proteins | sample YL17G07_20_MG_FD_203693 | JGI IMG/M metagenome (GOLD analysis project Ga0315282, IMG submission 203693) | Sediment microbial communities from Yellowstone Lake, YNP, Wyoming, USA - YL17G07_20 | ecosystem: Environmental > Aquatic > Freshwater > Lake > Sediment | place: USA: Wyoming | collected...
AAGGCAGAGCGGCTGGCCCTCCGTCAGCGCAAAGGCGTCCTCCGCACCGACGACTGGCTGGATGAATACCTTGGCTTCGCCGGATCCGAAAGCTGACCGCGGGCCTCAGCCGCGACCCCGAGAAAGAATAATTCGTACATTCGAGGTGAACATGGGCAATCGGAAAACCGTCAATTTGTCGCTCCTTGTATGGCTTGTCTTCGCGGCGGCTGCTCTGGCAGATGACGGCCAGGCACGGCGAATCCTTCAAACCAGCGGCATAGAGGGTGGACTGGTAGTCCACCTCGGCTGTGGCGACGGCAAGCTGACGGCTGCCCTTGGCGACGGCGACGCGTTCCTCGTGCATGGCATCGACGCCGACGGCAGGCTGTTCTACGCCTTCGATGAAGGGCTGACATCCATCACCGAAAAGCCCATTCCCGACCGCTGGACACTTATTGCCCGAGATGCCTTCAACGGCGTGCTTCTATGGAAGAGGCCCCTGGCCAACTGGGGCGCTGATGCGTGGCGGGCCAAGGCACTGAGAAGCGCTCCCCAAATGGTGCCCTATCTCATGGTGGCCGGCGGGCAGCGGCTGTTCATCGTGCTCGATGAGGCCAAAGGCGTGTCGGCCCTGGACGCCGCCACGGGCAAGCTCCTGGCCACTTACGAGGGAACCGCCAGGGCCACGGAGATCCGCTATCTCGACGGCGTGTTGCTGGTCGTAACGGGCAACGACCAGCTTGTGGCCATTGACGTGATCGGCGGCAGGCAGATGTGGTCGGTCAAAGGCCGGATTCCCCCACAAACGCTGGCCGCGCAAGGCGACAAGGTGTTCTGCCATCTCGACGGAAAGCTGAAGTGCCTGACGCTCGGCGACGGCAAGACAGTGTGGCAGAGCGACGAGGAACTCACTCCGAAGCGGCTGAGCGTGCATGACAACTACATCCTGCTGGCCTTGAACGGAAAGATCCAGGCCCGGGCGGCTGACTCCGGCAGAAGGCTCTGGGAGCAGAGCGGCGAAGCGTCCAGAGGCGATCTCTTCATCGTTGACAATCGCGTCTATCAGCCGTCGGGACTGACGGTAGTCGTTCGGGACCTGGCCACGGGAAACGTGACGGGCCGGATCGATCCGTCCGAAGTCATGACCATGGGCCATCATCCGCGATGTTATCCGGGCAAGGCGACCGAGCGATTCTTCATCTCCGCCAATCGAGGCATCGAGTTCATCGATCTGTTCGGCAAGGACCATGCGCAGAACGACTGGGCACGCGGGCCGTGCACTTTCGGAATTCTGCCCTGCAACGGATTACTCTATGCGCCGCCGAACCCTTGCTTCTGCTTCACGGGCGTCAAGGTGACAGGCTTCAACGCCTTCACCGGCGCCGAAGTGAAGGCGGATATTGACCCGCGTGCGCCGGACCGGCTGGAGAAATTCCCCGCCCATGAAAAGCCCGCCTCGGCCGATTCCAGGCCGCCGGGCCTCGCGTCATCGGAACCGACGGGCGATTGCTGGCCAGCGTACCGGCACGACAGCCGCCGCAGCGGGTCCACCACGGCAAAGGTTCCCGAGAATCTCAAGCCGGCGTGGCAAGTCACGCTCGGCAGCCGACTCACGCAGCCGGTGATCGCCGGCGGACGGGTCTTCGTTGCATCGAAAGATACGCATGCTTTGCACGTATTTGACGCCATGACCGGCCGGGAGGTGTGGCACTACACGGCCGACGGGCGCATTGATTCTCCGCCAACGGTCGTTGGAGAGCTCGTTCTTTTCGGCTGCACCGATGGCAGCGTCTATTGCCTCGACACTTCGTCGGGACGACCAACGTGGCGCTTCCGCGCCGCGCCCACGGATCGGAGGATTGTTGCCTTTGGCCAACTAGAGTCGCCCTGGCGCGTGCATGGCAGCGTGCTGGTCGAAGATGGAATTGCGTACTTCACGGCGGGCCGTTCGACAAACCTCGACGGGGGCATTGGGGTCTTCGGCCTGGACGCTCAAACCGGCAAGCTGCTGCACCAGACGCGATTGGACACCTGGTCGAGGACGAGAAAGGACGCGGAAGGCAAACCGTTCATTCCCGGGTATCACATGGAAGGTGCGTGCTCTGACATCCTCACGGCCGAAGGAGGTTATATCTTCCTCGGCCAGTACAAACTCGACCGCTCGCTTAAACAGCAGGACGTCCCCTATGCGATGATCGACCCGAAGAACAAGTCCAAGGCCATGGGCATGGAAGAGTTGATGAACGAGCCCTATTCGCAGGAGGTCGGGACGCAGAAGAAGGACGAACTCATTCAGCGTAACTGGCAGCTCAGGCAATGGCCCAAGATGGCCCAGGAACTCCGGGAGAAATACGGCGCCAGCAACCTTGGCGAGAGGACGATGGGACGGCACGTCTTCGCCACCGGCGGATTCCTGGACGATGAGTGGTACAACCGCACTTTCTGGATGTACTCGCAGACCTGGCCCGGCTACTACATAGCAAACAGGGCCGCCAAGACGGGCCAACTGCTCTCGGTCGACAGCAAGAAGACGTACGCCGTACAGGCTTTTCCCCGGCGGAACCTCCAAAGCCCGCTGTTTACGCCGGCGGGAGCCGGTTATCTGCTGCTGGCCGACGACAACGACAATGAGCCGGTATTACCCGACTACACCCGCGGCGTTCCCAAGGGCATCGGCTTCACGCGGGCGAATCCTCCGGTGTGGTTCAGTTGGCTGCCGGTTCGCATGAGGGCGATGGTCGCCACGGCGGATGTGCTCTTCGTGGCCGGTGCGCCCGACGTGCTCGACCCGAAGGACCCCATGGCCGCCTTCGAGGGCCGAAAGGGCGCCGTCCTGCTGGCCTTGTCGTGTGCGGACGGCAAACAACTGGCGCGATACGAACTCGACGCGCCGCCGGTATTCGACGGGCTGTCGGCAACCACCGCCCGGTTGTACCTCTCGACGACCGACGGCAAGGTTATCTGCATGGCGACGGCGGAATAGGCCTGTCCTCGCCCCGCTCAGACCTTGTCCGGCAGTTCGTAGCCTTTTCTGTGCGGGCGGTCGAGCATCTTGTTGGCCTCGTCGTCGCCGATGAACCGTTCGGCCTTGGGGTCCCACTTCAACTCCCGGCCCAGCCAGCGTGCGATGTTGCCCAGGTGGCATACGGTGGCGGAGCGGTGGCCGGTCTCGACGTCGGCGATGCAGCGTTTGCGGGTCTTTATGCACTCGTAGAAGTTCCCGAAATGCCCGCTGCCGGGGTGCTCGGGCAACTCTTGCGGCTTGAGCGGCTCGGCGACAAGTTCCTTCGGGTCGGACCAGAGCTTGCCGCGGTCGATTCCGATCATGCCCTTTTCGCCGTGGAAGAGCCCGCCGCCGTCGGGGCCATTGGCAAGCTCCATGACGATGCCGCCGGCGTATTCCATGAAGACCTTCGGGTGAATGGTCTGGCTCTCGCCGGCGCCGCGGGCGTGGGGCTCTTTCAGGATCGGCGCCTTGAACGGCTCGCCCTCGGTCCAAACCTTCACCGGACCGCTGTCGTCCATGCCCAGTGCCCACTGGATCATGTCGAACCCGTGGCTGCCCCAGCCTGTCATCTCGCCGCCGGAGAACTCCTGGAAGCTGATCCAACCCGGCTTGGACCTGGGGGCATAGAGGTCCGCGTTGTAGGCCGCGGACACAGGTCCGCACCACATTTCCCAGTCGATGCCGTCGGGCACCGGCTGGGCGGGCAGGTGGCAGGGCCAGGGGCTGGGGTAGTTCTTGGCGATTACCTTTTTGATCTTCCCGGCCCGGCCCGCCCGAACCATCGCGCAGCCGATGATGTTCGTCTGTATCGACCGCTGCTGGCTGCCGGTCTGGAAGACGCGCTGGTACTTGCGGACGGCCTCGACGACCTTCCGGCCCTCGGCTATCGTCAGCGTCATGGGCTTTTCGGCGTAGACATCCTTGCCTGCCTGGGCGGCATGGATGCACACAAGGGCCCGCCAGTGGTCGTTGGTGGCCGTCACGATGGCGTCGATGTCCTTGCGCTCAAGCAGTTTCCGGTAGTCCTGGTAAGCTTCCGCGCCGTACTTCTCCGCCCGCTGGCGGGCACGAGGAAGGTTCACGTCCGCGATGGCGATCACGGCGTTGTCGCCGTGGCCGGCAATCAGCCCGCTGCCCTGGCGGCCGACGCCGATATAGCCCAGGCCGATCCTGTCGTTGGCGCCCGGCTGGCCTGGTTTGCCCAGCACGTGAGAGGGTATGAACATGGGCGCCGCCACAACGACGGATGCGGCCGCACTGCGGCGCAGGAACGTCCGGCGGGTGGTCCCTCTTGCGGATACTTGTTTATGCGACATCATGATTCTCCTTGCCCTGAATCCTGATCATTCACTAACCGCTGAGATCGATTCTCGCCGGTCCTGGGCCAAACGTCAAACGCAAAGGCAGCCCAATCGCTCAGGACCCGATGCAATGACCAGCAGCGTATCAGGATGGTCCTCGACCCGTTTCGTTGCCGCCAGGCTTGAATGTGGCGCCCTTACCCGCGGTAGGCGTCGATCCAACTGATCTTGAGCTCGCGGGGGCCCTTGCCTTCGGGCAGTGCCAGTTCCACCGACACGCCGCCGGGGCTCTGGACGACGCTGTGGCCCACGTTCGCCGCGTCGTTCATATCACCGCGGCTGATGGTCGCGCTGAACCCTTCCAGCCGGCGGTACGGGCGGCCTTGTCCGTACTGGAGCCGGACGCGCAGGTTGGCGGGCCAGTCGCCGCCCTGGTTGACCAGCGTCATCGATCCGATGCCCGAGGGGCTCGTGACCAGGATCACGGTGACGGCGTCTTCCCGGATGACCGACGCGGCGTCTTCCTTCTTGCGGGTCTCCTTGACGACCACCGTGACCGGCTGGCTCGTCGCGGCCGGTCGCGTGGCGGGCCCACTGGCCGGGGCGCTGGCGGGCCGGCGGGCCGGCGCCCTGCGGACGAGTGAGATCATGCTCGCCGTCGCCTTGTAGCAGTACAGGGAGGCCTGGACTTCGTCTCCCGCCTTGACCGCCATCGGAACCCGCGAAATGTAGTTCTTGAACTCCGCCGGGAGCTTGGCCTCGCCCGTGCGGTAGAGCACCTTGTCCACCTTGAGGCTGATGGCGGTCACGATGGTCTTGTTGGGGTGGTTGCAGGTCGGATTGAGCCCGCATTGCGACGTTCGCAGGGGGCAGTAGCCCACCGAACCCGTGGAGGTGACGGTAGCCTGGACGATGGCGTAGGCAGTGACGTGGTCGGGGTAGGAGTCCTTGATCTCGCGCTGGAAGAACTCCAGCGTGCTCTGATCCAGGGCAGCCTTGGCCCGCTCCACGTTGCCGCCGGCCTGGGCCGCGGCAGCCAGCGCCAAGAATCCCAGAACGATCATCAGCAGCGGTCTCGCGGCCATGTGGGATGTCTCCTTTCGCCGGCCCCGGCGGCTTACAGGTCGGCCTGGGGCATGGCCATGACCTGCCGGACGGTGAAGACCGGGCCGTCCTTGCAGACGTAGAGACTGCCGACGTTGCACCGCCCGCACTTGCCCACGCCGCACTTCATGCGGTTTTCAAGCGTGGTGTAGATGTTGTCGGGTGTGAAGCCCAGCTCGGTGAGCACGGGCAGGGAGAACTTGATCATGACGGGCGGCCCGCAGACCAGGGCGACACAGTTGTCGCTGGAAGGCGCCGCTTCCTTCAGCACGGTCGGCACGAAGCCGATCCTGCCTGTCCAGTCGGGCGTCTGGCCGCCGGGGTCGACGGTGGTGACGAGCTGGACGTCGCCGCGGGAGGCCCAATCGGCAAGCTCGTGCTTGTAGACCAGGTCCGCGACGGTCCGCGCGCCGTAGACGATTGCAACGCGCCCGAACTCGCTACGGCGGTCGAGGATGTTCCAGATGACGCTCCGCAGAGGCGGCAGCGCAATCCCGCCGGCGATGAACAGCAGGTTCCGCCCCCGCCAGGAGTCGATCGGGAAGTGCGTGCCGTACGGGCCGCGGAAGGTGATGGTCTGGCCGACCTCGCGGTCGGCAAGGGCCGACGTCACCCGCCCGACCCGGCGGAAGGTGCACTCGATGTACTCCTGCCGCGTCGGCGGGCTGGCGACGCAAAAGACGCTCTCGCCGGCGCCGGGCACGCCGTAGATGCCGAACTGCCCCACGCGGTAAGCCGCGAAGAAATCCCGCCGCGTCTGGTCGTGGGCAAACTCCAGCCGCAGGGTGCGGACGTCGGGCGCCTCGTCGCGGCTGGCGGCGATCCGCATGACCGTCGGTTGGTAGATGTTCTCAATCATCTGGCCGGAACCTTCTGGATATCCTCGATGGCCTGGCAGATTTCCACTATGCCCAGCCCGGCCGGGCAGACCCGCTGGCATCGCCCGCAGCCGGAGCATCCGACCAGGCCGAACCGCTCCGGGATGTACGACAGCTTGTGCATCAGGCGCTGCCTTCGCCGCGCGGCCTGGTCAATCCGCGGGTTGTGTCCGCCGGCGTGTTGGGTGAACAGGGCCAGGGCGCAGGTGTCCCAGTTGCGGTACCGCACGCACTGAGAGCGCGTCGTCTCGTCCTGGATGTCGAAGCAGTGGCAGGTTGGGCAGGTGAACGCGCAGGCCCCGCAGCCCAGGCACGCCAGCGACCACTTCTGCCAGAGAGGCGAGTTGAAGTTCGCGGCAAGCCACTTGGTGACGGCGGGGCGGTCGAATTTTTGCGGGACCTCGGCGGGCTCGTCGGCCGTGACGGTCGCCTCGGACAGAAGCGCCCCGGCGGCGTCGGCCAGGGCCCGGCCCTTGTCCGTCAGCGGCTCGAGGATGAGCTTGGCGCCCGCCTCGGCCGGACGAAGGACGGCGTCGGCGCCGGCGGTGCCGTCGGGCCGACCGCCAACACTGGTGCAGAAGCACTGCTCGTCGGCAGAGGCGCAGACCAGGCTGACGATAGTGACGGCCGAGCGGCGGGCATTGTAGAACGCGTCGGGGAAGTCCCAGTTGAAGATCGTGTCCAACAGGCTTACCGAGGCCGCGTCGCACGGGCGAACGCACAGCGCGGCGGTCTTAGCCGTATCGACCGGCGCCTCCTGCACGGTGAAATCGCCGCCGTCGAGCCCGAATCGCCCGATCACCTCGCTTGGCGGGAAAAGGGCGTCCTTGATGGAGTTGACGGGCACGACGTCGGTGCGCACAGCCGCGCCGGGCGACCAAGGCGCCAGGCGGACCACCTTGCCGTCCTCGATGGGCAGCAGGACGCGCCAGCCCGCGGCGGACAGCGCCGCCGCCAGTTCGCCGATCTTGTTTGCTTCCAGCACTTTCATGGCAGCCTCAACGGATGAAATCGTCCTTGTCTTCCGGGCGGAAAGATCCCATTACGGGCTTGGCGGCCGGATCCAGCCCGGGCTTGGCGCCGAACTGCTCTTGCACTTCCTGGGCGGTGCTTAGGTTCAGAAGCATCAGCGGGATGCCCTGTGGGCAGGCCGCCTCGCACGCCCCGCACAGGACGCACCGCCCAGCCTGGTGAAAGGCGCGGAGGATGTGCCACGCGTAGTTGCCGTGCCCGCGGGCGGCGGTAGAGACCCACTGGGGCATGTTCGTTTCCGCCACGCACCGCCGGCAGTAGCAGCCCGGGCAGGCCGCCCGGCAGGCGTAGCATCGCGTGCACTTGGCGAACTGCTCCCGCCAGAAGGCCGACCGCTGGGCCGGCGTCATGGCGGCAAGCTCCCGCGCGCGGGCCGCCAGGTCCGGGTCGACCTCGGGGGATGCGTAGTGCTTGCGGACGATTTCGGCGGCGGCGGCGACGTCGACGACGCCGTGATACTCCTGCGGCCCGACGGCCAGGGCAAGCACGGACCCGTCCGGCACCTGCGACTCGGCCGCCAGGACCACCAGGCTTCGCAGGGTAGCCGGGGGCGCGACGATGGCCAGCGGGGCGTTTCGGCGGACTTCCGGCCGGGCCAGGTACGCCGCGAGGTTCAGCGTGCACTGCGGCCCGTAGTGCAGGGAATCGGCCCCTTGCGGCTCGGTGAGGAACACGGGCACGCTTCGGCCATTACGAAGGCCGTAGCCGATGACCATCTTGGCCCGGCCTTCGGTCAGCAGGCGTGCGGCGTCGGCGCGGATTGATTCGGTGACGTTCACGCTTGCCTCCTGGCCGGATTGTCCGACGCGAATGGCCCCAGGCCGCGGACGCGCTCGGTGATGTCGTTGATCAGGTCGGCGAACTTGCGGCCCTCGGCGGCTGAGACCCAACTGAAGTGCAGCCTTCCGGGGTCGATGCCGGTGAAGTCCAGCAGTTTGTGGAACACGGCCCAGCGTCGGCGGGCGTGGTAGTTGCCGCTGGTGTAGTGGCAGTCGCCGGGATGGCAGCCGCTGACGAGCACGGCGTCGGCGCCGCCCTCGAAGGCCTTGAGGATGAATAACGGGTCGATCCGCCCCGTGCAGGGCAGCTTGATGATGCGCACGTTGGGGGCGTACTGCATGCGGCTGGTGCCGGCCAGGTCGGCCCCGGCGTAGGTGCACCAGTTGCACACGAACGCCACGATCCGCGGCTCGAAGGTCTCGCCCGTGGCGTCCCGCGTCGTGTTCTTGTTGGCCTTTGTCTGTTCCATGCGTTCGACTTTGTCTTGAGTCTCAACCGGGCATCGAGGCCCTTACTCCAGCGTGGCGATCTCGGCGAAGACCTGCTCGTCGGTAAAGCCGTCCAGGTCGATGCTGTGGCTTCGGCACAGGGCCGCGCACGTCCCGCAGCCCTGGCAGAGGCCCTCGTTGACTCGGGCGACCTGGGCGGCCGGCGCGCCCGCCCTGGCCGGCAGGGCCGCGTCCTCGATCGCCCGGTACGGGCAGGCGTTAATGCACGCCCGGCAATGCACGCAGGTCTGGCTGTTGACGCGGGCGATGATCGGCTCGCGCTCGAGCTCGTCGCGGCTCAGCAGGCCCAGCACCTTCGACGCCGCCGCCGACGCCTGGGCCACCGAGTCGGGGATGTCCTTTGGGGCCTGGCACGCCCCGGCCAGGAACACCCCCGCGGCGGCCGTCTCCACCGGCCGAAGCTTGGGGTGCGCCTCGCTGTAGAACCCGTCGCCGTCGTAGGGCACGCCCAGCATCTGCGCGAGCTTCTCCGAGCCGGCCCGCGGCACCACCGCGTCTGCCAGCACCACCATGTCCGCCTCGATCGTCACGGGCTTCCCGGCCAGCGTGTCGGCCCCGCGGACAATCAGCTTGCCGTCGGCCCTGCGATATACCCGGCTGACGCGCCCGCGGACGTACTCGGCCCCGTCGGCCTCGATTGCGCGGCGGACGAACTCCTCGTAGCCCTTTCCGGCCGCCCGAATGTCCATGTAGAACACCACCGCCCGACCGTCGTGAACCTTGTGCCGGTAGAGCATGGCGTGCTTGGCGGTGTACATGCAGCAGATCTTCGAGCAGTACGCCTTGCCCATCTTCTCGTCGCGGCTGCCGCAGCACTGGATGAACACGACGGTCTTCGGCTCGGCCTGGTCGCTGGGGCGCTGGATTCGCCCGCTCGTCGGCCCGCTGGCCGAGGCAAGCCGCTCGAAGGCGAACCCGTCGATCACGTCCTTGAGCCTCCCGCCGCCGTACTCGCCGTAGGCCGAGTGGTCCCAGAGCTCGAAGCCCGTCGCCAGGACTATCGCACCCACCTTCACCTGCACCAGCTCGTCCTTGTCCTCGAAGTTCACCGCCCCGCGCGTGCAGACCTTGGCGCACAGGCCGCACTTGCCCTTGGTAAGCCTGATGCAGTGCTCGGCGTCGATGACGGGCTTGTTGGGCACCGCCTGGGGGAACGGGGTGTAAATGGCCGTGCGGGTGCCGAGGTTCGCGTCGAACTCGTTGGGGATCTTCTTCTGCGGGCACTTGGTGCTACAGTCGCCGCAGCCGGTGCACTTGGCCACGTCCACGTACCTTGCCTTGCGGCGGACGGTGACCTGGAAGTTGCCGACGAAGCCCTCTACCGCCGCCACCTCGCTGTACGTCATCAGGGTGATGTTCGGGTGGGTGGCGGCCTCAACCATCCGCGGCGTCAGGATGCACTGGCTGCAATCCAGCGTCGGGAAGGTCTCGCTGAGCCGGGCCATGTGCCCGCCGATCGACGGGCTCTTCTCGACCAGGATCACCTTCCTGCCGCCGGCGGCGATGTCCAGCGCGGCCTGGATGCCCGCTATGCCCCCGCCGACGACCATTGCCGTCGGCTCGATGGGCACCCGCACGGGCAGCAGCGCGCGGTTGCGCTTGACCTTCTCGACCATGACGCGGACCAGGTCGACGGCCTTTGCCGTGGCCGCGGCGCGGTCCTCGTGCACCCACGAGCAGTGCTCGCGGAGATTGGCCATCTCCAGCAGGTAGGGGTTTAGCCCCGCCTGGGCGGCGGCGCGGCGGAAGGTGACCTCGTGCATTCGCGGGCTGCACGCGGCCACCACCACGCCGGTCAGCTTGTGCTCGGCTATGGCGCTGCGGATCATCGCCTGGCCGGGGTCGGAGCACATGTACTTGTAGTCGACGGCCACCGCCACGCCGGACATCTTGCCCGCCTCGGCGGCGACGGCGGCGCAATCGACGGTCCGGCCGATGTTCTCCCCGCAATGACAGATGAACACGCCTACTCGCGCCATGTCAGCGGCTCCCTTCCACCGGCTGGGCATGCCGGGCCGAGGCCGCGGACATCGCGTCGGTGAAGTGCAGGTTCAGCCCCAGCGCCTTGGGCTCCAGCCCGGCCGCCAGGCCCAGCACTTCCGTAAGGTACAGCACCGGCATCCGCCCGGCGCCTTGGAAGTCGCCGCCCATGCCCTTTTGCCTCATGTCCAGGTTGCTGTGGCACATCGGGCAGGCAGTCACGATGGCCTCGGCCCCGCACGCGCGGGCGTCGCGCATGATGGCCCCCGAGAGGTCCGTCACCGCGGGCGTCAGCGACATGCTGAAGCCGCCGCCGCAGCACTCGGTGGCGAAGTTCCAGTCCACCACCTCGCACCCGGCGGCCCGGAGAGCAGCCTCCATGCCGTCGGGGTTCTCGGCGTCCTGGCCCTCGACGATGTCCTGGCCCCGGCTCAGCAGGCAGCCGTAGTAGGCCGCCACCTTCAGAGCCAGCGGGCTGATCAGTTTCGCCGCCAGCCCGTCGGCCAGCAGGCGGGAGACGAACTCGTTGAGATTGAGCACCTTCACCGTGCCGCGATAGTCCCGGCCGGTGACTTCCCGCATCCTGCCGGCCAGCTCGGCGCTGCGGGCGAGGCGCACGTTCGTGCCCTTGAGCCGCGAGAAGCACGCCGCGCACGGGGCAAGCAGTTCGGTGATGCCCTGCTGTTCGGCCAGCGCGAGGTTTCGGCAAGGCAGCGCGACGGCCAGTTCGTGGCTGAGGTTGTGGGCGGCCGTTGCGCCGCAGCAGTTCCAGTCGTCGACCTCGCGAAGCTCCACGCCCGCCAGGCGGCAGACCTCGCGGAGGGACATGTCGAGTTCCCGGCCGCCGCCGTGAAGGGAGCATCCCGGGTAATATCCGATCGTCTTCATCGGCGGGCCTCCCTGCACGCGGCGAAGATTCGGCGGATCTCCGCCTTGTCGCGCACTCGCTGTGACTTCAGGTGCAGCTTGCCGCGGACGACCATCGCGGGGGCCAGCGCCACGTCGCTGAAGAAGTCCCGGCTGGCAAGCTTGTAATTGCGGACCAGCGGGAACTCGTTCATCCGCCCGCCGCTTTCCACCGACTTGAGGAACGCCTTGTGGAAGGCCACGATCTTCCGCGCCGCCTTGGACGCCTTGCCCTGTTTGCAGGACATCTCGCGGAGGCAGTCCATGACCGCGGCCGGGTCCAACTGGCGCGGGCAGCGCTGCGTGCAGGTCAGGCATCCGGCGCAGGCCCAGATGGCCTCGCTGGCCAGCAGCGCCTCGGTGGCGGCCTCGTCGCCGATCTGGACCAGGCGCATCACCTGGTTGGGCGACATGTCCATGTACGCGGCCATAGGGCAGCCGGCCGTGCACTTGCCGCACTGGTAACACTCCGCCACGTTCACGCCCGTGTGCCGCGACACATACGATGCGAGTTGGGATGTTCTGGTCTGACTCACCTGCCTTCTCCACGGCAGCCAGAGGCAAGCTGCCCGCCCGGCTCCGGGGCCTGAGAATCAAGGCCCTTACGGCGCCTTTGAAGCAGCTCGCGGCTCCTCGGTCTGTCCGTCATAATCCACTTACACATAACATTCTAGCAAACGGCGGAAGGCGTTTGCAAGCCAGCCGCCCGGCTTCGCCTTCGGCTACGCCGTGGCAAAGCCCGGCACCGTTTTCCTGTCCTGTCAAGCCCGGGCTCCCGGTTGCGCCGCTCTGGTTGCCGGTTCTGCTTCTGCCGGCTTGTGACCACCGCCGCCCGCCTTAATCAGTGCGACAGCTTGGCCTTGATGAGCTTCAGCAGGACGTTGCTGTCGATGGGTTTCTGAAGCACGCCGGACAGGCCCATGGAGGCGGGGTCGACGTTGAGGCTCAGCCCGTCGCCGACGGAACTGAGCATGTAGACCGGCCTGGTGTTTCCCTCGGCCTTGAGCTCGCGGACAAGCTGGGCGCCGGCGTCCACTTCTTCCATCATCAGGTCGACGATGATCAGGTCGGGCTTGTCGGCTTTGTAGACCTTCAGCCCATCTTCGGCGCTGGCGGCCTCGACCATGATGTAGCCGTTGCTTTCAAGCACAACGCGGGTGCTGTCGAGCACGTCCTGATCGTCGTCCACGTACAAGATCACGTATTTTCCGTTCTTCATGGTCGATCCTCTTTTGTCTCGCCGGCGGGGGCTGCTCCGCCGGCCGGCGTATCTTTTCCGGCTACCTCACAAAGATGAAGAAAAAGAAGAAACAGCTTCGGAGGGGGATTACATGGATTAAAGGATTACATGGATGGAAACATCTGTTTCTTCTTAATCCATGTAATCCTTTAATCCATGTAATCACCTTCTAATGCTTCTTTTTCTTCTTCTTTTCTCTGTGCCTCTGTGTCTCTGTGGTAATCCTGCTCCCGGCCGCCGCCTCGAAGTCGCGCTGCCGGAGCACCCTTGTCAGGAACTCCGTCGCGGCGGCGAGGTTGGCTTTGGCCCTGTCGGACAGCGCGTCGCGGAACTCGTTGAACTCGTATCCTCGGATGCCGAGAACATAACCTTTCGTTTCGGCCCGGAAAAGCTCCCGGGCCAGTGCCATCACGACCTCGGGCTCGCAGCCGTGGCTGGAGAACCCGAGTTCGCCCTTGGGCTCGACCGGCCGGAGAAAATACGGCTCCGGGCCGGTCTCGGCGGCGTCGACAAAGACGACCACCTTGTGCGCCGCCGCCGCCGCGGCGTCCTCGACGATCAACTGGTAGTCCGCGTCGAGGTCCACGCCGTCCAGGGCGAGTCTCTCCAGCGCCTCGATCAAGGCCGGCCCCAGGCCGTCGTCCATCCGCCCGGGGTTGCCGTAGCCGATCACCAGCACGTCGCCGCCTTCGGCGGTCATTATCTCGCCTCTTTTGCCATCCTGTCCAACAGGTTGCCGTCCGCGTCGTGAAGCTCGACGGCCAGGGGCATCTTGCCCAGCGCGTGCGTCGCGCATGACAGGCACGGGTCGTACGCCCGGATCGCCACCTCGACGCGGTTGAGCAGGCCCTCGGTGATCTTGGGCTTGCCCGAGAGGAACTCCGCCGCCACGCCCCGGACGGCCCGGTTCATGGGCTCGTTGTTGCTGGTCGTCGAGACGATCAGGTTGCACATCGTCACCTGGTCGTTCTCGTTGACCTTGTAGTGATGGAACAGCGTGCCGCGCGGGGCCTCGACGATCCCCACGGCCTCGCTGCGCCTCTGGCCCTTGACGACCAGGTCCGTGCCCTGGAGGTCACGGTCGCTGAGCAGGGCCTGGATCTTCTCCATCGAATGCAGCAGTTCGATCATCCTGGCCCAGTGGTAAGCCATCGTGATGTTGTTGGGCTTGCCGGACGTTACGGCCATGAACTCCTTGCGCGCCGCCTCGGCCTCGGGCGTGTCGATGAACTTCGCGGTGTTGACTCGGGCCAGCGGGCCCACGCGGTACCAGCCGTCCTCGGGCCCGATGGACTTGATGAACGGGAACTTCATGTACGACCAGTCGCGGACCTCCTCGGCGACCACGTCGGCATACTTCTGGTCGTCGACGTTCTCGAAGATGGCCTTGCCGGCTGAGTCGATCGCGCAGAGCTTGCCGTCGTAGAGGTCCATCGCCCCGTCGTCGCGGCGGATCGACAGGTGGTTGGAATCGAACGAGCCGAAGCCCTTGAGCGAATCGAGGTGCTCGACGGTGTAGTCCTTGGCGATTTTCAGCGCCCCGCGCGACCAGGTCATCATCCGGGCGACGTCCTTGAGCAGCGCGTCGCGCTCGGCAATCGAGAGGTTCTTGTTCATCCCGCCGGGAATAGCGCCGGTGCCGTGGATCTTCTTGCCGGCCGTGGCCTTGATGATCTCCTGCCCGAACTTGCGCATCATCACGCCCTGGACCGC
>Ga0315282_10010582_pt1 | contig 14431 bp, 11 predicted proteins | sample YL17G07_20_MG_FD_203693 | JGI IMG/M metagenome (GOLD analysis project Ga0315282, IMG submission 203693) | Sediment microbial communities from Yellowstone Lake, YNP, Wyoming, USA - YL17G07_20 | ecosystem: Environmental > Aquatic > Freshwater > Lake > Sediment | place: USA: Wyoming | collected...
TATACGGTCAGGATGAGGATGCTGCCTCTCAGCGGCCGAAGAGAGCTCAGTCGATCGAGCCGACTTTCCTGTCGTAGTCCTCCCCGTCGATCGTGAACAGGTGCTTCTTCAGGCTTTGCTTGACGACTTCTTTATAAGCTCTAGAATCGAAATATTCTCTGAGCTCTTTCGCGAGAGGAAACAGCTGTTCTTCGGCTTTCCATTCATAGACCGCGCCGGCCGCCGTTCGCAGGCAGTTAAGATGGACGGCCCAGGCCAGCTGCTTGATGGGCATATGGCTGAACGTCCTCCGGATGGACTGCACTTCGCCTTCTTTCTCGGGACTGTAAAAATGGAAATACCGGGAAAACAGCACGGCATTATGATAGAAGGCGGGAAAAGCCAGGATGCCGTCCTTTCGCGTCAGCTTGGCGAGAAAGATGAAAAGATCCATGACCTTTTTGCCTATGCCCAGTCCCGGATGCCGCTGTCCGGGAAGCGACCCTCTTTTTTCTGAGAACTCCGCGGCCGGATTCTGCAGCGTCAGCCATTCCACGATCAGGCTTTTCGTCTCCCTCAACGCGAATCCGGGGACCGGTCTGTCCCTGGGAACGAAAACGCCTTCTTTTATTTTAAGATCGACGATGAGGTTGTCCGGCTTTTTCTCGCGAAGAAATACCTGGATGCGCTGAAGAGGAAAGGCCGAAGAGTCCATCTCGAAAACGAGCGGCCAGAGGTTGCGTTTCCGCGCCTCCTTGAAAAAGCTCTTCTTGGCCAGGACGGCAAAGACTTCGCTTAAAGTATATTTCCCCAAGAAAAGTGTCGTCCCCCGCTTCTCCGCCGCCTCGGAAAAGATTTCGCCGCCTTCTACGAGAGAGGCGTTCTCCCACAGGGGAATGTTTTTAAAGTTATCCATTTTCGTCGAACTCGGTGATGATTCTCTCGGAGCGCTCACGGCCATTGTACCGGATTTGGCGGGACTCGGCAAGAGAAAAACTATTTGTAGAAGGAGAGCGTGTCGTCGCCCAGAGTGACTTGGCGGACGAGCCTGAAGTACCGCGCCTCGAATTTTGTTTTGAAGTGATGGCGGAGGATGATGAGTCCGTCAGCAGCCAAGACCTCCCTCTTTTTGATGACTTTCAAAGGATTCCGCTCGTCCAGAAGTCTGTAGGGGGGATCTAGAAAAATGAGTGTGAATTTGGCTTTTTCCTTGCCGAGGCGAATCACGGCCCGGTTGAACTCCGCGGCGATGACGCGAGCCTTGTCGTTCGCTCGGCATTTGGCCAGGTTGTGCCTGATCGTACTGACGGCAGCCCCGGACAGGTCGATAAAGACCGCACTCTCGGCTCCCCGGCTGAGGGCTTCGATGCCGACGGAGCCCGTACCGGCGAAACCGTCGAGGACAACCGTTCCGCGGATCTGGTCGCGGAGGATGTTGAAGAGAGCGGTCTTCAGCTTATCCGGCATGGGCCGAACGTTCGGGTCTGCCACTCGACGCAGCCGCAGGCCCTTCGAAGTTCCGCTAATGACTCTGATCATAATTCGTTTCAGTAATAAACAAAAATCCGGCCGGAGCCCGTCCTGACGTCCTTGATCCCCAAAGGAAGGGCGTACCAATCCAAGATGCTGCCGGCCTCGAACTTGCTCAGTTTCGAAGCGATGAAGATGACGAGGTCCAGGAACATCGGGGAGATCGATTGGCTTTCGAGGAACAGCTTTCGAAAATCGAGGCGGGCCTGTCCATTCTGGGTGACAAGGACTCCCTCGAAGTACAAATTCATCTGCGGCTTGAGCCCGGCGGAAAGCTTTTCGCCTCTTAGGTCGACGAAGATTTTTCCCTCGATCCGGTTCGCTTCGAAAAGCTTGAGACGCAGCTCCTTCATGACGTTGCTTTTTTCCATTTCGATACGGTAGACAATGTAGGAATTGAGCTCGCTTTCGGTGAAATCCATTCTTCTCAGGGGGCTTGGCTTTTTCAGCAGGCTTTCGGCCTCGAGCTTGTCGAGGAAACGGATGACTCTGAGGGCTTCGCGGCGAGCGGCGGCTGGCATTTCGCCGGCCCGGCCGGCCGGGAAGAACAGAAAAGAACCGCAGATGAGCATGAACAACAGCCGGATTTTCTTTCTCAAAAACATAGCTCTTCTCTTCAAAATGCTAACAAATTGGAGGCGGCCTGTAAACCGTCAGGCGCAAGAAGAGGAAAAGGTGGAAAAGAAAGGGAGAATAAGGAGGGAGGGCTGACAGCCCCTTTTATTTGATGGCCGAGACTGGCGTTTTTTCCGTAATCGTGATGATTCCGGCCATGATCGCTCCGGTACCAGCGAGAATGCCCACGATCCCGCACGGTGTCAGGAAAAAGGGCGTGACCCCCTTTTTACAGACGATATAGACGATGTCGCCGGCTTGAACGAACGATTTGACTTTCATCCCCGGAGTCTCCCCGGCCAACGCCATCCGGACCTGGTTTTGGGAGATGCGGAGGGATCCGACATCCTGGTAAAAATTTGTCGCGGCGCCCCTGATCCGGATCCTATCATCTACCTGGATCAGGCCTTTCTCGACGAAGATTTCCGCTTCTTGGGTTTCTGGATTATACCCGACGACCCGGCCGATTCTTGATTCGCCCGCGTTCTCTGCCTGATCGCGGAGCACTTCTTGAACGGCCGATTGGATGCCGCTCTCATAAGGGTTCAGAGAGAGCGAGATTTTAGTCGTCTCGTTGGGCAGAATGCCGATGAGTTCATTCGAATTGAAATCCCCCAGAGCCGTTGTAATACCGAATGAATAGATGCCCTTGCTCAAGCCTTCGATCTTGAAAACGCCCTGACTATCAGAGGTAGTGCTTTCATAGACAGCGCCGGTGGTGACGTTTCTGACCTTAATGACCGCTCCGGGCACCGGAGTTTTGCCGTCGCGATCGAGAACGTATCCTATAAGATTTCCTTTTTCGAGCGTCTGGGCGGAAAGAATGGGCGTGAAAAGAGACAGGCAGAAAAAGACTGCAAAAATCAGGCAAAACGAAAGTATACAGCCTTTGACGCCTCTATACATAGACAGTCTCCTGGCCTTAACCCGTTTAAATATTAATTCAAGGATACACATTTGTCAATACTAAATTCTTAATAATAAAAAAATTAATTTCATTTATTATTTGAAGATATATCTTCATTTTTTGACACATTTGGCTTTTTTTCGGCTGAGACTTTCATGCTGAGAAGCATCACCGGTCTGTTCACGGTGGTGATTTTCACCGAATTGTCGCCGATATTCGACGGCAAGGCGAGGCGGAGTTCAGGACTTCGGAGATAGTCATCCCATATCATTTGGCCATTAAACATGATTGAAATGAGAGGAAAAGGCTCGGATAATTTTTCTTCGAAGCCGTATGACAGCAGAAACTTGCTGCCGTTCAGAATGATTTTTTGGGCAAAGGGCTCACCCTTTTTTAAAAGAAGTCCCTGAAACTGCGTTTCCTTGAATTCGAGCAAAGCCTCCACAGATTTGTCGACCTGGGCCAGTTTTTCCGCATCATTCAGCCTCTCAAAGTTTTTTCGCATCTTCAGAAAGAGCAAGACATCCTGCCGGCCCATATCGACGGCTTTTTGATAGAAATTGTTGGATTCATAAAGATAGTCCAGTTTCTGATAGGAGTCCCCGACAAGTTCAAGGATCCTGGCATAGTCCTGTTTCGTGCCCTCCGGAATGACAAGGAGGCTTCTCTCCAAGGACTGGCCCGCTTGGACGATTTCCCGGTAGCGGTTCTGTTTGAAGCCAAGGAAAAGCTCCAAGGCAAACCGGCTGAAGTCCCGGAAATTCATTCCGGATTTTTCTTCGATCAGGCCTCTCTCTCTGAGAAAAGCCTCAACCTCGCCGACGAAGGAGGGCTCGTCTTCCAAATCCAAATAGGCGTAGAGATGGCTGATCGCTTCATCGAGTTTCCGGGTTTCTTCAAGAATGCACTTGGCCAAACCCAGGTGAACCGATTTGAGAAGATTATTGTATTCCAGAGTGTCAATCGAGTTCTTAGAAGTTAGGTTCTGGTAGAAAACGATATTCTGGAGGCTCGCCAGGGCGGTCTGAAAATGGATTTTCGCTTCTCCGATTTTAAGCGCATTGAAATCCGTCAGGCCGAGACGATACTCTTCTTTGGCCTTACGGAATTCCAGCGTTTCCGCTTGACTCAAAAAGCGGAGCCTCTCGTCCTGGGAAAGCGTCTTTTCTCCTAGAAATTGGCCGACCTGCCTGTCGACGGCTGCATCCTGGGGAAAGATTTTTTCCAGGACGCCGTAATCCTTGATGTTCAAATCCCAAATATTGAGAAAAACGTTAACCTTCTCGGGCTCCTTCTTGAAAAGGACGAAACGAACGATGTCGAGAGCGAGCTGCTTTTCCTGGGGAGAGAGCGTGGACCAGCGGGAAAAAAGAACCCTCCCCACCTCGGAGTAAATCTTGATGTTCTGGCCGGAGAGCAAAGCGGCTTTCTTGTATTCGTCAAAATAATTTTCCTGAAAAGGCAAATTTAAAAAATTCATATATTGCAAGGCCTGGGCGAAATCGAAATGGGCGTTGGCCGACAAGGGATTGAGGGTCAGGGATCGAATGAAGTTCCGGTAGGAGTTCTGAAAATCGGCATTCCTCATGGCGGTATCTTGGAGACGGTTGACACCCGCATCGAAATAGGCCTTGCCCAACTCGTGATAAAGGAGGTCATTCACGTGAAAAGATTTTTGTTCCGATTCCAAGAGGGCGATTTTGCGCTCAACGTTCGACGTTCGTTCTTTGGCCTGGTAGTACAGAAAACTGCCCCGGTAAAGCACGACCACCGCAGTCCCGATGACCGCCATGAGGATGATCCAGGTCATTCGTCTGAGCATGTCAGGACTTCCGATAATAGACAGTTGACCAGCTCAAGGACAGAATCACGGCAAAGAGCAGGACATTGGCCGGGATATGCAGGTTGAAATCCGTCAGGCTGTGGACGAGGATGATGAACACGGAAACCAAACCGCCCATGGCCAGGCTTTTGATATCCGGATTCCTCCGCTTGGACCACGTCAGGAAAGCATCGGCAAGGATGTACAGAATGCCTGCCGCCAGCAGCGCGAACCCGAGGATTCCCAGTTCGGACATATATTCGAGATAATCGTTGTGGGCATGAACGAGCGTCCACTCAGAGCCCAGAGTCTCATAGGCTTCATAGGTCAGGCCAAACGTTCCCAGCCCCGCTCCAAAAAGAGGAAAATCCTTGATGATCCTCATGACCGTGCTCCAATAACGGGGCCGTCCTTCCTGGAGAAGGTTGTCGAGCGAAAACCGTCCGATCATGGATTCGATGCCGGTATAGAGCGCGATCACGGTGATTATCAAAAAAGTCACTATGAGAAAATTCTTGATCCAGGCTCTCCGGTATCGGACCTTGCCGAAATAAAAAACGGTCATCTCGAAAAAGATGAGGAAGGTCATAATCAGGAGAACTCCTCCGGACCGGGAATTCGACAGAAGCAGGGCCAGGGACATCACGACGAAACCGATGGTCAGGAGGATATTGACGGATGTTCCTTTTCCGGTCAAGGCCGCTATCCTGTCCTTCCACTTCTTCCGGTGCATGGTGAAAAGATCGATCCGCGAAATGATCAAGGATATGGCCAGAGGAATAACGAGTTCCAGATAGCCCGAAAAATGATTGCGGTTGACGAATGTCCCTGTCGCCGAATCCAGGAAATGGACTTTTTTCTGGAAGAGGATATGGGGATTCTTTTGATAGAGCTCAAAAAGGCCGTAAAAGGCTTCAAAGATGCCCAGGCAGACGATGACCGTCATCATTCGCTTGATTTGGGCACGATGGGTGATCACCTTCACGACGAGAAAACCGATCAGGACATAGGCCAGAAGCTGCAGGGCTTCCCGCAGCGTCCGAGACGGGATCAGGGATAGGCTGAGCGATTTCAACTCGGCAAAGCGGGGGGAAAAATCCTGTTGCATGGAGAACGCTCGCGGCGAGAACAACCGGAGGAGCGATTTCGGGATCGGAACAATCTGGAACGGAATGTAGAGGAGGAACAGCAGGGCGAAGGCCAGACGGGGCCATTTGAGACGAGGGGCGAGCTTTTGGTTCAAAGAAGGAGGCTTTTTCATCATGAAATAGACGGCTGTCAGAAAGACGGCCGTGAGTTCAATCAGCAAAATAGCCCAGTCGTACACAGAGGCGGCCGGCAGCGGGGAAAAAATGATCAGAGCCAGAAGTCCGTATTCGATGATCTTCCGGCAGAGCCTGTCCTTCCGGCTCAAATCAGACTCAACCGGGGACGGCTCCAGGAAGGACAGAGGCTCTTCAGGCAGGCCAACGTCTAGACCTGAGTTTTTTTTGAGGCCCGTCCACTTTTTGCCTGTCCTGGAATTAAGCATGTCTCCTGGCCGCCTTTTCCATTGAGTCTTCTTCAACGCTCTTGTCCTGATAATATTCATACTGGAAACTTAGGGAATTCAAGCCGTGGCCGTTTCTCCGGATCTTGGCATCATTCAGGATGACGCCGATGATTTCCGCCTTGGCTTTTCGCAATTCGGCAATCGCCATGAGAAACGGTTTTCGGGAGGTGCTTCCCATTTTCAGGACCAGGACCGTCATGTCCGCGAGCGAGCTGACGATGACCGGATCGATCACGGCCAGGACGGGAGGCGTGTCGATGAGAATTGTCGCATACTTCTCCCGGACCAGGCCGAGGAGCTCCCTCATCTTTTTTGAATTGAGGAGCTCGGCGGGATTCGGCGGGTGGACGCCGCTGGGTATGAGCGACAGATGTTCCGCGGCCGTCTTCTGGACAATCTCTTCGAAAGCCGCCCGGCCCGTCAGAAAATCGCTCAAGCCGGCCCGATTCCTGATTTTGAAGATCTTGTGGAGTCGGGGCTTGCGCAGGTCCGCGTCGATGACCAGGACCTTCTCCCCGAGCTGAGCGAAGGAAACAGCCAAGTTAGAAATGGTCGCCGACTTGCCTTCCTGAGGCGAGGTGCTCGTAAAGGTGATGATCTTGGAGGAAGGCTCTGTCTGCGAAAACAAGATCGCCGTCCGCACCGCCCGGTAGTCCTCGGCGATCGAGATCTTGGGAAACAGAAGGTTGATGAGCTCGACCTCGGTGGCTTTCGCTACTTCTCCGGGCTTGTTTTCGACTTTCGGCCCATATCGAGAGCGATAACGGTAAGAATAGGCCGAATAATAATATCCTTTTTCTTTCACGCCGCTGGGCGAAAAATGGGGGATGATGCCGAGAGAAGGGAGATCGGTCAATCTCTCCAGGTCTTCTGGCACTTTGATCGTGTTGTCGAGAAAATCAGACAAAAAAGCCAGGCCGACGCCCAAAAACATCCCCAGGAGAACGCCGATCATCAGGTTCCGCTTATGGTTCGGCGACACCGGACGTTGGGGAACCATGGCCCGGTCGAGGATTTTGATATTGCTCGTCCGGAAACCGCTGATCCGGGCTGAAACCTGCGTCTCGTTCTGCTTGGAAATCAGCGCATTGAGCAACGTCTGGATAGACTGGACATCGCTCTCGAGACTTTTGAAGAGGATGGCATCGTTGTTCATCTTGGTGATATCCGACCGCTGCGTTTCAAGCTCTTTCTCCAGGCGATCCTCTTTGTCCTTGACGGTCCGGAATTCGGATTCGGCGGAGTCCATGGCCTTCCTGATCTCCTGTTCGAGCTGCGTTCTCAGGGTGTCGAGCTTGGTTCTCATTTGAACCATCTCCGGATGTTCCGGTTTATAGATCGTCCGGATCTTTTCTTCGTATTCGCTCTTGAGGTTGAGATAGTTCGTTTTGAGGTTCTGGACCGTAGCGTTGGTGATGACCTCCGGAAGGGAGTCAATCCGCAGGCTGTTGAGTTCGCGGTAGTTCACTTCGGCGTTGATGCGATTAACCCTGGCCTCGTTCGCGGCCTTCTGAATATCGCTGAATTTCGCAACGACATTGTTCTCGTTATCGCTGAGCTTCAAGATTTTTTTCTCTTCGGTATATTTCTGCATCTCGCGCGATTTCGTCGCCAGGTCTTCGCGCAATCGGGCAATCTGCTCATCCAGGAAGTCTTTGGTCTGTTGGGTGGCTTCGTAGCGAGTCTCGATCGAAAAACCGATGAACTCATCCGCCAGAGTATTGACGATATCGGTCGCCAACTGCGGATAGGGAGACCTAAAGCCCAGATCGATCAAGTTCGTTTCCTGGACGTACTGGACGTCCAAACCTCCAAGGACATAGCTCGCATAGACCAAGTCGACATCGAACATGGGAGTCGCCAACGGGCCGGACGTGGCGGCCTCTTTTTTGGGGAAAAGCCAGCCCATTTTTAAAAAGCCTTTAACCAAGAGGACGAGGCTGCTCTTCCCCTGTTGTTTGGACTTGAATTCAGGCCGCCGTCCGAGACCCATTCTCTTGGCGACGCGCTCGGCCAAGGACCGGCTGCGAAGGATTTTGAGCTGGGTGTTGAAATATTTTTGAATGCTCCCCTCCATCCCCGACGCGGAGTTCAGGATATCCTCGATGGTGAGTCTGTTGGAGCTCGGTTCTTCGACAAGGAGGGTTGTCGTTGCCTGGAAAAGGGGAGTTGTTGTGAAGGAGTAGACGCCGGCCAGAGCGGCGAGGATCGCCATCGAAGAAAGGATGATCCATTTCCTCTTCCAGACGATGCGCCAGTACTCGAGGAGATCGAACTCCATCTTCCGGACCGGCTTTGTCCCGTTTATCATCTCCGCCTCATTTTATGGTCTTTGTCTTCGGACTTCCTGCCTTTCGAAAAAGATAGTACGCCGGCCCCCAGGAAGCGGCAATCGTCTCCGGAGAGGAATCCAGGGGTGATTTTTTCCAGCCCCCCCTCATCCCCAAGGGTGAGGTTCAAAACCAGGTTTTCGGGATGATGACCACGTCATTTTCCTCCAGTTGGAAATCCTTTTCTTTTCCATCCTGGATTCTGATCACGTTGATCTCGAAATTCTTTTCAATGCCCTTTTCGTCTCGGCGTTTGACGACGACGCTTCTCTTCTTGGCCAGGTCCGTGAACCCGCCCGCTTGGGCAATGGCCTGGGTCAGGGTTGGAATTCGGGACTTCATGACTTGAAGGGCACCCGGCGTTTTGACCTCCCCCGACATATAAATCTGAACAACTCTGTCCACCTGGACGATGATCGTATCGCCTGGCTCCACGGGGATATTGAACTTGGGATCGCCCTTCAACATCAAGTTATCGATGGGGATGTGGATGGTCGTGCTCGAATCGTCGGACAGCTGCCGGATGATAATGATTTCCTTGCCTGCATCCCTCGTCAGGCCGCTGGCCGCGGTAATGACCTGGAGCAGTGTCTGGCGCCCGATCAGCTCTTTGAATCCCGGCGCCTGGACCGCGCCAAGAACCGAGACCAACTTGCTTTGGTGCTCGAGGATGGCCACGCTGACCTCGGGATTGCGGAGATATTTTTCGAGTAACTGGCTTAGCCTCTTCTCCAACTCCATGGCCGTCAATCCTTCAACAACGACTTCGCCCAGCATGGTCAGGGTGATCTTCCCCTCTTCGGACACCCGCGTGGTCGTATTGTATTTGTCCTGGCCGAAAACTTTAATCTCGATCTTGTCTCTAGGCCCGATCCTATAATCCGCCGCGGATCTTTCCTGTTTCTCCTGCCAAAAAGAGGACATCGCTTCCGCACTCAAGATCCAACATAAAATTCCGATGAAAACAGGAATCGCCTTCTTCTTCATGATCATCTCCTTCGACGCCTCCGACCGAGGACCGGCCGCCAGTGATTTTCTGACCGGAGGACGGTCGGACGCCTGCCGTCCTTCAGAACTGATATGTTAAATAAGCGCCGATAGAACTTCTGTTCCTGTCGACGCCCGGCACATTGGCGGTCCAACGGGACGAAATGAATGTGACGCCCAAGCCGATTGTCTTATACACGCGCAAGACAAGGCTACCTGAATGCAGGCCTTGTTTTTCATTTCTCCCGACCTCGACGGCCTTGCCCTCTGCCGAAGGAACGTTCAAAGCTTCGGGATAATTGAAATAACCCAGCTCATAACTGTAATTGATCCTCAGAAAATCCGTTAAATAGACAGAGATCCCGCCTGAAAGTCGGTTGTCCACGAAAATGAAGGCCTTTTCAAAATAGGAAAAATTGAATCCTCGTTTGTAGCCCAGATGGATCCCGAGCCTCCTGATTCTCGCGTCGATGCCGGCGTCGCTGACGAATCCGGAATAACCCGTTTTGTCGGCTCCCCTGGGAATAATTTTTACATACCCGAAAGAACATGTCCCCTGGAGAGGGCCGATCATGGGAAAGCGGAGGCCGCCTGTCGCTTGATACGAATAGGAGTCACGCTCGAGCGAAGTTTGTTCGAATCCGAATTCGGTGCAGCCGGCCTTCACAAAAAAGTAGCCATCCCTAAAAAGCTGATAATAGAATTCGAAATTGGCGTTTCTCTCGGTCCGGTTTAGAGTCTGGGACAGAGAGATCGCTTCATCCGGAGTTTGGATGTCCTTAAAGGAAAGCCTGTTCACACTCGCCGTGATGCCGATGGATGTTTTCCTCGCTGTCTCATAAAAGAGACCGAAAGAATATTCTCTTTGAGCGTCTGTCGTCGGCCGGCCGAGCTCGGATGAGACCCGTTGGAGATGTTCGCCGTAGAGATAATCGGCGGAAAAGACGATCCGGTGGAATAAAAGGTACTTAAGCCCGAAAGAATAGCTGTTGGTGAATCCCCGTTGCTGTTTTTGGTTGAGATAGAAGACATACTCGGGATTTTCCCGGAAAGACAAAAGCAGGCTCTCGCGGAGGGGCCAGTAAACCCGGACTTCCGGAGAAATCGTTCCCGAAAAATCGGGAACAGGATGATCTTCGAAAAAGATATTGTTGTCAAAGCCCAGGTTTTTAAAATTGAGATACGGAAAGATCCGGAACGGCCCGAAAGAAAACCTGGCGGTCTGGACAATCTGTTTCCATTCATCCATAAAAGTCCGGTAGCTCTGGCCGAAGGCACCATTCGCCAGCCAAATGAGGAGGAAAAAGAAAATCGCTTTGGCCTTTGTGTTTTTCATGGGGATAAGCAGGCTATCGTCGTCTAAGACAGAAGATTCTCGAAAAAGGAGATTTTTTTACGGATTCCGCTGAACGTGTTCAGCGGAGGGACTTTTTTAGCCAATTCAAGGATCAACCCGCTCTGCCAGTCAAAATTTCCGTTGGTCTGGATGAGAGGGAGGATGCCGTCGCTCTTGGCGAGCTCGAACAATTTTTCGATCTGGTTGTCCGTGAACAGGGAGAAGATCTTCCGGGCCAAATGTCCGATGAGGATTTCCTTCTGGATGGCTTCTCTCCATATTTTTTCATAAGCGGCCAGGCTTCGGGAATCGAAAGATCCGGCCTTGTAACAATCATGAATGACCTCGGACGCAATCCTGGAACAGAGCAGCCCGAAATAGATGCCGCCTCCGGTCGTCGTCTTCACCTGGCCGGCGGCTTCTCCCAGGGCAATGACTCTCTCGCCAAATGTTTTGGTCACCAAACCCTGGGCGATGGCTTTGACCCGAATTTGGCCCAGATGAAAATCCGCTATTTTCTCGGGAAAAAACTTTTTGATGAGATTTTCGAACCAGATTCGGGGCTCCCGCGAGGTCACCAGCCCGACGCGCAATCTCCCCTCCGATGTGGGAACGGCCCAAGCAAAAGCGCCGGGAGCGACACTTTTGCCAAAAAATATGGTGGCGGAATTGCCGTTGACGATTTCCATCTCGGCCTGGGCGCCGAGGAGAAAATCCTGAGGGAAACCCAAGCCCAATTTCCGGTTGAAACGGCTTTCGATGCCCGTCGATAAAATGGCCATTCTCGCCGAAATCGTTTTGGTGGACATGCCTTCCGTCTGCGCTGTGACCTTGACATGATTGTTGTCGAGCGAGACGTCCGTGACGCATGTCCCTAGGGATATTTCGGCTCCGGACCGCCGGGCATCCTCAGCCAGGACTTGGTCGAATTTCTGGCGATCGACGATGCAGGCAAACGAGGACGGATGCTGGTAATAAATCGTATTCCCGGAAGACGAGACGAGTTTCGCCGATCGGATCTCTCTGATCACCGAATCCAGGCCAAGTTCGAATTCTTGAAAGATCTCTTTCCCGACGATGCCCGTGCAGATGACATCGGAGCCGATTTCGCCCTTCTTTTCGGCGACAAAAACGTTCAGCCCTTTTCTAGCCAAAAGGGATGCTGCATGCAGGCCGCTCGGCCCGCCCCCAATAATAGCAACATCATACATGCCCATTTCCCATCTCTCTTCTTTCGTTATTCGTTTGAGATATTCCTCTTCGAAAGAGGGAAAATATAGACACTATATGTTGTGTTCCTCTTTAAGAAAATACGACATCTAGATGGATTTGTCAAGCCATTTTTCTTAAGCTGAGACACGAATCACCTTTTTGAGATTATACGGAAACTTGCGTTCATGATTCAAGTATTTTTTCCAATTAGTTTATATTTTTTTTTGGCGCGATTCCCACTTCCCGCGGCCGGTGATCAAGAAGGAGAGGACGATGAGCTTCAGATCGAGACAGAAGCTTCTCTTCCGGATATAAAGAAGATCATAACGGAACTTTTTCCGTCGCGGCGTATCCCCCGGAAGATAGACCTGCGTCAGCCCCGTCAATCCCGGCCGGACGGCATGTCTTTCTCTGTAGCCTGGGATAGCTTCAATCTCCCGGGTATCCGGGTCGCCGCTGGCTTCCTTTTCCTTCGGCCGCAAGGCCCGGGGCCCGACGAAACTCATATCTCCCTTGAAGATATTGACCAACTGGGGAAGTTCGTCCATGGCCGTCGCCCTTAAAAGCCGGCCGACCCTCGTGATCCGAGGATCATGCTCGACCGCCTGGACCGGCTCCCGGTCCTTTTCGGCGTCTTTGATCATCGAGCGGAATTTGAATGCTTTGAAGATCCGGCCTCCTCTTCCCACCCTTTCTTGTTTATACAACACCGGGCCACGATCCTCGGCCCAGACGAGAAACGAGATCAACGCCCAAAGAGGCGAGGAGAAAAGAATTCCAAACGATGACAAAACGATATCGAACGGCCTCTTCAGGAAAAGAGCTTTCCAGAACGCCGGTTTGGCGGTTTTTGTGCATTTTTCCACAGAAGAACTTTCCCTTGGGGGATATTGGGAAGGACTCGGCGAAGTCGACATCCAAAGTGTTTCCGTCGTTCTTCGACTCATAGGGATATCCTCAAGCCTCGGCCGTCAAAGCCAAAAGCAGGTCTTCATATGTCTTCAGGATAGGCTCTCGCGAAAAATGATTCACGGCATAGGAACGGCTGTTGCCGGCCATGGTCCCGCGGCCGGAGACATCGTTCTTCAGGGAAAGAACCGCCGCCGCGATCCTTTCAGGATCTTCGGGCGAAACGCACGCTCCGCACGATGTCTCTTGAATGAGGGCAAAGACTTCAGAATCGGCCTGGGCGAGTCCCAGAATGGGCCGGCCGGCAGCCATATAATTGTAAAGTTTGGACGGGACCGAGAGCAGCGATTTTTGCTTGTCGAGCGGGACGAAAAGGACGTCGGCGGAAGCCAACAAATTCGGCAAATCTTCATACGGTTGAAAGGGGAGGAAGAGGACGTTGTCAAGCCCCAGGGCGGCGGCTCTCGCCATCAAATCATTCCGTTTCAGCCCCTCCCCGACGATGACCAACCGGATCTCGGGATCGGAACGGAGGCGGGATGCGGCCTCCAGGATCCTCTCCAAAGTCAGATAGCTGCTGATGCTGATCGTCCCGGAATACATAACGGTGAACATGTTATGAAGGTTGAATTTTTGCGAGACCGCGTTCCTTCTAGGCAGGGGGCGGAGAAAATCCGTATCCACCCAATTCGGAATGACCGTCATCTTCTCCGCAGGAACCCCCTTGGCCTCAAGGTTTTTTTTAAATCCCTCGCTGATGACGGCAATATTTTCGGTCTGTCGATAAATCCATTTTTCAAAGCCTTTAGCCATCTTGATGAAAAACGGATTCCGCAGAAGCCCGGATTCGATGGAAAGATCGGGATGGATGTCCTGGACATTCAACAGAACCTTGGCCCCCCGCAGCCTCCGGCCGAGGATACCCGTAACGCCGAGTTGCAGCGGAGGCAGTCGCAAAAAAAGGACATCTCCGCGACGGATGGTCACGAGGTTGATCATGGTCAAGACGGTATAAATCGTCCAGGCGACGAGGCGGCCGATGTGGTGGATCGTAAAATTGGTCAAAATCCTCTTGACCCGGAAGCCTTCCCGCGACTCCCGGATATAAAAGCGGCCCTCGTAGCCCTTGTTATGGGGTGGCCGGGGAAGGGTCGTGATGACTTCGACATCATGCCCTTTTTTGGCCAGGGTGGTGGCCAGCTCATTCATGAGAATGGGCGCGCTGCCAAACTCCGGTAAAAAATACATGGTA
>Ga0315282_10010583_pt1 | contig 14429 bp, 15 predicted proteins | sample YL17G07_20_MG_FD_203693 | JGI IMG/M metagenome (GOLD analysis project Ga0315282, IMG submission 203693) | Sediment microbial communities from Yellowstone Lake, YNP, Wyoming, USA - YL17G07_20 | ecosystem: Environmental > Aquatic > Freshwater > Lake > Sediment | place: USA: Wyoming | collected...
CCAAAGAGGTAAAGCGCTTAACAGAGTCTCTGAAAAACACTTCAATTCATTTTTCCTGTACAGGACAAAGCAAGATGCACAAGGATCAGTTCCTCATTGCAGTAACAGAAAACAGCGTTTTCGGGAGTAAACTCGTATCTTTTCGGTTTGGATATTGATATCTCATGCTACATCCCTCTTAGCGAGTAAAGCACTAGAACAACGAAGCCTAATAGAATAAAAAGTTTTGCGAATGGAATGATGCTTATGTTCTCAGTTGTTTTTATCGGGTGTATCGGCCGCACTTCTGGAATGTGGATTTGTGTTTTGCACACTTCAGATTCATACGTTTTAATACTAACCCTTGAGATTTTGCCTTTGTTGAAGTATAAGAATTCGCCAGAATTCAGAGTTTTAAGTTCTTGTGCTTGTTTGTTTAAGAATCCTTTCAGATAGGAAATATCGTTTGGTTCATTGCTTGTACCAAAAAATCTCTGATTCATAAATTTCATTGTATCCTTATCAACCATTGAACTGAACTGTGAAATTAAGGCCATGCTGATTCGGAAATTTCTGCCTTGCGTCAGCAATCTAACCGAATATTGAAAGGCTTTAGCTCTTAAGCATCCTTGCGGAAAGTATTGATGTGCCTCTTCAAAAATGCAGAAATACCATTGCCCACCATTGCTTATTTGGTGTTCAAACAGCGTACGGTTGAAACGTTCGACATAACTTTTCTGTTCTGATAAGGTTAAAAGGCTCAGATCGTAAATCAGGCTCTCAATTGGTATGGTTATCGGTGTGAATGGTTGAACGGTCAGATATTTTTGAATGCTACTTCTTTTCAGCCAATCGCGCGATGGATCAAATACCAACACGATCACGTCATTGCTTTGCATAACGTCAGCAATCATCATGTTCAGATCACTTTTGCCCACATTACGCGTACCGCAAGTGTAGATTCCACTAGCTAGCGCGTCTTGCACATCAAGTTTTACACCGCTGGAATTCTGCAAATTTTCACTATAGCTCTTCCATTCTGCACTTTCAGCTTTAGGATTATCTCTCATAAGCTCCGATCTAGCAACAGCTACGAATCCGCTTTCAGCTAACTCAGAATCTTCAGGGTTCACGTTCGCAAGTTCAGGACAACCGTTTCTATAGCAATGCTGAACGTACAATTCTCTGGCGCGTTCTAAGACTTTTTCCTTTTTCGGTATCATACCTTTTTGCACTCCATAACTGACTACTCAATCCTCAGTTAAAAAGCTTCAGTTCGAGCTTCAATTCGCAAAAGAAGGCAGAAAAATGCCTATTCTTTATCCCTAGGCTCATTTCGCAACTTTTCAAGCACTTTCAGGGTTTGTTCTGGATACTTCTTATGAAAAGCAGAAATCAACTGAATTTCCAAATCAAACACGGTTGTAACAAAAATGTGCCACATTTTCGAACTTAAGAACTCATCTACTGGAATACCACCCTTCAGAAACACGTCGAAAATCTGAAAGTCCAGACGTTCAAACGACACCAACTCATATTCTATAAGTTCGCAAGCTTCTTCTTTAGGCAGAGTCCTTTTTTCTGTTTCTCTTATCATTCTGTCCGTTTCTCTTCGGAGCAATTTCAGATCAAGAACCGCCTTTCTTTTGGCCTTCTTAGTCTCTCTAGGGAGCGCACGACGAACAACGTACTTCTCATGTTTACTCTCCTTAAGCTTCTTACCAACTTTAACCTTAACCTTAACCCTCTTGACAATCCGACATTTCTCCAATTCTTTCAAGTAAATCGACAAGGTGATCCCACTGCAGATTTTGTTTTCAGACACATACCTACGAATTTCATTGAACCCCTTAGGTCTACCATCCTCTTGGAGTAAGAAAGCAAGAAGATTATGTCGAATAGTTGGAGACGAAGCAGTCCATTTTTTGACAGTTCTGTTCATCACAGATTTGCGAGGCATATATATCAAAAATGATATAGAAAAAGGTATATAAAAGCGTTGTGACTTCATACTGTCAACGAGGTCTTTCACATGGACGAGAAAACAACTCAGCGAACTACGCTATATGTTCCCTATGGTCTATGGAGAAAAATTCGCAAACTCGCACTCGATCAGAAAAAGAAAGCGAATAACTTAGTGGTCGAAGCCCTTGAGAAAATGTACGGGAATGAGGCGAAACAAACATGAGTTGCCATGAATGCGGTTTCTGTCAAGCAGACCTAACCACACTCGAAAATATTGCCGTCGATGCACGTTCACGCGGAAACTTTAAGATCGCTACCCTTTTGGATGTGGCACTTGAAAAATGTGGTATCCTCCGCGAAAATCTTCAAACGAATGATCGCGAATACTTGAAAAATATTTCCAGAATGGCAAAAGAAGAATTTACATCAGACGTTAGCACCAACCTTCTAAGAGACGCAAAACGCATAATTGAAACGAGTAAAAGACAACAATCATCCGAACCAACAAGACGCGGAATGGGATTCGGGAATATGCTAGAAGCATCTCGGAGGGGAACTTTCGAAACGCGCGCCATTGAAAGAACGATTGAGAACATAATCCCGCGAAACGGTGTTTTCACCATGCTAGAACGTGCGTGCGCTTGCAAGCCGAGTAACGAGCTAGAACCGCCAACGCGTCTTGGATTTTTAAGGATGCTCGACAGACATTATCAAGAACACGTCAAAAACGGATCAAACGAAACGCATAACCGCATTCCAATTGGCTTCACAGAAATGCTCGAAGCGGCATTCCCACACGAAAATTCCACGAAGCCAGACTATAAACAGCGTGTTGTTCGCCGAGGCATGGGCTTTGCAGCGATGCTCGAAGCCGCTTCGCGGGGAACATAAAGAAGAAACGCTCGCACCGATCCCAATTTCCACACCTAGAAGGAAGTGAAAGTATGGAAGAATGTTGGAACATAGACAAACATGGAAAGCTGGGAACAGAACCCTTAGAATGTCTAAAATGCAAGAAAATACAGGGAAAAAAACTAATCGACAAACCAGATGATCCACTTTTCAGCGCGTTCATAGATGGATGGCAATTCGCAATAGGACAAGTAGCAGCATACAGCAACCAAACTGAACACCCGCTATCACAATACCACAAAAAGTTGCTGACTGGGATCGATGTAAGATTCAAATGCGCAATAGACCGAGGCATACCCCTAGAAGCTCTACAGTACGCACTAGAACAAATTAACGTGCGCGTGTTGAAACGTGTTCTAGCTAAAGAAGGCAAAACATGAACCGACTAAACCCACTTAGGCTTATCCGAGCATCAACAAGCCAGCCCAAACCCACAAAACTAAGCGTAGGCGGAATGCTAGACCATTACGGAATCTTTGAACTATGCCAGCCAGCCACAACACAACCTCCAAGTTTCACCGTGCAAGAAAAAGGCAAGGCTCTAGTATACGTAAAAGAAGTGTCCGACAACCTCAACACCCACAAACCGTACCAAAAAGTGCCTTGGCAACTTCCCACAGAACCCCAAAACTACGGAACGCAAATAGACCTGTGGAAAGAAGTAAGCCAATGCATTTACGATCACGTTGACCTAGCAGAAGAGCAAGCCTATACCGTGTTGACCGCATGGGTTTTTGCATCATGGCTTTTAGAAAAGTGGATGATCGCACCTTACCTATTCTTTTTCGGCTCGTTCGCAACTGGGAAAACGAGAGCATTAGAGGTTTTATCCCGAGTGTCAATGAGAGGATGGCTCGCGCTCTACACCACAGCAGCAAATATTTACAGACCGTTAGAGACGTGGAAGGCCAGCTTGTTTCTTGACGAGGCAGAGATTTACGGAGACAAACACGAAATTCTAGGCTTGCTGAACGCCAGCTACAGGAAAGGCCAGTACGTATGTCGACAGACAGAGAAGGCTGAAGGCTACGAAACAGAGTTTTTCGACTGTTTCGGATTCAAAGCCATAGCAGGCACAAAAGAGTTAGCCAGAACGCTACAATCCAGATGTATCATTTTCCGCACAAGCCAAGCCACGCGCAAAATCCACTTTTTCATAAACGAACAGCAATGCACACAGCTAAGAAACAAGTTGCTCAAATGGAGATTCACCACCATGCTTACTGAGGGTACTGAGCTTACTGAGGGTGTGTGGAAGAGAGGTGAGGAACTGGTAGAGCAAATCGGTTCACAACGAGAAGTGGAACTTTTTTATCCCTTGATCTCAGTCGCACCCACAAAGGAGATAGAAGAGGAATTGATAGAATATGCAAAGACCGCATCGAAGCAGAAAATGGAAGAACTCAGCCTAACCACCGAATCAACATGCCTAGCAGCCATACTAGAAGCAAAGGAATTGGGTTACTTACAAAATGGAAGAATGTATGTAAGAGACATAACCAAGTTAATCAACATCACCCTAACCCTAGATGAGCAATGGCGAGAGAGGTTCACAAGCGGCATATGTTCCCGACTGGGCTTCCAGAAAAGCAAAGGGGCGGGCGGGCGTGCCGTCATCGTGTGGAATGAAAAGCTGATAGAAAGATTGAAGAAAGATACACGTTACGCGTCATGCTTTATCCCACCCCTTCCCGAACCACGCTCAGAACGCTCACTACCCTCACGTGCGCAGGAATGGAAAGACGCGATGCATTGAGAAGGATTGAAAAGTAAAATGGACAAGACGTTAAAAATCGTCATAATATTGGTTTGTGTTCTTTGTGTGTTGTTGGTTATAGTTGGTTGGGTGTTTCTATCATTTCTGTTGAGCCTTCCTGACACTAGGGGACTTCAAGTTAGTCCTACATTTATGCGAACGAACGACGCAAAGTTTCCTTCAGTCGAAAATACTGGAAAAGGAACCGCGTTCATCTCTAGGTTTCACGATGAAAATAATGATACGATAAGAACAGCCGTAGTTGACCAGCAGTTCTGGAACGGTTCGTGTTATGCGCTGCCTTCTGGAAAATATGTCACATTAATCATGGACGCACAGCAGTTCTATTCGCAAGAAATATACGCCGAGTTTTATGATGGCTATGAATGTAAACTGGGGAAATTCAACTAACAGCGAACACGCCTAGATAACCTCTCAAAAGCGCGCGCTAAGCATCTGGTTTGACTATAACTGCTTCAGCTTGCCAAAAACTAGGTTAAACAAGAGGAACTGCTTCTTGCCATCTTTTCTCAAACATTTCCTCTAATGCATATCTTACTTCGTCTTCAAGTTTCGTTAATGTGGTGTCTTTGTTCCCAAGGTCTTTCAAACTTGAACCGATTGACCAACAGTTATCATCAGAAATCATGTATCTATCATGCAATTTCCGCCTATCAAAGACTCTAACTTCGATTTCTACATCTGGGAATTCTTTCGCAAAATCCCCAAGTTCTCTTTTGAAAGTTTCCTTCTGCTCGATTACTTGGGTTAAGAGCGAGACCTTGCACTTCTGCTTGATTCCGCTTAGCAAGTCAAGAACTCTGGTTCCACAATAAGGGTCGCAGATTTTAGCTGTAGACCCTATCTTCGAAATCACTATTTCTTGGAAGAGTTTCTTTCCACTGTAGACTTTTCCCGATTCAATTAGCCACGTTTTGACGCCAATAGATTCCCCGAGTACGCCCTTTACTGCTTTCAAACCTTCAACTTTCAAACGGAGTAGTTTCATTTTTCCTTCCTCCTTCTCATCGACAAGCCCTTCTTTCTTTGCATTATGTAGGTTCACCGCGAAATTGTCTTCCTTTCTGCCTAACGCCACAAACAGGTTCCTGACTCTGCTGTATTCAATCTCAGATTTCTTGTTCTCGTTGGAGCACATATAGAGTGATAGTAATAGCGCTGTTTTGTCGCTTGGCTTGTCGTCAAGAAGCAGTCTACCATGAAATTCATGAATTAAGTATCCCGCATTCTCAACTTCTTCTTTAGGAAAATAGTCGTCTAGTTTCATTCAGCCTTCTTCTTCTCCATTTCCTTCTTGCGCGTGCTCTCCAATTCACCTATGAATTTTTCAATCTGGAGAGGGTTCACTTGATGCACGCCTTTTCTCACGGAAATCGCAAATTTGGCTTCCCTCAACTCCATTAGTCTTGCTCCGATCTGGTCTTCTGGGATAGTTAGAGAAGTGCTCAATTCCCCGCTGCTTATTTCGGCAGGTATGTTTTTGTCAAGATAGTTTGCCAAAAATCGTGCCACCAATGCCAATTTGACTTGCTGTAATGATGTCATGCCCTTGGCTTCAATAATTACTAAACCATCTTTCGATATTTTACAGAAAGGAAGGATTCTTTCTATGTAATTAGTGACCCTTTTTTCATCTAGCTTCTCTTCTACTATGAATTTCTTCTTCAGTTCTTCCATACAATCACGGAACATTGTATATTGTATTTGAGTATTTAATCCTTGCCGCAATGCACGCACCGTGCGGTTTTTCGAGGAAGCTTCTCCACAATATGACTCCTAGACCAAGGTACCATAGTGGGGGTTAGGTACTGGAAAATTTGGGGGATTTTTGGGGTATGGGGAGTAAGAGAAGCTTGTTCCTGTGAGGAAGGAAGGACAAGAACCAATCTCAATTCATGCCTTCTCACGCGCGCTAAAACTCTTACATGCCTATTCTCAGATAGGTTTTAATAAACAGCGACTAACCCATTTCTATCATGGACAAAGAACATGCCAGAGAGGAAGTCCGCCTTCTTGTCGAGAAATACTACAAAATCATCCAAAAAGGACTAGACATCAAATCTAAAGAAGAGGAAAAGACCAAAAAAGACCTAATTCTTCCACTCTTTCATGCGTTGGGATGGAAGACTGATGATTCAAGCGAAGTCACAGCAGAAGAGAGAATATCCAAACGCTGGGTTGACTACGGTTTTAGGATTAATGGCGTTCCCAAATTTTTCTTAGAAGCAAAAGCACTTCGAGAGGACTTGGATAATCCCAGATTCTTCGAGCAAGCCGTAAACTATGCCTATTATAAGCGATGCCCTTGGGCAGTATTGACAAATTTCGAAACTGTGAAAATCCTTAATGCTGAATGGGAAGCCCCTAACTATCTGTATAGTCATTTTATGACGATTAAATGTAACGAGTTTCTTGACAGATTCGATGATTTGTGGGTTTTGTCGAAAGAAGGTTTTGAACAAGGTTCGTTAGACAAACTAGCTGAAAAGTATGGAAAGAGAACGAAAAAGACCAGCGTAGATAAGCAATTGCTGAATGATTTCACGAAATTCAGAGATATGCTTTCAAAAAGCATAACAAAACTCAACCAGACGAAGAAACTAACCCAATCGGAACTAGACGAGTCAATTCAGCGAATTCTGGACAGACTGATTTTCATAAGAAATTGTGAAGACAGAGGATTGGAAGAAAAGAAACTATGGGAAGCTAGAAACGAAACTAGAGTGTGGAAAAAGGTCAAGGAAGTTTTCGCTTATTACGACAAGAACTATGACAGCAAATTATTCACGTATAACCCGACAGATGCAAAGAAGGTTCACTTATGCGACACGCTTGAAATTGACGATAGCGTAATGAGAGAAATCGTAGAATGCTTGTATCGAACGAAGGACAAATCTATCTCTTATGATTTCTCAATAATTGACGCTGACGTTCTAGGAACAGTCTATGAGCAATATCTGAGCCACATTTTGAAAAAAACCGAGAAAAGAGCGATAATTACCGAGAACCACATTCACAAGAAAGAGCAAGGAATCTACTACACACCAACATACATAGTTGATTACATCGTTAGAAATGCTCTAGGCGAACTACTTGAAGAGAAGAATGTCAATGTCGAAAAAATAAAAGTGTTAGACCCTGCTTGTGGTTCTGGTAGCTTTTTGATTAAGGCTTTTGACGTTCTAAATGAGCATTATCAGAAAAATGACAAGGATTATAGCCAGACACAACTTGACTTCAAGACTGGCACAACTTTTACAAGAAAAGTGAAGATTCTTCAAGACAACATTTTCGGTGTTGATTTAGACAAACAAGCGGTAGAAATCGCACAACTCAACTTACTCCTAAAGATTGCGGAAAAAGGACATCGTTTACCGTTGTTGGAGAGAAACATAAGACGAGGAAATTCGCTAATTGACGATGAAAACATCGTTGGAAGCGAAGCGTTCAAATGGGAAAAAGAATTTGGGGAAATCATTGCGAATGGTGGTTTTTCCGTCATTGTTGGAAATCCACCTTATGGAGCAGAACTTAGTGAAACCGAAAGGAACTTTGTATCACAGAAATTCAAATTCGCTGGTTCTAACAAGAACACGGCTCTATTATTCATCGAGAAGTCGCTAGGGTTGATTAACGATAAGGGACACTTTGGCATGATAGTCCCAAAATCTCTAGCGTTTAGTCAACTGTGGAAGTTAGGTAGAGAGTTAATCAAAAACCATCTAGCGAAAGTCGTTGATGTTAGCAAGGCTTTTGAAGATGTGTTGCTAGAACAGATAATTATAATTCTTGACAAATCCGCTAAAACAAAAGAGTATGTCCTTCAAGACATATTCTCTAAAGAGAGCATTTCCATTGACAAGAAATTCATTGATTCGACAGATTCTATCATTCTGCACGGAGAAAAGAAGGATTTTGAGATATTCAAAAAAATGAACCAGTCATCGAAGTATTTGTCTCACATAACAAAAACCAGTAGAGGGCTACCATTTCAAAAATTCCTAGTGAAAGAGAAGACAAAATATCCAGTCGTGAAGGGCAAGACCATTTCACGCTACAACTTCTGGTTTAGTGAAGAATTCTTGCCAGAGAAAGTGGTCGAAGGCAACAAGACGAAAGTGAACTTTCTGCAACAGCCAAAAATCATGTCTCAACGCATCGTTGCACACGTCACGAAACCTAAAGACCACATCATCATAATGTCTGCCTTGGACAGACAAGGCTTGATGAACGTAGACACCGTTGAAAACACCGTATTGACCGATAAGACCTATTCGTTGGAATTCCTCTTATGTCTGCTGAACTCAAAACTGGTTTCGTGGTATGCTTACAGATACATTTTCTCCAAAGCCATAAGAACGATGGACTTGGACGATTACTATCTAGGCAAGATTCCTTTACCAAACATCAAGATAGACAACTCTGTTTTCATTGAACTTGCCAATAGGATGCTATCCTTGAAAAAACGTCTCGATGAGACTGGTGAAAAGAGAACTGATGAGTATGCGAAAATTGAAGAGGAAATAAAGAAAACTGACTCTGAAATTGACAGGCAAGTCTACAAGATTTATGGAATAGCGGAAGACGAAAAAGCAATTGTTGAGAGCAGTCTCAGGTAAAACCAGACCTTTGAGCCAGTTTTGATTTTGCGGAAAAGTTATAGCTGAACTGAAAGTATAAGTCCGAACTGGATAAGGTGACCGATAACTTGGATGGTGAGTTGACCACTCTTTTGGTTGGTGCTATCATCGCCATCATATCAAGTATTGCTACTTATTCGGTCAATCATCTTCTAAACCTCAGAGAACAAAAGGTGGAAAGAGAGTTTGAGATAAGAGAAAAGGGTAGAGATTTCTTTCACCAGACCTATGGAATTGTAGCGACTTTGAGCGATATGGTGACTCCGTTCTTGATAGAAGGAAATCTCGCTGACCTAATTATTCTGACTGAAAACGGTTACACTATACTACCAAGAAAAGAGATTATTCGGCGTTACAAAGCAACTTATGAAGAATGCGCAAAGTCTTGGTACGAATCAAGGGAAAGAGGACTTGAAGTTTTTGTTACAGAAGAAATGGCAGACCTTCTCAGAAGATTTTGGGGATACGCTGGCTACTTCTATGACGTAGACGACTGGGAGGGCAATAAAGAAGCCCTTAAGGGATTTGGAACGATTTCCAGACAATTCCTCAACAAATTAGACAAAATCCTAGGACTAACTGAGCGGAAACCAAGGACACCGAAATGGTTAAACCCTAAGAAATGGCGTAGGATTATACAGGGCAAAAAAGTTGACTGAAAAGAATAAGGGAAAAACTGACAAGCCCGAAGAACTCCACAAAGTCGAATCAAAAGAAGTTCAAAAAACTCGGAAATTATTGCAAGAAGCGGTTGTGGATTCTTCAACCGTGTATGATGTACGAAAAGGGATAGTAAGCGGTTCTAGTGTTCAGCAATTCAGAAGCCAAATTGAGCAAACACAACAAAAGCAAAAGACCCAAAAGAATCAACAGAAAGAGAAAAATCAAAATCGGCAATAAGGGTTAACTCTATCAGTCTTTTCTGCCAGTTTGACCTATTCATCATATATCAAGCATGGAGCGAAGCTGGAAAAGACCAGTAAAAGGACGATAAAAAAGTCAAATCAAAACGCTGAAACAAATGCTTAATACGAAAAGATTCTCTATTTTAATACATGTCATTACAATTTGCCGTGTCTAAAGTTTCAGCAGAATTCATGATGGACGTTGCTAAAGCGGTTTCGTCTTCTCCGCATCCACTATCTAAAAGGGATTTGATTAAGAGTTTTGAGAAAAGCGGTGTCTATGTTACCAATGCAATTTCTCAATGTCTCCAACTGGGTCTTATCCGCATTCAAGACGGTCAATACGTAAGTTCCGACAAATATGGGGATTTAATAAAAAGGTCGGAAAGGTCACAACTCTATATTGCCTTGAGGCAAGCCTTACAGTCTTATCCTCCTTTCCTTCTTTATCTGGATTTCATTAGCAAGGGTTACTTATCGGAACAGTCCGCTACGATGACTACTGGCATTTTTAGAATACAGTCCCCTAGAGAATTGGTCGAAACAATGTTCAGAAATTGGGGACTGCAAACTGGGCTAATGGAATTAGACACCTCCAATAAACTCACTATACCAGAAGCGGAAAAGGGTTTACCATCAGAATATGTTGCCAGTCTAGTGAAAGCTCTAACAGCAAATCTACAAGCTAGTATCTTTCTCATTGAAACGATGAGTCCGCCAGCATACGCATACTTGACGGAAAAATCCATCGGAATAGAAGACCTCTCAAATGCGTTGATGAATTACGAGACAGATTCTAAGGGTTCGGCAAACAAGGCTTGCCAGACCTTTGAACACTTTCTGTTCAAGCTTGGCGAAGATGTAGGTGCAAACGTCAAAGGTTGCAATGGGACAATCGAATATGCTGTTGCTATGAGGGGACAAAATGTGATTTTGAAGAACCAACTGCATCTGTGTGATGGTATTGGTGGACTAAGAAACATGGCACATCATGACCCAGATAAAGAAACTGGAAAGCCTTGGACGTTTACGCCACAAGGAGCTATTATTTCGTCACTCATCGTTCCCACGATGATAAGAAGCATTTATTCGTACTGGAAGGAGCAAAAGCAAGAGTTTTAAGATGAAACGAGATACTATTAAAGCCGAAGAGGGATCGTAGATGGAGAATTCAGAAACCAAAACAGAGGAAACGTCCAAGCAACCGCCCTATGGTAACGTGTCTTGGTATAAGACTTTTTTGAAGTAATCCGCACAAGGCAATTTGACAGATTTGACAAGGAAAGAATCGAGCTTAACATCATAAAAGGGTCTGGTGCAATACAATTTTTCACAGGTATCAGATTTCTCGGTCTAGTTGAAGACGATGGCAAAACCACAGAGAAATTCGAATGCCTTAGAAGGACTGGCGATGAATTCAAACAGAATCTGAAAAAGGTTGTCGAAAAAGCATATGCGGACTTGTTTGCGAAAATCGTGATTGACAAAGCAAAACCAGAAACTCTAGTCAACTATTTCATGGAACGACATCAATACAGCGAAGCAACGGCAAGATTAGCATTGAAGATATTCATTTATCTATGCCAAGAAGCTGGCATTCCTATTTCTCCAGAGTTGTCTGCCCCAGTAGCTAAACCGAAAATAGAAGGAAAGCCACTTGAGAAAAAGGTCGTAGATAAAGGAAGAGTGAAGATTCAACGCGGAGTACCAGAAGGAATGCATGAAAGCAGATGGGGCAATGACATCATAATATGTTTGAAAAAAGGTGACCGAGCTACACGGGAAAAGATAGCTAACACAGCCAGAAAACTCATTAACATGTACGTTGAAGAGGAAGAAACCTAGAGCTATCTTCTATCAGCCTTTAAGAGTTTGTTTGACTTTGGTATTATTGGCGATATCTATGTTAAACGGGAATACGGGAGATATCGCCTAATCTTGGCAGGACGCACATCCAGATAATGTCGGTCGATTGAGTCTATTTGTTCAGAATTCAACGTGACAAACCAAACAACACATAAGTCTAACAATCGACGCGGGGTTAGTCCTTATGCCTTCGCGTTCCTTGGTCTCAGGCAAAGAACCACAGCGTAAGTTACCTATACGAAAGTAGGGGTAGGGATCGTTAAAAATCTGGGCATTTTTGATATACGGGGGTAGTATGCGTTTAGGTGCTGTCTTCTTTTGTCAATCGGAGCTTAATCGTTTCTTTTCGGTGACAGTGTGAGCGTACGGATACCCCTATGTGTTAGTTGTGTGTGCTGGTGTGTAAGGATGAACGGAGCGTGAATCGTGCTTCTTTCATCGAATGGAGCGTGAATCGTTCCCCGCATACCGTTCTTTCCATTACTGAATAAGTGCTATTGAGTTAATGGTATATCAATGGTGTACGGTTATCGATGCGATATTTCCGTCACAAACTCGCACTTCGGCGATTAGAAAAAAGGTTAGAGGGCTAGTATGAAAAAACTAGTATTCGTACGTTCGTACGTACGCACACTTAAAAAATTAGTACAGGTCTAGCGGTATGATTTTTTTAGTTTGCATTCTAGCATGTAGGAAGCACTCTACATGATCTGTTGTGTTGTTCCATCTTAGCTGTGCTGACGGCCTATCTAACACCGTGTCAATGCAGAAATTGAGAATGCAACATGCAGAATAGTTATAGCGGGTTCCTGCGAAAAAGTCTAGTGCCGCCTTCAGTATCCTGTTTTTGAATGGTAATGAGAATCCGATCAAGACAGTTTCTCCGTAGCCTTTTTCTTTTCCGATCCGATCCGCTTGTTCATAGCTGAGAATGGTTGAGAATCGCTTGTAAGTTATCTTAGTTTCTTTTTGCCATATGATTAATGTTTTCATGTTTAAACCTCGAAATAGGAAAAAAGAGGGTTATTCGTTATGGTTGTTGTTGTTTTCGGCAATGATCCGTTTGTACTCTTCTAGCTGTTCTTTCGAAAGCGGTTTCTTCTCTGAATAATCGTGTATCATTTTTACGTCTTCTGCTTTCAATGTTTGTTTGGCTTTTTCAAAAAGCTCTTTTCCGCCTAGTGCGATCATAATACGGAGAATGTTTTCTACTACATCTAAACGTTCTTCCAGTTCGGTTGTTGATTCTCTTGTTTTTCTCATAGGCATCTCCGTCAATCTTAGAACCTCATGCACCTTTAAAAATGCTATGCGGTGTTCAACTTCGCTTAGGTATGCTAACATTGAGCTTTCAACGTCTTTGCCGACTAGGATTTTAGCTATGTTAACATCTATGCTGAGATTTGCACAAGTGCTTAAAAATCGTTTTCGGAAGGCATGGAATCTTAACCGTTTGTTTTGTGGTATTTTAATGTTGGCCTTTTCAGCTAGTTGCTTTAAACTTCTGTTTATGGTGTCGGAATCAATGAACTTTTCAGAGTTAGACGGAAACAGATATGGGTTCTCTTTTGGTAGAGTCGGCAAATATTGTTTCAGCAGTTCGACCGATTCGGCACTTATGAAGCTCTTAGCGATAACATCCTCTTTCTCGGTTATCAGTTCGAACAGAACGGGAGCCTCTTGTTCTAAGTTAGGCAGTTGCTCTTTCTTGATCTTAACAAAGTCTCCAATTCTCCAACCTAAATCTTTACCTAAGCTGATTATGATTTTGCTACGTAGGTCATCAGCCATCTTAAACATCTCGCGGTTTTGCTCTGGTGTCGGCACATAATCTTTAGTGCTTACGACTGTTTTGCTTACGTCTGAACCTGTCTGTATCGTGACTGGCATTTCGTAGAATCTGAACAACTGCATTACGCCCAAACACATGGTTCTAGCTGAGTTAATGGTGTATTCCTTTTCGATTAGGCTTTTGTGGAATTTTTCTATTTCTCTAACGAATCGTTTCTTTTGGTGTAAATCTGTGCTAGCCCAATCTTGCGTTCGCAACTCCATTATTTCGTTTGGTGATTTTCCGAACCATTCAGCAAACTTTTCAATACCGTGTTTGTACTCTTTCCATGTGTTTTTGCTTTTAGTTTCTTTGACGTAGTTTAGGAAGTCTTCTACTTTCATAATTCTGTCACCTCTTTAAAAGTGGATTCGGTTATTTTTCTGTTATGGTATTTCAATGGTGTTTTGGCATTGATGCGACTTTGCGGGAGATATCACTATCGAAGTGCTAGTAGTCCCTAAACCACGGTCCCCATCACGGCAAGCTTTCCGCTCGCCCTCTTAAACATGGACACCATGGAAAGAAGTGTGAGTCTACTTGGATTTTGTCAT
>Ga0315282_10010584_pt1 | contig 14428 bp, 12 predicted proteins | sample YL17G07_20_MG_FD_203693 | JGI IMG/M metagenome (GOLD analysis project Ga0315282, IMG submission 203693) | Sediment microbial communities from Yellowstone Lake, YNP, Wyoming, USA - YL17G07_20 | ecosystem: Environmental > Aquatic > Freshwater > Lake > Sediment | place: USA: Wyoming | collected...
ATCACCCGCTCGCGCTCGGGCTGGCTCAGGTCGCTGTTCAGCCATTCGGCGTCGTAGCCGCTCCGCTTGAGGACATTCGCGACGACCTGCGTCTCGTCGCGGGTGTTGCAGAAGACGATGGCGGAGGAGGGTTTCTCGATCTCAAGGACGCGGCAAAGGTCGTCGGGCCTTCCGGTGCCGCTCACAAAATAGAAGAAGTGCTCGATCTCCTCGGCGCCGATCGAGGTCTCGGACAGGGAGATGACCCGCGGGGTGTTCATGTACTGCTGGCTGAGCCTCCGGATCTCGTCCGGCACCGTGGCCGAGAAGAGCAGGGTCTGCTTCCGGGCCGGCAGCTTCGCGATGATGGCGCTGATATCGCGCTCGAATCCCATGGAGAGCATCTCGTCCCCCTCGTCGAGGACCAGAATCGTCGTGGTCGAGAAATCGATGGTTCCGCGGCGGAGGTGATCCAGGATTCGGCCGGGCGTGCCCACGACGATGGGGGCCCCGATCTCGGCCTCGGTCACCTGGTTGCCGAAGGAGACACCGCCGTAGACCAGGACGCACCGGAGCCCCCGGCCGCGGCCGATCTCCGACAACTCGTTCGAGACCTGGATGGCGAGCTCCCTCGTCGGCGTGAGCACGAGCGCCTGGATCTCCTTCTTCGCCGGGTCCAGGGTCTGGCAGAGCGGGATGCCGAACGCGGCGGTCTTGCCGGTCCCGGTCTGTGCCTGGATCAGGAGGTCGGCCCCTTCCATGACGTCCTTGTATGTCTCGGCCTGCACGGGAGTGGGCTTCTCATAGCCCATCTTCCGAAGCGCCTCGCGCACGTCGGGAAGGAGGTTCCACGCGTCGAACTCGGCGAGGGGATGGGGTTGGGTCTCGGTCGTTGGTTCCGAAGAGGCTTGCTCGGTCATGAATGCTCCGTGATGTTGTGTCCGTCCGTTCCCCCTACTTCTACCTCCCCGGCTTTCCGGCGGTCAAGGAAGCAGATCGAACCAAAGCCCTTCACTCTTCTGTCTTGGAGGTCGTGATGACCTTGCACAGCCGCCGGGCCACCTCTTCCGCTCCCAAGGACCACGGTACGCCCACGGTGTCGGCCAGTCTGGGACAATACTCGTAGACTTCTTTCCGGCCCACCCGATGCCAGACCGGAAAGAGAACGGCCCTCCCCCCGAGCATCTCTCCCGAAACGATCGCGTTGAACTCGGCCTTGGTCGATCCTCCGCTTTCGATGAAGTTCGGCGACAAGATGAGGATGCATTTCGAGCATTCCTGGATCCCCTTCTCGATATGCTCGATGAGATCATCGCCCGGTTTCAGCGAGAAGTCGTCGTACGTGACGGGACACAGCATACTCATCAATCGATCCGCCAGGGGTTGCACGACGTCGTTCCGATCGCGTTGGTCATGGGATATGAACGCGAACGGTCTGAAGCTCTTGATCTCATTCTCCAGGTATCGCGGTCCCCGGATGGCGACCGACCGGCCGTATCGGATCGCCTCGTCGAAGAGCATCTTCTCTTCCGGCGCCGTCAACATGTCCTCGATATAGAAAATGATCTTCCCCGAGAACGGAAGATGCCTGAAAAGGGTCACGTTCCCCGAGTCGTATGTTTCCTTCACGAGGACTTCGTTCTCGATGGACAGCGCGATCTCGGGCTCGCGCAACAGATGACAACATATCCAGAAGGTTCCGGTCGTGCGCGGAACGTAATACGATATGAACCGGACATTCTTCGTGAAGTCGTCGTATACCTTGGCGATGATCTCGACGTCGATGCCCCTTGTCGCCGAGAAGACCCTTTTCTTCTTTTCCAGACGAACGGTATGGGAGAACTCGTGCCGGAAAATATCCTTCAGCGTGATCGGAGTATCATGGACGGAAACAGGATGCCGCGTCATGTCAATCGAGCCCTCGATTCCATATAAGCTGTTGCAAGCTCGATGGATTAGTCAAAGAAAGATATCTTCCTCTTCGATATCCTGAAGTTGGCAGACGCCTTGCGGGCATTTCCGGCCTTCGAGGAAGACCCTAGGAGCCGCGTTTTGAATATGATATCGTATCCTGGGGTGGTGGAGGTAATGATGAAACCCATTGGCGCCTACGTGGACGAATGCCGACGATCGAGCATCGAGGAGTTCTGTGAGCGGAACCGGCATCCGTTCCTGCTGCACAGCGTATTGACCGGCAGTCTGATCCCCACGAATGCCACGCGCGGCGTGACCCTGGACCGACTCGTCCTCGGGGATGATTTCTCGAAAGCAAGGAGCCGGACCGCGAGGCAGGAGGAGGCCTACAGCGTCTTCGAGCTTCTGCCGAGAAACCCCAAGGATCGGCGCATCAGCGTCGGCTGCAGCAGCACTTGCGATATCCAGATCAACGACAAGTCGGTCTCGACCCTGCACGCCTACCTGGAGAAGAAGGACGACCGGTACCTGATCCAGGACAACAACTCGGCCGCCGGAACACAGGTGAACGACGAGGTTCTCGAGACCGGGGTCGAGAAGGAGATCGCCTCCGGAGACCGGCTCACCTTGGGCTTCGTAGACCTCGTATTTGTCATGCCGGCCGATTTCCATCAGTTCATCCGGCGTTTTTTCGGGTTATGAGAAGGGAAATCAAGGATCGCGGAAGGGGCAGCATGAACGGCGGTCCGACCCCTCTGCCGTCTCTGCCGCCGACTCCCCTCTCGCCCGAGTCCTATCCCAAGCTGGAGTCGATCTGGGAGAGCGGCGAGTCATTCCTCGCATATCACGCGGTCGAGGAGAAGCGACCCGGCCGGTTCTTCCATCCCGCATCCGGAGATCCGGAGCTTCCGGCCGAAGGGGTGCCGGGCGCGCTTCTCTCGGTGATCATCCGGTTTCGCGATCGCAACGCCGAGTTCCACATGCACGGCCGGGTCCTGGAGCGCCGGACCGCAGGAGAGCGACCGGGGTTGCTCATCGAGTTCCTAGAGGAGGAAAGGGAGCGGGAGGCGCTGGTGGTCGCGTTCGCGAGGGGCGAGAGCGTGCCGTACTTTCGGCGCCGCTGGGAGCGGATCTCCTGCAATCTGTATGTCCTGGTTCATACGGGTTGGGGCAAGCGGGTCGACGCCCTGGCCGTCGACATCAGCGAAGGGGGGGTCTACCTCGTTCCGATCCATGAGCTCCGGGTCGAGGACATGGTGACGTTGTCGGTCACGTTTCCTGGCAGGAAACGCATCGCCATGGCCGGACGTGTGGCGTCGGTGATCCCGGACGGGCCGCAGCAGGGCACGGGCATCGAGTTCCTGTTCGAGTCGAAGAAGCAGCGCGATGATCTCGTCGAGCAGGTGGCCCTGCTCCGCACGAAACGCAGATAATCCCTTCTTATGCGCAGTCCTCGGGGCAGGTTGCGGCCCTCTCATCGCCGTTGCAGCACCCGTCGCCGCAGGCCGATCCGCAGTCCGCATGGCATGTGCAGGTATTCTCATGGCCCGAGGCGCAACAGAAACCGTCACCGCAAACCGCCCAGATGCAGTCCGCAGGGCAGGAGCAGATGTCCTCTCCGGGGTCGCACGTGCCGTCCCCGCAGGTATGGCATAGGCTCGGTTCCCCCTCGCAGCGCCAGCCTTGCTCCACGAGACAGTCGCTGCCGCATCCGTCTCCGGGCCGGATGTTCCGGTCGTCGCAGCGCTCGATTCCCGAACGGATCAGGCCGTCGCCGCAGATCGCCGGCGCGCCGAGCGTCATGTCCAGATCGACGAGCCTTCCATCAGGGACGAAGACCGGCTCCTGGCCCGAAGCCTTGATTGCTCCCTTGGACAGCCCGTCGACCCGGAGCAGGATGGTGCGGCCCGCCGCCTCATCCGGAAGCAGTATCACCACGCTATTATCATGGTTGTTCAGGGGCTCGGGCTCCTCGGGAACCAGGGACGGCTCGAGCAGGGGCTCGCCGTCCAGGGTGCCGGAGATCGAGACCTGATCCAACTTTAGGGACGGGTCCTGGATGAGGGTCACGTCCACGCCGGTCCTGTCCCTGTCCTCGGGAACCTCCCTGCAGGCGTGCAAGGACAGAACCGAGGCGAAAAGAATGACTATCCGATTACCTCGCATCCACGGTCCCCAGGCTTCCGGACGGCCCGTCTCCCCCATGCTCCTGCGACACGGTGTAGATGGTGCCTCCGACCAGGGCGGCCACGGCGCCGCTCACAATGGCCCAGAACCAGATCTCCTCATAGATCGGCTTGGTCTTCTCCACCTGGTCGGACGGGATCGCCTCCACCAGGAACGCCTCGGTCGGAAGCGGCTTCAGCTTGGAGGCCGCGGCAAGCCGCGCCTCCTCCTTCTTTTGCTCTGCGAGCAGGGCATCCTCCTGCCGTTTCCTCTCGATCTCCCGCGCAACCTGCTCCTTCCGTTTCCGCGCGGCCTCCTCGGCGCGGCGCTTCTCCTCCTGCTCGGCCTGGATCTTCCCCTTGCACTCGGCGATCAGCTCCACCACCAGCTGGCGGTTCTTGGCCGACGGGGACTCCCGGAGGTACCCCTCGAAGAAGAAGACCGCCTTGTCGCAGTTTCCGAGCTCGCGCTGGCACTGCCCCATATTGAAGAGGAAGCCGGGAAGCGGCATGATCTCGTACGCCTTCGTGAACTCCTCGAGCGCCTTGTCGAAGCGTCCCAGGTTGTACTGCACCTGGCCCTCGTCGAAATGCCGCTTCGACTCCTCTCGGCGATCGTCCGCCCGAAGGACGGTTGCAAAGAGAACCAGGGAGAACGCGAAGAGCGCCGGGACTATGGATGGACGGTTTCTCATTTCTCATCAAAAGGATTCACCGTGGCCCGCTTGTCCAGCTTCACGTCCTTGACCAGGGTCACGAGAATCTTGGTGTCCTCCGAGAAGGAGGCCTCCTGAACCTCGTTTTTATACCCGTTCATGCGGAATTCAAAGGATTGCTTCGCCTTGGACCTGGGGAAGGACATCCGGAACGGCGTGATCCCCAGGATCTCTCCGGCGCCGGCCTTGTAGACCTCGGCGCCAGGCGGTGTGGAGCTGAACGCAATATCCACCGTGGTCTTCTCCGGCCTCTGGATCAGCGTGACGACCGGTTTCGTTAGCCCTCGGGACAGCATGTAGCCGAGCCCGACCCCGCCGATGAGGAGTGTGAAAACGACCGTGGCCGTGATGGCGGCGAAGCGTCTCCGGCGCGACCAGGGGCTTCCGATGAAGGTCTCGAGGTCCAGGGACAGGGACTCACCGATCCCCTTCAGCCGGGTCTCTATCTCGTTCATGCTCTGAGGCCGGCTCTGGGGCTCCTTCTCGAGGCATTCCAGGATGAGGGTCTCGAGCGCGTCCGGGATCCGGGATCGGGAGCCCCGGAGGGCGTTCGGCCTCGGAGGCTTCACGATCGTATGCTTGATCACCAGCTCGCCGAAGCTCTTTGCAATGAAGGGCTTCTTGCCCGTGACCATCTCGAAGAGGATCACGCCGAGAGCGTAGATGTCGGTCCGGTAGTCCAACGGCTTGCCGCTCGCCTGCTCCGGGGACATGTACTCCGGCGTGCCCAGGATGGCCCCCTCCGAAGTCTGGCTGAGGAGATCCCCCTCCTGGGACTCGGCGATCTTGGCCACGCCGAAGTCGAGGAGCTTCACGAAGTCCTTCTGACCGCCGCGCTCGGTGAGGAAGATGTTCTCCGACTTCATGTCGCGGTGGACGATGCCCATGCCGTGGACCGCCGCCAGCGCATTCGCCACCTGGGCCGCGATGCCGATCGCCCTTTTGACCGGTAACGCCCCCTCGTGGACGAGGAGATCCCCGAGGCTCTGCCCCTTGAGGAGCTCCATGATGTAATAGTTGTCTTTCCCTTCCTCCTCGATGAAGTCCGTGACCTCGACGATGTTCTCGTGGTTGATCTGATTGACCGCGCGGGCCTCGGCGAACATGCGCTTGATGGCATTTGGCTTTCGGGCGTACTCGGACCGGAGCATCTTGAGCGCCACTCTCCGGCCGAGACGCGTGTGCTCGGCCAGGTAGACCCGGCCCATGCCCCCCTCCCCCACGATCTCGATCAACCGGTAGGATCCAAGCACCGTTCCCGGCTCAGGCCCCCCTTTCCCGGGCTCGGTCCAGGCCGAGTCGATGTCGGAGAGCTTGGTGCCGTCCGTGGAGCAGTAGGAGAGCTCTTGAGGATGCTGTTTCCCGCATTTTGGACAGATACGCATGGGGTTCCGCTCCTCGAATTTCCATTCTACCACAGGTCTGCGGGGCGATCCCAGCGTCTCGTGGGTAGTTTATCGAGACAAAGGCAGGAAGAGAGGTTTTTTAAAGGACGCGGGCGGGCAGACCGAAGCAAGCCGCCGCCCGGCGGCACTTCACTTCGATCGACGAACGTACTCGTTGTGGAACTTGGTCCATTCCGGCAGCACCCTTTCCAGCAAATCACGCGCCGGCAGGAACGCTATTCTCAAATGATTCGTTCCCGGTCGCTGCCCGAAGCCCGAGCCGTTCACCGTGCACAACCCGGTGCTTTCCAGCAGGCTCATGCAGTAATCGAAGTCGGTTGTGCCCCGGGGGAGTGCGTTGAGCCGCGGGAACAAGTACATGGCCCCCGTCCGTCCGAAGCACTCGACACCTTCCATCTCCTTGAATGCCGCCTTGATCATCGTGGCCTTCTCATAGAGGGCACGCAGGATCCCTTCCTTTTCCTCCACAAACCGCGCGTGCGGCGCGCTGCCCTCCGGCGGCGGACGTACCATCAGGTACGTCAATGCTTGGCCGGTGGTGTTCGAGCAGAGACTGACCGATGCCTGTTTGAGCAGCACATCCGCGAAGCCGAGGCTGCGGTCCTTCAGGCGCGGCGGATTCCGCATTTCGAGATACCCGCCCCGGCGGCCGCACTCGCCATAGAACCCCTTGGACGTGCTGTGCAGGCTGAACAGCGGAATCTCCTGGTGTCCCACGAGCCTGGCGAACGAGACGAACCGGGCGCCATAAAGGTTTTCTTGATAGACCTCGTCGGCGATGATCGCCAGGGCGTGCTCTCTGGCGAATTCAACGACCTGCGCGCCGTTCTGCTCCGGCAGGACCGCCCCGGTCGGATTGGCTGGGTTGATGACGACGATGGCCTTGACCGTCACGCCCTGTCGGCGGGCCTGCGCGATGGCGTCCTCGAGTATGGACCTGTCCAACGTCCACCCGCTGTCTTCGTCGGGATAGTAATTGACTTGCACCCCCCCGGCTCGCTTTATGGCCGCCGAGTAGAGAGGATATTGCGGAATGGGGATCATGATGCCGTCGTTGCGTTCGGCAATCAGTATGTCGATGATGTGTCTTGCGGCCTCGCTGGCGCCGTTCGTGAGGAAGATGGCCTCGGGGTTTGACCGCACGCCGGCCGTGGCCGCGACGTCGTCCCTGGTGTCGATGTACTCGGCGATTGCTTCTCTGATGAAGGATGGTCCCTTGCTCTCCGTATATGCACCGAGGCCCGTACCGAGCTTGGAAAGCATGTCATCGCAGAAATCCAGCACGTAGTCCGAAGCGAAATCATCGCAGGTCAGGCCTTCAAACGCCGCGGGATTGCGCCCGAACAGTCTGCTCAGTGTTCTTTCTCGCGTCAGTTTGCCCGGCGCTTCGAGAAAGCTCAGAACATCGCGGTAAAACGAGATGGGCCGCTGCCCAAGGGCCTGAGGGTTGCCGATGTGGCAGGAGATGGTCCGCATCCCGTGGCGCGCCAACTCGGCGGCCCGTTGGGGGATGGGCCCCCGTACAGCGTACTCCATTTCGGCGATACCCGGGTTCACAGCTATGGATACAGGCATTCTGAATCCCTCGATGAACGTTGTTGAAATATAGTCACGCAGCGTATCCCTGTCCATGAGTTTGTCAAGGCGCGCTACTTCTGGAGGCCGCCCGGGCTCAGGCGCAGCCCGCCCCCAGGTCCCTGGTCGGAGCCCGTGCCCAGCCTGAGATGGGACGGGGGGGTCTCATCCCTGTCGAGGTTCAGTTTCAGGTCTTGCGGCCCTGAGGAGGGCAGCAGGGGTTCCGAGGGTGCTCCCATGGCGGGTGTTCCCGCGTCGAAGGACGGAGGAAGGACGCCGAACTGGCTTGCGATCATGGCGGCCATGCGGGGATTGTCCTTGACGGTCTTCATGGCGAAAAGCTCGCCCACGATGCGCTTCACGTCCTCGGTCCTCCCGGCGGCCCGGTAGATGGCCGCGACCAGAAGCTTGGCCTGGAGGTTCTCGGGGCTCATCCTCGCGGCGGCCTCCGCCTTCTCGATGGCGAGGCTCATCTCCCCCCGCTGGAGGTGGTACTGCGCCCACAGGGCGGCGTTCGCGGGCGAGCCGGGCTCGAGACGCTCGGCCAGGGTCAGCTCCTCGAACGCCTTGTCCATGTTGCCCCGTGAAAGATGGACCATGGCGAGAAGGCCGTGCGCCCTGCCCATGTCCGGATCGTCGGTCACCGCCTTCTCGATCTCCTGCCGGGCCCGGTCGCCGCTCGGATCGGTGAGAAGCAGGAACTCGGCCAGGTTCACCCGCCGCGGGCTGTCCGGTCTGAATCGCAGGGCGCGCTCCAGCTCCTCGATCGCCTCCTTCATCGCGCCGGACGCGGCGAAGACGGTTGCACGCACGCACCGGACCGCTGCGCTGTCCGGAGCGAGGCGCGCGGCATGCTCGTTCCGGGCCTGTGCGGCCCGTAAATCCCCTTTCTGGAACCAATCGAGGGCTTCGAGATTATAGAACGCCGCGGACGCCGGAACATCGCCGAGCTTGTCGAACACCGGCGTAAAACCTTTCCCTCCGAGGCCGGCGTAAGGGTCGTAGATCAACGGCGGTTGCTTGCGGTTTCCGTCGGGATAGAAGGCGACCCCGAACTTCCCGAATCGGCCGGACGGATCGGCCGGGCTCCTGGCGCCGGGCAGTCGGTGGATCTCCATGAGGTCCGCGGCAAGCCCGATCGACCTCGCCATGGCGGTCAGCAGGGCCGCCGCCTCGTAGCTGTAGACCGGAGGAGGATTTCCGGAGGAGAGCAGGGACTCGGCCAGGTCCGCGGCGGTCATGGGCGGCTGGGGCCGAGGCGAATACTGCGGATAAGGAGAGAGTTTTCCGGAGCTCCGCCACGCGAGGATGAACTGCCACAGGCTGTCCATCTTCTGCGCGTCGGACCCGGCGTTGCGGGCGGCCCCTTTGGCAGACTCCTCGATCTTCGGGGATGGGGCGAAGGCCAGGACCACCTCGTTGGCAGGAACCCCCATCCGGACCAGCGTGTCCTTGAGCTGGTCCGACGAGAGGGGGCCGGTGAGGTCGACCTTGTCCGCGACCGGAGCCGGAAGCTTCTCTTCAGTGACCAGGAAGTAGACGGCGACAGCCGCCATGATGATGATCACGACGGCGACGACCAGCACCGGATTGATGCGCGAGGCCTTGACCGCGCTATCCTTCACGGGCGCCAGATCATGGATGCGCATGCATTTGGGACATCGCGGTTGGAGTTCGTCGCTTTCGAAGTCGTGCTCACACGACAGACAACGGTATTTCATGGATGTTTTCCTTGGATATCAGAAGTCGGCGCCGAGGGCGAAGGCCGGCTGGACAGCCACCTTGTTGTCGCCCAGACCCAGCGAGACCTCGGGGGTGAACGTCAGATGTTCCCAGATGAACCGAAAACCGACGAACGGCCGGTGGCGGTAGAGGGTCTCTTTCTTGAACTGGAACACGGCATCCTTGCCCACGACCGCCTGGTCGAGAAGCTCGTTCTGTCTCTGGCCCACGACCACACTCTCGGCGTAAACGAAGGACCAGAGGAACTGGTATCCCAGGTAGGGAGTGAAGATCACCTCGCCGCTCACGGCGAACGGCCGGGAGATCGATGCGTCCAAACCGACAATCGTAAGATCGATGTCCGACGACCCCAGAAGCCGCATGACGCTGGCCCGGACCGCCACATCGGGCAGGTACCCGAGCTTCGGCTTCCGGAACCCCTCGAAAAGCGACCACTTGACCTCGGCGCCCATGGCCACGAGCTCGGAGTTCGCCATGTAATTCAAGCTCGAGCCGAGCTCGATCGACCACGGCAGCCCCTTGCGGATGTGGAGCGCCGGGATGAAGATGATGGCGTCCGAGCTTCCCTGTATGACCGTGCCTTCCTTCATGTACGCGGCGCCGGAGTCGACCGGCGTCAGCGCCCCTTCGAGCCCTGCGTAGAAGCCGTCGTATCCCAGGGTCTCGGCCGGAGCGAGGATCTTCGGAGAGAATGCGAACGAGTAATCGCGGATCAGCTTGTGGAAATTGTTCTGACAGGGGACGGGGGTCTGCGCGCCGCGGCACGGATAGGCGAGCCTTCCGAGGGAGATGTCCATGTCGTTGGCCAGGGCTCCGAGGGGAATGAAAAGGATCAGCGCTATGAAGAGGACCCTGAACAATATCCGCCGGGTTCGTTCCATTTGCTTCTCCCGCACTATTGTCGCAATAGAACCCCAAGAGGGTAGCAATGGACGTTCCGCATTGTCAAGGTTTGCCACGAGTGACCCACAGGGAGCAGGGAAGCCTCCTCGCCGATCTGAGCACGAACGAGCCGAGCGGGTCGATCGCGCCGTGGCCGAGCCCTCTCGATCCTGCGAAAACGAGGTCGATCCCTTCGCCGAGGGCGAAGCGGCTCAATTCCTTGGGCCCCCCCTCGATGACGACCGGCCTGGGGGTCACGCCGTGGAGGGGCAGGCTCTTGAGCCAGTCGCCGAGCTTCCGCTCCGCATCGCTCCGGCCCGCGGCCGGACAGTGGAGATCGTTGCGGTCGAGGACGAGCATCACGGTAATCTCGCGGATCTTCCCGAGGCGGCACATCTCGACTCCCCGCAGGAACGCCTCTTTCGCGTGCTCGGAAAGGTCCACGGCGGCCGCGAACCGTCCATGCGGCCATCCGCTGGACCGGACCAGGATGGTCTCGACCGGTGCGAACCGTAGCAGCCGCTCGGCCATCGTTCCCAGCGTCAGCGGGTCCTGGTCGATCTGGCGGCTGCCCACCACCAGGACCTCCGGTTGCCTGAGCTGGCAGTAGGAGATGATCGCGTCGGCCGGCTCGCCGTGGAGGACCTCGGCCGAGGTGGGAAAGCGCGCCATCGGAATGCTCTTGAGGATCCGCTGGAGCTCGGCCCGGACCGTGCCGGCCCGCTCTTCGCCCTCGTCCTTTCTGAGCACGAAGCAGGCCACGAGCTCGGCCTTGGTCGCGCCGGCGAGGATGGCGGCAGCGGCAAGCGCGCCCTGGGCCTGCTCCTTCAGGTCGGTTGCGAGAAGAACGGTTTTTACGGGGTTCATGAAAAGGAAACTACGCGAGCGCGGGTGGGAATGTCAACGCCGAGGCGGGTCAAGGGCCGGAGGCGCAGCAGGCGGCGCCCCTACTTCCCGGTCTCGCCCTCCTCCTCTTTTTCGTTCTCGTTCTCTTCCTCTTTCTCGTTCTCGTCCTCGGGGGATTTCTTCTTGTCCTTCTCGGCCCCCTTCTCGTCCTTGGGCTGATCCTTCTTTTCCTGCTGGGCCTGATTCTGGCTCCGTGGGACGAGCGACGGCATGCCGTACTCCTCGAGGAGCTTGGAATCCAGGCGATCGAGCAGCTTCCTTTCCACGTAGCTCGGGAGCTTTGCGAGCGTGACCAGGGTCTTCACACCGTCCGCGCCGTCCTTGCCCTCGGGGATGAACTCGATGGAGGCCGGTGATTGCATCCCGACCTCGTTGTACTCGAACAGGATGTATCCGGATTTCCGATCCTTCTCCACGATATGAAGCCCCATGTCTACCCTGATGAGCCGGATGCAGGAATTCCAGATCATGGTCATCGAATAGGAAAACGTCTTTTCGGAGCGCGCGGAGGCGATACCCGGAAACAGGAGCAACCCGAGTATCGTGAAACAAACTGCAAACATGAATCGTTTCATGACGTTCCTCCTTGTATTCAAATGTACGACAATATGCTCAATATTGCAAATTTTCTGCAAATTGGACGGCAGGATAGTAATATTATTCTTTGATCTCTTTGGGTTATGCAATTTCTGATAATATAGAAGAAGCTTGAGATCAAAAACAGGAGGAACGATGAAGGCGGGTTTTACACGGATCGGTCGTTTGACGATACCTCTCTCGGTTCTCGGAGCCGCGCTCCTTGCAATCTCATGCGGACTGATGGGGCAAGGCGAGGGAGACTACAGTGCACATCCGGAGCGCCGGATGCAATTCGATAGCGTATGTACTGATTGGAGCTGCACGGAAAACAAATGGTTTCTGGGAGAAAACCTGAAAACAGGACCGTCCAGGCAGCGGGAACCCTATACCCCTCATCTGTCCCCCATCGTATCAGGCACCGACTGCGGGGCGAGTGTCCGGCTCTCGAACGGGACCACGATCGCCTATATGGCCGACTCCGAGACGAATGACAGGCACGACTGGGGGTTTCCGAGCCCCACCCGTTGCGGAGCCGGGTCTGAGTGCAACGACCCGATCATGATCATCGATCGGAACGACACCAACCCGGCCGACGGGGTCAATGCCCGTCTGGTCCTCGACGGCGCCGATCCCTCCCGATATTTCGCCCCCCTCACCATTCCGGGGGTCAACCAGACCGGACATTCCGTCGTTGTCATCGACACTCCGTTCACCTATGCGACAGGCGCGGACCTCGGCCTCATCACGGTCCAGGTTCCGGTCGGCGACGGCGGAACGACCGGCGACGGCGGAGCACCGGTCATCGACGCCGGAACGACCACATCAACCATCGCGAACGTCTACTTGTGGTTCGCGACCGAGATCACCGCCACCGACGGCCGATCCTTTCTGGCGTGCTCGCCGGACGGGCTCGAGTTCCACAATTGCGAAGGGTCGGCGAGCGACGAGGCCCGGCTTTTCTCCACGGACAAGTTCGTGCTGGTGAATCCGGTGTCCGTCGGCAACGATGTATGGAGCTCGATGGCTGCGGCCTGCACCAGCACTTCGGATTCGAACCATGCGAGCCCGCTTTGCGACTTGAGGGAGAAGCTTCTTTCCGACGCTCCGTCCGAGCAGTTGAGCGGCATGCTTCTCTTCGGCGCCCGCGGAGGTCCCCAGGGCCAGAACCCCGGCGTCTCCGGGTATCGTGAGAGCCCGCTTTACCTGGCCTACCTGCAGCTCACGACAGGGAACGTCTGGTACTTCACGGGCAGCTCTTGGTCCAGGGACAATGAATCCGACGCCCAGCCGGTCCTCCATGAGGGTCTCGCATCCGCTGCGGCCGACCGGAAGCTCTACTGGTTCGGCGAATTCTCGGTCCGGCTCGTGGTCACGGGCGGCAAGCCTTATCTCGTCATGCTGTCGAACCATTCGAACATCACGAACGATGATCTCCATGACCTGTCCATCCTGTACCGCACGGCATCCCTGTTCGAGCCGAACCTCTGGACGCCCCCTCTGCAGACCTGCGCCCGAGGATACGGCCCGTACATCATCGACCAGTACACCCGGGTCAGCTCCGGCAAGCTGATCGTCTATCACATGATCCAGGGATGGAACGGAACGGAACCCGGGGATCGGGACCACGAGGCCTACGGCGTGTTCACCACGCAGCTCCGGTTGAGGAACGACACGAAGTGCACGGCCCCTTCCTGGCCCCCCCCATAGACGGGTTTCATTCGCGGGATCCGAGCAGCTTGGACTGGAGACGATACCCCTTGGCCTCCTCGATCCTGCCCAGGACGTCGCAGGCCCTGGCGGCCGCCTCGGAGCAGGCCGAGGCATCGGCGGGCAGGTTCGTGTCGCGGCACAGCCGGATCGCCCGGTCCGCGGCCTTGATCGCCTCCTCGGGCTTGCCGAGGTCGAGCAGGGTAGCGGCGAGACGGCCGAGCCACTTGCACTCCGATCCGAGATCGCGGGACTCCCGCGCCCCCTCCACCGCCTCGATGAACGAGATGGCGGCCTCGCTCCGCTTCCCCTGGGAGAGGAGCGCGTCTCCGAGACCCCCCAGGAGCAGCACTTCGTAGCGCCTCGTTTCCTGGATGCGGGCCACGGGAAGGAGATCCCTGGCCATGCGCTCCACAAGGTCCCAGCGCCCCTCGGCGTAGGCCGCGGGGAGCATGTGCACGGCGAGGTCGAGCGCGTTCTTTTCGAGGCTCTCGACGATGGCCGAGCGGATCGCCGCATCGATCTCCTCGAGCCGACCCGTGATCAGGTCGCTCCGTCCGGAGCTCGAGGCCTCCTTTACCGCGCGGCTCGCCCACTTGACGAGCCGATGCCGCATGGTGGCGATCACGGCGGGATCGAAGCGGTCCTTCAGGTCCTCGACGAGGCGGTACCTGCCCGTGTCGGAATGCGCTGCAAGCCCCTTTTCCTCGAGATTTTTGAGAATCGCGTCCTGGCTCCGGTGATCGGTGAAGAGGTGGATGATGTCCTGCCCGAGGCCGCTCGGGAAGGCCGCGGCCAAAGCGGCTGCGATGTCCGATTCGGCCGAGGAGAGGTCGGGGATCGCGGTCTTCGCGGT
>Ga0315282_10010585_pt1 | contig 14425 bp, 11 predicted proteins | sample YL17G07_20_MG_FD_203693 | JGI IMG/M metagenome (GOLD analysis project Ga0315282, IMG submission 203693) | Sediment microbial communities from Yellowstone Lake, YNP, Wyoming, USA - YL17G07_20 | ecosystem: Environmental > Aquatic > Freshwater > Lake > Sediment | place: USA: Wyoming | collected...
CGCCAGGACGTCCTGTGCGAGAATCTGAGCTTCAGCCGAGACTTTATTCAACGGCAGGACCAACCCCTGTGTGGCGAACAGGATCGTCCCCAGGAGCACCGCAACCATAATCCCCAGGATGATCGCCCGCCGGGCATCTGTGTGCGCTTCTTCTTCTTCACCGGCACCGATGCGGTTGCCGATCAGGATCGCGTTGCCATTGGCCAGGCCGATGTAGACGGCAAAGGTCAACCCCTTGATCGTAAAGGCGATGCTGGCAGCCGCCACAGCAACAGTTCCAATCCGGGCATAAACGATGCTATAAATCGTGAAACCAAAGGACTTCAGGCTCTCGTTAAACGTCAACGGAACAGTGATGGATAGGAAACGCATAAAGAATTGGCATTTAAAAGAAAACAGTTCATTCAGACGACCGGCGAGCGGCTGGCGCGCAGCGTAGGCATACACCACCAGGGCCACACTTTCCAGCATGCGCGCAATGGCTGTGCCCAGCGCCGCCCCAACCACCCCCAGCGCCGGCAGGCCCAACCCCGGGCTGCCAAAAATCAAAAGGAGGATAAGCCGGTTTTGAAGATAATCGCCAGGCTGCTGATGAACGCTTGGGGATGCACGCAGCCGGTTGAGCGCAGGATATTGGCGTAACAGCTGGTCACCGCGGAAGCCAGGAAACTCAGACCGGCGATGCGCAGGTAGTCGCTGCCAACTTTTTTCACCCCCGGGTCCTGAGTGTAAATCCCCAGCGCCCAAGTGGAGGCAAAGATTGCCACGCCGGTAAAGATCAACCCGCTGATGAGGGCTATCGTCAGGCACAGGCCCGTCGTATGGCGGATGCTGGCAATATCCCCTTTTCCCCAATACTGGGCGGTGATAATGGCCGCCCCGGAGTAGATGCCATTCAGCAGCAGGTTGAGCAGAAAAGAGACCTGGCCGGCCAGCACCACCCCGGCCAGCCAAACTTCACCCAGTTGGCCGACCAGAAAGACATCCAGGGCATTCGTAAAATTAGAGATCAGACTCTGCAGGACCATCGGTAGGAACAGACGCACCAGGGTGGACAGGTATTGTCGGTCAAAAAGAAAACTCATCAATTCATCCTATCGTCAATTATGGCGCTCGCGCACATTGCGCAGCACAGCCAGAACACTCAGCCGATCTTTGTTTGGACGGGTATGATAAGCCGTGTACACCGGGTACATACCTCAAGGCAATGTTGATTCCGTCTGTCTACCAGAGTCAGCATATCGTCAATATGTTGAGTGGGACTACTCCGCGATCCGGCCTCATACACCCCATCTTTCTCAGCGTGAAAGCTCTCCTGGTCTTTGATCAACCAGTTCGACAATTCACCTTCTGATATCTGGATCCCCACATTCTCGTAGAATTTCAGAATTTTCGGCTCACTGGCCAGCATCTCATAGTACAGTGCCAGCGTCAACGCCTGGATCCCCGGACCAAACTGACCTTCAATACCTCGCGGCAGCTTGGCCTGGTAGCTCTGCTGGGTTGAGGCGGCATAGTATTTTTCTTTATGGAACAGAACATTGTCCGTGCGCACCACGATGTCCTGCACGACCACATCCACGTAGCCCTTGGATTTCACGTCCGGGGGCAGAATGGCCGGATCTACTTCGACTACCTGTTCACGGTTGATTTCTATCTTGGCTTGCTTGCTGCTCTTGTGGCGTTCACGCGGTTTTTGTCGTTCTTCCTCCGATGCATGATTTGGGGAAGCTGGTTTCGGTGTATTCCCCTTGGTCTCTGGTTTGCCCTTTTCCCCTTTCAACCGATTGTTCCCATCTTGCAGACTTGAATCTCGATCTGGGCGTCTCCCAAATTCGTAGACACCTTCTCGATCAGGTTCAAAAGCCGCCGGATCAACTCGCGGGCATTTTCGTCTTGGATGCGGCTGAGGTTAATCTCGTCAAACACGGTGAGATAAGTTTATCCGGTTTGGGCTATACTTGGGGGTGTTGGGCTTTGACTTACTCCTAACTATTGAGATGATACCCTTTTTTAAACGTGTGCGGCAATCCCGCACACGTTCAAAAAAGCATATTAAGATATTGCGACTGCATCGCAGGCAAGCGTGCCTTCTTCGAGCAGCAAGGCTGCCGCGCCGCCTTCCAGTGGAAGATTGTTATCGATCAGGTCGAAGAGCAGGGCGCCATCTACCCAGCCCTGCAGGCGCTGGCCTTTGACTTTGAGCGCCAGTTCATATTTAACATTGAACTGTAGCGGGAAATCGACTTCTTTAAGGATAAGCGTGCCGTCCAGGGCCTTGACCAGGCGGGCTTTGCCATCCTTGCATAACAGCAGAGCATAATAGCGCCGCAGCCCCTGGACGCGCACCGCCAGGCCAAATGAAGTGGATAGGAAGGACAGCATACCGGCCTTCACCTGGTAGTCGGTCCATTCGCGCGTGCCGTGGGCGATCATGCCCAGCCCCTCATCCTGAATGAGACGGAATGACTCGTGGAACCAGCCCTCCCAGTGATCGACGGCGTTGACCCAGGCGCGCCGCCAGAGTGTGTTCTCAATTTTGGGCCGGGTAAGCAGCAGCTTCGGGTCGCCGCTCCAGGACAGGTAATCCAGGTAAAGTGTGCCTGATTCTCCGTGGCTGCCGTGGATTTCAAGGCCCACGGATTGGATGGGCAGGCCGCCCAGGTCGGGGATGGTCCAGGACAGTCGGCAGCGCTCGCCGGGCTTGCAGGCGACCGAGGGTCCGGCCAACACCTGGAGGTTGTCTTTCAATCCATAATACTTGATGAACAGGGCGCCTTCCACGGCGCCCGGGTTGGCAGCTTCTGCCTCAACCTCGGCTGCGACCGTCTGGCCCGGGTAGAGCGTGGGGCTTGAAATCAGGTCGTAGGTACGCAGGTTCATCTCGGCGGCCGGGATGAAGGTACAGGTGTAAGCGCGCCCCAGCCGGCCGGGGGCCAGGCCGTGGTAGTGAAGCGCCAGACTGCGCGAACCGGTCAGACTGTGGCCAGCCACGTTGGATAATGTAATCACGCCGCGCGAGTCGGGTGCGGCGTCGCATTGAAAGCCCTGGACAGAGCCGGGCAGCTCGAAATGGAAGCGCGCCCCTGCTTTGGGAGCCAGCGGCGCCTGGCCGGCCAGCGCCCGCCCGATGTTGGCAATGGCATAGGTTTCACGGACGGCGTCGCTGATGGCCCGTCCGCCGTCGGCAGTGGGGAGATAGAGCTGGTCGGCTACCGGACCGCGCCAGTCCGGCCCGGCGTCGATGCCGGCCAGGCCGTTCTTGATGCCCATGAAGCAGCCGACATTTCCGGAATTGCAATCGGTGTCCCAACCGCAGGTGTTGACGATCATCAACGCCTTCTGGAAATCATCGTCTCCATAAAGGAGAGCCAGGTGGATTAGAGCGTGGTTGGGGACCATGTGGCAGTTGCCGGGATAGATCGAGTAGCCGTATTTTTCGACGATCTTTTCACGCGTCTTGCGCCAGTCTGGCTCGGCGGCGCGCCAGCCGCGCAGGTCATTGACCAGGCGGTAAATGGTCGAATCCTTGGGGATGAAGCGCAGGCCGGTGTCGATCAGGGCATTCAGGTCTGGCTCGATGAAAGCCTGGGCTTCCATAGCCGCCAGCATCTGGGCGCCGTAAAGGGCCTCGCCGTCGTGGCTGACGCTGCCGGCTTTACGGGCCAGCTCGGCTGCCAGTTCCGGGTCGCCCGGGGCCACCATAGCCCAGCCGTCGATGAAAATCTGCGCCCCGATCTGCTCGGCGGCCACCACGCCGTTCATGGCGATTGATCCGCTTTGTGGGGCCGGCACGCCGTGCTTCAGCCGCAGGAAAGCGGTATGCTCGGTCGAGTTGCCCATGCCGCCCCACCACAGGATGGTACGTTTTTCGATCAAATAATTCAGCCAGGTCTGGCCGATCTGGGCCGGGGTCAGATCGCGGCGGTTGCCGTAGTCCGGCAGGGCGCGCAGGAAGGTGAAGGTGCCGGCGATGTCGTCGTCGGTCACGATCAGGGGCAATTTGAGCTTTTCATGCACGTAGTAATACACCTCGCCCAACTCGGCCATGATCTTTTCGTAAGGCCAGCCTTCAAAGGGGCGTCCCAGGTACACTCCGATGATCTTTCCCAATACCCCGGCATAAACTCGTTCAACATAATCAGATGGAAGGTCCATTTTTTACTCCTCGAAAAAGAAATTATAAAAACTAGGGTTTATCCTTCACTTCGATGCTGGCCCAGAACGCGCCCGGCCAGCGGCTGTCTTTTTGCTGGTTGAGCAGCTCCAGGCGGGTTTCCTGCCCGGCGAAGGGGGATAGATCGATGTCCAAGTCCTGCCAATTAGAACTTAGTGTGTCCTGGCTGATGACCTGGTGAAAGAGCTCCTGGCCGTTGGCCTGTACACTCAACACCCAGCTTCCCACCGAATAAGTCACCATGAGGTGGAGGACTTTTTTAGGGCTGGAGGGAAGGCGAAGGGAGTTGGCCAGGCGGCAGGGGGTACTTGCGTCGGTTGGAAAAGTCAGCAAAATGTTGCCCTTGCCCTGGGCGTTGGCGACCAGCCCGGCGCCCGGCGAATCCAGGCAGTCTGAAGCCTGCCAGCCCGGGGCGAATTTGCGCAGGTCGCGTTCCAACTGGCTGCCGGCCTGGGTGATCTGGGCCATCTGGGCGTCGGTAAAGACACTGTTGGCAATCGGACCCGGCTGCCAGGACTGTTCCAGGGGCCCGGGCTGGGGTTGGCGGACCGGAATAACCAGCACATCCTCGCCGCTGGCATCCTTTTCAATTCGGCCACCCTCTTTTAAGACCACCTGGCGGGCAAGCTTTTCACAGACGTCAATCAACGTGTTGAAATCGTAGCTGGTGTAATCCCATTTTTGATTTCTATCCAGGCCGGCGGTGAAATCCGCCGGGAGCTGGCTGAAACCGAGCCTGGTGAACAGTACCCCGCCGGCGCTGGCCGGGTTGCAATCTGAATCCTGGCCGGCGCGCATGGCAATTTGCATGCTTTTCAGCAGGTCGCCTTTCCCGTAGAGCATGCCCAGCACCACGTAGGCCCCGTTGATCTTGGCGTCGATATTGAAGCTGGCGTCAAAATTCTCGTCGGTGCAGGAATAGCGCCGGTAATCCGGGTTGAGCTGGTATTTGGCGTTGATCAGGTTCCAGGCGGCCTGCCAGTCATCCGGGTTCTGCTTCCACCAGGCCAGCACATCACGGATGGCGCCGGCATACTGGCTACCAGACGGGATGCAGGCCAGGCCGGCCTCGACCAGTTTTTGCGGGTCAGTTTCAAAGAATGCCTCGCTGTACATGCAGGACATGAATTGGCCGCCGTACAGGCCATCGCCGTAGTTCATCATCCGGCCAAACTTCTCGCCCAGGGCGATGGCGCTGGTGGGCAGGCCTGGTGAGATCAGGCCGGCAAAGTCGGATTCGATCTGGTAGTCGATATCGTCAGAATGGCCGTTGAATTGGGGATGGCCCGAATCGGGCGGGGCGATCCCGCTGCGTAAATTATTCCGACCGGCGTTGTTGGCGTGCCAGAGCTGGTACTGGCTGTTTGCAAAATCGATGCCGGCCTGTGCCGCCGGCACGTCCAGCCCGTACTGCTCCAGCGTATGCAGGAAGGTCATTTCCACGTACAGGTCGTCCTGGTTGAAGGACTGGTTGGCCAGTCCCTGGGCAAAGGCCGGCACCTGTGCCTCTGGCAGGATCTGCCCGCGCGCCTGAAACTCGGTCGGCGCGCCATAAGATACCCCGACCATCTGCCCCAGCCAGCCGGCCATCATCTTATCCCGGTACTGCTTGACCGGCAAACGGCGGAAATCCTGGGAGGGTGGGACGGCGCTGGCCACTGGCGTGGCCTGCGGCGCCCGCCCACCCACACACGCGTTGAGGACAAAGGCAAAAGCCAGCAGGGGGATCATGAACGCTTTCATCGGTTTTCCTTTTCTAGCCTACCGGCTGGCTGCCAATCGCAACACGCCTGAAAAACCGCCTAAGCTTTCAACCCGCCCTGCGTCAGACCCTCGATGAACTGGCGCTGCAGGGACAGGAATAAGATCAGCACCGGCAGGATCATGATCATGGCGGCCGCGCTGGTCAGGCCCCACTGGCGGTCGTAGCGGGAGACAAAAGCGTACAGGCTGGTTGAGATTGGCATGACGTTTGCGTGGTGCAGGAACGTCACCGCAAACAGGAATTCGTTCCACGCTCCTAACCCGACCACCAGGCCGACCGTCAGAAAACCCGGCAGGGAAAGCGGCACAATCACGTGCCGCAGCACCTGCAGCTCGGAGGCCCCGTCCACCTTGGCGGCGTCCTCGAAATCTTTGGGGATCGAGAGCATGTAAGAGCGCAGCAGGAATGTGGCAAACGGCGACTGGAGCGCCCAGAAAATGATAATCACACCGATGAGCTTGTCGGACAGGCCCAGTTTGGCCCACAAGAAAAACAGCGGCACCATGAAGAGCTGGGCCGGCATACTGGTCCCCACCAGCAGGTAGAGGGTAATGTAATTGGCGCCGGGCAGGTTCAGTTTCGACAGGGAGTAAGCGGCCATACCGGCGATGACGATCACCCCGGCAATGGTGCCGAAGGCCAGGAAGGCGCTGTTGAGCATGTTGGTGCCAAGGTGGCCGGCATTCCAGGCATCCACAAAGTTTTGGAGGCGAATACCTTTCAGCGGCAGGCCGAGTGGGTTGCTGTTGGCCTCTGCGTCGCTCTTCAGCGAATTAAATACCATCGACAGCAGGGGCAGGAGCGAGAAACAGATCAAGGCGGTCAGGATTACATAATTGAATGCGAGCGAGCGGGTGCGCCTGGAGTGTTTTGCTGAAAATGCGGCCATATTATATTTCCCATCCCCTTCCCTTGAGAATCAGGTAGCCGGTGACAACAATAGCGGCGAAGAAGCTCATGCTCAGGCCAACCGCAGCGGCATATCCCACGTCGAAGCGGAAGAAGGCGGCGTTGTAGACTTCGGTTGCCAGCACTTCCGAAGCGTGCGCCGGCCCGCCCTGGGTAAGAATATAGACGTAATCAAACACCAGGAACGACCAGATGACGGTCATCAAGGCGGTGAATACAAAAGTTGCCCGGATGCCTGGGAAGGTGATAAAACGCCATTCCTGCCAGCGCGTGGCCCCTTCCAGGATGCCTACCTCGTACAGCTCACGGTCAATCGCCTGCATGGCGGCCAGGTAGAGCACCACCAGGAAACCCCACCAGTGCCAGTTGTCTACAAAGGCGATGGAATACAGCACGGTGTGGACGTTGCCAAAATAGGCCACGTTAAAGAACTTCAAGCCAATGCTGGCCAGCCAGACGCCCAGGCCGCGGGTCGGGTTGAGTAAATTGCGCCAGATCTGGGAGTTGACCACGCTGGCGATGATGTAGGGCACGAAATAACCCACCCGGTAAACCATTTGAAAACGTTTGATTGGAGCCAGCAGAGCGGAGCCAAACAGCGCCAAACTGATCGGTACAGTGAGAAAAATGGCCGTCCATTTAAGATTGTTGCCCAGGGCGATCAGGTAAACGCGATCGGTAACCATGCGCTGGAAATTCGCCAGTCCAACCCACTTGGCTGGCCCCAGTCCTGACCATTCGGTGAAGGCATAATAGGCGCTGCCAAACGATGGGCCAAGGATGACCACCACGTTGAAGAAGATCAGGGGCGCCATGAACAACCAGGGTAAGATATTTTTGCGGAAACGCGCCGCCCGGCGGCTCGAAGCCAGGGCAGCCTCGTTGACGGTTAAGGTTGTACCAGTCATCTGCTTTTTTCCTTATAATTCCATCCGGAGAGGCGGGTCTCAGACCCGCCCCTGACGGTTGGATAGATGCTTATTGGATAGATGCTTAAACGTTGCGCTTGGGCACTGGCGGTATTTTGCCAGCCTTGAATTCTTCGTCGAACTGCTTCTGAAGGTTGGCCAAATAATCTTCAACCGTGACATTTCCAGCCAGCACATCGTCGAAGCCCTGGTACAGGTAGACTTCGGTCTTGGCAGGCCAGAAGGTCCAGGTGGTGTAACCGTAGTCGCCCGCGCCGGTCACTTTCCCGAAATCCTCGTAGTAGCGGCTAACCTGTGGGAGGACATCCGCGGGGAAGTCAGCCTGGGTCACGTGCACCGGGACAACCCACTCGCCGAAGCTGAAGCCGGAGGCGATCAACATACCCCGCTTGGGGTCGTTGAAGACATAATCCAGGACTTCGGCGGCTTTATCCGGGTTGGTAGCTTTGGCGTTGATGGACTCGGTGGTGCCGATGCCCAGGGAATAGACCGGTCTGACCCCCTCCCGCAGAGCCGGCATTCGGAACCAGTCCCACTCCTGTTTGGCGTCCGTGAAGGCGCCCGGCGCCCCCTGGAAGCCCCAGGTGCCGCACATCATCATGGCGCCCTTGCCGGTAGCCAGGTTCGGCCAGTCATCGCTCCAGCCCAGGGCATGATAGTTGTCGATGCTGCCGGAGTAGTAACCCTTGTGGAACCAATCATTGAGCAACTTCATCGCTTCGACGAACTCAGGATCGGTCCATTTCTTCTCGCCGATCAGGGCCTTATAGACGTTGTCGGCGCCGGCATAATGATCGTTGATCATGGTAATGATATGCTCGGTGGCCGGTTTCCAGTCGCCGTTGCCGTAGGCAAAGGGATAAATGTTCATCTTTAAACATTCATCGGCGAGGGCTTCGATCTCGGCCCGGTTGGTGGGTATCTGCCAGCCCTGCTTGGTGAAGAGGGTCTTATTGTAGAAAACGATCATGGATTCATAGGTCAGCGGCAGAGCATAGAGGTGTCCATTAAGCACCCCGGTGTCGTAGGCCCAGCCCAGCAGCTTGTCCTTCCAGCCGTACAAGGCCGCATAGTTATCCAGCACCAGGGGGAATCCGGCATTGACGTATTCCAGCACGAAGCCAGGACCGGGGGTCTCCAGGATTTCCGGCGCCGCGCCAGCCTGGACGGCCGTGCGCAGGACGCGGTCATTGTCTTCCTGGAAGACGTAGTCAATATAGGCATCCGTGTGGGTGCTGTTGAAGGCGTTGACGAAGTGCTCCGTCAGCCAATCCTCTTGAGCCGCATCCATTGCCCCACCCCACCAGCTCACTTTGACTGATCCGGTCGGCTGCGCCAGGGTGGCCACCGCTCGAGTAGGGGTTGGAGCCGCAGTGGGCGGGACCGGGGTGGCAGTGGCAGCCTGGAGTTGGGTGGCAGCAGGAGCCTGGGTGGCAGCCGGGGCTTGTGGCGCGGCTGTCGTGGCAACCGCTGGCGTGCAGGAGGCAGCCACTAATCCAGCGGCAGTTAAACCGCTTGCACGCAGAAAATTACGCCTGCTGAAACGTTTGGTGGTCATAATTTCTTCTCCTTATCTCAGTAACCTTTGACTTAATAGTACGAACCAGATTTTTTCCTCACTCTTACTGGAAGACATTGACTGGTTTTTCCCAATTAGCTTATTTTTTATCATCCTTTCTGGATTATTGGATTGGATATTTTCCAAATTCGAAGGTCGCTTCCAACATGGCCTTGAAGTTGGACAGAGGCACGTATTTGGTCACGCTGTTCGAAGATCCGACACAATACCCACCGCCAGTACCCAGGTCACGGATGTACTGGCGCACTTCACCGCGCACTTCCGCCGGTGTCCCCCAGGTGAGCGTTGATCCCAGGTCGATGTTGCCCACCAGGCACAGCCGCCCGTGATAATCGCGCTGGCAAAACGTTTAATCGGAGCCAGCAGGGCTGATCCAAACAGCGCCAAACTGATCGGTACGGTGAGAAAGATGGCCGTCCATTTAAGATTGTTGCCCGGGGCGGTCAGGTACACGCGATCGGTAACCATGCGCTGGAAATTCGCCAGTCCAACCCACTTGGCTACCCCCAGTCCTGACCAATCGGTGAAGGCATAATAGGCGCTGCCAAACGACGGGCCAAGAATGACCAACACGTTGAAAAAGATCGAGGGCGCCATGAACAACCAGGGTAAGATATTTTTGCGGAAACGCGCCGCACGGCGGCTCGAAGCCAGGGCAGCCTCGTTGACGGTTAAGGTTGTACCAGTCATCTGCTTTTTTCCTTATAATTCCATCCGGAGAGGCGGGCCTGACACCCAGGGTGGACCCGCCCCAGAGGTTGGAGAGATGCTTAAACGTTGCGCTTGGGTGTCGGTGGTACTTTGCCAGCTTTGAGTTCTTCGTCGAACTGCGTCTGAATGTTGGCCATGTATTGTTCGGCCGTGATATTGCCGGCCATCACATCGTCGAAGCCCTGGTACAGGTAGACTTCGGTCTTGGCAGGCCAGAAGGTCCAGGTGGTGTAACCGTAGTCGCCCGCGCCGGTTACTTTCCCGAAGTCCTCGTAATAGCGAGAAACTTGTGGGAGGACACCTGCTGGGAAGTCAGCCTGAGTGACAGGCACCGGGATGACCCATTCGCCAAATTGGAATCCGGAAGCGATCAGCATGCCTCGCTTGGGATCGTTGAAGACAAAATCCAGGGCTTCGGCGGCTTTATCCGGGTTGGGGGACTTGCCGTTGATCGAAAGCGTTTGGCCGATGCCCAGGGAATATACCGGATGGACCCCATCGCGCAGGGATGGCATCGGGAACCAATCCCACTCCTGTTTGGCGTCTGTGAATGCCCCAGGCGCCCCCTGGAAGCCCCAGGTGCCGCACATCATCATGGCGCCCTTGCCGGTAGCCAGGTTTGGCCAGTCATCGTTCCAGCCCAGGGCATGGTAGTTATCGATGCTGCCGGAGTAATAACCCTTATGGAACCAGTCATTGAGCAGGTTCATTCCGTCGACAAACTCAGGATCGGTCCATTTCTTCTCGCCGATCAGGGCCTTGTAGACGTTGTCGGCGCCGGCATAATGATCGTTGATCATGGTGATGATATGCTCGGTGGCCGGTTTCCAGTCGCCGTTGCCGTAGGCAAAGGGATAAATGTTCATCTTTAAACATTCATCGGCGAGGGCTTCGATCTCGGCCCGGTTGGTGGGAATCTTCCAGCCCTGCTTATCGAAGAGGGTCTTATTGTAGAAAACGATCATGGATTCATAGGTCAGCGGCAGGCTGTAGAGTTTCCCTTGCAACGTCCCGGTATCATAGGCCCAGCCCAGCAGTTTATCCTTCCAACCGTACAGGCCGGCATAGTTGTCCATCGGCAGGACAAACCCGGCATTGACGTATTCCAGCACGAAACCGGGGCCCGGCGTGGCGAGGATATCCGGGGCTGCGCCGGCCTGGACGGCCGTGCGCAGGACACGGTCCAGGTCAGGTTGGAAGACGTAGTCAATATAAACATCCGTATGCGAGCCGTTGAAAGCGTTGAGGAAGTTCTGCGTCAGCCAATCCTCTTGGGGTGCATCGGGGCTTTCGCCCCACCAGCTCACTTTGACCGATCCGCTGGGCTGCGCCAGGGTGGGCACCGCGCGAGTAGCGGTCGGGGCCGCCGTGGGCGGGACCGGGGTGCCAGTTGCCGCCGGCGGCTGGGTGGCCGCCGGGGCCGAGGTGGCGCCGGGAGCCGAGGTGGCAGCCGGGACAGCTGGAGCCTGGGTTACAGCCGGAGCGCAGGCGGCGGCAATCAAGCCGGCTGCAGTCAGGCTGCTTGCGCGTAGAAAATCACGCCTGCTGAAACGTTTGGTTTTCATTGTTTTCTTCTCCTAATATCACAACCTATTGAAATTTGACAATCTCCTTACGTTTTTATGAGCGGTTTGAGCTATAGTTTTTCGCTTATGGTGTTTTTCCTCCTTTTTTCACTGCTGGTCATTGAATAGGATAGTTCCCGTATTCGAAGGTCGCTTCCAACATGGCCTTGAAGTTAGGCAGAGGCACGTAGTTGGTCACGCTGTTCGAAGATCCGACACAATACCCACCGCCAAGCGCCAGGTCACGGATGTGCTGGCGCACTTCGCCGCGCACTTCCTCCGGCGTCCCCAGGGTGAGCGTTGATCCCAGGTCGATATTGCCTACCAGGCACAGCCGCCCGTTATAATCGCGCTTAAGTGAATTGATATCCATGCCCTTTGGCTCAATCGGCTGGAGCACCTTGACCCCGCAGGCGATCAAATCTTCCAGGATGGGCCGCAGGTTGCCGTCCGAGTGGAAGAGGAGCGGCTTGTGGTAACGCGCCACCGCCTCCCCGATGCGCCGGTACCAGGGGAAGAGGTGCTCACGCATGATCTGCGGCGAGAACAGCAGGCCCTGCCCGTAGGCAATATCATCCGCCAGCCATACTGCTCCGACCTGAGGCATGGCCGCCACCTTCTCGTAGATCTCCAGCCACAGGGCGCCGACCCGGGCGAACATCTTCCAGATCAGCTCCGGCTCGTCGGCCAGCTTGAAGCAAAAGGTTTCGTACCCCATCAGGTCTTTGGTGAAGCGTTCGAAGATGCCGTCCGTGCACAGGATCAGCCCCATCCCCTCCGGCAGGTTGGCGGTAATCTGGTTAACGGCTTCTTCGAAGGGCAGCCGCTCGAGGCCAGAGCCGCCCAACCCCAGGGTGCCTTTCCCCGGCTCAGGCCAGGGGAAGGCCTCGAACTCCTTCAGCGAGGTGATGATCCCACCCCGGTCAGGCGACCAATGGCGAGAACGCACATTGTCATAGGGTGAATTATTTAATGTAGCCTGCTTGTTAAGCGCCTGGGCGACTTTATCCTCAATCTCACGGAAGACCACCCAGGTGCTGTAATAATCATACCCGGCCAGGTAGTGGAACTCGATATCGTCCGCTGCTGTGCGCACTGGCCGGCCGAGGAAAGCCTCTTTGACCTCCACGTCGTGAAATAATTCGAGCGCCGGGACGTAATCTGGCTGACCGCAGAAAAGGGCTGTGCGTAACTGGTTGAAATCAGGCGGGCGGTTAGAAAGTGGCTTCAAGGTAGATTTCAAAGGTTCGCCTCGTTCGCTAAGCGGATTCTCGGATGACCAGGTCGAAGGGCATTTCCACAAAACGCCCTTCCGGCGGCGCCTTGCCCAGAATTTGTTCGAAAAGCATTTCAGCGGCCTTGCGGCCCATATTTTCCTGGTGTTGGTTGACGGTAGTGAGGGGTGGGTTGGTTAGCTCGGCGGCGGGGATATCGTCAAATGCCGCCATGGCTACATCCTGCGGGATACGCAGTCCCGTCTCACGGATGGCAAGCATGGCGCCCATGGCCATCAAATCATTCACCGCAAAGACTGACATAGGCGGAGGGGCGCGCTGCAGCAGAATTTTCATGGCGTCATAGCCGCTGTTTTCCGTGAAATCCCCATAGATAATCAGAGATTCATCCATGGGAAGGTGGTGTTCTTCCAGCGCCTGGCAAAACCCGATGTAGCGGTTCTGGTGCGGCGGGGTGCCCACGATACCGGCCAGCATGGCCAGGCGGGGATAGCCGCGCTGGATCAAATGCCCGACGATCTGCCGGGCCGCCAGAATGTTATCCAGCCAGATTACATCATACGGGTACGGCTCAGCCAGTTTTGGCCCAAGCAGGACAATCGGCAGGTCCAATTCAGACAGCAGGTCTTCATGGCCTTTAAAAAGGGAGGCGATCAGGCCATCCACGTGGTTCCTTTTAATCCCCTCCAGGCATTTGGCTTCTTTTTCGGGGATGCCGTCGGAATTATAGGCGACCAGGTTGTAATCGTACTGTTCGGTAACATCCTGTATGCCGCGCAAGAACAACGGGTAAAAGGGGTTGGTGATATCAGGGAGGATCACTGCAATGGCGTAAGTCTTTTGAGTCCTCAGGCTGCGAGCGCTCAGGTTGGGGACATAGCCCAATTCCTGGACGACCGCCAGAATGCGCTGGCGCGTCTCTTCCGGGACCGAGATGGACGAGGTGTTATTGAGCACCTGCGAAACGGTGGCTTGCGAAACGCCGGCGCGCTCAGCGACATCGTATTGGGTTGGCCGGCGGCTTCTTAGCCTGGGCTGCATCATGCTATTTTCCTGTAAATAAGAGAGGAATTCACCTGTTCGAATTATTAATTCGAATAGGTAATTCGAATCATAGTAATAATGGTTCCACTTGTCAATAGGTATTTTGTAGCTAATTATTTCAAGAAAGAAATACCGGTGCTCCCGTTTCCATCGACCGGTAAGCCGCCAGGACGATTTCTAACGGGCGGCGCATGGCCCGCCCGCTGGTAACCGGCTCGTTCCCTGTCCGCAGGCAGTCCAGGAAATGTTTCACTTCCAGTAAAAATGTATCCTGTTCGGGCACATAAATTTCATGCTGGACGAGAGTCTCCCCACCCTGCATTTCCGCCTGCTCGCTGTACAGGCGAATGGTGTGACCGTCTTCAACTATAATACTGCCCAGATCGCCGTCGATGCGGAGGGTGTGTATCTCCGACCCGGCCGCAGTGACCAGGCTCTTCATCACAAAACTTTGCACGAAGGAACCGACCACCCCATTCTTGAAACCGAGCAGGGCGACGCTGGTATCGTC
>Ga0315282_10010586_pt1 | contig 14425 bp, 14 predicted proteins | sample YL17G07_20_MG_FD_203693 | JGI IMG/M metagenome (GOLD analysis project Ga0315282, IMG submission 203693) | Sediment microbial communities from Yellowstone Lake, YNP, Wyoming, USA - YL17G07_20 | ecosystem: Environmental > Aquatic > Freshwater > Lake > Sediment | place: USA: Wyoming | collected...
CACGGTCATCGAAGCGTGTCCCACGTCAAACGTGCAGACGCGTGCGTGCCGAAGTTTCCGCGAGCACCCGTTGCAGAAGCTGCTGTCTGCGGGCGTCACCGTGACCATCAACACCGACGATCCCGCGGTCAGCGGCACGACGCTGAGCAACGAGTATCTGCGGGCGTTCCAGCGCTGCGGGCTGACCTGCAGCGAACTGCGGACCTGCGCGCTCAACGCGGCGCGGGGGGCGTTCCTGCCGCGGGAGGCGGCGGCGAGACTGCGCCGGCGCGTTGAGGCGGGGTGGGGCGGGTGAGCGGCAAACGTAGTTTCGACTGGCGCAAAACCGCCTGCTTCATATCATAGTGGACAGATCGCTACAGCAGCGGCCGGACTGCGAGCTTTTCTGCGTCAGCGTGCGCTGTTCGGCCCAAGCAGGAGGACACGCCGGTGGATGTTTCCAAGCTCATCGAGAAGGCTCGTGAAGCTGCGGAGCGCCGCAACTACGACTACGCCATAGATCTCTACCTGCAGGCCTGCAAGCTGGCGCCGGACACCGCGGTCGCGAGACGCGAGTTGCGCGCCGTCGAGAACCGCCAGTCCAAGGAAAAGGGGACGTCGTTTGTGGGCAAGGTCCGCACAGGCCTGGCGCACGTCCAGGTGTTCGTGTTGTTCACGTTCAAGAAGTACGACGCGGCGATCGAGAAGACGGAGGATGCCCTGAAGGCCGACCCGGGGAACGTCGGCCTCCTGATGCTGTTGGGGAGGGCGTGCGCGGAACAGAACTACCTGCAGTCGGCGATTGTCACCTTTGAAGATATCCGGAACATGAATGCGGGCGGAAAGCAGAAGCGACTGGTCGTGGCGCTGCGCGAACTGGCGTACGTGTATGAGGCTGACGGCAAAGTCAAAGAGGCCATGGATACCTGGACGACCGTCAGCCGATACGCTCCTGGCGACCGCGATTCGACCTTGAAACTCCGCGACCTGTCGGCCAAGACGATGACCGCGCAGATCGAGACCAGCGCCGCCAAGGCTCCGGGCGAACGCGGCGCTCTCGCGCGTTCCACGCAGACTGAGGAACAAAAGACTGCGGCAGGCAGGATGCAGCGTGAAACGGCCATTGACATCAAGACCAAGGAAGACCTGGTGTCGGCGATCGAGGACGCCAGGAAAGACATCCAGGGGCGGCCCGACGACCCGCGTCTGTACGCCAAACTGGGCGACTTCCTGAAACAGGACAACAACTACATTGACGCCAAGAAAGCACTCGAGACTGCGTGCGAGAAGGACCCCAATAACTACACCTGGGTCATGCGCATGCACGACCTCGAAATCTGGAAGATGATCCAGGGCTTGCGCGCCTTGGAGCCCAAGGTCAAAGCAGGCGATGCAACCGCCAAGGCGCAGTACCAGAAGGACCGCCTGGCGCTGCTGGATTACCGGCTCAAGTCGTTCATTGAACGCGAGAAGAAATATCCCACCGCCAGCAACATCAAGTACGAGCTGGGCATCGTTTATGACGAACTCGCTCGCGTCAAGAACGATAAGTCTTGCTTCGACGAGGCCATCAAGCGCTTCCAGACGACGTTCCAGGACCCGAAGTACCGGGTTGATTCGGGGCTGCGCATGGGCAAGGGCTTCCAGGCTAAGGGACAGTATGACCTGGCGCTCAAGCGCTTCGACGACACGCTCAAGACCCTCGAACTGAAGGACGATCGCTGGAAGAACCTGATGTACGCCAAGGGCGATACGCTGCAGATGGCCGGGAAGCGCGAGGATGCCAAGAGGGCCTTCCTGGAAATCTACGAGATAGACGTGTCCTTCAGAGACGTCAGCAAGCGGGTCGAGGACTTGGGCCAGGCCACAAGCACCGAGCAATAAAGCGGTGCAGTGCGCCACCGCGCTGTGCCGGTCGGTATGGCGCTGAACCAGGTTAGCCGGCATATGAGTCTGGCGGTCGGCATCCGCTATGCGCATTGCGCACTACGTCGTGGTTCCCTGGACATTGGGTTCAGCCAGCGCTTTCGGTTTGCATGGCACTATTCTTGCCCCGAGTCGCGCAGGTGAATGTTTTCGCGTGCGCCATGTAGCGAATTGCTGCGTGCGGCGCAGTTGTTCGTTTCGTGCTGTAGTAGTCTGCGACTTTTGGCGACGGCTCTGAGGACGTGTGAGATGCTGTGCGACTCCAGTCAACCAGCTTCCGTGGCCACAAAAGCACTGAGAGTTGCTGTTCACGACGGGACGCTGGTTGTGCATGCCAACCTTCTGCGCGCGGATTACAATGCCTTCCAGAAGGCTTGCGCGGCCCTGATGGCGTCGTCTTCCTCCCACAAGACCGTGACGCTGGACCTCACAAGGTGCACATACCTTAGCTCGCTGTTCATCGGTACCCTGGTGGACACCGTGGTGCAGATGAAAGCCGACGGGAAGATTGTCGCAGTGTGCGTCTCACCCGAGATCGGCCATTTCCTGAACATGGCTCACTTGTACCACTTGTTCGGTTACCAGATTAAGACGAACGATGACTGATGGATGGTGAATCGGCAGGCGTGAATGGTCAGCGTGAGACGACGGGTTGCATGCCTTCCGCCGGCGCCGGGCCGTCGTCGCAGCCGCTCGGGTCCGTCGGCATAACGCCTGCTCAGGTGGAGCAGTTGCGGAGTCTGTGCGCACGGCTGGCGCATTGCGGCGGTGGGAGCTTGCCGCCGCATCTGGAGACGCTGCCCGATCTGCTGGGCACGCTGGGCGTCCTGACCGAGCTGTGCGCCAAGCGCATCGCACGCCTGCGGTCGGCGCAGGAAGCGTCGCGTGATTTTCCGCACGAACTCGAGGATGTCGAGCGGCTGAAGGCGCGTTTCATCCGGAATGTATCGCACGAGCTTCGCACGCCGCTGGCATGCATTGACGGCTTCGCGCGCGCCCTGCTGCAGATGGAGGACCTAGCTGCCAAGGGGGAAGGCGCGCCGGAGGTCACACCGTCCCCGGAAACGCGCCGCCAGTTCCTTTCTATCATCAGCCAGGAGGCGCAGCGCCTCGGCAAGCTGATCGAGGACGTGCTGGACCTGTCGGACATCGAGGCCGACAGGCGGCCGCACGAGGCCACGCTCTTCGACGCGAAGTCGCTGGTTGACGAGGCTGTGGCGGCGGTCGGGGCTGGCAGCCCGCCGCTCAAGGTTGCCCTGCGTCTCAAGCCCGACGGCGTTGGCCCGCCTGTCTATGCGGACCGGGCGGCCATGGTGGAGGTATTGCGCCAGTTGCTCCTGAACGCGCACAGGTTCTCGGCAGGCCAGGAGATCGTGGTTGGCGCCGAAGTCGTCTCCATCAAACCCGACCAGGCCGCGCCGGCGGCCGAATCGGGCCTGCGGGATCGGGTCTCCAGCGCCACGCTCATGTTCGTCCGAGACAATGGCGTTGGGATTCCCAAGGACGAATTGCCGTTCGTTTTTGAGAAGTTCTACCGTGGCCGGCAGGCGGCATCGCTCCCGGGCGCGGGCCTCGGCCTGGCGATCATGCGTTCGCTGGTGAACCGCAGCAACGGCCGCGTCTGGGTGAACTCCACAGCCGGCCGGGGCAGCACCTTTTACGTTTTGCTGCCCAACCATCCGCCGGGCGGGTAGGGCGGCGGGTCCAACGCGGGCTTCCCGAGCCGTGGCTGTCGCCGCACCCGGCCGCGTTCCGTCTACTGCTTGACGCGGGCGGCCATTCCCCTATAACGACCGCATGTCTGGCCGCTTGATGCACGCTTACTTCCGCACATTCTTGGCGAAGGAAGGACTGACGGGTGGCGACACAGGACTCTGAGGACGAAGATGAGGACTTTGAGCCGCTTGCGGTTGAGACGCAGGTGGCGGAGGCCGGCCCGTGGGCCAAGTCGCTGACGGTGACGGTGCCGGCCGAGACCGTGACCAAGGAGTTTGAGGCGCTCACCGGCAGACTGGCCGGTTCCGTGCAGTTGCGCGGCTTCCGCCAGGGCAAAGCGCCGCGCAACGTCGTCGAGAAGCTCTACGGCCAGGATATCCGCAAACAGGTCACGGCCAACCTCATTCGCCGCGGGTTCCACTCGGCGCTGTTGAAAGAGAAGCTGGACGTGGTGGGCGAGCCCAATCTGGACCTATCCAAGGTGCTTGCTGAGAAAGGGCGCCCGCTTGCCTTCAGCGCCCAGGTCGAAATCAAGCCCGCGTTCGAGCTCAGCAACTACAAGGGCTTGACCATCGAGCAGGAGGAGGTTGAGGTCCTGCCCGAGGAGATAGACGAGAACATCCAGCGCGTGCGCGATCGCTTCGCCGAGCCCGTGGACGCCCCGCCCGACCATGCCCTTGGCAACAAGGATGCCGCCAAGGGCGTGTTGCGCTACACCGTGGACGGTAACGAGGTCCACAAGGAAGAGGAGGCCGAGCTGCTGGTCCTGGACGAGCATGTTCTGGGCGCCAATGCGCACCTGGAAGCGAAGTTCCTGGAGGGCGCGAAGGCCGGCGAGAAGCGTTCCACCGAAGCGCAGTTGAGCGAGCGCTTCCCGGTGGCCGAACAGCGCGGCAAGAAGGCGGCGCTTGAGTTCGAGGTCAAGAGCATCCGGCTGCACAAGCTTCCGCCCGTGGACGACGCTCTGGCGCAGCGCATGGGCGCGAAGACACTCGACGAGCTGAAAGAGAAGCTGCGCGCGGTGCTGCTGGAGCGCCTGGGCGAGGAGATCCGGCGGAAAACGCAATACGATCTGCTTGACCGCGTTGTGGCGGCGACGCCCTTCGACCTGCCCAAGCGGCTGCAGGAGACGATGTCGCACCACACCCGCGAACGCAGTCTGCATTATCTGGCGCAGCTTGGCATTGACGCCGGGGCGTTGGGCGAGGGCCGCTCGCGCCTCGAATCGGACGCCAAGGAGCAGGCTACCACCGAGATGCGGCGCTACTTCGTGGTGGATGCTATCTGCGCCAAGGAAGACATCACGGTCACGGATGAGGACGTTGACGAGGAGATCGTCAAGCTGGCGCGCTCGCGCAACATGCGCGCCTCCGAGTTGTACGATCACCTGAGGGATCAGGGCGAGCTTGTACATCTCGAAAGCGGACTGAAGCTGCGGAAGGCGCTGGAGTTTCTGGCCGAGCAGGCCGACATTAAGATAGTGCCGCGCAAGCCTCGTCCCAAGCCCAAGGGCCATGAAGGCTGCGAGGGGCACGAGCAGGGCAGCGCGGCCGAAGCGCCTGCCGCCGCGGCCGAGTCCGAGCCGGCGCCTGCGGCCGAAGGCCAGGCCCCGGCGGCGCAGGCGGAGCAGGCGCCAGCGGACACGAAGGCAGGGCCGTAAGAGGCGCGGCGTGGCGCGTTTCGGAGCCGGGGGCCGGAAAGCAGGGAGTGAGGTAACGCATGTCGCTGATCCCGATGGTCATCGAGCGCACTGGCCGGGGCGAGCGGGCGTATGACATTTACAGCCGCCTGCTGAAAGACCGCATCATCTTCATCGGTTCGTCAATTGACGACTATGTTGCCTCCCTGGTTGTCGCGCAGATGCTTTTCCTGCAGCTCGAAAACAAGGACGCCGATATCGAGCTGTACATCATGTCGCCCGGCGGCGCGGTGAACGCGGGACTGGCGATCTACGATACGATGCAGCACGTGAGCAATGACGTGGCCACGTATTGCATCGGCCAGGCGGCCAGCATGGGCGCCTTTCTGCTCGCGTCGGGCACGAAGAGCAAGCGCTTCGCGTTGCCCAACGCGCGCATCATGATGCACCAGCCCTGGGGCGGCGCTCAGGGCACCGCGGCCGACATCGTCATCCAGGCGGAGGAGATCATCCGGCTGAAGGGCACGTTGAACATGCTGTACGCCAAACACACCGGCCAGACTGAGGAGCGGATCGCGAAGGACAGCGACCGCGATTTCTTCATGTCGGCGCAGCAGGCCAAGGAGTACGGCCTGGTGGACGAGATTCTGGGGGCGTGACGCGAGGGAAAGGCGATTGCCAATGTCCAGGCGAGTGACGGGCCCGGGCATCCCGCCGGGAGGCGGGAGGCCGATTGAGCTGTGCAGTTTCTGCAACCGCAGCGCCGAGCAGGTCGAACGCCTCATTGCCGGCCCGCCCGACATCTACATCTGCAACGAATGCGTCGAGCTGTGCAATTCGATCATGCAGCGCGAAGCGCCGCAGCGCGGCCGCAACCCGCTGAAGCTCAAGCGCGTCCCCACGCCGCAGGAGCTGAAGTCCGACCTCGATGGGTACGTCATCGGACAGGAGCGCTCCAAGCGCGTCCTCTCGGTGGCCGTGCACAACCACTACCAGCGCATCCTCAGCCGTGAGCGGACGAAGGCGGACGACGTCGAGCTGGAGAAGAGCAACGTGCTGCTGATCGGCCCGACCGGCGTGGGCAAAACGCTGATGGCCCGCACGCTGGCCAAGACGCTCCACGTGCCCTTCGCCATCGGCGATGCCACCACGCTCACCGAGGCCGGTTACGTCGGCGAGGACGTGGAGAACATCCTGCTGCGGCTGCTGCAGGCCGCCGACCACGACCTCGACGCCGCCGAGCGCGGCATCATCTACATTGACGAGATGGACAAGATCGGGCGCAAGAGCGAGAACCCGTCCATCACGCGCGATGTGTCGGGCGAGGGCGTGCAGCAGGCGCTGCTGAAGATCCTCGAAGGCACGATCGCCAACATCCCGCCGCAGGGCGGCCGCAAGCATCCCGAGCAGAAGTACATTCAGATGGACACCGGCAACATCCTGTTCGTCGCGGGCGGCACCTTCGAAGGCATCGAGGAGCACATCGCCAGCCGCATCGGCAAGAAGCGCATGGGCTTCGGCGGCGAAGGCAAGGACGAAGGCTTCCTGCGCGACCGCGCCAAACTGCTCAAGTACGTGGACACCGACGACATCCTGAAGTTCGGCATGATCCCCGAGTTGATCGGGCGCTTCCCCATCATCAGTTGGCTCGAACCGCTCGACGAGGAAGCGTTCATCAAGATCCTTACCGAGCCGCGCAACGCCATCACCAAGCAGTACCGCAAGCTGATGGAGCTCGAGGGCGTCAAGCTGGCTTTCTCCCTGGACGCGCTCAAGGCCATTGCCAAGCGCGCCGGCGCCAAGGGTACCGGCGCGCGCGGCCTGCGCAGCGTGGTCGAGGACGTCATGCTCGAAGTCATGTACGATGTGCCGTCCCGGAAGGACATCACGGAGATTACGATCACCGGCGAGATGGTCGAGCAGGGCATCCGCCTGCCCGCGGAGAGCAAGCCGCCGGCGGAGCTCAAGCCGCCGGCGCCGCGCGAGGCATTGCAGCCGCGCACCGAAGAAGCCCCGCGCCGCGAAAGCGCGTGAGCGGCGGCCGTGCAACGTTCCTCCGGGATTGTCGCCGCCGCAAGTTCCCCACATGCGGTCGTGAACCGTTTCTGTTGACAAGACCGCCTGTTCAGAGAGGGCCGCCCGCCACCCGCGTTGCGCTAAATGCCAAGACTTACGACTTGATATCACCGCAACTTATGATACTATATCAATCGTGGGGAGCGGCTAACATGGTTGAGTCGTATGGTGCCGAGTCGGCCAAGGAAGCGGTCCCCCCTGTCAGAGATCCACTGCCAGAGCCACTTGATCCGATTAAGGCGCGGGATTTGGCGAGGTTCATTCTGGAGCATGGACTCACCAGTATACGCGGACATGTTCTGGACGAGATGAAGAAGGAGAAACCGCCCCTGACACAAGTTGATGTAACGAACGTCATTCGCGCGGGTGCATACCAGGCGCCGGAAATGGAGAAAGGAACCTGGCGCTATCGAATTCACACCCAGAGGATCGCGGTCGTGATTGCGTTCAGATCCGAAAGAGAGCTGCGGGCCGTTACCGCATGGAGGTTCAGATGAAATGCTTCGAGTGTGGTAGAGAGATGAGTGAGAAGCGAGAGACCGTGCGCGATCACCAGCTTGGGATACCTGTCGTTCTGATGAATGTGCCCGTCCGTCATTGCCGGTGTGGGGAGCGGGAAGTCGTTTTCTCACACATTGCACGCCTACATCGTTTAGTGGCGAATGTACTGATTAGGAAGAAGACGCGGCTGACGGGGGAAGAGGTGCGATTCCTTCGGAAGTATCTCGGTTTATCGAGCGCAGACTTTGCCCATCGAATCGGCGTGACGCAGGAAACAATATCCCGGTGGGAGAACGGACATGAACCGATTGGTATTGTGCCGGATCGGACACTAAGGCTCATGGTCGCACTGGAGAAGCCAGTACAGGAATACAGCACCGAGGTATTGGACGAAATATCACCAGACGAGCCAAAGCCGGCCGCGCTGAGCTTCACGGTAAAGGAAGGGGGATACGAGCTGGTCGGTGCGAAGTGAAGCACGATGTTACCACTTCAGTTCGTCGAACGGCGGCACCTCGCCTCCGCCCAGCCGCGCCACGCCCGTCGCGATTGCCGCCGCCTGCACCGCTGCCGCCACGGCGGGGCAGACCCGCGGATCGAATGCCGACGGGATGATCTCGTCGGCGCGCAGCTCGGCATCGCTGACCAGCCCGGCGATCGCTCGCGCCGCGGCCAGCTCCATCGCCTCGTTGATGGTCCGCGCGCGGCAGTCGAGGGCCCCGCGGAAGATGCCGGGGAACGCCAGCACGTTGTTGATCTGGTTCGGGTAGTCCGAGCGGCCCGTCGCTATCACCGCCGCATACGGCTCGGCTTCCTCGGGCGGGATCTCCGGCGTCGGGTTCGCCAGCGCGAACACGATCGGGCGCGGCGCCATGCGCTGGATGTCCTCGGCCGTCAGCATCCCCGGCGCGGAGACGCCCACGAAGACATCGGCGCCGGCGACCACGTCCGAGACTTTCCCGCGCAGACCCTCGGGGTTGGTGTGCGCCGCGTACCATTCCTTGACGGCGTTCATGTTCTCCGTGCGGCCCTTGTAGAGCGCCCCGGCCCGGTCGCAGCCGATGACGTTCTTCACGCCAGCCGCCAGCAGGATCCTCGAACACGCCACGCCCGCCGCGCCGACTCCGCACACCACCACTTTGAGCTGCGCCGCCGTCTTGCCGACGAGCTTCAGCGCGTTCGTCAGCGCCGCCAGGATCACGACCGCCGTGCCGTGCTGATCGTCGTGGAAGACCGGGATGTCCAGCTCGCGCCTGAGCCGCTCCTCGATCTCGAAGCAGCGCGGCGCGGAGATGTCCTCCAGGTTGATGCCTCCGAAACCCGGCGCCACCGCCTTCACAATCGCGACGATCTCGTCGGGGTCCTTGGTGGCAAGGCACAGCGGGAACGCATTCACGCCGCCGAAATCGCGGAACAGCAGGGCCTTGCCTTCCATGACCGGCAGCGCGGCCTCCGGCCCGATGTCGCCCAGTCCCAGCACCGCCGTGCCGTCGGTCACCACCGCCACCGTGTTGTGTTTGATGGTCAGGCGGTGGGTGCGCAGCGGGTCGTCGGCGATCGCCAGGCAGATGCGCGCCACGCCCGGCGTGTAGGCAATCGCCAACTGGTCGGGGTTCACCAGCGGCCGCCTGCCGGCGATCTCGATCTTCCCGCCCTCGTGCGCGGCGAACGTCCGGTCGGCGACTTCCAGCACGGTCATCTCGGTGAGTCCGCGGATCGCGCGCATGACTGCGTGTTCGTGTGCGATGTCGCGCGCCCCGACTGTCACCGAGCGGACCATTTCCTTGCGGTTTTCCGAGACGATGGTGACGTCATCGAGGTTGCCGCCGGCCTGGCCGATCACTGTGGCCAACTTTGCGAACATGCCGGGCCGGTTAGGCAGACGAATCCGGAACGTGAAGCTGCAACTCGCACTGGGCATGGCGGGCATACCGCGGCTCCTTTCGCTGCTGGAAGCTCATGCGGGCACGGTAGCACATCGCGCCCGCGCGGCAAGAACGCCCGCCCGGCGCCGGAACCCAGACCCGCCGTATGCTCGGGTCTTCGTCTTTGGAGTGAGCGCGCTACACGCTCAGGCGTCGCGCGCCTGCATCTTCCGCAGCTCGATATCCTCGTACCTCTTCCGCACGACGGGCAGCATTGCCGCAGGCAATACCGTGGCCAGGAGGCCGAGCAGCACCAGCGGGTAGTACACCGCGTATGGCTGCGCCTGCCACAGGGCAACCGAACCGGCGATCAGCAGGACCACGCCGCAGGCCAGCGTGGCCTTCAACGTGCCGGTGACCAGGCCGCGCGCTTTGCCTTGCGACGACAGGATGCCGATGGCCGCGCCGATAAGGCCCAGGAGCGTCCCAAGTATTCCGCCCAGAATTCCGCCGCCCCGGTCGCCCCACCAGGCGCCGGCGTCCTGCACGGCGGTGTCTTGCTGAGTCAGTTTGAACGGCGACAGGTATACCGTGCCTTTGCCCGGCAGAACCACATTCAGCACGAGCTTTGTCGCCGCGGCCTTGGCACCCGACGCATCGAAGTACAACCGCACCGGACGCCACCCGGAAGTGCCGCTGACCGCCTGCAAGGGACCGCTCTGCGCCAGCGTACGGGTGAAGAAGGCGCTGCCGTCGGCGAAGTGGCTCCACATTTCGAGGTAGGCTTTGCCTTCCACAGCTTCGTAACGCACCTGGCCGGAGAGCACGTAATGAGGCTTGGTGATGCCGGGTTTCTCCAGCGTGAGCACGTTCACCGTTTTCGGCTCGGACGTCTCGTTCACCACCTTGAGCGGCTCGGCCTTGAGCGTGGCATCCGGCGCGAGGACTTCGCCGGCCGCGAGTTTGCCGTCGGCCTTCAGCGTGGCCCACGAGACTTCCTGCAGGACCTCTTCAGCGGCCTGTGTCCGCAGACACACCAGCAGGCTGAGAAGCAGCGCGATTCTTGTCATGGGTCGAACCCTCCATTTCCTTCTTGTGCGTGGCGAGCAGCGTCTTGAACGTCTCCGCATCAAGTTTCCCTTCGGCGTAATGGGCACGCAGCAGCCGCTCGAACTCACTGTTGCTCTCGTGGCTGTCGAGCAGCTTGATCTTGTCAATCAGCCGGTCCAGCCGCAGCCGCACGGTGGGGTAGGAGATCCCGTATGCGGCCGCCAGGTCCTTCAGTGATCCCGACGCCAGCACGAACCGTTTGAGGAACGCGGCGTCCTCGTCACTCAACTGCTCTGTCCAGCGTTTCTCGTTCTTCGTCTCGTCATCCATGACTCGTCTCTTTCATTTCACTTACTTCATATTCAAGTATATTCTCAAGATTATTGAAGTCAACATAAATAAAGTGAATTTCCAGAAGCAGACCGGCGTAATACACGAGAACATGGACATCGTATATCCGAATTATCTTGACTATTCAGTTTAACGTGGTACATATGAAGAAGGTGAAGGCCAAGTGAAGCCTGTTGAGGAGCACGCCCGTGAGGTATTCGCAGAGTACTGAACTCGCGCTGGACAGCCTCTTCTTCATGGCTGCCCATCCGCAGACGGCCGATTTCTCGGTCGAAGAGGTCGCGCAGGCGCAGCACGTTTCCGCGTCCTATCTGGCCAAGGTGTTTCAGCAGTTGGTCAAAGCCGGTCTGTTACGTTCGCATCGAGGCGCCAAAGGCGGCTACGCGCTCTCGCGCCCTCTGTCGCAGGTCACGCTCCGCGACATCGTGGTCGTCTTTGAGGGCAGTTCGCCGCTGTACGACTGCAACGCGCATGCGCGGCCGTGCGAGCTGGGTCCGAAGTGCCTCATCAAGGCCGCCTTTGCCGAAGCGGAGCGGCGCATGCATGAAGTGCTCGCCCAGGTGTCGCTCCAGGACATTGTTACGCAGAGCGCGCAGCAGGCAAGCTGGATCACCGCTGAAAGCCGCGCCGAAACGCCGCCGCCCGCGCCTGTGGCGAGCAGCGATCCGCAGAACCAGGAGAAAGTGCCCAGTTGAGGGACGGTGAACATGAGCGCTACGCCGCTGTTGGCCATCGAAGATTTGCACGTCAAGGTCGCCGAGAAGCAGATACTGAACGGTGTGAACCTGTCGCTGAACCGCGGCGAGGTCCACGTGCTGCTCGGCCAGAACGGGACCGGCAAGAGCACCCTGGCGTACGCGATTGCCGGCCATCCGAACTACATCGTGACGCAGGGCAGAATCCTGCTGAACGGCGAGGACTTCCTGGCTCTGGCGGCCGACGAGCGCGCCCGGCGGGGCGTCTTCCTTGCCTTTCAGGCCCCCATTGCGGTCCCCGGCGTGTCGGTGGCCAACTTCCTTCGCACGGCGTACCAGGCGCGCTTCCACGGCGCGGTGGTCCCGGCGACGGACAAGACGGGCGGGCAAAGCAGCGGCTTCTCGGTCATTGCGTTTCAAAAAAAGCTTCTGGCCGCCATGAAGGGCCTCAAGATTGACCCCGCGCTCGCCAGCCGCTACCTGAACGACGGCTTCTCGGGCGGCGAGAAGAAACAGATGGAGATTCTGCAGATGGCCCTGCTGCAGCCGGTGCTGGCCATGCTGGACGAGACCGATTCCGGCCTGGACCTCGACAAACTGCAGGTCATCGGTGAGGGCGCGGCGCGGTTGGCGCAGGAGCACAACATGGGTGTGCTCGTCATCACGCACTACAAGCGGCTGCTCAGTTACATCAAGCCCACCAACGTGCACCTGCTGCTGGACGGCAGGATTGCGGTCTCGATGGGGCCTGAACTGGTGGATGAACTGGAGGCGAAGGGGTTCGAGTACATCAAGAACACGTACGCCAAGCGGAGCGCATAGCCAAGGAGAGGGAGCGGGGAGAGTAACGTGGACGAGGACTCAGCCAGTATAGCGGCGGAAATCGGCACCGAGTACAAGTACGGTTTCCACGAGGAAGAGAAGCACACCTTCCGCACCAAGGTGGGCCTCAGCCGCGAAACCGTCGAGGAGATCAGCGCGCAGAAGAACGAGCCGACGTGGATGCGCGACTTCCGCCTGCGCGCGCTCGAAACCTTCCTCAAGAAGCCCATGCCGCACTGGGGCGGCGATCTGTCCCATATCAACTTCGAGACGATCACCTATTACCTCAGGCCGACGGATGCCAAGTACAGCAACTGGGACATGGTGCCCGAGGAGATCAAGCATACCTATGACAAGCTCGGCATCCCCGAGGACGAGCGCAAGTTCCTCGGCGGCGTCGGCGCGCAGTACGATTCGGAGGTCGTGTATCACAGCCTGAAGAGCCAGTGGGAAGCAAAGGGCGTCCTCTTTCTGTCGCCTGAAGAAGCCGTGCTGCGGTACCCCGACCTGGTCAAGCAATACTTCGGCACTATCGTCCCGCCCGGCGACAACAAGTTCGCCGCGCTCAACAGCGCCGTCTGGTCGGGCGGCTCGTTCATCTACGTCCCCAAGGGCGTGAAGGTGGACATTCCGCTGCAGGCGTACTTTCGCATTAACGCGAAGAACATGGGGCAGTTCGAGCGCACCCTGATCATCGTGGATGAAGGCGCGTTCGTGCATTACGTCGAAGGCTGCACCGCGCCGATCTACAGCTCCGATTCGCTCCATTCGGCGGTCGTCGAGATCATCGTCAAGCCGGGCGCACGCTGCCGCTACACGACCATCCAGAACTGGTCCACCAACGTCTACAACCTCGTGACCAAGCGCGCCGTCGCGTACCAGGACGCCACCATGGAATGGGTGGACGGCAACATCGGCAGCAAGCTCACCATGAAGTACCCGGCCATTTACATGCTGGCGCCCGGCGCGCGCGGCGAAGTGCTTTCCGTCGCTTTCGCCGGCAAAGGCCAGCACCAGGATGCCGGCGCGAAGGTGGTGCACTGCGCGCCGCACACCTCCTCGACGATCACCAGCAAGTCCATCAGCCGCAACGGCGGCCGTGCCAGTTACCGCGGCCTGTGCAAGGTCATGCACGGCGCCGACGATTGCCGCAGCCGCGTGGTCTGCGACGCGCTGATCCTCGACGAGAAGAGCCGCAGCGACACGTACCCGGTGATCGAAGTGGATGCCGAGAGGGTCAGCGTCGAGCACGAGGCGTCGGTGAGCAAGATCAGCGAGGAGCAGCTCTTCTACCTCATGTCCCGCGGCTTAAGCGAGGACGAAGCGGCCAAGATGATCGTCACGGGCTTCGTCGAGCCGCTCATCAAGGAACTGCCGATGGAGTACGCGGTCGAGATGAACCGGCTGATCGAGCTGGAGATGGAAGGAACGGTGGGTTGAACCGATGGCTACGGCAACTCTCAACGACACCAATGTGCTGACCACCGAAGGCGTGATGGCTCGCGCGGCGCAGTCGGGCGAGCCCGCCTTCATGACGGAGCGCCGTCTCGCGGGTCTGTCGCATTATCTGGCCACCCCGATGCCCGGCCGCAGGGACGAAATCTGGCGGCGAGTGGACTTGAGCGGCCTCGATGTTGAGGCCGCGGCTGCGCGCACCCCGGCCGAAAGCCTGACAGTCCTGAGCACGCTTTCCGGCGAGGCGCGCGCGCGGCAGGTCTTCTGGGGGACGCCGCAGCAGGCCTGCGACGCCGTGCCGGATGTTCTGCAACGGTACTGGAGCGCCGAGGTTTTCCCGGCGGGCCAGG
>Ga0315282_10010587_pt1 | contig 14424 bp, 15 predicted proteins | sample YL17G07_20_MG_FD_203693 | JGI IMG/M metagenome (GOLD analysis project Ga0315282, IMG submission 203693) | Sediment microbial communities from Yellowstone Lake, YNP, Wyoming, USA - YL17G07_20 | ecosystem: Environmental > Aquatic > Freshwater > Lake > Sediment | place: USA: Wyoming | collected...
CTCGCTTTCATCCACTACGCAGCGATGCCCAGGGTCGTCTTCTTCCCACCGCTCGACCACATCCCATGGATTCCTCCCTCAGCTCCGAGGAGGGCGGTCCTGGGAATCCGTGATTAGGCGATCCGTGATAGGTTCACGCCGGATCGGATAGGGGGAGCTGTTTGGCTCCATACCTGCCCTCTTCCGTGGAGGAATCACGTTGACCGACGACATTGAGCACATGTCTTCAAGCCGTATCCGCGGCGACGACGATCAACCCCGGTAGTCGCCACCTTAAAACCCTGAAAAAGTCTCTAAACCACAAAACAAGCCGAAAAACTGGGAACCGTGGCGACGACGACTACACCCCCCTCCCCCCCACGCGCACGCACGGCAGAAAACAAACAGCAAAGTTGGTAGCCCGGGTGAGATTCGAACTCACGTCTAAGGGTCCAAAACCCCCATCCTTATCCAATAGATGACCAATCTACAGAGACCTTTATTGAGATAGCCTATAATTACTAGGTGCACCCAAGACACATCATTTTTTCCGTAAATCGATTTTACTTAGGTAGTTCACGCCACTCAACATATTTAGAATACGCAAATAGAAGTGGGCCTGAAATACTAGCTAGTATGAGACCTATAGCCATCCAGAAAGTACCTGATCTTGTTGATGTTTCCAAGTCTTTTATCTGTGCCACAGATTCGGCTTGTGCAATATGCACCGCATTCGGAACCGCATAGATTTCCATAGGGAGATTCGTTGGATTAGGAGGGATATTATTGACAATGAAAATGGTGTCCTTAACTACATGGATAATAATATTCCAGTCACCTTCGCTAGTGTAATTCATTATTCTACTGCCAACATACGTGAATGGACTACTGATTGAATTTTTAAGAACTATCACACCTTGAAGCTCATGTTCCCAATCGTCAGGTTCTTTATTTGGGTATGAAGCAATGGCACCTTCTATGACTGCATATGTCCAGTTTCCTTTGGGTACATTAATACCCCTCATTCTAATTGTTACGTTTATTGGGAAATGACTCTGAGGGGCTGAGATGTTCGTTTTTAGAGTTACATTTGCCCACGCTACCACTTCACCTTTTTGATTGAATGCATGAAGAGGTTTTGTAGAGGAATAAAACGTCGGCTTGGGTGTATTCAAAGTAGTATATATTAAAAAGGTGCCTAAGCTAATTATTGTTAATCCTAATATTAAAGCAACCCAAAATGCTGGCGATTTTTTTACTACTCTTCGTTGATCAAGTTGGTTAGCCAATCTTTTTCTTTTTTTAGACATTTACGATTGAAATCTCCCTATTTAAGAAAAAGATAATATGTATAAAAATTTTTATATTAATAAATCAGTAATAATTGATTTATTACTTCATGAAACATTAAACTTTATTAAAAAACATCTCATCCTACAAGCTAATCACATCGTTTAGGTTTAACAATATAGCGATACAACCCCAAACAATAATTTCAGATAAGTTGGCGTCTTTTTTAAAGGCGAGTCGAAAAAGCGATAATTGAGGAAATATCAAAAACCAGTGAAAATTTAAGGCGAGACAGTGGTAGCCCGGGTGAGATTCGAACTCACGTCTAAGGGTCCAAAGCCCTCAATCCTTGTCCGCTAGACGACCGGGCTCCAACTAACCCTAGCCACGGCCTCGCCCTATAAATCTTATAAAAAACATCCGACCCACCACGATCCATGCCAGGCTTCACCATCAGGAAGGCAGCCCAGGCGGACGCGGATGAGCTGTACGGGATGAGGCTCCTCCTCCAGCGCCACGGCGAGGAGGCGAACCCCACCATCTGGCGCCTCACCAAGAAGGGCGAGGAGAAGACGAGGAGGGACACCGAGGAGATGCTGAAGGACGAGAACGGCATCGTCCTCATCGCCGAGAGGGACGGCGCCCCGGTCGGCTTCGCCTACGGCAGGCACATTTACAGGGAGGAGTACGAGCCGCCGAACATCGGGCAGGTTATGCTCATCTTCGTCAAGGAGCCACACAGGACACGCGGCGCCGGCAGCCTCCTCGTGGCAGGGCTATGCAGGTTCTTCGACTCGAAGGGCGTGGAGGACGTCACCCTCAACTACATACACGGCAACACAGACGCCGAGGGCTTCTGGGGCAGCCTCGGCCTCAAGCACAGGCTTCACATAGCGGGCATGCCACTCGAAGACCTGAAGAGACGCCTACGCGTCCCCTGAGCTCCATCAGAAGGTATTTTAACCAGAAAAAAGCTTGAAACGCCGACAAACTTGGGAGAGCTCAAATCGATCCAGAGGAGTCACCTGAAGGGCCTCGCCCACGGCCTGAAGCCCACGGTCCAGATAGGGAAGAACGGCCTGACCGAGGCCGCCGTGCAGACGATAGACAGGGCTCTGGATGACCATGAGCTGATAAAAGTCAAGTTCCTCAGCCACAAGGATGAACGCAAAAAGCTTTCAGGCACACTCGCCGAGAAGACCGGGTCGGAGCTCGTCGCCCTCATAGGAAACGTCGCGATCCTCTACAGGCAGGCTTCTGAGCCCGAGAAAAGGACGATAACGCTGCCCCCCGACTAGGCGCCCTTCACCGCCCTGAGCACCCTATAGCCACCCCGCCTGGCCAGGACCTCGAACCCGCCATAGGCACCCTTCATCAACCCTGCGAGGGTCCTGCCGCCCTTGTTCGACTGTACGACCAGCTGGAGGGAGCCACCGTCCCTGAGGTGGCGGATGGAGCCGGCGACGAGTGGCCCGACGACCCGTCTCATCCCGGCGGAGATCGGCGGATTCGAGACTATCGCGTCGAACTCCATTCCCTCGACGGGCTCGTAGAGGGAGCCACGGAGCACCCTGACATTCCTTGCCCCGTTCCTCGCCGCGTTCTCCTCCCCGAGGTCGATTGCCCTCGCGTTTATGTCAGTCATCCAGACCCTCAGCCCGGGGCTGAGTCTCGAAGCCACGATCCCGATCGGGCCGTAGCCGCAGCCGAGGTCGAGGAGGGCGCCCTCGGGTGGGAGAATCATGGAGTCTATTAGGAGCCTCGTCCCCGCGTCGATCCTCCTGCGGCTGAAGACGCCCGAGTCCGTGAGGAACTCGAGGCTGAGCCCCTTCAGCGTGCACCTGATGAGCCCCGGCTCATGTTCTGAGGTTGGCTGCTCTGTGAAGTAGTGCTCCGCCACATTAAACTAAAGAGATATAACGTATATTTTTAGCTTAACTATGTAATAATTTTATTTTTCGGAGCGCGTAAAAAAATGGGCTAGTATTCTACAATTCGCTTTAGCTTCTTCGCCTGCTCAACCCAGTCCTTCACCGCACTCAGGGATGGGGGCCTTCTGACCAGCTTCTTCTGCTCGTTCACTTCAAGCATCTTGGCATGCAGGTTCTCAGGAACCCTCTTCGCGAGCTCGACAACCGTATCGACACCCGCCTCCTCGAGCAGATCCGAGTACTCCTCGCCTACTCCCTTAATCCTGAAGAGGTCTGCAAGGTTAACCCACTCCAGAATAAGCTTGCCGGAAATGCCCGTTTTTTCAGCTAATTCTTTTCTCCCAAGAGGCGTCGCGCCCGCCTTCAATAGATCAGATATCGTATAGATGTTAATTGAGTTGAGTTTCTCCGCGTTAACGGGACCTATTCCCTCAATGTCAAGGATTTTAGATCCACGATCCATTGTTTCTGTGGCTGGTCTTTGACTTGGTTCTATTTTGATCTCCTCCTCCGTTAAGTGACTTGGTTCTGCTTTTCTTGGGATTTCGATTACAGCACCTTGAGGTTTAGGTTCTGAGATCAGGCGAACTGGTTCCTCGCTTTTCGGGGCTTCGATTACAGCGCCTCGAGGTTTGAGTTCGGTGGTTATAGTCGTCGTTGGTTCCTTTTTTTGCAGGCGCCCGCAGAATATTGCGTATAAGAAGAATATGATTAATCCTCCGATGATAAGAATACCGAATAATGATTGAGTATCCATTATTTGTCGGTAAGTGATAGAGGATCACCTGATTTATCTTTTTTATGTTACTAGGAGGTTTGGGTTAATGCCCAGGGTTATAATTCATTCTTCTCTCTACACACACATCCAAAACGATGGGTATCTTCGACCTCGTGAGAAATAAAAAAGGAGCAGTCTAATATTCTACTACTCTCTTGAGCTTCTGCGCCTGTTCAACCCAGTCCTTCACTGCACTCAACGGCGGAGGCCTCCTGACCAGCTTCTTCTCCTTATTGACCTCAAGCATCTTGGCATGCAGGTTCTCAGGAACCCTCTTCGCGAGCTCGATGACCGTATCGACACCCGCCTCCTCGAGCAGATCCGAGTACTCCTGTCCAACACCCTTAATCCTGTAGAGGTCAGCGAGGTTCACCCACTCTAAGATCAGCTTGTTCGCGATGCCCGTTTTCTTACCCAGCTCCTCCCTACCCTTGGCGGTTGCACCAACCTTCAGTAAATCTTCAGTGGTTGTTACGCCGGCGTCGGTCAGCTTCTTTGCGTAAATCGGACCTATTCCTTCAATATCTTTGATTTTAGGCATGTAATCGCCGATCAAAAATTTGCTACTTAATTTATTACACCTTTGGCCTTAAGAAAAGGTACAAAAGGGAACATTTGGGTTATAAGTTTCGTCTTTGCCGGCTGTCTGCTGAGCAGGAATACAACTAGGGCAATTATTATGAAGTCGATGAGGGCGCCGACGAAGTCTCCGAGGAGGAACATGATTGGCCCGACATAGAAGACTGTCGTGCGCCATTCTCCGTCGGGGACTATCACCGCGATAATAGGGCATAAGTAGGTCGTTGACCGAGGCTGTCATTGAAGAACTCCGTGAACTCCTCACCGAAGGTTTTCTTGGCGGGCGGTGGGGGTGGTTGTGGAGGTTTGGGCGTTAGCGGTTCCTTGATCTCCGTTAACCTCTCCAGAATCTTTTCCTGGGTGCCCTTATCTGATATTTATTACCGACCTCATTATTGTTATTATATATATTTACTTCCCTCGGACATGTCTTGCAATTCGTCCGTGACAATCGAAATCATGTTTAAAATACATAAAAACTTTAAAATATCTCACAAGTTAAGAAGAAAATCGGGTGAGATCTTTGCCTAAAAAGGAAAAGGGAAAGGCCGAGGAAGTGGCCGAGAAAAGCGGCGAAGTTGTAGGAAAAGGTCTAAAGATAAGCCATAATATAGCTCTGGGAGTCGGACGTGGACTGAAGAAAGGCTTCCATAAGGAAGACAAAGAAGAATAAGAGGCACGGCTACCACTTTTTAGGGTACGTGCCTCTGTGCATGATGACCCGCTCTGGGATAGCAGCTATGCCGTGCTCGGCCTTAGTGATATCGCCGTCGTCCATCTCGGCCTTCATCAACGCGACGGCCTCGTCCCTCTGAGTCATCACGGCTATGAGCCCCTTCGCCTCGATCCCTGACTCGAACCTGAGTATTCCCGGGACGGCAAGCTGGGCACCGGTGCAGAGGGCCTCAACCGCGGAGTCTCTGACCCAGACGTGGGGCAGCAGGCTCAGCGCGTCCTCTATCGGGCGGATCATCTTCTTGAGAGGCGCCTCGTCCCCCTCGCTCCTCAGGTCGAGGGCGTCGGCGAGGTCGTAGAGTGTCACCGCCTGGTCCTCAGTGAACGGTCCGCTCCTGACGCGCCTGAGCTCGTGCATGTGGGCGCCGCCCCCCAAGACCTCTCCGACATCGGCGCAGAGCTTCCTGATGTATGTCCCGCTCTGGCAGCTAACCCTGAATAGCCAGTTCCTGCCGTCACCCTCAAGGTAGTCGATCCTATAGATGGTCCTGGTGCGGAGGCGTCGGCTCACCGCGGACCTCAGCGGCGGACGCTGGAAAATCTCCCCCTCAAACATCTTCAGCGTCTTCACCAGCTGGTCCTCCGCCACATCCTCATGGGTACGCATGACGGCGACGTACTCCTTCCCCGAGTCGAGAAGGGCCTGCACTATCTTCGTCGACTCCTCAAGGCAGACAGGCAGGACGCCAGTGACCTTAGGGTCGAGGGTGCCGCCGTGACCAACCCCTTCTATCTCCATCAGCTTCTTCACCCAGGCGACGACCTCGTGGCTCGTCGGGCCTGGGACCTTGTCGATGACGAGGACGCCACGCTTGATCGTCTGCTGAAAACTCCGCTCCTCGGGCGGCATGCCGAGGCCCCTGTCGTAGTCATCCTCTGCCTTGACCGTTACTGTCCTCTTGATCTCCCAGGCGGGCCTCTCAGGCATCTCGATCGCATCCTGATGGGCGTCCGACTCTTTAAGTATAATGCAAATAAATCCAGGGGCGTTCATGACCCGTAAGGTCCCTCTCGACTCTCGGCGCAGTATTGATGTGGCTGAGAGGCTCATAGGAAATATGACCTAACTTTTCCCCGTCATTATCGACTAAAATTATATATTTTTAGCGTTCTCTTTCTGAGAGGCGTCGCAGGTGAACGTATCCAGGGAGGCTGTCCGCCGGCTCCAGGTGGAGAAACAGGGGGTCGGCGCCTACCCGGTAAAAGCTGGCAAGGAGGAGATTTTCGGGGCCGTCAACGCCTTGGGCTGCATCCAGATCGACACCATAAACGTCGTTGAGCGAGCCCACTACCTCGCCATCTGGACCAGGCTCGGCCAGTACAGTAAGAAGGACTTCGACGATCTCGCATACGTCGACAGGAGGCTCTGGGAGCACTGGGGCCACGCCGCCTCCATAATGCCATTCAGCGACTACCGTTACTTCATCCGCTCCATGAGGATTCGGGGCGAGGACTGGGCCAGGGGGAAGGGCTGGTTCAGTGACGCGGGCGGCGAGCTAGTCGATCACGTCCTCGATAGGATCAGGGAGGAGGGACCCCTCTCGTCCAAGGACTTCGAGGAGCAGGGGAAGAGGCCCCACCAGGGCTGGTGGTCCTGGAAGCCATGCAAGGTCGCGCTTGAGACCCTCTTCGCCGCCGGCGTCCTCCTCGTCTCACGCCGCGAAAACTTCCAGCGATACTATGACCTCGCCGAGAGGGTGATCCCGGGCTGGGTCGACACGACCGAGCCCACGGAGGAGGAGAGGGTGAGGTTCTTCGTCGGCAGGACGACGCGCGCCCTCGGGGCAATCAAGCCCAAGGACATCCGCGGCTACTACCACCATTGGTGCGTGAAGATTGAAAGGGGAGCCAAGGAGCTGCAGGCCCTCCTCGACGCGATGGTGGCCGGCGGGGAGGCCGTGAAGGTCACCGTGGAGGGGGAGAGGCAGCCATACTACTGCACGGAGGAGGATGCGGGCAGGCTCCAGGAGCTCGGGGACGGTTTCGACTTCGACGGCGTCAGGTTCGTCACCTACTTCGACAGCCTCCTATGGCACAGGGACAGGGTCGAGAGCCTCTTCGGCTTCGAACCTGCGTTAGAGGTCTACGCGAAGCCCGAGAAGAGGAGGTACGGCTACTATCATCTCCCCATCCTCTACGGGGACCGCCTCGTCGGGAGGGTGGCGCCGAAGCTCGACAGGAAAAATGGGGTCCTCATCGTCCGAGGAATATGGCATGAACCGTGGTTCAGGCCGGACGAAGAGTACGAGGACGGGTTCCAGAGGACGCTTGAGGGCTTCGCCGAGTTCAACGGCGCCGAGAAGACCGTGTACGCCCTGGAAAATTAGGGGGATCAGGCCTTCTGTGTCCTAGTCTTTAGCTGGGGCTCACCCTTTATGCCCCTGGCGAGCTCGACGGCCGCCTTAACGGCCTCGTCTTCGCCGTCGAGGAGAAAGATCTTGGAGCCCTCTCCCCCGTCTATGCCGCCTCCTCCTATCGGGATGATGTCGACTCCGAAGAGCTCCTTGAAAGCCTCCATCTCCGTGATGACGGCGCCCTGGACCACCATCATGCCACACTTGACGCCCATGGCGTAGTCGACCTTTTTCATCCCCATCCTCGCAACCACGTCCGTGAGGCTTATGGGCACAAGCTTCTCGAGGCCCGCGGCGATTATCGTGGTGACCCCGTTGCTGGTGAGGTAGCCCCAGGCTGCGCCTATCGTGCCTCCGCCGGCTCCTCCGAGGAGGACGCCCGCGGCGCCGAAGGGGTCGATGGCGTTGGCGCCCTTGATGAAGACGTCGCCGGGCCCCATCTTTGCGAGGATCGGCGGCAGCTCCTGTGTCTTCAAGGTCTTGACCTTGCCCTTCTCGAAGACGTGGTGGTCGTGGCGGCCCTTCACCTCCGTGATCATGAGGCCCTCCCTGGTGACGACGCCCGCCGTGAACATTCCTTTGTCCTTAACCTCCTCCCCTGTGAGCTCCTCCAGGACGTAGGCGTCCGTGGTGCTTGTGCAGACGACCACGACCCCTTCCTTCATCGCCTCCTGGACGATGTCCATGTGGGCTATCGCCTTCGCTATCAGCCTCTTCCCCTCGGCCGGGGTGAGAACAATCTGGGCTAACAAGCGTTATCCTCCGAAACCTGATGGTAGGTAGCCCGGTCGGTGATAAAAACTTAGCTAAAAGATGATGGTGGAAGACCATCGCGCCTCATGTTCGATCTTTTCGGCTAACTTCGACGCGTAATACCATAATCCCGAGCATAATACCTCGGATCGATGCGCTTCCACCTTGCCCAGTAGGCGGCATATTTAGGCAAACCGGTAAGTGGTCCCCCGGCAGGAATGGAAATTCACTCGGATGATACAACCCATCCGATCGCTTGGGCCCGGCTATTATACCACGGTCTGCTCCGAGATGGCTTCAGCGAAGATGTTCCCGAACTCCGTGAGGCTGATGACCTTCATCTTGCTCCCCTTCTCGGCGTCGATGAGCCCCTTCATCTCGAGGCGTGAAACGATCCTGCTGAACCTGTTCCTGAGGGTGGAGCTGGCTGCCTTGTAGCCGAACCAGCGGATGACGTCGCTTATGGACTCGGCTTCGCCGCCGTTCTCGCGTAGGAGGACGAGGAGCCTCTTCTCACGCTCCCACTCCTTCTCCTCGTGCTTGCTGCTCGGCTCGAGCCTGTAGCCGGGAAGCTGTATCTCCATCGGCTCCCTGCTCTGCTGGTTTCTGGCGGTCTCGAACCAGCGGTTGAAGGACTCTTCACCCGGCTTCCCGCTGACGTACCACGCCGGCTTCACGGAGGGGACGCTGTAGACTCTCGCGTTCCTGAACATTAGGGCCACCGTGAGGGCTACCCCCTGTGTGATGTTCGTTGTGCTGGTAATGTCCATGAGGACCTCCTCCCCGTCGCGGCGCGCGGCCGATACGACGCCGTAGATCGCCTTGAAGGCGCTCCTGTTGTCCATGGGGTCGTATCCGATCATGACGGGGTCCAGTATCTCGAGCTTGTCGCGGAGCTCCTCGGCGTTCTTCTTCGACATGTAGCTGAAGACGGCGGTCTCGTCGCCGGCCTCGACATCGCTGTATAGGAGGTATAGCCTGGTTATGCCGTGGTGCTTGCTCCAGTACCTTATGCCGTCGAAGGGGCGGCGGAAATGGGTCCCTACGAGGCAGACGATGATTGTCATTCTGCAGCCTCTTTGACTCTTCTGATATGAATAAATCATATCTCACCAACATATTTAAATTATTCCTGACATAATACTAATGTCCAATATCATTAACTATTTTTGGGACAATCACAAATTATATATATATATTCAGATAATTCTACACATCATTATTCGAAGTATTATGGTCACGACAATCATCTTCAAATAGAACGATTCGCGACTGTTGATACACCTGTAGTTAGTGTTCTCCATCGGAGGCCTGAGACGTGACGGATCCACCTGCTAGAGTGAGGGTCTACTCCCTTCCAGACTGCCATAAGTGTGACGAGCTTAAGAGGTGGCTCACCGAGAGGGGGATCGGCTTCGAGGCGAGGTGGTTCGACAGCGAGGCCCAGACAGAGTTCGTGATGAGGAACATGTTCGGCAACCCGCCCTTCCTCGAGGTGGGGGAGAGGGCCGCGTCCTCCGAGGAGTTCTTCAGGGACGGCGCCCTAAATGAGGCGGCTGTAAGGGAGGTTCTCGGCGTTTGAAGCGTGTCAAGGAGCTGCCGATGGGGCAGACCTACATAGACCAGTTCTCCAAGGCGGAGAGGGTCTACAGAGGGATGCCGATGGTCAGGACGACGGACGGCTACCTCGTCCCGTGGGATAAGACACGGATCGTCGAGCAGCTCCAGAGGGAGACTCAGCTCGCAAAGATAATGTTCGGCATGGAGCCGTTGAGCGGGCTGAAGGCGGAGAAGATAGCCGACGAGGTTGATCGCAGGATAAGGCTGATCAAGCCGAAGTTCGTCTCCGGGCCGATGGTGAGGGAGGTGGCGAACAACGTCCTCCTCGAGTGGAGCGAGCAGGAGAATATGCCGGAGCTCCAGATCTACAGGAACATCCTGACCAGGGTCGGGGTCCCTGTCCCGGACGCGTACGAGATTGACACGGGTAGCGGCTTCGAGGCGAAGGAGAACGCGAACCTTCAGCCCAACCCCGAGACGGTGCACAAGAAGAAGGCGGACAGGCTCAGCAAGGAGCAGTACCTTCTGCTGATGGACCCGACTCTGGCGACGGCCCACCACCAGGGCGACATACATATCCACACGCTGGAGTACTTCGGGAGCCGCCCCTTCTGCCAGGACTGGGACCTAAGGTACTTCCTGTACTATGGTCTGGTCCCAGACGGGACGGGGTTCAGGAGCAGCGTCGCCGGCCCCGCGAAGCAGCCGGAGGTCGCGATCCTGCACAGCGTGAAGGTGCTCGCCGCGGGGCAGACGAACTTCAGCGGCGGCCAGGGCTTCATGAACTACACGATGTTCCTCGCCCCCTTCATGCGCGGCATGGAGTACAGCAAGGTGAAGCAGCTTGCGCAGATGATGTTCTACGAGCTGACGCAGACCTACGTGACGCGCGGCGGCCAGCTCGTCTTCAGCAACATCCAGCTCCCGATGGGTGTGCCGAAGATCTGGCGCGACGTGCCCGTGGTCATGCGCGGGAAGGTCGGCCCCGACACCTACGGTAACTACGAGGACGAGGTGCAGAGCTTCTTCCGCGCCATCACGGAGGTGTCGCTTGAGGGCGACTTCTGGGGCAAGCCGTTCAACTTCCCCAAGAACGAGAACTACGTCTCGCCCGAGTTCTTCAAGCCCGAGTACGACGACCTCTGGATGCTCGTCCACGAGTCCGTGGGGAAGTTCGGGGCGCCGTACTTCGACAACATGCTACCCGCCTACCGCGGCTACGGTAACGGCATAAGCTGCTACCAGTGCTGCGCCTACCAGTTCGCGAACACGCCAGAGACTGACCCCCACTTCAACGAGAAGCTCTTCTTCGAGGGAGGCCAGCACTTCAGCATGGGCGGCTGGCAGGTCGTCAGCCTCAACATGCCCAGGATGGCATACAGGGCGAACGGCGACTACGACAAGCTCCTCGAGGCTGCTCAGGAGAACATGAGGCTCAGCGTAGACGTCTTCAAGACAAAGCGGCACTGGATGGACAAGGCGATCGGGAACAACATGATCCCCTTCGCCACCCAGCAGCCCAGAGACCCCGTGACGGGGCAGAAGGCTCCCCCCGCCGTCGACTTCAAGGAGCTCGTCAACGTCATCGGAGTCGTCGGCGTCAACGAGATGGTTCAGCACTTCACCGGGAGCCAGCTCCACGAGAGCGACGACGCGATCAGGGTCGCCGTCAGGCTCCTCCTCGACATGGAGAAGTACAGGAAGGGGCTCGAGATGAAGCACGGCTTCAAGATAATGCTGGCCCGTACGCCGGCGGAGAGCACGGCGCAGACCTTCGCAATCTCGGACCTCGTCTCGCCCAAGTACAGGAAGCACGCGGAGAAGGTGATGAAGGGAGACCTCGAGCAGAGCCTGGCCCTCCTCAAGGGGCAGCGCGACCTCCCCGTCTACTACAGCAACGGCACCCACACATACGTGGGCGCCCACATTCCGCTGGGGAAGAAGATAGACATTGAGCACAAGTTCTTCCCGATCCTGAGCGGCGGGAACATCTTCCACGCCTGGCTCGGCGAAGCCTGCTCTGACCCGGAGGCGCTGTACAAGCTGACTCAGCGCATCTGCAGGAACAGCCAGATCGGCTACTTCAGCTACACGAAGGACCTGACGATCTGCAGTAAGTGTCAGAGCACGAACGCCGGGCTGCTGAAGAGTTGCCCTAGCTGTGGTTCCGAGAGCGTGAAGTGGTGGAGCAGGATCACCGGGTACTATACCGACGTGACGGGGTGGAACGAGGGCAAGCGGCAGGAGCTAATGGACCGCTACAGGGTAACAATCTAAATTATTCAGGTGATTTTTTGATAGAATATGAAGAGATTGTTGAACCCCTCTTTGAAGGTACAATAATTGATATAGAATCAATTGGAAGTTTCAATAATTGTTATCTTGATGATGATAGTCGACAATATAAGGACATAATACCTGTAATTTTTGGATATATCTTTGGAAAAAGATTAATTATATTATGCGCAGAAAATGAAGAAGAAGAAATAACTCTTCTTAAGAGCACTATTATTAGGTTAATAGATAGATTACCTAGACCATTTTATGCATTTAATACAAGATTTGAAAAAGGAGTGACATTTCATGCATGTTCATTAAATATAAATTTTGAATATGAATTAAATGCATTTCCGAAAGAAAAAAAGAAGTATACAGTACAGAATTTAGGATTAAATAACTATGATGACCCATTTTTTGATGATGGGTTTTTATGTTTAAAAGCATGGGAAAATGGGGATTTTGAAAATTCCGTTAAGCATAATAGAAGTTGTTTATTAAAAGAAAGAGACATTCTTTTAATGAGAGGGTATAGAGAACCTGATAGGCTAGAATTAAAATCAATTAAAAGTGATTGATTTTTTTCTTGTTCTTCAACAAATGTTTTTTTTAATATTTATGATCTAAAACTATTTGAGTGAATGTAACTATCCAATCTGGATAAGAAGCACAATTTGCACATTGATTGAATCTTTGCCAATGATTTTCTCTACAATCTTCGCATATTGCATATACTATCCTATCTTTATTATTAATATATCTATGTCTTGTTCCCTTATATTGTCCTTTCATTGTTCTTTGATTGTGCCAAGGATCTCTTAAAATATCTAATACTTTAGACATTGCTAACTGCCTCATTTCCAATGATATAAATTTTAAAGTTTCACGAAATTGAGAGGTATAATCCGGCTTATAGCTGCCGAGATACCTTCTCAATAGATAAAACTCTCCCCCTTCTCATATCCTCAAGAGCAGGATCTAATTGCATGGCAACATTTGGATCTAAACAAAGGGATAAATCATCTAATTCGTCTTCAGTAATATCGAAAATTTTAGAAGAGCTATTTTCATATAATCTAAATAGAAGAGGTGTTTTAAGTTTTATATAACGAATTTTTCTTCCTTTATAACTTAAATTATACACTCTTTCTAATAATTCATCTAAATCAAGAAAAGCATATTGTTTTAAAACTCGGTCTATTCTATTAATTATTTCATCATTCCGTTTTAAAATATCAGAAAAATCAGCTATTATTTTATTAATATTATCTATTGAATTTATATACTGATCATCAATATTTTCAATTAATTTATATTTTTCAAAATCATGGCGTACTTCAAAACTAAAAGGTCCACGTTTATAAGCCAAATAACTGTAATTTAAAGCCTTAATTCTTTGAGAAATTAATTTCCTTTCAGATAAAAAGACCAATTTTTGAAGTTTTGTTTCCGATAAAAAAGTAACATTGTAGGTGTTATAACATTCATTAATAACATAACCAGTTATAAATTGGTCAATAACTTTCTCTTTCAGCGTTCGAGCCAACCGGTTCACCTAAACGTTTGCTTGGCTCTTTTATCACCGGAAGAAGATAAAGTAGTTTCTTTTTAATAAATTTTTTCTTTTATTTTAATATAAAAAGGCTGAACAATAACAATAAAAGGAGATACGCAAACTATGCGAAATTTATTTACTCAAATAATTGATTCGATCTACAAAGCCATCTAGTAGTAAACCTGAAATGGGTCTTTAGCGCGAAGTGGTGGAGCAGGATCACGGGCTACTACACCGACGTGACGGGCTGGAACGAGGGCAAGCGACAGGAGCTCATGGACGGCTACAGGGTCACGATATAAGATCCTCGTACTTTTTCATTTAATAAGAATTAAAATATATCAATTACTTCGTCGCAGGGACCTTCCTCTCGATGACCTGAGAAGCCTTGGGTGTGCCTTCCGGCTCGACGGCTGTGAGCAGCTCGAAGGATGACATGAGCCCATCCACAACGGCCTTACCCCACGGGCTCAGCCTATAGTAGGCCTTGTGCATGTCCCCGAAGCCCTCGTCGAGGCGGCTGAGGGTGTAGATGACCGCCGCGACCGTCAGTATCTTCAGGTGGTAGGTCAGCGTCCCCTTCCTGACACCTAGCATCCTAAGAAGCTCGGTGTAGGTCGCGTCCCTCCCGCC
>Ga0315282_10010588_pt1 | contig 14424 bp, 12 predicted proteins | sample YL17G07_20_MG_FD_203693 | JGI IMG/M metagenome (GOLD analysis project Ga0315282, IMG submission 203693) | Sediment microbial communities from Yellowstone Lake, YNP, Wyoming, USA - YL17G07_20 | ecosystem: Environmental > Aquatic > Freshwater > Lake > Sediment | place: USA: Wyoming | collected...
TTGACGCCTTCTGCCAGCAGGTTGCCTAGGCCCTGGCGATGGGCGATCTTCTCGATTAGTGCGAAGGTCGCCGGCACGTTACCAAACTTGAGCTCTAATCCGTCGGTATCCTGGCGGGTAAAAATGCCTTTTTCGTAACACTCCATTGCCCAAGCGATTGCCCCGCCGGCGCTGATGGTGTCGATGCCCAGCTCGTCGCACAGCCGGTTTGCCTGAGCGACATCCTCGATATCGGCGATGCCCAGGTTAGAGCCTAACATGCCAATCGTTTCATATTCGGGACCCTCGACATACTGGTTGTAGCGCCGGATTTTGCTGTACTTACCACACGGCGATGGGCAGCCGAAACAACCTTTATCGGTGATGACGATTTTTTCGCGCATCACCGGGCCATAGAGCGTTTTACCGCCTTCGAATGATCCGGCGGAAAAGTTGCGGGTGGGTAAGGCGCCGACTTCATCGCACCAGCTTACCACGATGGTGGTACCGTAGCGTTGCCATTCCTTGAGCATCTCGGCTTCTTTGCAGGCTTTGAAGAGTGCCAGACCGGTGTTTCGGTAAGCGTCTAAATCTGCCACCGGGATGGACTTCGTGCCGCGGATGACGATAGCCTTGACTCTTTTGGAGCCCATAACCGCGCCCACTCCGCCGCGGCCTGCCTGGCGACCGTAATCGTGGTTGATGCTGGCATAAGCCACCCTGTTTTCCCCGCCAGGCCCGATGACCGCAACCTGAAATTCTTCTCCGAACTGATCTTTTAGTTCCTTCTCCAGGGTGAGGGTGCCTTTACCCCACAGATGGGAAGCATCTCGCAGCTCGATCTGATCGTCATCGATGAACAAATACACCGGGCTTGGGCTGATGCCCTCCAGAATGATACTATCCAGGCCGGCATATTTCATCTCGGCGGTGAAATGACCGCCAAGCGAAGCGCTGGCGTAGCCATTGGTGAGTGGCGACTTGGTGGTGAAGTCGCACTTGCCGGCGCCGGGAATCATCAATCCTGATAGCGGCCCGCTGGAGATAATCAGCTTGTTTTCAGCTCCCAGTGGATCGGCATTCTTGGGGACTTCTTTGAAGAGAAAATAAGCTCCAAAACCGCGCCCGCCGATGAAATTGAGAGCCAGCTCGGCTGGGGTGGGTTCTTTCTTGAACCTGCCGGAAGTTAAATTAACCCGAAGGATATTTCCGCCGTATCCGTTCATTTGATTTTCCTCCTAAGCCGCTATGGCTTCTTTTTCAGAAATCCACAATGCGCCGGTGCCGCATACGCTAACGCAATCGCCGCACAGATCGCACTTCCAGGTATGTTTCGCCAGTTCGATGCGAACGAACATGACGCCTTCTGGGCACTCCGTGACGCAAGCTTCGCATAGATTACATTCCGCAAAGTCGACATAGTACGCGCCCCGGTCGTTTATTTTGATTGCACCGGTGGGGCAGACTGCCGCGCAATCCCCACACTGGGTGCAGACTTTCATCTCGTAAACCCCGGGCGAGGGAAAGAGGGGCGTGAGCAGCAAGGCTGCTTTTTTGGGATTGTTCTCTTGAAACAAATTTAGGGAGCAGGCAACCAGGCATGCCCGGCATCCCGTACATAAGGCATTATTTTGATAGAGTCGCATGAGTTGCTCCTGAAAGTGTGTTTTTGTAGCCTTGAAAGTGTTTGGTGAATATCAGCCTAAACGATAACTCCGCAAAAGGCAATAGATATCCTTCCTGTTTTAAATAGTACAGCTATCCTTATTTATACAATATCAGGCAGCCTGAACTTATGAGCTGGTTGGGTGGTAATAATTGACATAAGGAATGAATCACTGGTGAAACTGAAATCTGCATTGCGCCATGGATTCACGCTGAAGTTTGCTCTGCATGTTTCCTGCGGTAATGCTTACGGGCTTTCTCGCGGTTGCCGCAATCGTTCATGCTACACCAACGCCGGCTATGATTTTTGCTGGTATCCAGGAAGAGCCAACCACACCCTTCGCCCTGGCATTCGCCCACTCTTCCGAGTTTTTCGGAGGTCAATAACTGAGCCGCCGAGGAAGCTACCCGCCATAGAAGGCGGTCGAGGTTATGGTCCTCCTCAGAAAAGGACCAAGAGAAATGCCCCCCGTTCCATTTCAGGTCGCGATGTCGGTCGGAAATAGCAAGCTCCTGGTTGAGGGTCTTGACGTCCTCTTCGGGTGGAGGCGACAACGCGTCTATGGCTGAAAAGATCCTATAGAGAGCTTCGCGAAGATGGATGGCGCGCTGAAATACGCACCTGGTCTCTTCGGGATGCTGAGCGGCGAATTCCTCCAGGCTACGAATGTCTGTGGCGGTAAGTAAACCTACCAATTGCCCCCAGGCGAGCAAGTCGGGGTAGCTTTTAAGCCACTCGTGCGGGCGGTCGCTGGTGCGCCAGCTCAGCGTATTGACAAAATCCAGGCATAACACGCCCGCATCTGCGGTATAGTTTCCTTCATAATCTCCAGGATCTAGCATCTTCCCTCGATGACATAACCACCAAAATTATCTTGACAGGTTAGAATATCCGAGTATAATATAACTACCTAAAATATTATAGCAGGTTAGATAATTTTCGTCAATCATTTTCTAAACAACCGGAATGAAGCTATGGTCAGGCTAATTCGAAAAATCATTGTTCTGCTGAGAAGCGCCTTGCCCGTTGACGTCGAGAGCGCTGTTTACGTCGATAGGGTCGATAAGATGCTACGCATCTGGCTGTACAACTGGCGAAACGGTATGCGCATACCTGAGAACCTGGCGGAAGCAGTACGTATCCGTCTAATAGCCTCTCTTTGGCGGGATGAAAACGAAGACCGAACCTGCTGAAAATCTTTTCTAACCGGCGAGCGACGGCCGCCAGGGTTAATTGATCATAGGAGGCAAGCCATGTATAACGGATCACCCAACTGGTGGGATATTGAAATCGAATTTTCTCGTCATAAAGAATTGCTACAGGAAGCTGAGAAGGAACGTTTGGCTAAAACCTTCCTGATCAGGCAAAAAAAGCCAGCCCGGTTGGCCGATCGCGCTTTGGGTTGGCTGGGTAGCCAGATGGTGGGTTGGGGATTGCATCTCCAGAGCCGCTGTGGGAGCCAATCAACCTGCAGTGTTAAAGAGCAGTTGGGGTGCTGAGAGAGCCGCCATGGATACCCGCCTACAAACGCTAATCAACTGGCTTGCCGATGCGGGTTATGCCAGCAGAGTGGTGAACATTACCCGCTTGGAAGATTTGAGGGAATCTATCCATGGTTTGCGCCAGGGAGGGATGCTCGATGAGGATTTCTATAAGGAATGGTTGGCTGGTTTTGAATTCGTCCCGCCCGACTCCCACCTCCAGGCGCGATCGCTCATCATCCTGGCAATACCCCAGCCCCAATATCGGATCTCTTTTGAAACTCAAGGTGGCGTGAAAAGCTTGATCATTCCGCCCACCTACCTTCATGGGAAGGAATTCGATGAAAAGGCGCGCCTCAAGCTCGAGGCGAGCCTGGCTGCCGATGGATATCATGCGGTTCAGGCTATCTTACCGAAGAAACTGCTGGCAACGAGCAGTGGGTTGGGCGCTTATGGGCGCAACAACATTTGCTATGTGCCGGGTATGGGCAGCTTTCACCGTTTGGTGGCTTTTTATTCCGACCTGTCCTGCCAAGATGATGATTGGCAATCGCCCAAAATGATGGCAGAATGTCAAAACTGCGCCGCCTGCTTGCAAGCCTGCCCGAGCGGGGCAATCGCCGGCGACCGTTTCTTGCTGCATGCTGAACGCTGTCTGACTTATCATAATGAAAAACCGGGGGATATCCCTTTTGCCAATTGGCTGCAACCAACCTGGCATACCTGTCTGGTAGGATGTATGCGTTGCCAGGTAATCTGTCCCCAGAACAAGCCATACCTGAATTGGGTTGATGAGGCGGCCCGATTTTCGATCGACGAGACTGACCTGCTGTTGAGGGGCACCCCGCTCGAGCAGTTGCCTGACACCATGCGAGCCAAGCTCGAGGCTAATGACCTGGCCGACCTGCTCGACGTGATGCCGCGTAACTTGAGAGCCTGCGGAGTTGGGATATAATCAGGCGGAAAACCAAGCCGATTTGTTCAAGCCATAGAGAGGTCAAGTGAATAACAAGGAGCTGTTGGAACAATTTGAGGGATTATCGACCCCTTTGATCGCGGATGCCTGTCTGCGGTTGAAAGTCCCGCTGCGATTGGCGCCGCCGGGCGTGAAAACCTGGCTGGAAAATCCCCATATAGCCGGGAATACATTGCCGGCGCGGCATTATGGCAGTGTAGATATCTTCTTAGAGGCGTTGAGTCTAGCGAACCCGGGCGATGTGTTGGTCGTCGATAATCAGGGCCGGTTGGCCGAAGCCTGTATCGGCGATCTGATTGCCTTGGAAGCCAGATCGCAGGGTCTGGCGGCGATCTTTGTATGGGGCGCCCATCGCGATACGGATGAGTTACTCCAAATTGGTCTTCCCATTTTCAGCTATGCCGCCTTTCCGGCTGGCCCGCGACGATTAGATTTGAGAGAACCGGAAGCATTGATATCGGCCCGGATTGGCGACTTTTGGGTGACACAGTCGGATGTTTTTTTTGGAGATTCGGATGGGGTGATCTTCGTGTCTGGCGCGCAGGTTGAAGATGTGCTCCAGGAAGCCCTTTCGATCTGGAAAAAAGAACGCCAGCAGGCCCAGGCGGTACGGACTGGAACCACCTTACGGGAGCAGCTCCACTTTGAGCAATATCTGCAACGACGCGGGGTCGAACCGGGTTATTCCTTTCGCCAACACTTAAGAAATCTGGGCCGGGCGATTGAAGAATAACACCCAATACCGCCCGAACTCCAACCGCCTTTTCCGGGAGCAGTTGAAACCTGTGCGCTTGTCTGTAAACGGGGCGGGCTGAAATTCATTTGTACTCACCGGCATCGCCAAACCTTAGCAAAATTGTTGCAAGCTCATACCATGGAACGATATTTTCAGGATATGGTGACCAGCGATGACGACTATCCTCGTAAACCAGACCCGGCCGGGTTGCTTACTCTCCTGAAAAGATATGACCTGCCGCCTGAATCGACTCTAATTATCGGCGACCGGGAAATTGATATCCAGGCTGGAAAGAATGCCGGAGTTGCGACCTGCTTTTATAGTCCCAAACCTGGCGGCAATAGTGCTGACTGCCAGTTCCAGGATTATTTCGAGTTAATTGGTTGGTTAACCCGGGAATAAAATATCCAGATATGGATGTGAAGACCGACCGATTTTCCCAGGGCAATCTTTTTGGACATGGCTGCGATCAATGTAAAAACAACCTCCCGTCTTACTAAGGGCTATCTTATTTGTCTGAGCGCTACGTTCTCGTGGGCTTTTACTGCTATATTCATCCGCTATCTAACCGAGCGGTTTGACCTGCCAGCTCTGGTACTGGCGTTCTGGCGTGACCTCTTTGCCGCGCTGGGATTGTTTCTGGTAATCTATATCGTAAAACCGGTTATATTAAAAGTGCAAGCCAGGCACCTGAAGTTTTTAATCCTATACGGCGGAGCGCTGGCAGTTTTCAATTCTTTATGGACTTTCTCGGTGGCGCTGAATGGGGCCGCGGTTGCGACCGTGCTGGCGTACAGCTCAGCGGCTTTCACCGCCGTTCTGGGTTGGTGGCTGTTGAAGGAACCCTTGGGCAGGGTGAAGCTGCTGGCGGTTGTTCTTGGAATGATAGGTTGTATCTTTGTCTCAGGCGCGTATGATCCGAGCGTTTGGCGGTTAAACCCCTTTGGCATTCTTACCGGCATTCTTTCGGGTCTGTTCTTTGCCTGTTATAGCCTGATGGGCAAAGTTTCGTCTGATCGATCGATAAATCCATGGAGCGCGATGGTATATACCTTCGGCGTGGCTGCTTTCATGTTGCTGGGGGCCAATGTGATTGCTGGGTTAAGCGCTAACGCGCCGTCGGGTGCGAATTTGCTCTGGCTAGGCTCCCAAACAGCCGGTTGGGGAGTTTTATTGGTTCTGGCCCTTGGCCCGACCGTGGGCGGCTTTGGTTTTTATACTTTGAGCTTAACCTATCTACCCGCCAGCGTGGCGAACTTGATTGCCATGCTCGAGCCGGTTTTGACGGCGATCATGGCGTATTTACTGCTGGGAGAGCGACTGACGGGGATGCAACTGCTGGGCGGCTTGTTCATCATCAGTTGTGTGCTGATTGTGCGTTTGAGTGAAAACCGCGGATCGTTGTTGCCCGTTTAAAATTATAGAAAAGGAGGCTTGCATGGGCGGACAAAAGCTGTTGCGACTGATTGAAGCGTCTTCGGTCATCCTGTTTTTCATCCAGTCACTGCGGGTCATTTTCTCGGTAATGTTCGGCATCATCTACGACCAGGTATTCGCTGGCTCGCCAAACGCATGGCTGGCGATCAGCAATTTGCTTCTGCTGGCGGCATTCATTGCGCCGGCTCTGGTGCGCCGCAATGCTGGGCGTTATGATCTGGCATTCTGGGCAGGGTTAGCTTCTGTGGGGCGGGTACTCTTGACCCTCAATGATGCTGCTGTCCGTTTTTGGAGCGCGCTGGTCCTGATCGCAGCCGGAGGGCTGTATCTTGGGTTACTCTATAAAAAAGGATGGCCTTTCATTCTACCCGGTTTATCCATTGCGCTCGTATGTGACCAATTCTTGCGCCTGGCAGGCAACACCTATGATATCAGCTTACGTCCAGGATGGTTGCCAGTGCAGATTCTTTGGGCTATCGGCTTGTTCCTGATATCCATCTGGTTGAGCCGCCAGCCTCTGGAAGGGGAAAGAACTGCGCCGCGTTTTTCTACTGGGGTGGGGATTGGCGGATTGCTTTTTCTCGAAATCTCTCTGCTTGGATTGCCGAATGGCGTGGCGCGCTGGTCGGGTGGCAGGTATGAGCCAATCGCTGTGGTGATCCTGGCAATGACCCTGGTTTGGGCTAATCTCACCTTATCCAACCGGATGATCAATCGCTGGATGGACGCGCCACTTGTGGGTTGGCTGTTGATGATGTTGTTAGCAGGCTGTCTGCTGGTAGCATATTTCACGGTGGGTTGGCAGGCGGCTTTGGCTTTGCTGGTTGCCCAGGGCATCGTCTTGCTTGGTTTTACCTATCTGTTCTCAGCCCGGAACCACCCTGGTATCTCGTGTACCGCCTGGCTGGCAAGTGGAATGGTTTTATTTTTGTTGCTCAACTACTTCAACGCATTCGCTTTTACCTACCCATATTCATTGCCGATGATGCGCGGTTTGGGTTGGTTAGTCTACCTGATTGCCGGGCTGGCAGTGGGGATTAGTCTGCTTCTCCATCCTGCCGAGCGCAATAATTCTTCTATCAGCTTTGGAAAGCCCATTTGGCTGGCTTTGGGTGGGTTATTGATGGGGTTGGCTGCCCTGGTGTTGGTTTGGCCGCGCCCGGCGAATCAATTGCCGGAGACCGTCAGGCTGCCCCGCTGGCATCATGCCAACGGGATGGCGCACAGACGGCACGCCGGTCCCGAGCGACAGCGAGGGAAAGCCGTCTGGCTACGGGTTGCCACATATAACATCCATTATGGCTACGATACCTACTGGCACTTCACTCTCGAGCAAATTGCCCAAACCATCGCGACTAGCGGAGCGGATATTATCGCCCTGCAAGAAGTGGATACCGGACGCCTGACCAGCTATGGAGTGGATGACGCCGTTTATCTATCCAAGCGGTTGCGGATGAACGTACATTATCTGCCCACTGTCGAGCACCTGACCGGAATCGCCATTTTATACCGCAGCCAAGCCCAGGAGAAAGAAAGCCGCTTGTTAACCAGCTTGCAAGAGCAGACCGGCATCCTGCACGTGGCGCTTCAACCGGGGGGACAGACGGTGCACGCCTTTGGCGTCTGGATGGGGCTTTCCGACGAAGATACCCTGACCCAAATCAACGAGGCTCTGGAGTTTATCGGTGGGCGTTCGCCGGCCGTATTTGGGGGCGACTTCAACGCCGGGCCAGACAGCCCGGTGGCTCAGGCGGTGAGGGCGGCCGGGTTCGTAGACCCGTTTGCGGTTTTGGGAGGTGAGCCACCGCTTACAGACCCGGCGATAAACCCGACGGCGCGGATTGACTTTGTGTGGGCGCGGGGGTTGCAACCAATCCAGGCCTGGGTGCCCGATTCGCTGGCTTCTGATCATCGGATGGTGGTGGTCGACCTGAAGATAAAGTAGCTAGTAGCGGGAGGGCGTCTGGATGTCCTGGCGGCGTGTTGTAGCTGGCGCCCTCGAGCAGCCACTGCCGTAAGGTGGCCTCGTCTACACCCAAGGGCTGCAGCACGTTACTGGCGGCCCGGATCAGCAGGGTGGTATAGCGGGCTACATCCACGCTAGCCGGGTCGGGCGGCTGGGGCAGATTCCAGGCATGCACGCCCGGCTGCGCTGCTGGCTTCGTGCCAGTGGGATTGCGCACAGGCGGCATGACGCCGCCCGGCTGCGCCGCTAGTCTCAAGTTAGCGGCATTCCCCAAAGGGGACGCTGTGCGCTCTGGCGGTATGCCTGTCCCGAGCAGGTGCGAGGGAAAGCCGCCAGGCTTACCCCGGGTATAGACGAAGCGCACGCGCTGCCCTTGCTTGACGGTTTTACCGCAAGCTGCCAGTTGGCGGGCGGCGCGGGCCGCCGGCGAAGGGTCGCGGTACTCATCCAGCGCCTTGCTCATCTTCTGTGAGACCAGCAGCTTTTCCAGCGAGACACGCCCGCGGCGTAAGTCTGCCAGCCGGCGGCGCAGGAGGGCGAGGATATCTGGCAGGCAGTCGGGTAAGCTGCTGGCATCTGAGACACGCGCCATCCGCTGCAAGATTTCGAGCTGGGTCTCGGCGATGAACAGGGGCGTATCCTGGCGGCGGGTTTCGATGCCGCGTAGTTTGAGCGAGTTATCTTGGAAGACGCCAAAGTAGCGATTGGCGACCGGGACGCGCTGGTCTTGCCGGGAAGATAAAAACGCTACCCAACGGTAGATGCCATCCAGGGCGATGGGCAGCCCGGTGCGCCTGGCGATCTCGTCCAGCACAGGCTGGAAGTCGGCTGGCTGCACCGCCGGCGTCATGCCGGCGGCATTGCGCACAGGCGACATGAGGTCGCCTGGCTGCGTGGTGCCTTCCTTCTGAATCCACAGACCATCCACGTACATGTGTAGCACGCTGAAGCCTAAATCCTCGGCGGCTTCCTTGGCGCGCAGTAGCGCCTCGCGCCCGTAGGCGGTCACCGCCTCGTGAGCCTCGATGCGCCCGAAACGGGCGTTTTTATAACCCAGGTATCCGAAGCAAGTCACCAGCAACCACTTATGGGCTGAGGCGCGCGCCTGGTAACTGTGCCGGCGCGGATCCCAGGCTGGCAGCATTGCCAGGCGGCTTTTGAGCGCCAGACGCTTATCCAGCAGAGGCTGCAGCGTTTGAGGCACCAGCCCAGGGCTTTGCCGGTCGCCGATGGCGCCTGGTTCGGCAGCCGGCCTTCCCGTCCCAACCGTCTCTGGCGAGATGTTGAAGCGCGCCATGATGCTGGGATACATGGAGATGAAGTCGATCTCAGCCACGTGGCTGTACAACCCGGGGATGGGCTGGTAGACCAGACCGCCCTGGTCGCTGCCGAATAGATCCAGAGCTGTTTTGGGTTGCTCGGCTTGTTGCTTGTGCCAGGGCACCAATATTCCCAGGCGCAGGGCGGTTTGCATTTGCATGCTAGAGATGCCGGTACCGGGTGAGAGGCGGGCTGCCATCTGCACCGGCAGGGCGGTGACACGCGCCATTTCCAAAACGCCTTCCAACCCGTAATCGTGGAACAGCATGGCGTTGTGAGCGTCGAGGTGCCAACGCCCGTACAGGTGCACCTGGCGGCCGCGATAGACCACCTGCCCATAGGTAAAGTAGGTGCGCTCGGGACGATAGCTGATGGGGCGGTTTGCATCCCGGTTGAGCGGCAAAGGGATATCCCAGCGGCGGGCAAGCGCCAGTAGATGCGGCAACAGCCAGGTGTCGCCCCACATGGTGAGCAGCAGGTCGGGGTCGTGGCGTTGCAGGATGGCGCGCAGGTTGATCAAGAAAGGGCGCGCCGGCTCTAACGCCAGGCGATAGGAGAAGCGCCCCTGGCGCAGCAGCAGGTGGCGCGGCTCGGCGTGGGAGGGGTCGATATCGGGCTCCATGGAGAGGATTTGGAGGGGTGGAAACTGGGCGTCTAGCTCCCAAGGCGTGTCTAACGTAACGAGTTGGCTGATTTTACCTTGCTGGTCTGTTTCTACCTGGCAGCGTGCCAGGGGGAAAGTGCTGTAAACGGCGGCGTGGCGCAGGGCGATGGGCAGGTCGGCGTCGTAGTAGGTCAGGTCAGGGAAGGCCTGGGAGACCTGGCGGAACAAGCCCGGCTGGTCGGCGGGTTGAGCGACTTCGATCGCCAGCACGGTGACCGGGTGGGGCTGGAACAGGTCGCGCCGCTCGGCGCGGGAGAGCTTTAGTGGAATAGGCTGGCTTTTCAGGAAGCGCCACAACTGGCGCAGGCGGGCGGGCGGCCCGGCGGCGTAGAAGGTGACTGGGAAATCCTGGTGCAGGCGCAGGCGCTGCAGGCCTTCGTTTTCGTCCTGGCACAGTAGCCAGAGGGTCAGTCCATGCCCCGGGCTGGCATACACATCCAGAAGCCAGGCGGTTTCGTACCGCCTGTGCGCCATACCGCTGGCAGGAGTCCAGCGGTGCAGCCAGGCGCGACGCTCAATCATGTCCATCCAGGTCCTGTAGGCGCTGGCGCAGGCGGATTACTTCCTTGTGCTCTTCGAGCAGCATAGCCAGCAGGAAGGTTTCAAAGGGCAAGGCGTGGGAGGCGTAGGCGGCGGCTGCCAGGTGCTGGCGGGCGGCGGCGAAAAGTTCATCCAGGGCGAGCTGGTCGCTGCGACGCAGGGCGCGCCGGAAGCGAGCGAAGGATTGCTGTTCTTCGAGAAAAGCCTGGGTAATAGAAGGGAGGGTGCGGCCCATAGCAGACCAATTTATCAATACTAAAATAACCTAAGCGGCGCCTGAGGCTCTTCCAGCTCGAAGCGTAGGGTCTGATCGGCAGTAACTTCCAGGCGCTCTAGCAGCGGGTCGTCCTGGCCAGGCAAGGCGGTGACCAGCACTACGGCGCGTTGGCATAAGCGCATCAATTCTTGCAGGCAAATCTCCAGCAGGCGCCGGCGCTCGGGCCGGGGAACGCTTTGGTCGTAGAAGGTGGTGAGCAAATCTAGTGCCAGGGTGGGGGTGGCGGTGAGGGGCGTTTCGCTCAGCAAAGTGATCACCTGGTAACAGGTAAAGGCCCGGCTCACCTGGATATGTTCCAGGGTGGCGGTGAGGCGGTAGGTCTTGAGGCGCAAGGCGCGGGCGATGCCGTGGGCGTCGAAGTGGTTGCCGCCATCCAGGACGCGCACTGCGCCGCGGAGCGCCAGATGGGCGATAGCCGCGTTGGCAATACGCCGCCGTAGCGGGCGGGAGACCAGCGCCAGATACAATTTACCGGCGTGCAAATCAGGCAGAGTTTGCATGCCGTCATTGTCCTCTTTGTGACCAGAGGAATCAATCCCCCCTTGGGGGAATTAAACGGGGTAAAAGATGGTTAACCGAATGGGGGATATTATGCGAATATGCTTGCTTGGATAATCCTCCATTTACGCGAGCTGAAGCGATCCCCGTGATGTGGAAAAAAAGGGTGTGCTTGAGAGCAGTTCTTCAACGCTCGGTTGGTTTAAACATTTGGAGATATGATAACCTTGAGCATATTCGCACTCCAGGAGCTTGAGTTTTTCCAGTTGTTCGGCAGTTTCAACACCCTCGGCAATTGCTTCCATTCTAAGGTCATGCGCCAGCCGGACGATGGTTTGGGCAATCTCCAACCCGTTTTTCTCGATGCCGTCGCCGCTGATAAACGAACGATCGATTTTGATAGCATTGATCGGCAACAGGTGCAAATAGACTAACGAAGAATAACCCGTGCCAAAGTCATCGATGTATACCTGCACGCCTAGCTGGCGCAGGTGGTTGAGAGTGGCAATCGCCAGCTCGGCGTTTTCCATAATTGCGCTCTCGGTAATTTCCAGACGCAGGTAGCGAGCGTCTAGCTGGCTATCTTGTAAGGCATTTTCGATCTGATCGAACAATTCCGGTTTAGAGAATTGTTTGTTCGAGAGATTTACGCTTATGATAAGCGGAGGATCGGATGGAAATTGCTTATGCCAGGCGCTCATTTGCTTGCACGCCTGGCGTAATATCCATTCGCCCATCGGGATGATCAATCCGGTATCCTCAGCCAGAGGAATGAAATCGCTTGGGAAGATCAAACCTTTTGTTGGATGGTTCCAGCGCACCAGAGCTTCAAAACCGATGATCTTGGTTGATTTTAAAGAAAGAATGGGCTGGTAATAAAGTTCTAGCTCCTGCTTTTCGATCGTAGTGCGCAGGTCGTTTTCCAATTCGATATGGGCGACAACGTTGGCGCGCATAGCTGTATTGAAAATGACATATCGGCTGCGCCCCAAATTCTTTGCCTGGTACATAGCGATATCGGCGTCGCGGAGCACTTCCTCTGGTTTGGTATAATCTTGCGAACCAAAAACAATCCCAATAGAGGTAGAGATAAGCACCTCATGCCCGGCCAGGTTGAAAGGCGCCAGAAATTCTTTGAGAATGCGTTCGGCGATCCGGGTTGCTTCGTTACTATCGTCAAGATCTTCGAGCAGGATGACGAACTCGTCGCCTCCAAAGCGGGCGACCGTATCCGAGTCGCGCAGGCAGACTTGCAGCCGGCGCGAAGCGGATATCAGGAGTTGATCACCCAACACATGACCCAAACTATCATTGACGGTTTTGAAACGGTCCAAATCCAAGAAAAGCACCGCAAACCAGTGATCTCGGCGGCGCTGGGATAGCTTCAGGGCATGCCCAAGACGATCGATAAACAGGGTGCGGTTTGGCAAGCTGGTCAATTCATCGTGAAAGGCGTTGTAAGATAATTTCTCTTCCGCCTGCTTACGCTCGATAGCCATGGCGACCTGGCTCGAGACAATCGACATCAGTTCTTTATCGCTTTCAGTATACCGGATACCTTGATCGTAGGTCTGAACAACCATTGCACCGATCGTGACCTTGTCGACGTTTTTCAAAGGCACTCCCAGCCAATCGACCGACGGCGTACCAACCGATTCCACTTCCCCGCTTTCCACCAGGTCATCGAATACATCGGGCAGAGCCAGGAGAGGTTTGCCATATCGGATGACATAGCTGGTCAAACCTTTATCGAGCTTGCGCGGCAAGGGAGCTGGGTCGTGCTGATCGATGAAGAATGGAAAGCTGACCAGAGATGTAGCCGGGTCATACAACGCCACGTAAAAATTCTTAGCGGGGATAAGCTCCTGAATTACCTGGTGGACCCGCTTGAATAATTCAGACAGGTTGTGGGTTTCATTGGCAGCCTGGGAAATCTGGTATAGAGCTCTTTGCACTTTCTCTGCTTGTTTGCGAGGGGTGATATTGATGAGAGTGCCTTCATCATATTGCCGCTTGGTGTTGTTATCTGAGACAACCCTAAATGTATCGCTGACCCAGATGATCCTGCCATCTAACCGGCGCATTTGCATTTCGTAACCATGAAGGCTGCCATCGCCCTTCAGGAGTTTGTGAGTTCGCTTGCGGTCTTTTGAATCAACAATGAATTGTTCAACTTTGTATTGTTTCAGCGCTTCGGGGTTATCAAAGCCGAGCATCTCTGCCAGACCTTGGTTGGCTTCAAGGATTTGCCCATCCGCGCTGGTACGGTACAGGCCGGCTGGAACCCGGTTGAAGAGGTTGCGATAACGCTCTTCGCTGGCGCGTAAGGCTTCCTCAGCCTGACGGCGCTCCACCACCTCGTGTTGTAGCTCATCGTAGGTGTGCGCGTTTTTAAGGGTTGTGGCAGCGTAGGCTGCAAAGGTTTCAGCCACGTTTAGATCCTGGTCGGTAAAATCCTTAGCACCTCTGTCAAGGCACATGGCGCCCACAACCTCGCCATCGATGATAAAAGGCGCGACCATGATTCTTTCATCTTCTTCTTCGGGAGTATTTGGGATCTGGAAACCAGAATCGTCGTCGCCGGCATTATTGAATATCAAACCACGCCTGGATTTGATTGCTTGCCCCGTGAAACTATGATCGATTTGGAGGGGGGCTGCCAGGATTTCTTCTTTATAGCGCGAATCAGCGGCTACTACTGGCGTCAGGGTCTTGTTGTCTGGTTCGAGAAGATAGATGGCGCACCCATCCGCCTCTAGAATCTCTTTCGCTCCATCACCGATGCGTTGTAACACCTGGCGGACATCCAGACTCTGGGCGAGATACTGAGCGGTCTCGATGAGCCTTTCTTGCTGGTGAGCCAGGGTCTGGAGAGCGGCTTGGA
>Ga0315282_10010589_pt1 | contig 14422 bp, 22 predicted proteins | sample YL17G07_20_MG_FD_203693 | JGI IMG/M metagenome (GOLD analysis project Ga0315282, IMG submission 203693) | Sediment microbial communities from Yellowstone Lake, YNP, Wyoming, USA - YL17G07_20 | ecosystem: Environmental > Aquatic > Freshwater > Lake > Sediment | place: USA: Wyoming | collected...
TTCATTTCTTACACATATTGGAACAAATTTGAAATCGCTTCCAAACTTGTACTGCAGAAAAGGTAGTTGAACTTCTATAGAATGCTCTTTTTCATGGGCCAGAATATCATATTCAATTAGTTTACAGCTGTCGGATAATTTTTCGGCCATATCCTGTCCAATAACAACGTCTCCCAGCGGAGTCTTCCACAGCCCTTTTTTTGAAATCGCAAAATCACTTCCTATCCCGGTATGGTTAGGCCCTAAAATTATATAGTTTGCCGGTTCGAGCATGGAGTAAACCCACGCCGCCACAGGACCAGAATAATCATAGCCTGCATGCGGAACTACAGCAGTAATAATCTTCTGTGTCTTCGTGCCCTTCGGCCCCAATTTGTGTTTGAAACATCCCTCTATCTGTTTCTTCAAAATATCTCTATTCAATTCGTAAAATGATCCAGCCACTACGGGAGGCCTAATTATCATCATAAATAGATATTGTCCTATCACACATTAATTTTTTATATTTTTACTGAAAATTGGAAAATCACTTCCCGATTTATATACTGAAAAAGATATGTTGAAACTATATATACAGAAAATTAAATAATATTTAGAAGTGAGTTGATTTTTTGGTGAAAGAAAAAAACATTTCACGTCTATTTTTTAGAAATAAGCAAGTGAAACTGCTAATCAGTTTGAAGTCTGGACCAAAATACGCGACAATTCTGTCTAAAGAGGTGGATTGTACCTATTCCCACACTGTGAAATTGCTGGATCTGTTCAAAATATTCGGCCTTGTGACTTTTGAAAAGAAGGGAAGGATAAAAATTGTTAAATTGACGCCTGATGGAGAAGAATTGGCTCACAGCATAGAAGGCGCATTGATGAAAATTTCTAAATTGAAAGAGAAATACAAATCTTCCTGAAATGTTTATAGAATTAATAAAACTGCTAGAGCCAATAAAATAGGTATCGGTAATCCTGGTAGCACTCTTCTGAATTTGTTCAAAATTATTGCATTCGCGAAAAAACCTATGCATATAACCGCCATCACTGCTATAGAAACAAACAAACCGCTGAGCATCAAGGCGGCAGATGCGACCAAAGAATAGAAGATGAAATCACCCGATCCAACTATCATATCTCCTATATTTATGGCAAAAATCCCCAAGTTCAAACTTCTTTTTATTTTATCAATTCTTTTAACACGTTTTTTCGACGGTTTTGTCGGAAGGCCGAGTTCTCTAACAAAATATTTCAAAGGGCCGTAGAAAACAGCGAAGATGTCGTAAAGCGCGAATGCCAATAAGATTAGGAATAAAGTGGGTGGGATGAATGCTTGGGCCAGGAAAGATCCTACTTCTGCAAAAACTATGAAACCGGAGACGAGCAGCAATTTACGATTGAATTTGATAGTGGCATAGATCAAAACAGCAATCAAAATCACATTTGCAATCAAATCCAATGGCAAACTTATGTTTTGAAAATGATTTTTCTGGATTGCTGAAATGTAAATAGGATTTACAGTCCACAAGATGATGATTGAGAAAATTAGAAACATGTATTTGATCATCAATTTTCCAAAAATTCTGATTACAAAAATTATAGCCAAAGTCATTACAATGACAGAGACAATCAAAGATGCGGCATTAAGGCCTGCTTGAGTCACTGTAGCGTTTCCAAATGGTTCGTATGAAGGAATCTCAATCACTCTAGAGATTAGAAATTCCTGCGTCATGAATATGGAGAACAGTTGAAGAAATATTACAAAAACTAAGACCTTTGCTGTTCTTTTGTAGAAATCGTTCATTGATTCATTATTTGCCTTTGCGATAACTTATTTTCGTGTGTTTCTATCCTTCTTTTACGTTCTTGCAGATATTCATTCGCTTTGTGCACACAATACTCTGCTGAAACTGCGTAGACCATTTGAAGTCCATCGACATATCTTTCCCATTCACCGATGGCTTTAGAGCCAAGTTCACGAATAAGATCTAGATCTATCTCTTCAATTTCTTCATTAGTTTTTCCTTTCATCAATTCTTGAGTAACTCTTGCCATAAGGCCCGGCAAATTATATTCTAAAGTCGGAACTTTTCTTTCTGTAAGCATGAGTTTGAATTGGAAGCTAAGCTTTAAATCATTATCCAAATCTTATTAGTTAGAAAACTAAACTCTAAAGGGTGAGAAATTGAGAAAGAAAAAATCTGAACCAAAGATAGAAGACGTTCAAGAAGAAAGTGTAGAAGTTGGAGAACCTGTGCAAGAAGTTGGAGAGCCGCAAAAAGACATAAAACTGGGAGAGATTGAACTGAGAGAGGGAGCAGTTCTTGTGGTAAAGAAGACTAACTACAAAGGCGAGGACAGAATTGATTTCCGTGTTTGGTTGGATTCGGCGAAATACAAAGGTCCCACTAAGCAAGGGTTTGTTCTTAGAATGGACAAGATCGACGATTTTGTAAATATCGTAAATGGAATGAAAAAGAAACTGGAAGAATCCGACTGAATTTTTTATTTCCTTACCTCGACAATTTTATTCCTGCTCTTCAATCCTTTTAGTATAGAAACGGATGATTCGGCAACATCGAAATAGTCCGACAATATTTCTATCAGCCTTCTGTTTGCTCTTCCATCCTCGGCCCGCGCGTCCACTTTGACTTTGAAAATATCCCCATCGATTTTTTCCACTTCGGCCTTTTTGGAATTGGGCGACACTTTCACATTTATAATCATATTCAATTTTTTGAAAAGGATTTATAAGAATACAGCAATAATTAAGATTTGTGATATCATGGCTGATCAAATACATTGTGCGCATATTCTTGTGAAGACAGAGCAGGAAGCAAAACTGGTTCTTGATCGGTTGAACAAGGGAGACAGCTTTTCCAAAATCGCCATGGAGAAATCTTTATGCCCTTCGGGGAAAAAAGGCGGGGATCTGGGGACTTTTGGAAGAGGAAGAATGGTCAGAGAATTCGAACGCGCTGCATTCAACTTGCAGAAAGGCCAAATCTCCCAGCCGGTGAAGACGGAGTTTGGGTGGCACATAATAAAAAGATTGGAATAAATTAAAGATTGTCGAGAGGATTTTTTATTTTTTTCAATTCCTCTGTTGAAACATGCGTGTATATCTGTGTTGTGTTGAGATTAGAGTGGCCAAGCAGTTCTTGTATTTTTCTTATGTCTTCTCCAGATTCTAGAAGATGTGTTGCGAAAGAATGCCTCAATGTGTGAACGTGAACTGGCTTGTTTATCCCAGCTTTTTTTGTGGCTAGATAAACTATCTTCTGAACATTTCTTGCCGTCATCTGCTCTTTGCGCCCGGAGAAGATATAATCAGTCTCTTTCTTCTCTCGAATATGCTCTTTCAAATCTCCAATAAGAGTGTTTGGTAAAATGAACAACCTGTCCTTTGAACCTTTTCCAGACCTCACCCAACCGATTTTTTCATCCAGTTCTATATCCCCAACCTTCAGATTTATCAATTCACTGAGCCTCAAGCCAGAAGAATACAGTAAAGAAACAATCAATTTATGTTTTTCATTCTTTACCGAGTCAATCAAAGATTTGACCTCTTCCTTTGTCAATACCACCGGAAGTTTTTGCGAGACCTTTGGAGATTTGATGTTGACTATACCTTTCTTCAAGACCTCATCGTAGAAAAATTTTAACGCCGCCTTTATCAATATTATACTTTTCGGCGAAATGCCCCTTCCCATAAGATGGCCGATGTAATTTTTTATATCTTCCTCTGTCGCTTGCTCAGGCTCTTTTTTGATGAACTCTAGGAATTTTTTGTTATAGAAAAGATAGGAGTTGATAGTTCTAGGTGAGAACGCCCTTAGCTTCAATTCAGTCTCCAGCTTTTCGAAAGAACCCATATTTACTATTTGTTAAAGTTCGTATAATAGATTTAGTACCAGTGCCAGCGGTAAAATTATCATAGCTAACTTGTAGAAATTAGTCAATTAACGTATTTTTTCATATCCAGAAATACCCTTCCATTTAACATATACTCCAACTATCTCAACATCGCCAATCTCTTTCCGTCGCTTCAAGAAATATTCTTTAACCTCTTCAAATGATTTGTTCAAAGCAATGCAAAAATAACCGAACGGCCTACTCGTACCATCTAGTAAATTATCATAAGTAAGCTGTTTAACTGTATGCTCCTGCATATGAAATCTATAATTCTAAAACCTTTTAAGTTGATAACCCATATTTCCTAAATATGATTCTATGAGCAAAGTAATCTTTTTGTCAAAAAACAAATTGGAAAAATTACCTGAAGCCATGAAAAAATTTGGGTTAGAGAAATTCCGTGGAAAAAATGTTTTGGTCAAAGTGCACATGGGCGAGAGAGGAAACAAGTGGTATGTGAAACCGGCAAATGCAAAAATAGTTGTTGATGAATTGAAGAAAATAAATTCCAAACCTTTTCTGTTCGACACAATTGCTTTGTATCGTGGAGGCAGAGATTCGAAAGAAAAGTATATGGAGGTTGTGAAAGAGCACGGATTCGACAGAATCGGATGTGAAGTTGTTATAGGAAATGAAGGAAAAATTGTGAAGATGGATGAAAAAGGGATTGAATTCGATTATGAAGTGGCTGAAGAGCTTTACAAGACAAAACACATAATTGCGGTTTCACATGGAAAAGGCCATATATTGACCGGATTTGGTGGTGCGATAAAAAATTTTGGCATGGGTGGTGTTTCTAAAAAATGTAAACTTAACATGCATAGCGGGAGTGTTAAGAAAAGAATCTTGTCTTTGGGGAGAACAAAAATTAATTTCAACCAAATATTGTCTTTGGGAGCTAAAGCGTGTTTGAGAAAGAAGAATGTCATTTACATCAACTTCCTGCTTGACATAACAAAAAACTGTGATTGCGATTCAAACGCCCTGCCTATAATATGCGAAGACATTGGAGTTCTTGTGTCGGATGATCCAGTTGCAATTGATACCGCTTCGATAGATTTAATCGAAAAACATATGGGAAAAAGTTTCAAAGATATACGAGATGTGGACGCGATGGAGCACATAAGGTTTGCAGAAAAAATTGGCATTGGCAGTACAAAATACGAATTAGTGAAATTATGAAATTAGGTGTTTTATTTTCGGGCGGTAAGGATTCCACATTCGCATGTTACAAAGCTATGGAAAAGGAGGAAGTAGTTTGCCTAATCACTTTGATTTCTAAAAACCCAGAAAGTTTCATGTTCCACACGCCGAACATCCATCTCACAGAAGTTCAGGCTGAGACAATTGAACTACCATTAGTGGCAGTTGAAACAGAAGGAAAAAAAGAGGAAGAACTGAAAGATTTGAAAAAAGCAATTGAAAAAGCGAAAGAAAAATATGGGATTGAAGGTGTTGTGACAGGTGCCGTTCAATCCGTTTACCAGTCGTCTAGAATAAAGAAAATATGCGATGAATTGAATTTAAATTGTGTGAATCCTCTTTGGCAAGTTGATCAAATAGAATACATGAATGAATTCATCTCTTCCGGTTTCAAGGCAATAATATCTGGTGTCTTCTCCCAACCTTTCGATGAATCTTGGCTCGGTAAACTTATGGACAAAAAAACTTTGGAAGAATTATTGGAAATTTCGAAAAAATTTGGAGTAACTCTCACTGGAGAGGGTGGAGAATTCGAGACTTTCGTTTTTGACGGTCCTATTTTCAAAAAAAGGATCGAGATACTGAAAGCCTCAAAAATTTGCAAGAACTACAATGGAATTTACAAAATTGAAAAGTTCAGATTAATAGACAAATAATTTATGAGCGGAATATGAGCGTCTTATGAGCTAGCTTATATCGCGCTTATATATGGCTCAAATAATTCTGAGGATAATGCAGGATTGGAGGCAAATAGACGAGGTTTAAAAATATAAGCGGATATGAGCCGGATATGAGCGTATGTGAAACTAATTGAAACATCTTTAGAATTGATATAACGTATATTAGATGAAAAATAAAATAATAATTGGAGTGGTATGAATTTTAAGAAGATATTGACTGTTACGTCGATTATCATAATATCTGCAGCAATTGTTTTTTTAATTTCAATGAACGAATCTAGGTTCTTTATATGGAATGGTTTTGGTTCTCCTCCCAAAGGAGCAGGTATGAATTGTGGGCCTGAGAATAGATATAAATTTGATGTGACTGTTAACTCTAAACAAGACTTCGTCGATTTTCTTAAGAATTATGATGGAAAAATTCTAGACCAATATGGCAATAATTGGGTATCACTGGATAATTTCAAAGATGATGTCAGACCTGGTATGAATTATACTGATATAAAGAATGCGAAAGTAAATTGGAACAGAGTGTTGTCGGCTATTGAAGTATCATGGAATGGTGCATTGTTTTTACATCAAAAAGTTTACATACTAAAATATACACCTGCAGGTTGTTATGAATTTACAATCAAAGTAACAGAGTCGGGTTTTGTTTCGGTATATGGTTGTTGCGGAATATAATTGAAATTCATCTAAGGTTTGTAAAACGAACTTCTGTATCGTATAAATCTTTAACTACCATTCACTAATTTGGCAGTGATTATGCATCCACAACGAAAATATTCACTTCCTGCAGTGCCAGTTACAAAGGAAGGTATAAAAATTTATGAGCGTGATTTGGGCCTTAATGTCAGAAGTCTAAGAGGAAAAGCAGTTCTTGATATAGGGGCAGGATATGGAAAATTTCAAGAAGAGTGCCAAGAGCTTGGCATTCCTGTAATTGCTTTAGATCCTGTATATAGAAATCCTAAAAAAGTAAGCGAGTGTTTCGAAGCATATTTGAAAGTTGCTCGAAACAGAAGAAATAAGATCGTGGGCATTAATGAAACCCTGCCGTTTAGAGAAAATTCTTTTGATGTAGTTTTAAGCAATTGTTCCTCTTTTCACTATCTTTATTTAAATTATCCCCGCAATCGCAGATATGAAATGGCTAAAGAAATGTTCGAAGAAATTATCAGAATATTGAAGCCTAGCGGAGAAGCACGTATTTGCAAAGTAAGACAAAGATCGAAGGACAGAATTATTTATGACACCGCGCTTAAAAAGATTGCTAAACAGTCTTATCCAAATATTTCATGGAAATTTGTTACAATTGTGATATCACGAAAATTGGATGGAAAAAAATCATTCGGGTTTGAAGAATATCTTGTTTTGCATAAATTGGCTAAAGGCGTTCATTGAACCTTCAAACATTATACGCACTTTAACAAGTTCGTCTAACCGCTCTAAGATGATATAGTTTTGATATCTTTACTTATTTTCTCTTTTATTTGACTTGCTATATCATCTCTAAATCGCACGTCGTGAATCATTCTGTGATGGTTTGGACAAAGACCAACTGAATTTTCTCTCGAGTTATTTTCTTTATTGTGATCTAGATGATGTAAATCAACAATTTTATCAAAATCACATAAAATACATTTTTTTGTTATCTCTTGCCATAACTCAAAAGTAATATTGTGATATTTCTCGACATTAAAACGTTTAATTCGCTCATAGTAATATTTCTTTTGTACACAGTTTTTACACATACCTCGTGAATGATGTTCTTTAATTTCTCCACAAACTTTACATTTTACAGTTGGTTGTTTGTAATTTTTTCTATAACAATGATAACATTTTCCAAAAGCATGAATCTGTTTTTCCTTTCCACACTCTTTACACATGGCAATTTTCATGAATTAATTATTATTAACGTTCGTATATATAGTTTTTACGAACTTATATGAACTTAAAAATAGTTCTTATAATGCACGTTAGATGAACTTTCCTTAGGAAAAGACCGGTTTTTTAATTTTTCTTAGATGAAAATTGAATTTATCTAATTTACTTAGACGAAATGCGCCAGGCACTACAGGAGACTGCGCAATTAGTGTGTTCTATAAGACGAAACTATGTCTTCTATTTCAGTAATTTGACTCTCTTTGTTTAGGCCGAAGAATCTTTGTTTTACTTTTAGCTTATTTTCTAGCTTATAATGCAACCAATCTTTTTCCACCGGTATGTCTGTAAAAAACCATATTTCATCAAAAAGGGTTATTCCATCGAACAAGTCAAATTTACCTGTCACGTTAGTCTTTTCTACCTCACATGCGATCAATTTTCCATCTGAAATCATTACAAAATCAGGATAAGCATTCACTTTAAGTCTTTTGTTGATTATTCCCTTCTCTTCCCATATTTTTTGTGGCTTAAATTGGCTCAGAAAATCCCTCACTTTGCCTACTAAAACCTCATCTGTCTTCTTATGCGTTCTCGTACACGAGTTTTCAAAATAAAAAATTATTTTATTCAAAAGATCTCGATTTTTCATAATTATAATATATTCTTTCTAGTATATAAAATTAATTTATATACTTTGAAACATTATTTATTTTTTATTTTGAAAACTTATGTGATTGAATAGTTATATTTCAACTCAATATTGTTCTAAAAAACATATATCAAAGTGTTTATAGAGAAAAGTGAGAGTTCGTCGAGAAAGATCAATGAAAAACAATTTTCGGTAGCTCCGTGTGAAATAAAATCAAAAGTGAGATTTGAGGCTAAAATCAAGATAGTGAGAGTTAGATCTTAATAAAAAATTTATACTAGGAAAACAAATAATTATCATGGGCTTGCTATCATGGCTTTTGCGCCGTCCCAAGAAGGCTGAAGCGCTTCAAATCGATGTTGAAGCGCTTCAAAGCGATTTAGAGCGCTTTAAATCACCTAATAAAGCGCTTCAAAGCGCTCGAATTAATGAGACAAGATATGGACCTCAAACTGTTCTAGAACCCCCTAAACTCTCACAGCCCGTAGAACTTCAAAGAGACTCTTTGCAACTGGGCATCGCTGCCGGATATACTGGTAAAACGCTAAGAGAAATAGAATCTTCCTTATCCAGAATTGAATCTCAGATGGCTTCCAAGGATTGGTTTTCTTCTCAATTCGAAGACAAGACACCAATTTTGATTCAAATGATTGATCAGCATGAAAAGAATTCACAAGAACGCTTCGAAGCGATTCAAAACAGACTGGATTCCTTGAAAGAAACTGCTCAAAGAGTTCCTGAGCCATTAAGAACACAATTAATGGAGCAGATAAGCTCTGTAGAGATGCAGATGCCTTTAACTCCTAAAATGAAGGAGCTTTTGGATATAGTAAAAGGGACTGGACAGATAAGTTATGAAGACCTTCATGCAAGATTGAATATAGGACTTTCAGCTCTTCGTGGGTTGCTTTCAAACATGGTTAAACGAACAAATGAAATAGAAAGATTCGACAAAGACGGTAAAGGTTGGGTAAAATACATTGGAAAATAGGATTTAGAGCGCTTCAAAGCGATTTAAAATCGCTTCTCTTTAGTTTTTAGGATAGAAAATAGCCTTTTCAGCACTTATGACTTGTTATTCCAACGTATTTTCAGAAAAAAAGGAATTTAGGCCCATTTTGAGTTACATAATGGGCAGAAAGCAATTTTTTCGTATACGCCTACTTTAACAAGGCCTTGGCACTTTTTGCAAGGCACATTAACCTTTAACATATAGTCATTAAATTTTCCTATATCGACACCTGTAACTATTATATTGGTTTTTATCATATTTAAAGGGTGCTGTTTTTTATGACTAGTCATAGTTTTTCCTAAGGAATAATTATGACTAATCACAGAAATTCACTTTTTCTCCAGCTTTTGCATGACTGAGAGATACCTGAAAACGCCATTCGCATCCGTACCAGGTTTCAGTCTGATCATCTGGACGTTAAAAGGCTCTAACCTTTGGGTTTCTACAAACATAGCCAGGTGATTTGTGACAAGGCGAGATACGGTTTTATGATGAAGACCGGTTCTTCTTCCAATTTCCCTTATCCACAGCCATCCTTCCTCCGCGCTACTCAAACATCTCACAATTTTTATCAAATTTTCAATGCTATCTCGCCTCAAACTACCACCTTTTCCATATCATCTATTACACTCTGGCGCACTTAATTATTGTTTTCTGCAATAATAAATTTTTTTTATCTAAACAGTGGAATAAAACCGATAAATGAAAATAGAGATGGGAAAATAGTTTTCTATTCTTGAAAAGTTCAAATAATTCAATTAAAAACTTATGGAGACTTACTTTTCCTTTTTTTCTCAGTATGTTGGAATTCTACTCTCACCGAAAAGGCATATTCTCTGTAATGTTATCTAAAATTATGCTGAACAGAAGGCAGAAATGGAGATTCCTCACCACAAGAATTGGCGATGACAAGTATACTGTTCCTATATTTGAGGCGGCTGGAAAAGGTTGTTCTGTCCCACTTTTTAAGACTTTGATGAATAGCCATTGCATGAACGATTGCAAGTTTTGTGCCTTCAGATCTGAACGAAGGGAGATGAGGGAAAAATGGGAAGCGGATGAATTGGCTAGAGTGACGATGAAAACTTGGAAGGAGAGAAAGATAAGTGGTTTGTTTTTAAGTTCAGGAGTTCTCAGAGACGCCGATCTAACTGTTGAAAAGGAGATAGAAACCGTAAGAATTCTTAGAAAATCTGGTTTCACCGCTTATGTCCATGTAAAGATTATGCCCGGAACAAGTATGGATTTGATTAAACAGGCTGTAGAAATTTCAGATAGAGTCGGAATAAATTTGGAATTTCCGCGAAAAGAGCACTACAATGATATGAAACTCTTTCTCAATTTTAGGCAAGATGTTGTGAGGAGGGTAAGATGGCTGGCCAATGAAATATTGAAAGCACAAAAAAGAGGAAAATGCAAAGCCGGTTTGGACAGCCAAATGGTAGTTGGTGCTGCGGACGAAACAGACAAGCAAGTCCTTCAAATGGCAGATTGGATGTATCATAAACTGATGGCACGAAGAGTTTATTTTTCCTCTTTTCATCCTGTGAAGAACACACCACTAGAAAATAAACAGTCAGAGAATAGATGGAGAGAATATAGATTATACCAATCCTCATTCTTGATTCAAAAATATGGATATCATTGGAAAGATTTCGTTTTTAATGATTCAGACAAATTGCCTGTTGAGAAAGATCCAAAAATTTTAATTGCCGAAGAGAATGAGTTAAAAGTTGATGTGAACAACGCCGAGTACGAAGAATTAATAAAAGTTCCCGGAATTGGCATTAAAACTGCAAAAAACATTTTGGAAAATAGGCCAATAAAAAATTTCCAGCAATTAAATCAATTGGGAGTTTTGAAAAGGGCATTGGAATTTTTGGATTTGAAAAAAGAAAGGCAGATGAATTTGAATTTTTGGAAATAGTTGTGATTAATTCAAAAAGAAACAGTCAGTAATTTTTATTCTTTGAAATCAAATAATTAATTAGTTCTTATGAGTGTAGCAAGTGTTAAATGTCCAAAGTGTAATAAACAGATTTTGAAAAGAACACTTAAGATAACACGTGGGAAATGCAACTATTGTGGATTTTTACTTGCAAATTCTCTAACAAGATTTGTTTCTGCAAGGTCAAGAGTCCAGAGCAAATATAAAAAATAAAAAAATTATTTCTTCTTGACCATAGGCAGACCCGTTCTAGGATTCTCTACAACTTGCAAATTCTCTGGCAGATCTATGGAATCCTTAGGATCTTTTGAGAAGAAGAAAAGTTTTCCTCCTCTTGTGTGCAAGTGGTATGTCTGTCCTTTGCTGTTAGTATGCGAATAAGGCATTAAAACACCTCCATGTTTGTCATCAGTTTTTCGTAAACGTATTAGCAAAGTTTTTATTTTATATATTTATATAGTTATTTATGGCGCTGTCAGTATTAAGCCTAAAGATACTCGAATGTATCCGATCAAAGATCCGTGATCCAAAGCACATATCAGAAGAATTGAACGTCGATTTTCCTGTTGTGAAAGAACATCTAGACTGGTTGGTTCATAAAAAATTTATTACGCCTGAAGGGAAATTGACGAAAAAAGGATTCTCGAAAGCTCCTGAGAAGGTAATTAGAAGATAAACTAAAGGATAACTGTTTTTTCTGTTTGGGCTACTAAACCATTGCTGATTTCTTTTAAAATAGGATATTCTGTTAGAGCTCCGGAATCACAAAGCTGCTTGATTGCCATGTCAATTTTTATCGGTGTAGCAACATCTATCAACCATCTTTTCGTGAATGGCAAACCTGAAAATTCATCTCTGGCTTTCTTCAAAATTCTTCTCGCTTCCATCATCCTGGTTGGCTTGTCTGAAGCGAATTTATAGATTAAAACTGGAAAGGAATCTTTGACCAAACCAGAACCATCCGTTGCAAAAACTTCCATTGCTATAACCTGCCCTTCTTTCAGTTCTTCTCTGATATTATTTTTTCCGTTTGGAATTGTTGGACTTGCATGTTGAACATATTCGTCAAGCCCATGGCCGCACAGATTTCTTATAGGTTTAAAGCCAAATTCATTCAAAGTATCTTCTACAATTTCTGAGATTTCAAAAATTTTCACTCCAGGCTTTATGATTTTCACTGCCTCTTCCAGTCCTTTTTCTGATGCTTCAATCAATGGATGCGATTTTTTTCCAATGCAAACTGTGAAAGCATTGTCAGAGATGTAGCCATCTATATGCACGCCGAAATCAACTTTAACCAAATCATTCTCTTTCAAAACTAATGGATCGTTTATATCTGGAGTGTAGTGGGCGGCAACTTCGTTTATAGAGATGTTCACAGGAAAAGCAGGCAATCCACCAAGCGATTTCATTTTATTTTCGATTTCTTCTGCTATGTTAAGAGCACTAGTGTTTAATTTTATCAAAGGCTTGGAAAATTCCAAAACTTCTTTTGCTATTGATTGAGCCTTCTCATATTTTTTCAGAATTTCCATTTCCATAAAACTAATAAGGAACTTTAAGCTTTAATTATTGTTAAATTAATATTTTTTATATGTCTTGGGACAACTACTGGAGAAAATATTCTGGCCCAGATTACAGACTGTATTTGATGATAGCTGCTATAGTTGTTCTTGCGGCAATAGTTTATTTTTCAACTTATTATAAGCCAGTTTCTCCTCCAGTCCCAACCACTACACCTATAGTAGCAACAACCACAACCACACCAGTAATCACAACAGGAACTTTGCTGATTGGAGTGAAAGATGCCAAACATAGGTTGCCCGGAGGAAATGATATAATTGGATTGAACATCACTATAACTAAAGTTGAGGTTCACATGGCTACTGAAAATGAAACAGACGAATCTGGTTGGTTGACTATTTATGAAGGAAGCAAGACTCTTGATCTGATCAAATACAATGAAACTACGGCGATAATATCTCGAAATGATTTGGATGCTGGAAAATATACGCAGATAAGACTTTACATAAATGATTCAAACATAAAGATCACAAACATCTTCCAACAATTCTACAACAAAGTATACCCTGTGATCATCAAAAATGAGGATAAACCTTTCAAGGTCGTTCATCCTTTCTCAATCGAGGCTGGGAAGACGCTGACGCTTACTCTGGATTTCGATGTGGATAATTCTGTGACAAAAGATTCGGAAGGATACAAGCTGAAGCCAGTGTTGGGAAAAGTCGGACCGTTGGGAGATGGAGTTCTGGAAGAACAAGGCGAACCAACAAATTCTGAATTGATAGAGTAAATGGATTATGAAGCTTACAATAACGACTACGCTGATTTTAATCAATATTGTAGTTTATATTTTTGAATTCATTTTCCCGCTGATTGATTATTTTTCTTTCGTCCCTGCTCATGCATTCTCACAACCATGGACGTTCGTCACTTCGATGTTTTTGCACGACAACACATCGCCAGCTCACATATTTTTTAACATGTTCGCCTTGATCATGTTCGGAAGCTACTTGGAAAATTTGACAAGCAAAAGAAACTATCTGTTGATATACTTTTTAGCAGGAATAGTTGGAAACTTGGGATACATAATAACGGCACCATCAGCAATCACTCCTGGAATTGGTGCGTCAGGGGCCATATATGGAATCTTGGGAGCTGTGGCAATTCTCACACCAACTGCAAGAGTTTTTGTCATGGGCATACCAATGCCAATGATAGTTGCAGCATTTCTCTGGTTTTTAATAGAATTTTTCGGATTGTTTGTCCCAAGCAGTATAGCCCATGGAGCTCATCTAGGTGGCCTTTTTGTTGGGATACTGATTGCTTTCTACATCAAATGTGCAAATACGGACCATTTAAACAAATTGATTCGACGGATTTAATTTTTGTTGAAAACATATGTTGAATAAAATTTTCAAAGAACTGTTTGAATATTTTGGCGAACAGAATTGGTGGCCGGCTGAGACGAAGTTTGAAGTGATTATAGGGGCAATTCTCACACAGCAAGCTGCATGGAAGCAAGTAGAAAAATCTATAGAAAATTTGAAAAAAGAAAATTTACTTTCTGCCAAAAATTTGGCAATGGCAAATCCAATCCATGTGCAAAAGCTTGTGAG
>Ga0315282_10010590_pt1 | contig 14421 bp, 6 predicted proteins | sample YL17G07_20_MG_FD_203693 | JGI IMG/M metagenome (GOLD analysis project Ga0315282, IMG submission 203693) | Sediment microbial communities from Yellowstone Lake, YNP, Wyoming, USA - YL17G07_20 | ecosystem: Environmental > Aquatic > Freshwater > Lake > Sediment | place: USA: Wyoming | collected...
GCGTTATCATCATTAGTTATGGTACAAGTTTTAGTCTCGCCCACCGCGATCGTACCAAGGCAATCAGCCGAAGTGGTCATGGTATATCCGGACGGTCCGTTTTCCGTAACGCTATAAGTCCCGGCATTTAAACTAACCTCCGTACCCGGTGCTTCCACGCCGGCAAAGTTGGCCGGCGAGGTGGAAGAGCCAATAACGTTGATGGTAAAGTCGGTGGCCGTAGAGGTTCCCTGATTATCGTTTATAATATGCTTAATAACTATTAACTTAGGTTGAATATCATTATTGGTTATGGTGCAGGTAGTGCTGGCGCCAGCCAACAGGTTTAGGTCGGTACAATTATCATAACTTGTGGTATAACCTGCTAGACTTGGTTCGGTTATGGTGTATTTGCCCGGCTCAACCGCTAAATCGTTTTCACCGCTGTCGGTAAAAGCCGCGTTAGCGCCATGGTTAACCGAAAAAGAAAAATCTTTAGCCGCTTTAGTTCCGCCATTATCATTAACCACGACTTTTTTAACGATCAAATGGCTGGCTTCTATGGTACAACTGGCCGAACAACCGTCGCCACTAACCGTATTGCCATCATCGCACTCCTCTCCGGTTTCTTTAACGCCATTACCGCAAACCGGCGGGCAAACCACACTGGTTTGTTCGGTAATAAAGTCAGACCAGCCCAGTTCGGTTGAATAATTTTTAAGCTTATTGGTTAGCTTGCTGCCGCAACTGGTTTCATTTTTTACCTGCATGGTTAAATCCAGCTGTTTTGTCTCGCCTGGCTTAATCGTCTCAAAATTCCATTGCAGATAAGTCGCGGTTTTATTTTGATATGGTACGGAAGTACTGGCGTAAACGGTATTTTGATCAAACACGTCTTTTAATAAGACGCCGGTACCGCTACAATCACCAGTGCCCTGGTTCTTTATAGCCAGCCGGTAAACTAAATTTTCTCCCGGCTTAATCGGATCAAAACCCGTATTGGTTTTAGTCATGGTTAACTGACAATAAGTACCGGGTAAACAAGCCTTAACTATACTACTAAACCAAGACAGGTTAATCAGCACCAGGCTAAAAATAAAAAAAGCTAGGCTTAAAAAAGCTAACTTTGCCAGCGGAGCTGAAGCTTGGCGTTGCTCAAACGCCTGCTTAAAATCAACGGATAAATTTCTAGACATAAAATTTTAATTAGCGGTTAAAAGTCTTTAAAAATATGAGAATAAATTTTTATCATTACCGCTAGTTGCGGAAGTAGCGCAAAGCATTTCTATAGAAATAACTATGTTTATCAAAAATCAAAATTTTACGTAAGAATTTTATTTTATTATTTAAGGGCCAGATAAAACGACTGACAATCTGGCTAGCCATAATCAAGAGTAGCATGATTAAGCCAAGGAAAAATAAAATTTCTTTAACGTCTATGCCGGTTGGCGCCAGCGCCTGTGCCAGAACTTTGACCGGTTTAATTTCTAGGTCCGCTGAAGCCATGACAGTTTCATAATTATCGGCTTTAACCGTTGCCGGCGAACTGTATTTGCCTCTGGTTTGCGAACCGTCTATATCGGCTAAATATTCTATTTTAACAATTTTCCCCGGTTTAATATCGCCCAAAGACCAGATCTTGGTCGGCTGTCCCTCAATTTCGCTATTAGTTAGCTTAATACCGCTTAAGGCCGCCTGGTAAGTCGTTATTTCACCATCATTAGCATAACTAAAGCCAGTTGGCAAATAATCGGCTAAAATCGCGTTGTAAGCGGTTAAATTACCGTTATTAGTCACGATGATGGTAAACTTAATATTTTTATCTCCGGGATTGGCCACAGCCTGATTAATGGTTTTATTAATAACCAATAAGGGCGCACCGCTTAGTCCTAAAACTATTGGCATAGTGGTAGTGGTTGTCTGGCCAGCAGTATATCCCGGTAAAATCACGGCTCCGCCCGTTGGCGTATCGCTTCCACCGAAACTGATATCACTGCCACCACCGCAACCACCGCAATCCTGTGAACAGCTTAAACAACTTTCGTTAGTTTGGCAACTGCCGTCACCGCAATGTGGCAAATTATTTATGGTGCATTGAGCGCTGCAGCTTTGATTGGCGCCTACTCCATCCGTGCCATCACATTGTTCGCTTCCCTCTTTTACGCCATTACCGCAGACCGCTCCACCTCCGCCACCGCAACTGCCACAATCCGGCGCGCAGGTTGAACAGCTTTCTCCGTTATTACAACCGCCGTCACCGCAATATGGTAAATTGACTAAAGTGCATTGAGCGTTACAGCTTTGATGGGCGCCAATACCGTCCTGCCCATCGCATTGTTCATTACCATTTTTCACGCCATCACCGCAAGATTGGCTGGTTTGGCACTCTGCCCAAATACAACCGCTGCAGCTTTGCGTTCCGGCATAACCGGCCAAAGTAGTACAACTTCTGGGCGCATCCCCGTCGCATTCTTCAGTGTTATTGACTGTGCCGTCGCCGCAATATTGGCTGGTTTGGCATTGGCCCCAGTCATCGCAGTTGGCATTACACAGCTGGCTGCCGTTATAACCTTGCGCTTGGCAGGCGATACTATTGCCGTCGCAAACTTCACTGCCGTTAGTTGTATGATCGCCACAGTAAGGCTGATATTGTAATTGGCAGTCTTGCGTACAAATATAATGAGGTTGTATTCCAGCTTGACCGTCGCATTGTTCACTGCCTTCTTTAACTCCATTGCCGCAAACCGCTGGTGTTTGACCACTGCAGCTACCATTACAATGATTTGGTTGACCGTTACTGCCGCCATCATCGCAGACTTCATTGCCGTTAATTAAACCATCGCCGCAAAATTTGCTGGTTTGACATTGACCCCAATTGCACTGACTGCAAAGCTGCTGACCGGCGTAACCGTTAGCGGTTTGACAGTTTTGCGTCTGGCTGCCATCGCATTGTTCTGAAGGCTGATTGACTAAATTATCGCCACAATAAGGTACATATTGTAACAGACAATTATAAGTACATAAATAATGTTCGGGTATATTAAAAGTATTGGCATAATCGCATTGTTCACTATCATTGACCATGCCGTCGCCGCACCATTGCTGCAAAATACAATCGCCCCATTGACAATTACCATTACAAACCTGGATACCATCATAACCCTGTTGGTTACAGGCCTTAGTATTACCGTCGCATTGTTCTGACGGCTGATTAACCTGATTGTCGCCGCAATATGGTAAATAAACTAAAGTACAACCGGCATTGCATTGATAATGCGCTGGTATGCCGTCTTGGCCATCGCATTGTTCCGCTCCTTCTTTTACTCCGTTACCGCAAACCGCCAGAGTTAAGCCGCTGCAGTCGCTATTACAATAGCCGTATTGGCCGTTATGAGATCCACTATCGCATTGTTCATTGGTTTCTTTGATGCCATTGCCGCAAACCGGAGCGGTTTGACCGCTGCAGTCGGCATTACAATGGTTAGGCTGGCCGTTGCTGGTTCCGTCATCGCAGATTTCCGCACCGTTTCTAATACCATCGCCGCAATGTTCAGCCGATTGGCAATCGCCCCACAGGCACTGATTACAATTTTGGCTGCCATGATAGCCGGCAACAGTGGTACAGCTTCGTCCGCCAGTACTGTCGCATTGTTCCCAGGGTTGATTAACCAGATTATCACCGCAGTATGGGATATATTCTAAAGTGCACTGAGCCGTACAGCGATAATGTGCCGGTACCCCTGCTTGTCCATCGCACTGTTCGCCATTGTTAATTACGCCATCACCGCAGGATTCTGTTGGCACGCAGTTACCCCAGCCGGAACAATTGCTTAAACAACTTTGACTGCCTTGATAACCTTGAACTTGACAAGCTTGAGTTTGACCGACTTCACAGACTTCACCAAATTGACTATCTACAATCTGATTACCGCAAATCGGCTGATAATTGCCGAAGTGGTATGCCTGCAAATGCTGATTCCAGTCAGTGATATTGGCCGTATGCGAACCGCCGGCCGGATAAGTTTGCACCCAGCCAGGCTTTTGCGTTTCTGTTAAGGTATATGAACCTGGCACTAAACCGGAAAATTGATAGCAGCCGTTGGCATCGGTATTTTGTTTTAACGCAACCGGTCCGTTAAGCACGATTTCCCAACCGGCTAAAAGTTGAGTTTCCGTGGGTTGCCAACTGCCGTCATCATTAACGTCATTCCATTTGCAGCCGGCAATAGAACTATATTCACAGATTTTACTGGCAATAGAATTATAAATCGCTTGTAAATCATTTTGTGTAGGCGAATGGTAATATTGCGCGCTAGTAATGTTAGCAATACTCTGTAACATGGTTTCATCTATATCGTTATTACTACCCAATCCGATAGTAAAAATTTTATAATCGTAACCAGCTGCTTCGGTTGCTTTGCTTAAAGCATAGGCTACGTCTAAAGGACTTTCGTCATTGCCATTGCCATTCGGTTTATTAGCCAAGCCGTCAGTCAATAAAATCATAGCTTTTACTGCTTGAGAATTTGATCTGGTGGATTTTAATTCAGTTGTGCCTAATTTTATGGCATCACCAATATTAGTCGCTCCTCCGGTTACTAATCCATTAACCGCGGATTCTGTAGCTAGATGGTTATTAGATAAACCTTTATCTAGAGTCGCGTTATCCGCATAAGAGATCAAAGCCGACTGATCGGCCACACCCATTAAATTTAAAAAAGTGTTAGCCGCCTGCTTAGCCGCTACGATTTTTTTCGGATTGTATTGAGTCCAGACAGAGTTATGAGGTGCAGCTTGATTTTTCCCGTTACAATAGTTTTGACCGTAATCATATTCAGTGATCAGTTCCCACTGAAAAGTTCCATTGTTAAAATGCCACCATTCGCATTTATCGCTATAGCCCATACTGCCTGACCGGTCCATCACCAGCACAATATCCGCCGCTACCGGACAAAGATTCTGATTAGTTACTGCTTCGGAAACAGCAGGTAGCGCAATAAAAAACAGACTGCCAAAACTCATTTGCAAAACTAACAGCAGTCCGTTAATGATGGAAATTTTTTTAATAATAGATGGTTTTCTTTTGTTTAAAAAATAATGATAACCGTAATGCTTGTTCATAAGATATATAAAACAATAATTAACCATTTTCTTGCCCCCTTGATAAAGGGGGTTAGGGGGATTTTATCTTAAAATAACCCAGCAATCACATTCGTCACCGTTTTCTTTGCGCTATCCACTTTCTTCTTTACTATTTTAACATTCCTTTTGATATTTTTTTCCAGATCTTTTTTAAGCTTTGAACTTTTACGGAAAAAAACAATGGCGGAAACTATTAAGATAATAACAATCAACCACAGCCACCACCTTAAATTATTTTGGATTAAATCAATAATTTTATTGGTTGAAACCATTTTAATTGAACTAACCGTGAAACTGAATTTTTTTTCTAATACCGATTGATTATTATGCAAAAAGGAAATTCCTACGATATAATCGCCATCGGTTAAATTAGTCAAAGGTATTTTAATAGTAGGTATTTCATGTTGAGTCAAGGTTTTAACCGCCGGTTCGCTATCCGGATAAGGATAAATCACGCTATAAACTGTTTGTTCTTTATTCTTTATTTTTATTTGCGCTTGCGGCGTTAAACTGATATTGCTCTGGTTATCATAAATAATTCTGATATTTAACAACTCATCTTTGGTATAGTTATATTTTTCAGGAATGACCGAAGCATCCAATTTGACCATTTCTTTATCCGAGACAGTTATAGAAACGTCTCGACCGATTTCTTGAGAAACAGTAGAAGATTTTTGATCACTGGTGCTAGCAACTGTTGGCGTATAACTGACCACCACTTCCCCCTTGTATTCGCCATTAGGCGCATCTTTAGGAATAGAAAATTTTACCGTGGCATCAAGATAAGCGCTAGCAGGAATTTTTATTTCCGTAATCGGCTGTGTTAATTCCTTGTCATCTATTTTATAAAACGTGGCCCAGCCAGCAATCTGACCGTCCGCTCTTAAACCATAGGTAACTTCTTTATTTTCCGAACCTAATAAAGTTAAAGTGTCGGTAATATCCTGGCCTCTTAAAGCATTGGTAATCACAATCGGCTCGGTAACTTGGCCGATAGCTAAAACGTTAATGGTTAGGCCAAAAATAAAAATTAAACACAGAGTACTTATTAATAATTTGCTTTTGTTCATAAATTATTGACAAATTTATAATTTATAATTGTAGTATAATTAATCCTCCTTAGGTTTAATTTAATAGTTCATATTATAAGTTTTAAAAATTTTGTCAAGGTGTATAAAAGCCCTCCTTGAAAAGGAGGGTTTGGGAGGTTATTAACCCCCTATATCCCGTTCTTTTGTTGGCTCCATGCTTTGCGTGGAGCCATTCTGCAAACTAACGCTCTTTATTTTATTACCTTGTTTTATTAACTGATTATGTTTTGCACTTTGGCTCCATGTACAACATGGAGCCGACAAAGGGCTTCGTCGTGAGCGCTCAGCCGAACGGGGTTAGGGGGATTTTGCATCTAGACCAGCGGGTAGAGTATTAAAAAGTAATAAATTCTTTTCTAAATAAAAACGTATTTAAAATACGATTTGTTTATTTAAAATATTTTTATGATTTTAATCGGCGCATTTTAACTGATCAACCTTTACCGCGTCCAAAGTCATATTGCCTTGAAAAATGTTGCCAAAAGGAAATTTTAAGACTTTAATGGCAAAATCTATTTCTTGGGTCTCTGATAAATTCAACGGATTATTTAAAATCTGCTCATCTTCCGGAAAATAATTTAAAAAGTCAGCGCTACTACCTACTCGGGCGCCGTAAACCACATTCCAATCAGTTCCGGTTTTACCTAAGTTCATGTCATCTTGTTTTACTTTTATGGCGATTCTGGTGTTGCCGATATTCCTGACCGTGGGCAAAGTGGAAGAAGCGAAGTTCAAATCACCATTAATTATTTTAGTGGTTTCCAATTTGACACTGCCATAATCTAAAGCATCAAAATCCAAATTAAAAGCCGTAAGTTCAAGATAGGTAAAATAATTAGATAAAAAACCATCTAAGCCGTCTTTATCTTGGGCTTGTATTAATACTCGGTAATCTCCGGCAGGATCTTCATAAGATAAATTGGTTTCCCCGCAAAACACGGCCGAAGTTTCTTTCCACAGTTCGCCATCCGACTTACATATTTTTTCAAAGTCATAAATTGCTGTGGTGGTAGTAGCAAAAGTCGGCAGATTATTATTATAATTTTTAATTCGGTCGCAAAATAAATTGATTCCATCTTGTTTAGTTAGCTGAATTAACTTAAATTCATTACCATGCAATTTACCGCAGCCGGTTTTTACGTCGTGATTCGGTCCTAAAGCGATTTTAATCGGATAATAAACGTCGGCATAAACCCCGTTAATATCCGCCAGACCATCAGGATCAGTAGCAATGGCGCAAACCACCATGGTCTTATCCACTTGATATTGGCCAGAGGGTAAAAATTGCGAACTGGAAGCGATATCATCATCACTGCCTAAATATTTGGCGTCATTGGCGTTTTTATTAGCGTCTTTGGCGTTGGTCATTTCCCATTTTGCTAAAACCAGCGGATTGACTCCGCCACCGCTACTGCGGGTTAAACCGGTGGACGGGTCAATGATCGTTTCTCCGCCTGAATTCTCTTCGGTTGAACTAGAGGTGGTTAAATTGGTATTGATCGAACCACTATCACCTTGGCCAGTATTAAGGATTATTACTTTTTCACATTGGTTAGTACACCCATCATTATCATTTTGATTACCGTCATCGCACTGCTCTTGCCCTGAGCCTGTCGAAGGGTCGCCTTCTTCAACTATGCCATTGCCGCAAACCGCGGTTGTAGTCGTGCCATTGCCCCCTTGATAAAGGGGGTTGGGAGGATTATTGGTTTCTGTTTGGCAGCTACCATCGCAGCCATCACTGGCAATTACGTTGCTATCGTCGCAAGTTTCCGGACTTTCTATTATACCGTTACCGCAAATGGCAGTAGAACTTGCTGTATTGTTTGGCATATTATCGCATGCGTCCCCTACTCCATTACTATTGCTATCTAGTTGATTAGGATTAGCCACAGCCGGACAATTATCAGCCGTATCGCAAACACCGTCGCTATCAATATCCAAGCAGGGGTCAGCCGGCGGCACATCTTGCGCCCTGACCAAAGAACTGTTGATTAAGCACAAGTTTAAGACTAGAACAACCAGACTAAAACAAACCAATAGTTTTATTTTAGTTTTATTCGGTTTTATAAGCATGGTCATATAATTATTCTGTCCCCCTTGTAAAGGGGGAATAAGGGGGTTATAACCTCCCTAACCCTCCTTTACAAGGAGGGTGGTATGTATTCAAAGGTCTGAAGCCAAACTTTTCGCCTCCGCCCCCTTGATAAAGGGGGTTTGGTGATTAATGCCCCCTTGATAAAGGGGGTTTGGGGGATTTCGTGATTCACGATTTGTGTATTCGGCTGCAAACCTTCAGGGGCGAAAATTAAATCGCCCCTGACTATCATTAACCTACTGCGTACAACTTAAATGCGCAACATTATGTGCTTTCAAACTCATATGACCGGTATAACTATCCGGATGGGCAGGCGGGAATTTAAAGATATCAATGGAGAAATCCATTTCATCCATTGCTGATAAATTCAACCATTTATCCAAAGCCTGCCAAACTTCTGGGTCATAACTACGAAAACTGGCATCGCTGCCGATTCTGCCATCGTATTTAACGTTATAAGAAGTCCCAGTCATACCCAAACCCATATCATCTTGTTTGACTGCTACTTCAATTCTGGTGTTGCCTACGTTTCTGATAGTAGCTGGTTTGGCATCATTATTTATTCCATCCCAGTTTAAATCACCATTAATAATTTTATGGGTATTTAACTTAACACTATCATAATTAACCGCTTTAAAATCAACTTCAAAAGCAGCTACTGGCAGATATTTAAAGTTGTTCTCTAAATAATTGCTATCTTTGCCAGCTTTGTCTAGACCGAAGACTAAAGTTCGGTAGTCGCCAGAAGGATCTTCATAAGACAGGGTCTTATCGCAGCAGAATACAGCCGCGGTTTCTTTCATTAATTCACCGTCGTCCTTACAAATTTCATCATAGCCATAAGTACTATAAAATGTCGGTAAATTGTTATTGTCATTCCTAATCTTATTACAGAAAAGGGCTAAACCGTCAGCTTTAGACAATTTATTCATCCGACATTCAGTACCTAATAGCTTACCACAACCGGCTGGTGTACCCTCTAAAGATGTTGGATGGGATGGGCCAGTTTTTATGCCTGTTGGGTAATAAATATCACCATAAACCCCACCGCCATCGGTAATATCGGCTAAACCATCTGGGTCAGTGACTATACCGCAAACTTTTATGGTTTTATTAGCTTGATATTCACCTTTAGGTTTAAATTGTGCACCGGGTTTATCGCAATCATCTTTGCCCGCATCCCACATTTCCCATTTGGCTTTAACAATCGGGGCGGCTCCACCCGCATCACTGCGGACTAAGCCAGTGTTAATCCCAGGATCTTCCGACTCAACCGGGTCGTCTTGAGCTAAAGCGGTAAAACCGCTCATAGTCAAAGCTAGTGACAAGATTGTTGTTATAATTAATGCTTTTTTCATAAATTTCATTAGTTTTTAATCTCGTTTTAAAAACGAGGATTGAGTTTATGGGCAAACTTTTACCTAAATGAGGTCCGACCTTTACGCGCCTCCTTACCAAAAAATTTGCCATTAGACTCTTTTTTAATTTAGATTATTCATTTTCAAACCACATAAGCGGTCAGGTCCTGAATACTCCGGAGTTTGATCCAGGATCAGGCCTTGCTCCGCAGCTGAAAGTGAATAAATTATTATAATATATTTTAATTCCCTTTGCTTATTTAAATAAAGCATCGGGTTCGACCTTGTACTAGTAACCGTGGAAATTTTATTTTTCCGTGTTTATCTAAATTAATAACTATTTTGGTTTTTGTATTAATTCCGCGGATTTAACGCGGATTAGTACGCTGATAATACGCAGATATATATTTCAGCGTTAAATCCGCGTAATAATCTGCGTCAAATCAGCGTCCACTTTGCGGATTAATCGTAGCTTAAAAACAAAGAAATCACGCAGAATCGGTTTAGCAATCTAAACCACTTAATAAAAAACGCCTCCAAAATGAGAAAAATAAAAAATTATTCTTCCTTTTTAGAGGCGTTGAAGTTTTTGCTTAGTCAATTTAAGACAACTAATAAAAACGATGATGCCTACTTTATTTTTATTAAATTGTTAAATAGCTTATAAGCTGGAATTTACGGGTAGGGATAACTGTTCTGGAATTCATCGGTATAACCGTTGACATTGGAATCAAATAATTTACAATGGATAATAATTTCTTTATCCGACAAGGTTAATATATTTAATGATTTGCATTTAGGGCATTTCTTCTCTTGCTTTAAGACGCCTTTAACTTGATTAATGCTGGCGAAATGATTAGTGCATTTAGCGCAACGCCAGACAAAGAGATGAGAATTATCATTCATACACTCTCATGGCAATTAGATTATCAACTAATAATTTCCTTTACAGCTCAATAATTAATTCGCATGGGCGCATTCGCATTTCGCGAGTTCCGCTGCTTGCAAGCAGCGGGATGAGCGAGCGCTATTCGCATGCAATAAAAAACCTCACACCAAACACGGCGTCAGGTTAAGTTATACCAATAATTTCAAGATTTCGCCACTTCAGCTGCATAAGTTGAAATCTAATTAAGTTGTTTAGATTATTATAAATCAATAAATTATCTTTATATTAATCTTCGCGAAAATTGTATATTAGTTAAACGTATCAAGAATAAAATTAACTGTCAAGCTAATTTTAAATAAAAATTTTTAGCTAAAATTAAACGGATTTTTGAATAATTATTTAAACTACCAAGTCTTTATCCACATCTGGTTTTAAATTTGATGTAGATTAATTAAAATGTTATAAAAAATCGGTCAAAAAATTTGACAAAGAGAAAACTTTGTTGCTTGCTTCGTGATTTCATCTTGACAAAATCCGAATAACTCAACTTGATTTTGTCTATTCTTTTACTAGCTCATATCAATTTTTATCATCCTAAAGCGATTGACAGCTTATCGCGCAAATAAAAACCTATTAAACAAGATGATTATTTACAAACCGCCAATTTTTTACTATATTATATATATAAATAATATAAGTGAAACTATATGAACCAAAGAAAAAAAATCGTCAATTATTTCATTTTCGGCTTATTCATTATTCTAATCGTTGGTTTTTTTACCTGGGCAACGATAGAACAAGCTAATAATCGATTAAGCGCTTTAGCTAAAATTCAACGGCCAGGAAATTTTACCTTAGCTACTCCCCTGACCCGTTGCCTTAATGGCGTGAGTCAGGTTATTTTATCCTGGACCAACTCGGTTAACGCGCTTAATTACACACTGGAGCGCAAGAGCGAAAAACAGAAAAGCTGGTCTGAAATTAAAACTAACTTGACTTTAGAGCAAACAAATTTTACCGACACCAACTTCCCGGCTTTAAATCAGACCTACAGTTACCGTGTCGTAGCGATTAACAAAAGAAATTATACTTACTCCAATCAGGTAACTGCTTATCCTCTTAATTGCCAGACAGTCAATCAACCAACCCCGCCCCCTAGCATTATCGCCACTTCAACGATTAAATGGGGAGCTTACGTCGGCGAAGCCACCGGTAATATCGCTAATTTTGAAACCCAGGTAGGCCGTAAGCTTGATTTGGTAGCGGTCTTCGTTGATTTGGGTAGCGATCCTTTTCCTGCTCAATATGCTGCTACGGTTAAAAACCAGGGTAAGACTTTAATTATTTTCTGGGAACCGTATAATGCCAGTTTGGACGATCTTATCGCCGGTAAATATGACGTTTATATTAAACAATTCGCTACCTCGGCTAAGACCTATGCCGGACCGGTTATTTTAGCGCCCTTACACGAAATGAACGGTAATTGGGACCCGTGGGATGGAACGGTTGGCAGCAACACTGCCGTTAAAGTAATCGCCGTTTGGCAGCGGCTTTATAACTTATTCAGTGATGTTACCAACGTTAAATTCGGCTGGGCGGTTAATAACGAATCCTTGCCTGACTCCAGAGCCAACCAGTTGGAAAATTACTATCCTGGTGATAATTACGTTGATTATGTGGGTGTTGACGGTTTTAATTTCGACGATCCTTGGCAAAGCTTTAGCGAAATTTTTAACAATGCTTTATCACGCCTGACGGTTTACCATAAACCGATCTACATTTTTTCTTTTGCCTGCGCTCAAGGAACAAATAAGCCGGCTTGGATTACCGATGCGCTAACCGTGCAAATACCTAAACACCCGGAAATTATCGGCTGGGTCTGGTTTAATGAAAATAAAGAACAAGATTGGCGCGTTTGGTCTGATCCAGCTTCGCTACAAGCCTTTAAACAGGCTTTACCGTAGTCATTTGTCGGCTCCAAGTTGCACTTGGAGCCAAAGTGCAGAACGTTTATAGTTTTAATTATAATCTACGTTGCGGCAGAGTCTCTCGCAGAGGACTCTGCCGGAAAGACAACTGGCAGAGTCCCTTTCCTGGCGTCAAGGAGACTCTGCCACAACAGAATTACAATCACATAGAAAGCGGCTTGCATTATGGCTCCACGCCAAGCATGGAGCCTGCAAAGGCCTTAACGTAAGAGTCTATTATCTGGTTAAATTTATTAAACAAATAACCGCCCCACAGTTTGCGGGGCGGTTTTTATTATCTTATTTTCTTTATTTATTGAGCTACTTTAAACTCAACGTCATCATGGTAAAGCGTTAATTGACTTAACTCTTCCGCAAAAAGATGAATTTGAATCTGTTTAACCTTAGTTGAAGTTGGTTTATAACTGTAAGATTTCATGCCTTGATAAGCCTGATAAGTTCCGCCTAACCATTTACCCGAAACCCAACCGCCGGTAGCATTATACTCATCAATCCAAACAGCTACACCACCAGTAATATAATTACTTATTTTCTGATAATAGCTTAATTGATAAGTTTGAGTTGGGTCAACCGTAATATTTGAGCTATAAGCCGTTCTTTGTTCCGGACCAGCGACTATCTTTAAACTATTTTGTGCTAATGGCGGTAAACCATTACCGCTGGTGTCAATTACTACATTAATCAAGTCACCACTAAACCATTTATCAGCCCAGCCATCAATTAAATTTTCAAAACTATAATTTTCAACTAAATTGGGGCTGGGATTAGGGATAGGACCGGGATTAGGTTGTCCAATCGCTCTTAACTCAAGTGAATCGAGATAAAGGGTGGCTTGAGTACCAGCTTCGTTATAAATCTTGATTTGAATTTTATCTACTACGGCAGAACTTGGTAGGTATTGATAATAACGATCGCCAACAAAATTAAAGTAAGCACCGCCTAGCCATTTAGCTCCTATTAAGTTATTAGCTGCATCAAATTCGTCAAGCCAAATAACAAAACCCCCGTTGATTAAATCTTGAAGATTATAATAGATTTTAAGATAATATTCTTGAATGCCATTAACTTTAATTAAGTCACTTTTAGCCCAATGCTGCTCTGCTCCGCCAATGATTTTTAAACTATTAGTAGGTTCAAAAACATTGCCATGACCAGCTGTATCAATTAAGACATTCGCTTGATCGCTCCGCTGCCAATTTAACGCCCAACCGGTACTGTCCAAGCTAGCCAAACTATAATTATTTATTAAATTAGGTTGATCAGTTATTTTTAAACCTTGGGAAATGGTCATGGGTTTAATTGGTTTGGAAGCGATGAATTGCGCTATTTTAGTGAAGTTGGCTCGATTATATTGATAAGGTCCTGGTGTACCTCTAACAATCTCGTGAAATAATAACACCAGCCACTGTTTATTAGTTATCGCTTGATTTATCCATTGCTTGACTTGCGCCACCGTAGTAGTATTACTGACTTCCTCACTGACGATCTCGTAGTCGTTATAAACATCTGGCCAATGATTTGGTCCGCCCCAAGCGGCACGGTGAGATTCATAATATTTAGCGATAGCGGCTAAAACATGATTATTGTAATCGCCATAAGGGGTGGCGAAACTTTTAATACTAATACCATGAGAGGTAAAATCTTGTTTGGAGACTGCCAGTTCACTTACTAATTGTTCATCAGTCACTTGTGTTAGATAGGGATGATTAATAGTGTGGCTGCCGATTTCCCAGCCATATTGATCTTGTAAATTTTTTACCTGTTGCCAAGTCATTACCCAATCTTCGCCACTATCAAGCGGGCCGGTTTCACCATAAACCATGGCTGGTATTTTATAGCTTGATAAAATCGGCATCACTACTGTATAGGTTGATTT
>Ga0315282_10010591_pt1 | contig 14419 bp, 13 predicted proteins | sample YL17G07_20_MG_FD_203693 | JGI IMG/M metagenome (GOLD analysis project Ga0315282, IMG submission 203693) | Sediment microbial communities from Yellowstone Lake, YNP, Wyoming, USA - YL17G07_20 | ecosystem: Environmental > Aquatic > Freshwater > Lake > Sediment | place: USA: Wyoming | collected...
GTCACCTAAGAGGAGCCACCGACAGCGCTTTCCCACTGTGTAGTTAAGAATGGGTTCGAAACTTTCCCGCCTAGCCATTTTCAGGATGAGATAGGGGAAATCAACTCCAGAGACAATGGCTAGTTGCAATGAACCCCAGAAACGGGGGTTGAGTTCCATCAGCTTCGGAATCCCATCCCTTGGATCCACTTTGAATTCAACCATGCCCACACCTACCCAATTTAATGATTTAAGGAGGGAGAGACCTAACTCCATGATCTGAGGATGTTTAACCCCTTCCCGTAAGGTGCTGGGGCCTCCTTGAACTGGGTACATCCTCAACTTTTTGTGGACAAAGGCTGCCTTAATGTTTGAAGCCTCATCAAACAGGGCAGAAAGCCCAAAGGTTCCCTCTCCGTCAGGAATCCATTCCTGAATGATTGGAAAAGGATATTGTCCGTGGACGCTTTGATAAGAGGGGATGAGATCCTCCCTTTTTTTTACATAAACGATTCCAAAGGATCCGGAACTGATTCGAGGTTTGATAACCGCTGGGATGGGTATTGAAGAAAGATCAGGACCCCCACCTTCCCCTCCCCCCTCGAGGGGGAGGGGAAGGGATGGGGGAATCTGAAATGTCTTTGGTGTCGGGATTCCATGAGCCTCTGCAAACTGAATAAGATTTCTTTTGTCCCGAACGAATTCAATCTTCTTCAGATCAGGAATGAGGAGGCAGGTGTATTGGGAGATTTCAGAATGATATTTCGCTAATAAAAGAAGAGTTTCCTCTTCTATCGGGAAGAGGCAATCATAGTGGTTTTTTTTGATTTCTTTTAGAAGAAAATCGATAAATTGATTTGGGGATCGCCGTGGTGATGGATAGATGAGACGCCTGGCGCAATATTTTGAAAAAAAGGAGGTATTAAAAAATGTACGTTCTCCCACGGTGACATGTATCCCTTTCCGGCCAAGGGATCGAACCACAGCCAATGTTTTTCTAAAGTGTCCATCCGTGACCAGAACGCTTGCCATGTTTAGTTTTGAGTTCGGAGTTCTGAGTTCGGAGTAAAAAATTTAAAATGAAATGCTCCGAACACCGAACTAATTACTCCGAACGGATCATCATATTAACCCTTCATCAGCGAGGCTTCGATAACCCTCTTCTGCCAAGATGATATGATCGTAAACTTTAATCCCCAGAAGCCGACCCGCCTCCACTAATTGTTTGGTGATTCGGAGGTCCTCTTCGCTAGGACTTGGATTTCCACTCGGGTGATTATGGATCAAAATGATTCCTGCCGCTGGTTCTAAGAGGGCTTCATGAAAGACATCCCTGGGATGGACAATACTCGCCTCGAGTGTCCCTTCTGAGATCGTCACTTCCTTAATCAAACGATTCGCCCGGTTCAGAAGAAGGACTTTAAAAACCTCTTTTCTTAAGTCTCTCATCAGAGGAAGATAGTGGTTTGCCACATCTGAGGATCGCTTAAAAGATGCTTTGGCATTATTCTTTTGGGATTGAATCCTTCTCACCAATTCAAAGGCAGCAGAAAGAATGGCGGCCTTGGCCGATCCGATCCCCTTCACCTTCATCAATTCTGAAGGGGAGCGAGAAAAGAGTTTCTGAAGAGATTCGTATTGATCTAAGAGCTCCCTTGCCAAATCAATGGCTGTCTTCTTTCTCGTCCCCTTTCCAATTAAAATACCTAAAAGCTCTGCTTCGGTGAGGGGTTGAGGACCATGTTGAAGAAGTCGTTCTCTGGGTCTCTCCTTCTTGGGCCATCGAGTGATTTTGTAAGAGGACTCGGCCATGATTGATCAAGTGGAAGCAGGGGATTCTACTTCATTCCCACCACCTTCGGAAGGAACCGGTACAGACTTTTTTCCAAAAACTTTCGAAAGCAGGATGCTCAATTCATAAAGCCCCATCAAAGGAAGGGCCATGAGTACTTGAGAAATGATATCTGGCGGGGTCATGACCGCAGCAAAGATGAAAATGAGGAGGATTGCGTATTTCCTCTGTCGGGCCAACATCTTTGCATCGACCACTCCGATCCTTGCCAGAAGCACTAAGACCACGGGAAATTCGAAAACCAGACCGAAGGCCAATAAAAACTTGATGCTGAAAGATAGGTACTCTTTCATGCTCGGCATGGGTTTAATGAAGTCAGTGGCGTAACCTAAAAGAAACTTAAAACCGACGGGAATAGCAACAAAATACCCAAAGAGAACCCCCAGGGCGAAAAAGAATGAACCCCCGAAGACAAAAGGGATCACATATTTTTTCTCTTTTTGATATAGACCCGGGGCGACAAAGGCCCAGATTTGGTAGAGGATGAAGGGAGAGGTCACGATAATACCTGCGATGAACGCCACCTTCATATAGGTGAAAAAGGCTTCAGCTACGCTGATAAATATTAATGACCCCCCTTTGGGCATCACTTTCATCAGAGGTGCAGCAAGAATGTTGAAGATAGAATCGGCAAAGGTATAACAGAGAGCGAAACCTACCCCAATAGCGATAAATGAGAGAATGAGTCGCTTCCTCAGTTCTTGGAGGTGAGAGGTCAAAGGAAGTCTCTTCTCATCCATGGGAAGGAATCCCTTCTTTTGCCCCTTCGGGTTCCTCCTTCTTTTTCTCTTCGATTTTGTCACTCTCGGATGAGGACGAAGCTTCTTCTGCTGGAGGGGTCTCTGCGAGGACAGAGGCTTCACTCTCTGTCATTCTCTCGGTGGTGGTCTCGGAAGAAATCGAAGTCTCTTCTGCAGTCTCCGATACACCTTCAGTCAGATCAGTAAGAAACTTCTCTCTTTCTTCCGTAAGGGTGCTTTTCAGTTCTTCAAGATCCTTCGTTTCGGCCTCAAAACTTTCCTTCACCTCTTCGGTCGCCTTTTTAAACTCCCTCATCGCCCTCCCAAAAGCCTTGGCCAGCTCCGGAAGTTTATTGGGACCGAAGACGATCAATGCAATGGCCACGATGATCAACAGTTCCGGAATTCCAATATTAAACATAAATCCTCCTTGACTTTTATATCATAATTTTTCTCTCTATTGCAATGGGAAGTAAGTTCGGAGTTAATAGTTCGGTGTTCGGAGTTGAAAGATTTAAACTAAAAACTCCGAACTAAATACCCGAGGTAACCATAAATTGTCAAAAAAATCGTTCAATTTAGGGTATAATGACTATCGAGGAACGGGGGATGGAACTTGAATTTTTGAAAACATTGATCGCCTACGACCATAGGGAAGGAATTGAGTTTTGAAAGGTTGCATGATATAAATTGGTTTATTTTGTTTTTCTGGTTTATTTAGTTTATCTAGTCTGTCTGGTTACACGTATAAACAGGACGAGAGAAACCAGAAAAACCAAAGAAACTAAAAAAACCAAAAGAGAACTTAGAAACCCAAGAAACCGGAGAAACCAACCATGACTGTCGTCCACATTAATGTTCCCTATTCCATGCTTCTTCACCGTATCAATTTTGCAATCGAGAACCGAATTAATCCTGAAATCTATTTCAGTGCAGAAGATTTGGATGCCTGCAACGAGAAAGATGCTCAGCATTTATCTAAGACTCTCCATGAAAACCAATTGGAAATTACCCTCCATGGTCCTTTCATGGATTTAAGTCCTGGGGGAGTGGATCAAAGGATCAAAGAGGTGACTTTTGACCGATTCTTGAAGACGGTCGAATTGGCACATTTCTTCAAGCCCAAGATGATCATCTTTCATCCAGGGTACGAGAGATGGAAATTTGATGGAAATGTCAAGCTTTGGCTCGAGAGCAGTCTTCAAACATGGAGACCTCTGGTCAAGGAAGCAGAGGAGATGGGGCTGACCCTTGCGGTTGAAAATGTTTTTGAAGAGACTCCCGACTCTATCAAAAATCTTTTAGAGGAAATTCATTCACCCCATTTCCGATTCTGTTTCGACACGGGCCATCATCATGTCTTCAGCAACAGTCCTCTTCCCATTTGGATGGAAGCCTTGGGAGGGTTTCTGAGTGAGGTTCACCTCCACGATAATCATAAAGAGATGGATGAACATCTCCCTGTGGGGGAAGGAGGTTTCGATTTTAACCAATTCTTTAATCTCCTTTCACAATATAAACTGAATCCTCTTTACACCATCGAACCCCATGAGGAGGCCCATCTCTGGAGGGGACTGAAGGCTATAAAGAAATATATTGAATAGAACGAAAATTCGAAGCGAAGTTTGGATTTTGAGGTTTTGATTTCCAATTTAGGAGGTACTTATGAAACGTCTATCTATTTTATTACTCGTTCTTACCATAGCGATTGCTCTTATCGTAATGAATGGATCAATGGTTTCAGCGCAGCAGGCAAAACCATCTTTCAAGTATGAAGACCCTATTGGTGTAGTGAAGATCAAACCCGGCGACCCCATCCATATCGCATGCTGGATGGTTGTGGTGGGGGCAGACGCCTCTTTGGGAACAGATACCAAGCGAGGTGTGGAAATTGCTGTGGAAGACAAAGGCGGCAAAGTTCTCGGGTTCCCCATCAAGTTGACTGTTCAAGACACAGGTTGTAACGCCGAAGGGGGCCAGGCGGCCGCCACGAAACTGGCTGCTGACCCGACGATTGTAGCAGCGATCGGCTCAAGCTGTTCAAGCGAAGCCCGGCCTGGTGTACCGATACTATGGAAAGCCGGTATCTCTACGGTTTCACCGTCGGCTACGTCGCCCGATTTGACAGATCCAATAAAACGTGGCCCAGAATTTGATAGATTTCTCCGTACCGCTCACAATGACAAAGTTCAAGGCGCTGTAGCAGCCGAATTTGCCTTCAAGGTATTAAAGGTTAAGAGGGCAGCAACCATTCACGATGGAAGCATTTATGCTGAAAAACTACAGGCTATTTTCGCTGAAACCTTTAAGAAACTGGGTGGGACCATCACTTCACAAGAGGCGGTCGCTCCTACGGATACAGATATGCGGCCTGTCCTAACCAAGATCGCTACAGGAAAGCCCGAATTTCTCTATTACCCCGTCTTTATCGCGGCAGGTGGGCATATCACACGCCAAGTGAAGGAGGTAAAGGGTTTGGAGAAAGTTGCTCTAATGGGTGCAGATGGTATTTTCTCCACTGACTTTTATAAAGCAGCTGGGGAGACTGCTGTTGGCATGTATCATTCCAGTCCCGATAAATCTGCTTTCGCCTCGGGGTATAAGGCCTTCTTGGAGAAGCATCAAAAGAAATATGGCGAAAAACCGATCGCTCCCTTCCACGCTCACGCCTATGATGCAGCAATGATGATTTTCGCTGCTATTGAAAAGGTGGCCAAGAAAGGACCAGATGGGACTCTCTATATCGGCCGAAAGGCCTTAAGGGATGCCCTTTATGCCACGAAGGATTTCAAAGGCTTAAGTGGAAATCTTACCTGCGACAAATATGGAGACTGCGCAGATCCAAAGATTGGAGTCTACAGGACAACAGCTGAAAATATTAAAAAGTTAGAGACTCCTGAAACACCCATCTGGACGCCCCATTCGGTTCCAGCTAAGAAAACACCATCCAAGAAGTAACCCCATCCCCTTAAAAAAGCGGGGTCCTTAGAAAGCGAGAGGATGAGCTGGAAACAAAGGTTGTTTCCGGCTCATCCCAAAACTAAAGCTTGGCATCCATGAAACGAATCCCCTCTTGACCGCTCCCTAAAAGCAAGAGTAAAATTCGATTGGCTAAACAATTTCGAGGGGAGGAAACCCTTATGTTAAAACGTTGGAGAGAAAGGATCACTCCCACCGATATCGTCATGTGGTTCATCGGAGCGGGAATTTTAACGTTAGTGATTTTGGGTTCCGCAGCCACCTTAACCGAAGGTCGGTATACCTCTCACCACTGGTTTGATTTCATTATCTTTGGTCTGGCTCAGGGAAGTATCTATGCCCTCATCGCTATGGGTTACACCATGGTCTATGGAATTCTTCGGATGATCAATTTCGCTCATAGCGAAGTTTTTATGAGTGGTCCTTACACAGCTTATTACGTGGCTGCGGCCTTTTACTCTTCCGGTTTTTTAGATAGTCAGCCGATTATTAGCTTAATCATCATCTTCATTGTCTCCATGGCAACCTCAACCCTGATCGCTCTTCTTCTTGAACGGATTGCTTATCGCCCTTTACGAACTGCACCACGCTTGGTTCCACTCATTACAGCCATTGGAGCTTCCTTCTTTCTACAATATACTTTTCGAGGACTCTATGGTTCTGGTTTCCAGGCCTATCCAGTGGTGAAGATCTTAGAAGGTGAATGGATGTTCGGAGAATTCCGGATTCTAAAGTTTCAAGCGTTGGTGATTGTGGCTGCTGCCCTGTTGATGGCGGCTCTCTACTCCTTTATCCAACGGTCCCGCATTGGCAAAGCGATCCGCGCCGTATCCGAAGATAAGGAGATCTCTTCATTGATGGGGATTAACATTGACAGGATGATTGTCACCACATTCGTCATCGGTGGAATGTCCGCTGGAGCTGCGGGTGTCCTGTATGCGGTGATGTTCAAGCAGGTTCACTTTTTCATGGGTTTTATTCCAGGGATTAAAGCCTTTACCGCAGCAGTATTGGGTGGCATCGGGAATATTCCAGGAGCCATGTTGGGCGGAATTTTTCTCGGCCTTGTTGAATCGGTGGGACCCAGCCTATTCCTGGATGGGTTGGGAATTGTAGCGCCTTACCAACTGAAAGACGCCATTGCTTTTATCATGCTCGTCCTCATCCTGATCTTTCGACCTACAGGCATTTTGGGCGAGCGTTCGGCAGTGAAAAAGGCATAATAGTCGGATGGTCACAAGATGCAAGATTCAAGATGCAAGATAAAACCTGGAACTTGAGACTTGAAACTTGCAACTTTAATTTACTTTAGTCACTTTAATATGAGACAGACACTTAAAATCGGACTGATGGGCGGCGTCGTCGAAGTATTCCTTGCACTCATCGGAATGATTGAGGCTTTTAGCCAACGCGATATTATCAGCCATATCATCTCAATGGGCCATACCCTGTTGCTTCTGGTCATCCTGTTTATGGCCTATCTGGTAGCAAAACGAACACCCCGGACTGAGCCTTTGTGGGTTCTAATAAATAGCTTTATATCAGGGTTGATCGTAGGAGGCGTTCTGGCTCTACTGGTCATTGTGGGAGGTCTGATCAATTTACGGAAAGTCTTTATCAATGCCTCACCTCTCCTTTATCAATTACTTACTTTTGATCAGGGGGTAAAGGCAGGCATTCTCCTACTCCTCGGTGGTGGTGCCTTGAGTGGTCTTCTCGCAGGTCTCCTCTATCTCGCATCAAAACTTTTCCGCCGTGTGTTGATCATCTCGTTAGGTAGCGTTGTTGCAGTAGGTGTTCTACAGGACTTGCTGCGTCCCACCTTCGCTCTCTGGGGACCTCTCGCCGTCATCAACGAGTGGCTCTTCACTGCAAATGGACTTACATTCCATGGCACCCTGGGATTGTTCGTTTTGATTGCTATCTTGTCCACCTTTTGGGCTCAAAAAGGGAATGCAATTCGAGCTGACTTGAAACGTTTGTCTCCTACAAGTCAACGTGCGCTGAAGATAACGAGTTTTTTTCTTCTCACCATGATCCTGCTCGTTCTGCCACAGATTCTTGGCCTCTTTCTTAGTGAGGTGCTCACGATTGTCGGCCTGTATGTTCTCCTGGGATTAGGGCTCAATATTGTGGTTGGATTTGCCGGCCTCTTGGATCTTGGTTATGTAGCCTTCTTCGCCATCGGTGCCTATACTGTTGCTGTATTGACATCACCCGAGTTGGGTTTCTTTAGTCTATCATTTTGGGGAGCACTGCCGTTCGCAATCTTCATGGGAGTCCTATCGGGTGTTCTTTTAGGCGTCCCTGTTCTCAAGATGCGTGGCGATTACCTTGCTATTGCAACCCTTGGCTTTGGTGAAATCATCCGCATTCTTGTGCTCTCCGATTTTTTGCGACCATGGTTGGGTGGAGCACAAGGCATTGGTAAAATTCCTAAAGCATCTCTCGGCAGTATAGAATTCGCGACCCCTCAACAGATCTACTATCTTATTCTTGCTGGTTGTTTGCTCGTCGGGTTTATCTCCTGGCGTCTAAGAGATTCCCGTTTAGGCCGTGCATGGATGGCAGTGCGTGAAGATGAAGACGTCGCCCAAGCGATGGGAATCAATCTTGTCTCCACAAAATTACTGGCCTTCGCAACCGGAGCCGCCTTTTCTGCTTTGAGCGGAGCCATCTTCGCCAGCAAACTTGGCTCGGTTTATCCCCACAGTTTCAACGTAATGATTTCTATCAACATCCTCTGCCTAGTTATCGTGGGGGGCATGGGAAGTATTCCGGGTGTGCTCGTGGGAGCGATCGCCCTTGTTGGCCTGCCTGAATTGCTGCGGGAGTTTGCTGAGTATCGACTCCTGGTTTATGGTGCTGCGCTTGTGGCCATGATGCTTCTTCGGCCAGAAGGTCTTTGGCCGGAGGCCGTGCGTCGTCGTGAATTGCGCGGAGGAGAATCTGCTGAAACAGAATCACCATCAGGCTTCGAACCTAGTAAGTAGAAAAATCTTATGGCCATTCTTTCTGCAAAAAAAGTTACGAAACGCTTCGGCGGGTTGGTTGCTGTGGGTGATCTGGCTGTCGTGATCAAGGAACATAGCATCCACAGCATCATCGGACCCAATGGTGCTGGCAAGACGACCTTCTTCAATTGCATCACCGGCTTTTACAGGCCTGAATCTGGGGAGATTCTCTTTAACAATCACCCCCTCGTTGGCCTGTTGCCCGACCGAATCGTCCGTTTGGGAATTTCTCGCACCTACCAAAATATTCGTCTCTTCCCTAACCTCACAGCCATGGAGAATATTCTCGTGGGACTCCATGGTCATTTAAAAGCAGGTTTTTGGGGCATTGTGGTCGGGTTACCTGCTACTCGGGAGGAAGAAAAAGAGGCAGCAGAAGAGTCGCGACGCCTCCTCAAGTTTGTCAACCTAACTGGGAAGGGTGATTTCTTGGGAAAGAATCTTCCCTATGGCGACCAGCGGCGCCTGGAAATCGCGCGGGCATTGGCTGCTCGTCCCAAACTCCTGCTCCTCGACGAACCCACAGCAGGCATGAATCCACGTGAGACGCAGGATATGATGGATTTCATTCGGCACCTCCGTGATGAACTGGGGATCACGATCCTTCTTATCGAGCATCAGATGAAGGTCGTAATGGGTATCTCTGAAACGGTCACTGTATTAGATTACGGAGAAAAAATTGCAGAGGGTACCCCGGCCGAAATTCAGAAGAATCCAAAGGTCATCGAGGCCTATCTCGGCCGAGGGAGCGCTGCTCAAGCTAGTCCTGTATTCACGTAGTCACATCGTCATTAGGTCAATAAGTCATTAGTCATTGAATAACTTAATGACCCAGTGACTTAATGACTAAGAAGAGTTCAGAATTTGAGATTTTGAACGCTATGCTAATCATTTTATAGATCTTATGATGGCCCTTCTTGAAGTCGAAAATGTGCATACCTATTATGGACAGATCCATGCCCTCAAGGGTGTCTCCCTCACCGTTGATATAGGAGAGATTGTCACTCTGATTGGAGCCAATGGGGCGGGTAAGAGCACCTTGCTCAAGACCACCAGCGGTTTGTTGCGGCCACGCCAGGGCTCTATCCACCTCGATGGGGAAGATCTCACTCATTATCCTCCACACGAAATTGTGGCGAAAGGGGTGGTGCAAGTTCCTGAGGGGCGCCGCGTCTTTGGCCGCCTTACCGTTACAGAAAATCTGGAGATGGGCGCCTTTTCTATTCCTGATCAAAAGCTCATTGACGCAAATCTGGAACGAGTCTATACACTCTTTCCGAGACTAAAGGAACGCTGTAAACAAGTGGCGGGTACGCTCAGCGGTGGGGAGCAACAGATGCTCGCCACGGGTCGGGCATTGATGGCGAATCCACGCGTTCTTTTAATGGATGAACCCTCAATGGGGTTGGCACCCGTACTGGTTGATAGTATCTTTGAAACCATTCGACAGCTCAACGCAGACGGCACGACTATTCTCCTGGTAGAACAGAATGCACGTATGGCCCTTCAAGTTGCCAGCCGGGGGTACGTGCTGCAATCGGGTGCTGTGGTGCTCAGCGATTCAGCGGAAAATCTGCATCAAAATGAATTGGTTCGGAAAGCCTATCTCGGTGAAACCTAAAACCCATTGGAACGTTTTGATCGTTTCGAACGCTATGACCGTTTAATGGAAGTAAGCTTTCCTCGGTAAAAGCTAATAAGTAACCAAGTTCCAGGCACCAGCTTGTGCTTTTGCTGTGGTTTGAAGAGATTCTCGATGGCAAGGCTCGCACCCTTGACATGACCTCATTAAGCCTCAGCCGTCTCCGCCAAGGTAAACTCATCCACGAATACAACGTGGTGTGATGGTGCTCTCCCTGTACTAAATAGTTTACAGATTTGGTAAGAAGGTGTATATTCCAACCAGCAATCGACAGGTGGTATGTCCGAATCAGTTCGTCTATGCCACTATTCTCAGGAATGTATCTGAACTTCTTCTACCCTCCCATTTTGGGAGAATAAACGAACCCAGTTCGCATAAGTTGGGATTTAAACGAGTTGTATGTAATAAACAGGCTCCAGGATAGGAAGAATCACTGCTGGAAAGAAAAGACAAGAATCGTATAAACGGAAAATTCTGTGAGTGAACAAATATTCTATCACTTTCTTTCTTCTGCAAATGCAATACATGATCTTGAACGGAAGATGATAAGAATCAGCACGTTGGATACTCTTAATGACCCATTTGAACTGATGCCATATCTAAGATACAAGGACCCCAAAGAAAGGAAACGCTACCATAATATCCGCAAAGAAATTTCAAAAAAGTATGGTCTTTTGTGCTTTTCTCAGTCCTGGAGTGAGCCACTTCTCTGGGGACACTATGCGGATAAGCACAAGGGAATAGCGATAGGCTTTGAAATTCTAAGAGACGAAATACTAAAGGTAGATTACAACCCTGACCCTATAAGAAAACAATTTGAATTGACGAATGACTCAGAAATAAACAAAAAGCTATTCCTCGATTTAGCCAAAGTAAAATATCAAGAATGGCACTATGAAAATGAATATAGAATATTGGTGAAACTAGAAGACTGTATTAAGATCGATGGTCACCATTTCATTCAATTCGAGGGCCGGCTGAAAGTTAAGGAAATAGTTTTAGGCTGTAAATTTGAAAATAACAAAGAATACGTTGATGAATTGGCAAAGCAGCTTGATTCCAAAGTCAAACGAACTAGAATGGAATGGCAAGGTTACAAGATTAATGAACGCGGATAAAAAGATCAAAGATTAGTAAATTTCAGAAGATGCAGAGTTCGTCAAATTGTAACGTGATAGTTTGAGATTTGAAGTTCACTCGGCGGCGGAAAGCGTGGGGTCTTCTAGGGTGAAAATGCAAAAAAGGACTGTTACCGGTCCATTTAGGGTCTAAAAAGGGCCTTTCAGAGGGTTTAAGGGTTCGGTTTTAAGGAGAAACATCACCGCAGTATTAAAAATAATGTTAGGCCTGATAGAGGGAGGAGGATATGGAAACGAGCATTATAATTTTAATGATAGCGATTATAGTATTGGGGGCAATATATTTAAAACTTTGTAAGCTGTTAGATAGCACACGTGAGCTAACGATTTTAATGAGAGAAACTAATAAGCATATAATTGGTGACCCTGAAGACCCAGATTCTACGATGATAAAACCTAGTCTTAAAGAGTTAATTGTAAATCGATGCCTTGGAATTGAAAACGAAATAGTGAGACTTGGATATGGCGTTTTTGGTGGAGAAAGAAGTCCAGCCATAGATAAAGTCAATATCCTTGATACTCTAGTAGATATTCAGGCTACAATTAGAAATAAATTAAAATGAACAACTGATATGGGTTAGCCTGAATATAAGGGTTTAATGGCATCCCTTGACAATAGCCATAATGGAAGGTGATCGCCGCTGCCCAATAAAGGCATCCGGCGGATGGCTTACAGCTACCGCTGATTTCAATCGTCATCTCAAAAAGAGGACTCTATAGCATGACTATTCAAAGAGCATTTGACACGGCACTCAAAGCGGCTGAACCGATAATTCAAGAATATGTTCGACAATTGAAGGCAGAAAACACGAAATTGTATAAGCAAAAAACAAAACTTAAGATAAAGATTTCGGAACTTAAAATACAAAAGGAAAGCTACGAAAAGGAGATTTCTAAACTTCAAAAGGCACTTAATAAATGTAAATCTCAGGGAGGGGATATCATCCTCCAAGTAAATCCTTCTTCACTTCAAAATAAAAAATAACTTAACGGTGTACGGGAGGTAGAAATGTTTTGGAAGAAGCAAAAATGGAGTAAAGTTCCGGGCTGTTTTGAGCGGCACCTTCAGAGGAGAGATGGCAATATTTTATTTCCTGCAGAAAGAAGACGTGTATCTAAAGAAGAAATAGCACAAGCCCGAAAAAGAGATAAAATGGATAAAGAAAGACTTGTTAAAGAAGTTTTAGCGTTTGAAGCCCAAGTACGTAATGCAGTATATGTAGATTTTTCATCTGCTTTACAAAAAGTCCAAGGCTTTCTGGAAGAAGCTGCATCGATAGGTGGGGATGTTGGGGATTTGATAAAAATTTCAGAACATCTCGAAGAAAAAACCATGGAATATCTTAATAAGAAAACACCAGAAGGGAGGCATTTGCTCGAAGAAGCACATTCACTTTCTGTAGTAGCTAGGACTCCTTTCTTGGCTCAACGCAAAAGGAAAGATACGCCTATTCTAGAGAGCGAAGAAGTCCCAACCTTGCTTTCTGAAGATTTGGATACTATTTCTGTTGTTGGACTTGCTAGTAGGAGTTTTCCTAACTTCAGACCTTCTACGGCAGACATAAAAAGGCATCTCGACGAAGCTATTCGTCAAGGGTTCGATAAAGAATACGCACAGCAAATTATTAATGCTTGGAATAAAATTCCGGCAATTCAGGACAAGGCCTAACACTCCAGCGGACGGCTTACAGATCCCGCTGGCCTAAATCGTTACACTCACTTTCTATTGGAATTCAATAACCCTTTGTGGAGGTTAACTTCCTCTCTTTGTACTCGTTAGTGAGAAGTCAACCTTATAATAAACCTAGGATTGGGGTGTTTGATTTTAAAACAGTGGTCTCTGACTATATGGCTAAGAGACTAATTGAGTGCGAGACTAATGCGGACGCATTAAATAAAATGACGTCACCCCACCCTCACCCTCCCCCCTTGAGGGGGAGAGATGGATGGGGGTTAGACTGCAGATTCTTAACTATTTTTGAAGAAGTCTTTCACCCTTTTAATGGCGCAGAATTCTCCACACATGGTGCAGACATCCTTCTCACCCGATTTCCCTTCTTCGTGGTAACGCCTCGCCTTCTCCGGATCAATCGCAAGTTTGATTTGTTTCTCCCAGTCAAAAGCCATCCGAGCCTTCGACATCTCGATATCCCTCTGAAGAGCAATCTTATTCCCTCTTGCAATGTCAGCAGCATGACCAGCAATTCTTGTAGCAATTACTCCTTCACGGACATCTTCGACAGAGGGCAGTTTCAGATGTTCCGAAGGAGTCACATAACATAAAAAATCTGCTCCTGCTTTGCCTGCAATGGCACCGCCAATGGCACAGGCGATGTGGTCATATCCTGGAGAGATATCCGTCACCAATGGCCCAAGTACATAGAAGGGGGCACCCTTGCACAGTCTTTTTTGCAAAAGAACGTTTGCTTCAATCTGATCAAGGGGGACATGGCCTGGTCCCTCGATCATTACCTGAACCCCTTTTGCCCATGCCCTCTCTGTCAATTCTCCAAGAATGATTGTCTCCTCCACTTGAGGTCGGTCTGTAGCGTCAGCCAGACAACCGGGTCTCAATCCATCCCCTAAGCTTAGGGTCACATCATACTTTTTAGCGATTTCTAAGAGCCGGTCGTAATGTTCATAAAGTGGATTTTCTTGACGGTTGTAAATCATCCATTCAATAAGGAAAGAACCACCCCGGCTGACCACTCCCAACAGCCGATGAGCCTGCCTCAGCCTCTCGACCGCATTCTGAGTCACACCACAATGGACAGTAATAAAATCAACGCCCTCTTCTGCTTGACGCTCGATGACTTCGAAGAGATCTTCCACCCTCATCTTAGGAAGAGCCTTCCTTTTCTTGGCTGCCTCAATCGCGGCTTCATAGATAGGAACCGTCCCCACAGGAATGGGAGAATGACGGATGATCTCTTTACGGATGGCATCGATATCTCCACCCGTGCTCAGATCCATCACGGTATCGGTTCCAGCTTGAATTGAAACTTCAAGTTTTTTCAGCTCCTCCTCTAAATCAACGTGGTCAGAGGAAGTTCCGAGGTTTGTATTGACTTTGA